>Ga0335075_10016853_pt1 | contig 10887 bp, 6 predicted proteins | sample Lox_Sample_24_FD_206723 | JGI IMG/M metagenome (GOLD analysis project Ga0335075, IMG submission 206723) | Soil microbial communities from Loxahatchee National Wildlife Refuge, Florida, United States - Lox_Sample_2.4 | ecosystem: Environmental > Terrestrial > Soil > Wetlands | place: USA: Florida... | reverse complement strand
GGCGTTGAACCGGTACAGGCTCTCGATCTGAAAGAAGCGGTTGCCGAGCGCGATGAGCCGCCCCAGGGCCCGCTCGGCGGGCCGTTCGGGGCTGTGGATCCAGCGCGCGAACGCCGCGAAATTGAGCGACATCTCATCGACGCCCCGCTCGCGCAGGAGCTCCACCGCGCTGACCACCATGAACTCAGTCAGTCCGTTCGGCGTGCGGGGGTCGCGGCGCATGAACGACAGGGACATCGCCGAGCGACCGAAGCACGGGACGAAATGCAGGACGCCGCGCACCGCGTGGTCCTCGTCGCGCGCCAGGACGACGAGCGTGTCCTCGCCGTGGTCACCGTGCAGCGAGTCCATCGCCATCGAGAAGCCGCGCTCGGGCGCACCCTCGCGGCCGCGCTCCAGCACGTCCTCGACCTCGGCGGCCACCACGCGGTCCAGCTCCGAGACGCGGTGCAGCTCGGCGGAGTAGCCGGCCTTGCGCAGGCGGCTGACGGACTGGCGGACCTTGCGGATCGGCCGTCCCTCCAGCGAGAACTCCCCCACCTCGATGATCGCCTCGTCGCCGAGGTACATCGTGCGCAGGCCGAGCTGCTCCCACAGCGGCAGCAGACGCTGGCTGGCCCCCACCGCCGCCAGCTTGAGCCCGCGGGTCTCGGCGTACTCCTTGAGGTCGGCCAGCAGCTCGGGCAGGGCGGCGTCGGGCCCCACCGGGTCACCGGACAGCAGCAGGACGCCGTTCTCCACCCGGTAGCCGACGAAGGCCACGCGGTCGGGGCTGAAGAAGTAGTGCTTGTCGGCGCGCAGCTTGAAGAACGACAGGGTGTCCGAGCCGTGGGCGCGCACCAGCTGCGCCGCCGCGCGCCGGGCGGCCGGGCCGGGGAGAGCGGCGGGGCCGGCCAGCGGCCGGAACACGACATAGGCCATGGCCAGCAGCGTCCCGATCTCGATCAGGTGGACGCCGAGCGGGACCCAGGCGAAGGCGTGATGGCCGATGGCGTGATGCTCGAAGCGCAGCGGGCCCGTCTGCCAGGCCAGGAGGTCGCCCGTCTCGCGGATGACGGCGCTCGGGGAGGGATGGCCCTCCGAGACCCACGAGGCGAGGCCGGCCAGGACGAGGCCAAAGGCCCCCAGCACCGGCACCCGCCACACCGAGCTGCGCAGCGTGATCGGATCGTGCTCAACCCGGAACTCGGCGGCGCCCGCGCACAGCCAGGCCGCGGTGGCCCAGGTGAACACGGTCTCCTCGAAATCAAGGCCCTTGAGCAGGTCGAGAACCCCGAGCACCAGCATCAGTCCGATGGCCGTCTGCCAGGCCCGGCGCCGGCGCTTGAGCAGGTACGGGCTGACCAGCAGCAGAGCGGCGCCTGCCGGCAGGGCGACGGCGTGGAACAGCCGCATGGCCTCGACGGGCTCGACGTCAAGCAGCAGACGCCCGCGCCAGCGGATGTTGGGCGTCAGCGCCGAGGCGACGTTGATGAGGCCGACGAGCGCCGCCGCGAAGGCGGCCAGCGCAGGGGTGCAGCGTGCGGTGCGTTGACGGATGCGAGACATGCGAAGGGAGCGCCGGGGTCTGTGAACAGCGCGCTGGGCCGAACGGCCTGACGGGTGCGACGCCTACGCAGACCGGCGTGTCACCGGAATTTACCGCGTCAGTCGGCGGCGGTTACGCGTGCGATCGTTGCGGTTGTGTTTGCGGTGCGCGGCCGGGTCTCGTGGCCGGGATCGCGCCGGACGGGCAGCAGCAGGCTCACCGCGAGCGCTGCCACCGGGAAGACGGCGATGAGCTCGAACACCGAGCGCAGCCCCTGGCCGTCGGCCAGGATCCCCAGCAGCGGGGCGGCCACGCCGCCCATGCCCACCGACAGGCCGATGGTCACGCCCGAGGCGACGCCGATCCGAGCCGGCAGGAACTCCTGGCCCATGACGATCGTGACTGCGAAGGTCGCGATCGTCGTCGCGCCGGCCACCGCCGCGAACAGCATGGCCACCGCCGGGGACGAGACGAGGAAGCCGACGGTGAGGAAGGGCATCAGTGCCATCGAGCCGATGAGGACCGACCGGCGCCCGAAGCGATCCGCCAGCTGGCCGCCCACCAGGGTCCCCACCGCTCCGCCGATCAACAGCACGGTGAGCGCGGCGCCCCCGGTACCTCTACTCGTGTGCAGGTCGTGGATGAAGTACAGCGGGATGAAGGTGACGAATCCGAAGTAGACGAACGAGCGCAGCGCGATGACCACGGCGAGCAGCGTGAACGGCCCCCACGCGTCGGAGCCGGTGGCGGCGGCGCGGCTCGTCGTGGGATCCACCCGGAAGGTCTTCAGGCGCGGCAGCTCGCGGGCGAGCACGAGGCCCATCAGCGATGTCGGCAGGATGATCAGCAGCGTCCCCGACAGGCCGAAGGCGAGGACCAGCGGGGTGACGAGAGCCGGCCCCAGCGCGAAGCCGACGTTGCCGCCCACGCTGAACAGGCTCATCCCGCTCGACCGGCGCGACCCCGAGACGTAGTTGGCAAACCGCGACCCCTCCGGATGGAAGGCGGCGACGCCGATGCCGCTGACCACCACCGCCGCGAAGGTGAGCGCGTAGCTGGGCGCCACCGCGGCCAGCGCAGCGCCGAGCCCGCCGAGCAGCGGGCCCAGCGGCATCAGCCAGGGCAGCGAGCGGCGGTCCGAGAGGTGGCCGAAGAGGGGCTGGATGATCGAGCTGGCGATGGTCGCGGCCAGGATGAGCGCCGACGCGCCGGCGTAGCTGAGGTTGTCCCTGACGATCAGGAACGGCAGCAGCGCCGGGATGGCGCCCTGACCGACGTCGGTGAACAGGTGGCCGGCCGAGAGGGTGGCCATGGCACGCCGGTCCACTCCCGATCGCCTCGCCGGTGCCCGCGGCGCGGGCGTGGCGGCCGCGGTGCTCACCCCGCGTCGATCTCGCGGATCTTCTGCCTGACCCTGTCCTGCTTGTCCGACAGCTCGGTGGCGAGGTCGGTGAGCTCGGCGAGGCGCGTGCGGACCAGCTTAAGCTGCCCCGAGATGTGGGTGCCGAGCTCCTCCAGGATCCGCCGGCGCTCGGCGGGATCCTCGGTGTGGGCCAGCTCGTCGCGCAGGTGCGCGCGGGCGCTCTCGGCCTCCAGCAGCTGCGAGAGCTGCTCCAGGCTCAGACCGAGGAGGTCGCGCAGGCGGATGATCTCCCGGACGCGGTCCACATCGGCCTGGGTGTAGACGCGGTGCTTTCCCTGAGCCCGCTCGGACACCGACTCCAGCAACCCGATCTCCTCGTAGTAGCGGATCGTGCGTGGGGTGGTGCCGGTGAGCTCGGCCACCTCGCCGATGCGCAGCTGGCGATCAGCGGTGGCGCTCACGCTGATCGCCTCCCCTCGCCATCCAGGCTCGGCTGTAAGTCGGCGGCGTGAGTCATCCGGCTTGACGCCACCGCCTGCACCTCACGGGGCTTCTCCGCCGCGGGCGCGCTGACGTGCTTGGGGCGCGCCGCGGAGATGAACGCCCCGACGATCGAGACGGCGCACAGGCACCACAGGGCCGTGTGCATGTTGGAGATGAAGGGCACCAGCTGCGCGTTGGAGATGTGGTTGGCCAGGCCCGAGAACACCGCGAAGAGCGTCTGCTTCGGCACCGACGAGGTGACGACAGCCAGCACGAAGGCGATCGATAGCACAGCGCCGGTGTTCTGCACCAGGACCCGAGCGCCGGCGGCGATGCCCCGGCGATGAGGCGCCACCGTGCCCATCATCGCGGCGGTGTTGGGCGAGTTGAACATGCCCGACCCGATGCCCACGATGAACATGTAGATCCCGGGCAGGGCGTAGCCGGTGTCGCGCTGGAGCGTGGTCATCAGCCCCAGGCCGAGCGCCGTGACCAGCATGCCCAGCACGGCCAGCGTGCGCGACCCGCGACGGTCAGCCCAGATCCCGGCCAGCGGGGAGGAGATGAGCATCCCCAGCGCCAACGGCGCCAGCTTGATGCCGGCCAGGATGGGCGAGTTGCCCTGGACGCCCTGGAAGTAGAAGACGAACACGAACATGAGCGCGAAGCGGGCCAGCCCGTTGCAGAAGGCGGCGCCCGACGCGGTGGAGAACAGGCGGTTGCGGAAGATCGAGAGGTCGAGCATCGGCGCCTTGACGCGCGACTCGATGAGCACGAACGCCGGCAGTAGGACCGCGGCGACGATCAGCGCCGGAATCGTCAGCGGTGACGTCCAGCCCATCAGGCCGCCCTTGGAGATCCCGTAGACCAGGCCGGTCAGGCCCACCAGGAAGGTGAGCGTCCCCAAGAAGTCAAACGAGCGGTCCTCGGAGCGGCCGGTGACCTCGTGCAGGACGGAGGCGCCCCAGATGGCACCGGCGAGGCCGAAGGGAACGTTGAACCAGAACACCCAGTGCCAGGAGATGGCCACCAGGGCGCCGCCCAGCACCGGCCCGATGACCAGGCCGACGGCGGCCACCATCGTGTTGGTGCCCATGGCCAGGCCGAGCTGCTCCTTGGGGAAGGCGTCGGTGACGATCGCCGCCGCGTTGGCGAACAGGAACGCCCCGCCGATCCCCTGCAGGATCCGCCACAGGATGAGCTGCGTGCCGTCGCCCGCGAAACCCGCCCCCAGCGAGGCCAGCGCGAACACCACGAAGCCCATCACATAGGCCTTCTTGCGCCCGAACTGATCCGACAGCCGGCCCGCGCTGAGCACCAGCACGGTCGAGGCGATCATGTAGACCAGGATCACCCACACCAGCTCCAGCAGACTCGTGTGCAGGCTGCGCTCGAGATCGGGCAGCGCGATGATCAGGGTGCCCGAGTTGATCGTCGCCAGCAACATCCCCAGGCTGGTACAGGACAGGGCCCACCACTTGTAGGAATCGTGCTCGGCATTGACGCCGAGGCGGCGGCGAGCCGTGGGGCCCTTCGCCTGGGGAGCGTTCAGCACTGACAATTCGGGCCTGCCTTCAATCGGAATCTTACGTAAACGTCAGAATAGCAGAGACGCGCGCACAGGGGTCCGGGGCGCGCCGATCGCAAACCCGGTACCTCTGACCACCCCGCCCGGGGGTCCGGGGCGCGCGCCGATCGCATCCCGGCATCTCTCACCACCCCGCCCGGGGGTCCGGGGCGCACGCCCGGTGCGGCCGCGCGCCCCTCCCCTTCCCCTCCCTACGCGTGGTGGCCCTTGTGCCTCTTCGCGGCGCGTTTGTGGCGCGCCGGCGGCTCATGCAGGGTGACCTGACGGTTGAGCACGCTGCGCTTGCCCTGGGTGATGGCCAGCCGCACCCGCAGCGAGTGCGCCGCCGCCAGCAGCTTGCGCCCACGCGCGTCGAGCCCGACGGTGATGGTGAGGCTCCGGCCCCCGCGGAGGCTGATCGCGCGGCCGCCCAGCCCCACCGTGTGCCGGCGCTTGCCCTTGCCGGCCTCGGTCAGCAGGGTGAGGCGGCCGGTGCACCGCGTCACCTTCGCGCCCTTGCAGGCGACCTTGACTCGCAGCTTGTCGTCCTTGAGCACCAGGACGTGCCCCACCACGGCGAGGCGGCCGGCCACCACTCCCGGGGCGGGAGCCGGCCCGGTTGGTCCGGGAGTGGTCGAGGCGGCGGACGCGCCGAGCACCACCCCACCCCACCCATCGACCGCCGCGCAGGTGTTGCCGGCCGGGCACGCGATGCCGAAGATCGGCCAGCCGTCGACGTCGCTGAGGCTCCACGCCCCCGCCCCGCCGGTGGGATCGGTGCTGGCCACCACATTGCCCGACGCGTCACCGCCCACGCACAGTGACGCCGATGGACAGGTGATCGTCTGGATGACGTTGGGGGCGCCGTCGGGCGAGTCCACCGTCACCGGCGAGCCCCAGGTGCCCTTGGCCGGGTCCGTCGAGGTGACGATCGCGCCGTTGCTGTCGCCGGCCACGCACAGGGTGGTCGTCGGGCAGTCGATCGCGTTGAGCGCCCCGTCCTCGACGTCGCCCTCCGTCCATGCGGCCACGCCGGCCGTGGGGTTGGTCGCGTGCCACTCGGTGCCGGAACTGTCGATGGCGACGCACAACGTCGTGACCGGGCATGAGATGCCGGGCAGCTCGTCGTCGTCGGCGATGTCAGCGCTGCTCCAGGCCCCGGCGCCGCCGGTGGGGTTGGTGGACGTGAGCACCTCGCCGGTGGCGTCGGTGGCCACGCAGAGGCTGACCGACGGGCACGAGATCGCCATCAGGCTGGAGTCCGGGTCAACGGCGGCCGACGTCCACGCGGGCGCCCCGCCTCCCGGATCGGTGGAGTGCAGGATGTTGCCGGCCTCATCGACGGCGAGGCACAGCTTCGTCGAGGGGCAGGCGATCGCGGTCAGCGCCGTATCCGAGTCGATGTCGGCCGAGCCCCAGCCACTCTGCCCGATCCCCGCCGCGCTGGAGTGCAGGAGGTCGCCGTTGGCGTCCACGGCGTAGCACTGGCTCGACGCCGGGCACGCGATGCCGGCCAGACCGACCCCGATCCCGTTCTGCAGCGCGGTCGACGCCCAGGCGGCGGGGTTGGCGGACGGGCTGGTGCTGGTGACGATGTCGTCGCCGATGTCCCCGCCCGCGCAGAAGCCGGCGCTCGGGCACGAGATCGCCTCCAGCGCCGTGCTGTCGGGGCGGGTCGCCGTGCCCCACGCTGCCGCGCCGCCCGCGGGGTTGGTGGAGACGAGCACGTTGCCGCCGTCGCCGCCGATGGCGCAGAACGTCGCTGACGGACACGACACCGAGTCCAGCCCGGCCGTGGCGTCGAGGGTGGTCGACGGCCACGTCGTCGTGGTCGGCGTCGCGCCCGGGTTGGTCGAGACCAGGGCATTGCCGTCGTCGTCGACGGCCACGCACAGCGACGGCGAGGCGCAGGAGACCGCGTTGAGCTCGGCGCTGGTGTCGACGACCGCCCCGGTCCACCCGTTCGCGGGTCCGGTCGGGGCGCCGGAGCTCAGCACCGTCCCCGCGCTATCGACGGCCACGCAGAAGGTGGTGGTGGGGCACGACACCGAGGTCAGCGCGTTGGCGCTGTCGATGGCGGCGCTGGTCCAGGCGGAGGCGCCGCCGGCCGGGTTGGTGGAGCTCCAGACGTTGCCGGACTGGTCAACGGCCACGCACTCCGAGGCCGTGGGACACGAGATCCCGCTCAGCGCATCGGTGGTGACCGCTGCCACCGACCATCGCGCCGTGGGGGTGGCCGGCGTCCGGGTGGTGAGCACGTTGCCCATCAGGTCCACCGCGGCGCAGAACGACGTCGTCGGGCACGAGATCCCGGTCAGGCCGTCGAGGCCGAGCGAGGTTCCATCGATGTCGGTGGTGGTCCACGCCGACGGGCCGCCGGTGGGGTTCGATGAGCTGACCAGATCGCCACTGCCGTCGACGGCGAGGCAGAGGCCCGCGCTGGGGCACGAGATCCCGCTCAGCGGCGTCGGGCCGGCCGGGTCGATCTGGACCGGCGCGTCCCAGGCGATCGGGTCGGCCTGCGCTGCGGCGGCGAAGGCCGTCGATGCCAGCACGCAGGCCACCGCCACGGCCACCACGACCGCCACCGCTCGCGCGACGCGGGCGATCATCGCCGGATCTGAGGGCCCCACGGCGGCGTGCGCATCCATGACGCGCGCGAACGTACCAGCCTCGCCCGGCGCTTCGCCGGTCCTTAACCGGACGTCAACCCTCCGATTACGTCTCGAATGCAGCGACGGTGGCAAGGATCACGAACGCCGCGATCAGCGCCGCGCCCTCGAAGGGGGTCGCCTCGCCGTCGGTGGTGATCTGCCAGATCAGCACCGACGTCCCCAGCAGCGCCCCGGTGTAGACCGGCGGCAGCGCGAACGTGAGCGTCGTCGCCGTCAGCAGCGACACGATGACGAGCAAGGGGTACAGAAAGGCCGCGATCTGGGCCACCGAGTTCTTGACCACCGAGATCGCCAGCTCGTTCTCGCCCTTGGCGGCCAGGACCACCCCGACGGCGTGCTCGACGGCGTTGCCCGCCGTGGCGACGATGACCAGACCCGCGAAGGACCGCGAGATCCCCAGGGTGTGGATGGTCGGCTCGAGCGCGTGCACGAACCAGTCAGAGACGAAAGCCGCCGCCAGCCCCGACACGGCGAGCAGGACCAGGCTGGTCGCGGTGGCCACACGAGGCTTGGCGTGCTGGTTGCCCGCGGGCTCGGTGGTCAGATACTGATGCACCCACACCCCGTAGGCGACGAGGATCGCCACCGCGCCGACGACCGAGATGGCCTTGATGTGATGGCTGGCCGAGTCGTTGGCGCCGTTGGCCAGGGCCACCAGCAGGATGATGAAGCTGGAGATCAGCAGCATCGTCGCCGTGTCGTTGGGCAACCGCGGGTTGAAGCGCATGATCTTGTCCTTGCTGCGCAGGCTCCCGACGATGATCACCAGGCCCAGCACGAACAGGGCGTTGACGAGGATGGAGCCCAGGATCGCGGTCTCGGCGACGATCTTCTCGCCCGCGTTGAGGGCGAAGATGACGACGAAGAACTCGGGCAGATTTCCGAGCGTCGACTGCAGCAGGCCGGTCGCCGCCGTGCCGAAGCGCTCCCCCACCTGCTCGGTGGAGAAGGAGACGATCCAGGCGACGCCGGCCAGGGCCAGGCCCGCCACCACGAAGGCCACGACGTGGCCGAACGCGGTGACGTAGCGGGTCACCCCCGCGAGCACGGTGAGGACCGCCGCAACGGCGAGGCCGATGCGCTCGGCTCGTGTGAGTCCGGCCAGCAGGCGTCTACCTGCCGGTCATCACGGTGTCGGCGTCCGAGGCCACTACTTCACCTTCTCAAACTCGCCCGTCTCGATGTCCCTGGCCACCTGGTCGTCGATCTCCTGCTCCTGGGCCGCCGGGTCCGTGCGTCGGATCTCGATCGAGCGCAGCCCCTTGAACTTGAAGATCTCGAGGACGTAGATGAGGTAGACGCTGGCGGCGGCGCAGACCAGCGCGAAGGCGAGGAGCCCCGCGATCCAGAGCGCCTTGTGGTCGGGGTGGTGAGAGACGTGGTGGGAGACGATGCGCAGCGCCACGGCCAGGCCCGCCATCAAGAACGTCCACGCGTACAGATAGATCACGGTCTTGCGCTGGGAGAACCCGATCTGGGCCATCCGGTGGTGGAAGTGGTTGGCGTCGGCCGACCACGGCTTGCGCCGGTACTTCAGTCGCTTGGCGATGACGAACCCGGTGTCGAGGAAGGGGATGACCAGGATCACCAGGGGCACGATCAGGGCGACGAACGCGTTGGTCTTCAGCGAGCCGACCACCGCGATGACGCCCAGCAGATACCCGAGCAGGTTGGCGCCCGCATCGCCCATGAAGACCGAGGCCGGGTAGAAGTTGTGAAAGAGGAAGCCGAGCGCCGCGCCGGCGGTAATGGCGGCCAGGACCGGCGCCCCCTTGACGCCGAGGTCGAAGGCGATGATGGCGAAGGCGATGCCGTCGATCGTGCACAGCCCGGCGGCGAGCCCGTCGACGCCGTCGGAGAAGTTGACGACGTTCATCAGCGCCACCAACCACACGACGGTGAGGAACCCGCCGGCGTTCGGGAAGGTCAGCGTGTGGACGAAGGGCAGCGTCACCGAGGTCACCACCGCCCCGCCCTCCACCGCGATCAGCGCCGCCGCGATCTGTCCCAGCAGCTTCAGGACGGGCGGGAGGTCCCACACATCATCGATGGCCCCCACCAGCGTGATCAGGCAGGCGCCGGCGACGACCGCCCAGATGTGGACAACGCCGCCCGAACCAGCGGGGCCATGCAGGACGTGGGGCAGGAAGATCTTCGGCGGCAGCCAGATCCACCCCGCCACCAGCACGGCGGCGAGGATGGCCAACCCGCCCAGCAGCGGCGTCGGCCGTTGCGAAAGCCCCCGCTCCTTGGGCTGATCCACCGCCCCCAGCCGTCGGGCCAGCCGCGCCGCCAGGGGCGTCGCCGCCGCGGCGACCGCGGTCGCCACGAGGAACGAGAACACGGCATCCCAGTACCGCATGTCCGCCACAGCATGCCAGCACCGCCCGACTGCAGGGGTTGTCTCTCGGTGTTCAGGCCGCCGTGGCCTCGCGACGCCCCAGGGTGCGGGCGATCTCGGCGATCACCCACCACGGCTCCTCGGTCAACTGATGCCATGTGAACCGCAGCACCACATACCCTGCGCCCACCAGCGTGTTGTCGCGCGCCCGGTCGCGCTGAAACGCCGCCCAGTTGCCGTGAAACCGGTACCCGTCCACCTCGACGACGACGTTCAGCCGTGGCCAGTAGGCGTCCACCCGGATCCCCTCCAGGTAGGTGTTGAAGATCGGCTTCTCCAGCCGGGCCGCCGCGACCATCCGCTTCAGTCGCCGCTCGGCCTGTGACTGCGTGTAGCCGCTCTCCTGCTCAGCCTCGAGCAGGGCCCGCAGGGCTTTGATCCCCGTGCGGCCCGGGCAGCGCGCGATGGCCTGGCGGATCGCGGTGTCGGTGACGAGGTTCTGGGCGCGGGCCTCGTTGAGCAACTCATCGATGTCGGGACGGGTCGCGCAGTCGATCAACGTCCGTGCTGGGGCCGTCACGGGGAGTCCATGCTGCAGCCGCACGTCGCGAATGTCGAGGGTGGCTACGCGGTGGATCCGGACGCCCGGCTGCTCTGCGACCTTGCGGCCGACCACGGTGAGGGCCACGAAGGAGGGATTGCCCGGTGTCCCCCAGAGATCGGCGGCACTGTCATGGCTGATGACGACGTCGTCGCCGGCGTATAACAACGCTGCGGTCTGCCCGCCATACGGCTGCAACACCGAGCTGCCCACCGACAGCACCGACGGCAACACCACGTGCAGGCGACCCTTGGCGATCCTGTGACGCATCGCGCTGCGCCCAATCCCCAGCGCGGCCAGTTGCGAGACGTGCACCACACCGTGTTGGT
>Ga0335075_10016852_pt1 | contig 10887 bp, 5 predicted proteins | sample Lox_Sample_24_FD_206723 | JGI IMG/M metagenome (GOLD analysis project Ga0335075, IMG submission 206723) | Soil microbial communities from Loxahatchee National Wildlife Refuge, Florida, United States - Lox_Sample_2.4 | ecosystem: Environmental > Terrestrial > Soil > Wetlands | place: USA: Florida... | reverse complement strand
CTGCGAACGATGGGCAATCAGGCGGTCGAGTGCCGCGTTCGACTGCTCCGAATCAAACTCCGGTAGTTGCGATCCCGGTGGCGTGGCCGCCTGATTGAACGCCGCCGACATCTTGAACACGCCGTCATAGGCGATGCACGCCGCGAGCCGATGCTCGAACGCCGCTGCGCGGGGAGCGAGGTAGCCCCCCATGCTCATTCCGATCAGCGCGATCCGGTCCGGGTCGACGCCGCGAAGGTTGATCGCGAAGTCCACGACGGGGGTGACCACGGCCTCCCAGTCGTAGCGGAATGGAAGCTTGTGAACCCGCAGCGCCGTCCCTTGCCCGGGGCCCTCGAAAATCAGGCAGTTCCACCCGCGGCGCCGCGCGGCCTCCCCCATGGTGAAAAACAACTCTTCGACCGTGGAGTCATAGCCGCCGTGTGCGAGCAACGTGGGCCCGGGCTCGTCGCCGGTGGAATTGAGGTAGTAACCCTCGAGTTCGATTCCCTCATAAGGAATCCCGACCCGTGTCCAGTTGGCCTGGATCTCCGGCGCGGCCCTGAAGGTCGCGATCGCCCGTGCGGAGGTGTCTGCCACCCGCGGGTCGTTGGTGGGATCGTCGCGGAGGAAGAACTCGGCAGTCCGGTAGTAGTTGGAGGCGCGCAGGTAGGCGCTGCTGGCGCTGGCGGCGTGGCTGTCGCCGGCGCTTTTGTCGGCGATGGTGGCGATCCGGTCGGCCAGGGCCCGCCACTCCTGATACCACGAGTCTGGGTCACCGGGCGTGATCCGCCCTGCGGTTGCCATCACCTCGCCGATGTCGGCTCCGCCGTAGACGCTGTAACCGACCGCTCGTAGCGTCTCGAACGAGAACGCCTCATCGGTGTCGAACATGAATCGCATGGCTCTTCCTTCTGCCTGTCTTTGTTTAGCTTAAAGCAACACTTTGTTGCTATACTGGCAGCATGCCATAGCGGCAGAGTTAACGCAACTATTAGGGGCGATTAATGGGAAACCGGCAGGTTGTCCAGGGTGTTCGAACTGGCGGTCGGAGCGCGCGAGTGCGCGAAGCGGTGCTTTCCGCCGTCCTGCACGAGCTCGACGTCAACGGTTACGCAGCGCTGAGTGTGGAGGCGGTAGCCTCGCGCGCGGGCGTCAATAAGACCACCATCTATCGCCGGTGGCCGACGCTCGATGATCTCCTGGTCGACGCGCTCATGACATGGTCAGAGGACGCCATCCCAGGCCACCAGACCGGCAACATCGAAACCGACCTGCTCACGCTCGGGCGGGAATTGGCCGACCAACTCAATGGCGGCATCGGGCGCCAGATTGTCGCGGTCGTCCTGACGGCCGGCCTGCGATCGCCCCAGCTTCGCGAAGCAACCCGACGCTATTTCGACCAACAAGCCGTGCGTGCAGAACCCATCGTCGCCCAGGCGATCGATCGAGGCGAGCTTCCGGCAAACACCGATGCCAATGCCTTGCTCACCACGTTCCGCGCACCGCTGTTCTATCGCATGGTCACCACCGGCGACCCCATCGACGCGGACGCCATCGCACAGACCACCCGGGTGACCCTCGCGGCAGCGCGCGCCGGATTGCTATCGGTGTGATCGATACGCCAGGAATTCTTCGACAATGCTCTCGACGCTCTGTCCGATGTCGAGCGCGATCCCGTGCTCGTCGGGCGCCAACGGTTCCAGCGTGTCGAACTGTGATTTCAGCAATGCCGACGGCATGAAATGGCCTGGCCGGCCGGCTTGCCGGTCGGCGATCATTTCCGGTGAACCGGTCAGATGTAAGAACTCGATCGCAGGACAGTGCGAGCGCAATCGATCGCGGTACGCCCGCTTGAGCGCCGAACAGCTCATCACGCCGCCGTCGTCGTGATCTCCCAGCCACTTCCCCACCGCTTCCAGCCAGGGATAGCGGTCGGCGTCGGTCAGCGGCGTACCCGCGGCCATCTTCGCGATATTGGCCGCCGGGTGAAAGTCATCAGCGTCGGCGAAAGGCACCCCGAGGCGCCGGGCCAACGCGGCACCCACCGTCGACTTGCCCGACCCGGAGACACCCATGACTACGATGGGAATACTTGAGGGACAAGCGTTTTCAGGGCAGATTACGGTTCCACTCCAGCCAGCCCACGCCTTGGCGCCCGTCGGCAGTGCTGACAGTGGCCCAGACGCGGGGAAATTGGCTTGTCCGCCCGTCGAAGGAAACCAGGCGCACCGGTGCGTGGCCGCGGACGTCGACGGTCGCGGTGATACCACCCGGATCGACCGCCATTGTTGCGCTGGCCGGTAATCCGCCCGCGTCGAATGTTTCTCGGGTGGCGATGCTTTGCAACTCGGTCACCGCGCCGCCCCGGTCTTGGATGTAGCCGATGCCCACCGGCGGCACGCCCGGAATTCGGATGTCCACTGCGTGGATGTGTGTCCCGTCGTCGAGGTGCAGCGCACTCCAGACCCAGTCCATGCTCCACCAATCCCGCACCCCCCACGAGTGGTCGCGTTGGCCCGGTACCGACTCGACGCTGTAGCGGCGACCATCGACGGTGACGGTTCCCGTAACAGTGCAAGGTATTTCGTAGCGCGTGGTGATCCGATATTTGTATGGCGTGCCGTCGGTGCTCCACACCAGATCGAGCGCCACCTCGACCGGCGCTCCTTGTTCGCCCCGCAATAGCGCCGCCGCGTCCGGGTAGGACTGGCCGTGGCCCCGCAGGCCGATGCGGTAGGTATGCAATGGATCGTCGGCAGAGTGCGTGAAATCCACTGTGTCCGTGCGCACCGCCCACGGATCGGCGGGCAACGGGATCTCGACGTCGACGACTGCGACAGTGGGCACGTTCGGACCGCACAGCAGCGCGTGCAGCCACGCCGTCTGCTGGTTAGGAATCAGGCCGAGGCGCACCCAGCCACCGAATCCGTTTGCCGCATCGGCGAAGTCTGCGTACCAGCTTTCGCTCCACAGCGGCTCGGCGGTGGAGCTGTGGGCCGACTCGTCATCGGCCGACGGACGCAGCGGCTCGACGGGCATCGGGTCGGCCAGTGTCGCCAGTGCATCCACGTCGAGCACATGCTCGCAATGTCGTTGCAGCATCGTCATGAACATCGTATCGCCACGTTCGGTGCGCTCCACCAGCATCGGCGAGACGATGGCCATCATCACCCCGAAGAAGCTCTGCCTGCGCACCCCTTCGCGGATGTCGGCGAGACTGATCGGCGCATCCGGGCCAAGGACCGCATGGTAGGCCTGCAGCAGCGCGTCGTAATGCGTACGCCGCTCCGCGACCGGCAGCGCACCGCCAAGAAAGTAGGCCAAGTCGGTCATCGCCGGACCCCATGTGACGGTTTGCCAATCGACCACCGTCAGCGGGCGATCCGCGCCCGCGGCGCCGAACAGCATGTTGTCCAATCGATAGTCGCCGTGCACCAACCCCTGAATGCGACCCTCGGCTGCCTCCGCTGCCAGGTAGGCGTCAAAACCGCTGACCAGCCGTTCGCACACCATGCGGTGCTGCGGTGCGATCTTGTCGCCGTAGCGATCGACGAAGGCGGCGTGCAGCGCCGTGACCAAGCCTTGGTTGACTTGTGTGTCGCGGCGTAGCCACGGCGCGTTGGCGAGTGTGGTGTCGCCGATCAGCGGGCCCTGCAGCCGGGCCAGCTCGGTGACGGCAAGCCGGGCCTGTTCGATTGTGGCGCCGTGGATTTCATCGCCGACGACCGCTGGTTTCGCGTCGCCGAGCAGCACATCGAAGATGCCGGCCGAAGGGTCGAAGGCGGCGTGATAACACGGCGCGACGGGTCCGTGCAGGCGCGGGGCGATATCCCGATAGAAGCACACTTCACGCTCGTACAGGCCCAGGCTTCCGCCGGTCTGCCGGCTCATGGGGTCGGTGGCCGCGACCTTCAGTACCACGGAGTCCGGTCTACCGCTGCCCGACCCGCCATCGGCATAGGTCAGCTCAACGCGGTAGCACTCGCTCATCTGGCCCGTGCCGATCCGCTCGACGCTGAAATCGGCGATATTTCCGCCGCCGACGGCAGCGGTCAACCAGTCAGCGGTGAGGTCACCGGGGCGTTCGACGACGTTGTCGGTGTGCGGTGTCATGGCTCGTCCACGAAACCACATTCGCCGTCATCGCGCCAGAGAGAACCCCCGCCATGCCATCCGCCGCTGCGGGTGCGGATCGAATTCGAGACGCGACGTGCGGTCGAAGACCATGACCGCGCGATCCTGCTCGGTGTAGGGCGGCCAGTCGTCGCCGGGTATCCCGGTGCGGCTGAATGACCGCCAGCGCCTTTGCACTTCGTTGGTGACCCGCCGGGCGGATCGCCGATCGGCGGCCGCGGTCAGCATCGCTCCGAACCGGGTGCGATAGATACCGAAGACCGCCAACAGTTCCGTGGCGTGCGTTGCGCCCAGTCCGGACCAGCGCAATACCCGCGGTGCGTAGTCATATCGATATAGGTAAGTGGGCGCATAGCTGCCATGGGCTTCGGCGATCTCCCAGGCAGCCGAGCTGAACGCGAAGTCGCCACCCAGTCGCACGCACGCAGACCGCTCCGGATAATCCGGATAAGCGGCTGTAATGCGTTGCCGGGTAGCCGGTTCCACCTCGGCGAGCAACGCTTCGACCATCGGCTCGGTGGTCGGCAGCAGCGGCAAGAAGCGGGTGAACAAGCGCCCCTCTTCGGCATTGGTTCCGACGATGAGCGGCACCCGGTGCGCCTCGCCGCGCCGCATCGCCTCGACGGGGTCCAGCGGCAGCATGTCATCACCGAAAACCGGGCCGATCGGGAAGGCGCCCAGCATGTCTCGCACGCCTTGGTCGATCAAGCGGTTTTGTGTCGCCACCAAGTCGGCGGGAGAAGCCTGCAGCAGCGCTTGGATGGCATCCTGCTTGCGCACACCCAGCAGCGTCGCGAATCGTTCCGCGAACTCGGCCGCGATTTCGCGCGAACGCACCATGCCGGTCGCGGGGCTTTCCGAAATAACTTGGGCGAACAGACCTTCAGCCGCCGGCACCCCCAACAACGTAGCGACCGCATGTGCGCCCGCACTTTCACCGAAGATCGTGACTTTGCCCGGGTCACCGCCGAACGCCGCAATATTCTGCTGAACCCAGCGCAATGCCAAGACCAGATCGCGCAAGAACAGGTTGCTCTCGAGGGTGACGTCGGCGGTCGACAACGACGACAGGTCCAAACAACCCAGCGCGCCGAGCCGGTAGTTGACCGATACATAGACACACCCGCGGCGGGCAAGACCCACACCGTCGTAGATCGGAGTGGCGGAGCTGCCCATGATGTACCCGCCACCGTGCACGAACACCATCACCGGTAGCGACTCGCTCTCCGGCGCTTCCGGTGCGACGACGTTGAGGGTGAGGCAGTCCTCGCCCATCGGCTGGTACTTGTTGACGCCGACCATCGTGTAGCGCCGCTCCTGCGGCGCGCACCTGGTGAAGCCGTGGCAATAACGCACACCTCGCCACGGCTGAGCCGGCTGCGGCGCCCGAAAGCGCAGCGCACCAACCGGCGGCCGGGCGTACGGAATGGATCGCCAGCGGTGCACGCCGTCGCGGGTAAAGCCCTCGACGGTGCCGGCGGTCGTGGTCACGCGAACCGTGTGTTCGTGCATTACCCGACGGTAGCGAACCTCAGGGAGCCACGCTCGGGATGTCGAGTTCGAGCACCCGAATTTCGCCGCTATCGCCGTCGACCTCGACAAGCGCACCCGGTGGTAGACGGCGGGTGGCGTCGGCAACATCCACAACACACGGGATATCGAACTCACGCGCGACCACGGCGGCATGTGACATCGGACCGCCGAGTTCGGTGACCACCGCGGCCGCGTAGGAGAAGGCGGCGGTGTAGCCGACGTCGGTTACCTGGGCTACCAGCACCTCTCCGGGTTCCAGGTCGTCGATGGATTCCGGCCTGACGATCCGCACCCGGCCGCGAGCTCGACCACCACCCACACCGACGCCCTTGAGGCTCGCTCCCGCGGCGGCAGCGGTCGACAGGGTGGTAGCGGCTTGCCAGCTGCCACTGAAGGCTGCTGGTGGGGCGAAGCCGGCCAGCCGTTGTTGTTCTGCTCGACGGCGCGCAACCAGGCTCGCGGCGTCGGCTGGCAGCGCGTCCAGCTCGTCCACCAGCAGGTAGAACACGTCGTCGACGGCTCCGAGAACGCCCGAGCCCACGAGCCTTCGCCCCAGCTCCTGAAGTAGGCTGCGCAGCAACCAGTTTGACCGGACCATTCGATCGCGACGGACTTCGCGGTCGCGGAGCTGATGAGCGGCGAGTCGCGCAACGGGCCTCGCCCGCAGTGGAATTGACGGGCGGCGCGTCTCCGGCCTGGTCGGAAAGTTCAGCGCTTTCGCCACCATGCGGATCAGCATCTCGGGGTCGTCGGCATAACTGGTAGACCGCATCTCGAGCTCAGCGGGTCCACGGTGCCCCATCACCTTCAGCTCGGCCAGCACCGCCGCATGGAACTTCGGGGCCTTGGCGGCCAACTCGTCGAGGTGGTCGCCGGGGCCGGCCAGAATCCGCATCACGTCGGGGTCGCGCTGCGCTGCGTCGGCCAATCGGTACATGCTGCTCAACGGCTGCGCGCTCGCCAGCTTCTGACCGACCGGGAGCACCATGTCACGCCCGCTCAAACCGCGCAGCACCACGTTGAGACCGGCGAACACCATGAACGATGCCGACGCCAGCACCCAGCCATGTACTACGTCGTCGCGCGCCAGCAGGATCAGACTGTGCAGTCGCGCGTCGGAAAGCAACGAAAGATCGCCTGCAGCGAGTTCTTCCAAACGATCGATGTCCTCGACGAAATCACGGGTGTCGTGCGGTGCGCCAACGGTCAGACCTGCCAGGTTGGCGCCGAACACCCCCAGGTTGCGGAGGATTCGCAGCGGCCCCACGGCGGCGCCGGATTCGCGCTGCAGCGTTTGTTCCCCGTAGATCGGCATGCTGGCCACACTCTGGCCAAAAAAGTGGCTCTGGCGAATCACCGTAGCGGGTTTGACGAACGGCACGGTTTCGGCCATGAAGTGCGCGGTGGTGATGGCCCCGTAGAGGCGGTGCGCGAAGACACCGATGGTTCGGGTAGCCATCTCGCGCTGGATCAAACCGCCGGGCCGCAACCGTCTGGCGATGATCGCGCCGCCGGCGCGCAATCCGTGCACGGTCACCGACGCCGACGACGGTGAGAACGGTCCGGGCAGCGCCTCGGACAGGTTGGTGGCGAGGAAGGTCGGGAAGCGCGGATCGATCGGCGTGTCGAACTCACCGTTGGCCCCATCCGGGCCGGCCAACACCGGATCAATTCCATCGGCGGCCGGCACGTCAACCGATGGGATGTCCTCGGCATGGGTCAGCCGCCAGGGCAGCGATATCACGCGGTTGCCGATGGTGACTCGCCCACGCACCGCTAACGCAACGTCGTCGACACACTCCTCGGCGCTCCATGCCGGCATGAAATTCCATTTGTCCTGCAGCAGTGCAGTATCCATCGATGGTGCGCTGAGAAGGCGGTCGAGTTCGGGTGAGATCAGCAGCCGTCGACCTGTCGGCACGATGCGCCGCCCGAGCACACCGGCGATCTCACGCAGCGTCGGCTTCCCCGGCGCAGCAAGGTTAACCGGTCCACTGGCGATCCCGGTATCAACGGTCGCCTGGACGAAAACCCGGTGCACGTCGTCGCTGTGCACGACCTGCAGCGTCCGACGGATGTCCGGAAACACCGGAGCCGCCAATGCCCGGCGCACCCAATTGTCGACACCCCTACCGAGGATGGCCGCCGAGCGAATCGCCACCCACTCCACACTGGAGTCAGCTAGCATCTCCTCGGCTCGGGCCATGTCCCGCCCTTCTGCCGAGACCGGGTTCAGGCGGTCGGCTTCTGACAGCGGCGACGCGCCCTCGTCGATTCCGTAGACGTGGGCTGACGAGGCGAAAACGATGCGTCGAGTACCGGTTTGGGCTGCGGCATCAAGCACATTGGCGATCCCGCCGATGTTTACTTCGCGAGCGGCCGACCGGGCACAGTGCACGACGACGTCCGTGCCCGCAATCGCACGCCGTACCCCGGCCGTATCGCGAATATCGCCTTGTACGAAGTCGGCTGCATTCGGCCAGCTTTCGGGTCGATGACGGGCCAGGCCAATGACGTCGTGGCCTCGGCTGAGAAGTCGACCGACAACGCCGCGACCGATTACTCCGCTCGCCCCGGTGACGGCGATTCTCACGGGCTAACCTCAGACCTCATCTGCTCAGTCGTCGTCGTCGAGGAAGGCAGCGTTGACCAGATCGTCGAGATCCATTGCTGCGAAGTTTTTCTCGCCGTTTTCCGCCGCACCGTCTCCGTCGGTCTCATTCGCGAGGCCGAGCAGCAGGTCCAATACGCCGGCCTGGCGAAGACGTTTGACCGGAATCGATGCCACGACGCGCTGGATTTCCTCCTCGCCGGGCGCACTGCGCGGGGCCGACTCGGCCGAGGCGCCGACGAGCTCCTGACGGAAGTAGCCGGCCAGCGCCGCGGCGTTCGGGTAGTCGAAGATGAGCGTCGGCGAAAGCGCCAGGCCGGTAGCGGCTTTGAGGCGGTTGCGCATCTCGACCGCCGTCAGCGAGTCAAAGCCCAACTCCTGGAACGCCTTGTCGGGGTCGATAGCCTCGGGTGAGCCGTTGCCCAGCACCGTCGCTATATGCGAACGCACCAGATCGAGTAGCACCGCGTGCTGCTCGTCTTCGGGCAGCCCCTCCAGGCGTTGCAGCAGCGCGGACTTCGACTTGGCGGCGGCCAGCGAGTCGTCGACCTGGCGGCGGGCACGCGCGTTGATCAGGTCGACGAACATCGGCGGCAGCGTGCCCGCGTCGTGCTTGGCCCGCAGCGCGGTCATGTCGATCCGGGCCGGCAGCAGGAACGGTTCGTCGACCACCATCGCGGTGTCGAGCAGTTGCAGGGCTTCGGTGGAGGACATCGCCACAATGCCGTCACGCGCGAATCGGGCGAAGTCGACAGACGCCAGCGCGCCGGTCATGCTGCTGGACTGATCCCACAGGCCCCAGCCCAGTGAGATCGCCGGCAGCCCGTGGGCACGGCGATGCGCCGCCAACCCATCGAGGAACGAGTTGGCCGCCGCGTAGTTGGCCTGACCCGACGAGCCCACCAGGCCGGCCATCGACGAAAACAGCACAAACGCCAAGAGGCTCGAATCCTTGGTCAGCTCATGCAGATTCCACGCCGCTTCCACCTTGGACCGCAACACCGTGTCCACCCGCTCCGGCGTCAGCGACGTCACCACCGCATCATCGAGTGCACCCGCGGCATGAATCACGGCCGACAATGGATACTGCGCCGGAATATCTGCCAGCACCTTGGCCAGCGCCGCACGATCGGCGGCATCGCAGGCCGCCACCGAGACCTGCGCGCCAGCCTCGCTGAGTTCGGCCACCAGCTCTGCTGCGCCCGGAGCGTCCGCGCCGCGCCGGCTCAACAACATCAGCTGACGCACACCGTGATTGACCACCACGTGACGCGCCAACGCCGACCCTGCCATCCCGGTACCACCGGTGATCACCACTGTGCCGGCCGTCCACGCATCGGGCATCGTCAGCACAACCTTGCCGACATGACGCGCCTGACTGAGATAGCGCAGGGCCGCACCGGCCCGGCGGACGTCGAACACGGTCACCGGCAGCGCACGCAGGGTGGTGTCGTCGAACAGTCGGGCCAGGTCGGTGAGCATCCCCTCGATGTGGTCCGGGCCCGCCTCGAAGAGGTCGAAGGCCCGGTAGCGCACGCCCGGGTATTCCCGACCGATCGCACCGGGGTCGCGGATGTCGGTCTTGCCCATCTCCAGGAACACCCCGCCCGGCGCCACCAGCCGCAGTGAAGCGTCCACGAACTCACCGGCCAGCGAGTCCAGCACCACATCCACACCACGACCACCGGTGGCCGCGCGGAACTTGTCCTCGAACTCCAGGCTGCGCGAATCAGAGATGTGATCGTCGTCAAAGCCCATCGCCCGCAACGTGTCCCACTTGCCACGGCTGGCGGTGGCGAAGACTTCGGCGCCGAAGTGCCGCGCCAGCTGGATCGCAGCCATCCCGACACCGCCGGCGCCGGCATGCACCAGCACTCGCTGACCCGGTTTGATATCAGCCAACGACGTTAACGCGTAGTAGGCCGTCGCGAAGACCACCGGTGCCGTCGCGGCGTCGGCGTCGGACCATCCGGCCGGGATTTCCATCAGCAGGCGGGCGTCGGTGACCGCGACCGTGCCGGTGCCTTCCGGGAACAGCCCGGTGACCCGGTCGCCGACGGCGAAACGGCCATCATCCGAGGCGGTTTCGACCACGATGCCAGAAGCTTCGACGCCCATCACCGCGTCGTCGTCAGGGTAGAGACCGAGCGCGATCATGACGTCGCGGAAGTTGGCCGCCATGGTGCGGACGGCGACCCGGACCTGGCCGGGCTCCAGCGGCGTGTCAGCGTCCGGGAGCGGCTCCAACAGCAGGTTCTCGAAGGTGCCCTTACTGGACATCCCGAGGCGCCACGGCCCGTCACTCGGCGGCGCCAGCAGGGCGTCCACCGCACGGCTGCCGTGCACCCGGGCGGTGTGAACTATCCCTCCCCGCACCAGTAGCTGCGGCTCGCCGGCCGCCAACACCGACGGGATTGCCGTAGCATCAAGGGGCGCATCGGAATCCACTAACACGATGCGGCCGGGATGCTCGGTTTGCGCGGAGCGCACCAGCCCCCATACCGCGGCGCCTGCCAGGTCGGTGACGTCCTCCCCCGGCACCGCCACCGCACCGTGGGTGGCCACCACCAGGATTCCGGTGTCGTGTTCTGCAAGCCAGGATTGCAACGCCGCCAACGCCTCGTGCG
>Ga0335075_10016851_pt1 | contig 10888 bp, 10 predicted proteins | sample Lox_Sample_24_FD_206723 | JGI IMG/M metagenome (GOLD analysis project Ga0335075, IMG submission 206723) | Soil microbial communities from Loxahatchee National Wildlife Refuge, Florida, United States - Lox_Sample_2.4 | ecosystem: Environmental > Terrestrial > Soil > Wetlands | place: USA... | reverse complement strand
CGCACATCTCCCAGGTGCACGCCACCGCGACCGCGCCCGAGGTCCTCATCGGCCTGGCGGGCATCGTCGCGATCGCCGCGTTCGGCAGCGCGGCCGCGTCGTATCTCATCAGCAGAATCCAGCCGGCAGAAGCGCTAAGGAGCGAATGACCATGCTTGAAACAACGGATGTTACCAAGTCGTTCCGGGCCGGGGGCAGCGCGGTGGCAGCCGTGAACGGCGTGACGATGACCGTCGCCGACGGCGAGTTCGTCACGATCGTCGGACGCAGCGGCAGCGGAAAGAGCACCCTCATGAACCTGCTCGGCGGTCTCGAACAGCCAACCAGCGGCAGCATAAAAGTCAACGGCGAGGAGATCACCCGGTACTCCAGCCGGCAACTGAACGGCTACCGGGCACGCGGAGTCGGCTTCGTCTTCCAGAACTACAACCTCATCCCGAACCTCACCGCCGAGGAGAACGTCATGCTCGCCATGGAACTCCTCGGCGTCAGCAAGAGCGACCGCAGGAAACGGGCGCGGGAACTGCTTGACCAGGTCGAGCTCACCGGCGCCAAGCAGTCGCGCAAGCCGGGCAAGCTCAGCGGCGGCGAACAGCAGCGCGTCGCCATCGCCCGAGCCATCGCGAACAGCCCCAAGCTGATCCTCGCCGACGAGCCGGCGGGAAACCTCGACACGCAGACAGCCGGCACCATCCTCGAACTGCTGCGCACACTCGCCCATGCGCACGACACCACCGTCCTTGTCGTGACCCACGACGAGGAGGTCACGAGGCACAGCGACCGGGTGTTCCGCCTCGTCGACGGTCGCCTGGGCGAGGACGACGTTGTGGCCAGGTAACCCGCCCGGGGGCAGCAACCTTTGGCGCGGCACACAGGTCGGCGTCGCTGTGGATCATGCAGATGAAGGTCACGTTGCTGTGCGCAAGGGCGGAAAGCTACCGGCGGAAGGTAATCAAGGACTGATGCAGCCACTTGGAATATCGGCTTCACTCACCGATGTCGATCAGCTAGCCGTCCAGGTCATGCAGTTCGCGTCCCGGCGACGGCTCTCTGTAGTGCCGGTCATACCGGTATCGGGAAAAGGGTGGGGCTATCTGGTCCTCCTCGACCAGCGCCGTCTTACCGCCGTGCAATTTTGTGAGCTGGCGGCTACCGTCGAGGCGAAACTGCTGTACGTCAAGACCGACGCCTTCAACGCCCGATCCGATCCCGGTACCGCCGTCGGGAGGCATGACCTAGGTGAGCAGAGCAACCTGGTGAGTGATCAGCTGATCAAGTTCCGCCAGGAGGTAGATCATTTCAATGGCCGGACTCGCCAGCTAGAGCTAGCTTTCGCTACCGGATGCGTCCTGCATTGCTGGGCGGGCACGGCAGACTGGTACATCGATCTAGTCAATCGTGCCGCTGAACTCGCCTCCGCAAAGAGCGCAGCACGAGATCGAGCCCGTGACCAGACCCCATCGCATCGTGCCGCTGATCTCCCATCAGCAAGTGCCAGCTGAACGCCCTAACGGGCTGCTACCTCCGTGACCGGCGCGACAGCCAGCCCTGACGGCAGTCTCCGCCCGTACGTGACCATGTGGGTGGTACGGGGCGGGCGACGGCCTGTACGTCCGCTCGGCATCCCGGTGTGCCTGCCCGGCGGCCCGTGGGTCGATTTCCCCGTACCGGGCGAAGCGCCACGAGCGCTGGGTCTACTCGTTGCGCAGGGCGGTGGCGATGGTGAGGCGTGCTGCGGAGCGGGCGGGGATGAACGCGCCGAGGATCGCGATGACCAGGCCGGAGAATGCCAGCGCGGTGACGAGGGCCGGGCTCCAGACGCTGGTCATGTAGGCGGGCAGGATGAAGAACGCGGAGTGGGTGATCGCTGCTATCACCAGGCGGAAGGCGAGGATGCCCAGCGGCAGGCCGATGAGCGTGCCGAGGATGCCGAGTTCGGCCATGGAGGTGACCATCATCAGGATCGTTTCGCGTGGTGTCATCCCGATCGACTTGAGCATGCCCAGGTCGCGGCGGCGTTCGCGGATGCTGAGCACCACGGTGTTGAACTCCCCGAGCGCGGCGACGATCGCGAGCAGCACGGTGAACAGCGTCGCGGTGGTGGCGATGATCTCGGTGCCGGAGTTGATGTTGTCGTTCAGCGACGGGTACAGGCCTGGGTCGGCTTTGCTAACCGCGGCCAGGTAGGCGCTGATGTTGGTGCCGCCGGCAAGCTGGACGTCGTAGGTATTGGCCTGCTGTGCGGGCTCGAGGGTGGTCAGGGTCTGCCAGTCGGCGGTGATCCCGTCGGGGTCGCCGGACCAGGTCTCCCCGACGATGGTGACCGTGGCCGGCTTGCCGCCCATGTCCATGGTCAGGTGGCTGCCGATGGTCACGTCGTGCTTTTGCAGGAATCCTGGTGGGGCGACGGCCTGGTAGGGCCCGTCGATCCAGTGCCCCTTGACGATGACGGTGCCCATGCTGGCGGGCTGGTCAAGGACGAAGGTTGGGTAGATGGTCTGGTTCGTGCCGACGAGCCTGGTGCCGCCGCCGCTCCAGCTGGCGTCGACGTGGACCGCGCCGGGCAGGGACCGCAGCAGCGCCTGGGTCACGGTCGTACTGGGCGTGGAGACGGTCTGGCCCTGGCGGGCCTGGCCGGTGGTCACCGTGACTTGGGCGCCCCCATGGCCTTCCGCCAGGTCACCGTAGCTGATCGCGGTGCTGGTCAGGCCGGTGCACATGGTGACCGTGAGCACGCCGAGGGCGACGGCCGCCAGGGTGAGGGCGGTGCGGGCCGGACGGGCGAACGGCAGCCCCCAGGCCCAGGCTGACCGCACGGGGCAGCCGGGTGCCGGCCAGCGTGCGCTGGGTCCGCAGGCCGCGGCCCGCGGCGGGGGCGGTGCCCGCGCTGATCGCCCGCGCGGCCGGTAGCCTGCGTGCCCGCAGCGCGGCACCGAGAGCGGTCGCGATGACCACGGCGAGCAGGCCGGCCAGGGTGATGACGTCGGTCTGCGGGCTAATGGCGGAGGACGACGGGACGAGTCCCTGGCTGGCGGTGCCGGCGAACGGGCCGGCCAGGGCCGTACCCGCGGCTGTGCCGAGAACGGCACCGGCGAGGGCGGGGATGCCGACCATGATCAGGTAGACGGCGGTCACCTGGTCCGGGGTGTAGCCGGTGGCTTTCAGTACGCCGATGTGCCGGTAGCCGGACACGACCGCGCCGCCGATCACGTCGGCGACGATCAGGACGGCGGCGGCCAGGGCGATGATGCCGAACGTCAGCATCAGTGGCGCGTAGACGCCAAGCAGCGTGGAGTAGTTCTGCTCGACGGTGAGGTAGGACTGGGCCGAGCGCAGGGCGCCGCGGGGCAGGGCGGCGGTGACCGTGGCCAGGTCCTTGCCGATGTCGGTGGCCGTCGCGGCGCTGGCGAAGCGGTAGCGGGAACGGCACCGGCCGCGGCCTGGTCGGGCTCCGGGAACGCATCGCGCTGTACGGCGACCTGGACGCCAGACGGCGCCTCGGTGGCGGCTACCGGGTCCGCGCCCGCATCCCGCTGGATCCGCCGTGACCGCATCTGACCCGGCAACGGGCCCCGAGCCGGAACCCCGGGTCCTTATCGCCGACGACCAGGAACTGGTCCGCACCGGGTTCCGCATGATCCTCAGGGCCCGCGGCATCACCGTGGCCGGCGAGGCCGCCGACGGCGCCGAGGCCCTGGCCGCAGCGCGCCGGCTCCGGCCCGACGTGGTGCTGATGGACATCCGGATGCCGAACATCGACGGCCTGGAGGCCACCCGGCAGATCCTCCGGCACCTCCCCGACTGCCGGGTGATCATGCTGACCACCTTCGACCTCGACCGCTGCGTCTACGACGCCCTTGCGGCCGGGGCCAGCGGCTTCCTCCTCAAGGACGTCACCACCGCGCACCTCGCCTCCGCAGTGCGCCTGGTCGCCACCGGCGATGCGCTCCTGGCCCCCTCGATCACCAGGCGGCTGGTCGAGAGGTTCGCCTCCGGCGACCGCGGTCCGCGCTCGCCCAGCCCGGCCATCCACCGCGACCTGACCGGCCTGACCCCCCGGGAACTGGAGGTGCTGACCCTCATTGGCCGCGGACAGTCCAACGCCGAACTGGCCGACACGCTGACCCTCAGCGAAGCAACCGTGAAAACCCACGTCGCCCGCATCTTCGCCAAGCTCGCCCTGCGGGACCGGGCGCAAGCGGTCGTCCTTGCCTACGAGACCGGCCTCGTCTTGCCAGACACCAACACGGGCAGCTAGCCGACTTCCGCCGACCTCGTTAGAATCCGGCTACGTTGCTCGCAGAACAACGAATGCGTTCGGGCCCCGGTGGCCAGTGACACGTCGGTGAGCGGAAGCTGCCTCGGCCGGAGTTCGACGCTGCCCTGCAGGCCTGGCAGCCTGGGCAGGCACAGATCGCCCGGGGGTACTAGCGGACTGGGTCAGGTTCGCGGCGCTCCGCGCCGCTCGGTTTTCCTAGCCGGGATGGCCACCAGTTCCAGCGGCCGAGCAGCACCACGATCGATGGCACGAGCAGGGTGCGGACGCCGAACGTGTCGAGCAGGACGCCGAGGGCCAGGCCGAGGCCGATCGCCTGAAGTTGGCCGCCCATGACGCCGCCTCCGGCCACCGCGAAGACCGCGAAGGTGCCCGCCAGGATCAGCCCGGCCGAGGTGACCGTGGGCCCCGTCCTGGCGATCGCCCGGACGACCGCCTCCTCCAGTGGCAGCGTCGCGGCCTCCTCGCGGATCCGCGTCATGATCAGGATGTTGTAGTCCTCGCCGAGTGCCAGCAGGAACACGAACATCAGGAACGGCAGGATGAACACGAGCCCGTCCGCGCCGCCGAGCGTGATCACCAGGAACGTAGTCAGGCCGAGCGCGGCGAGGTAGGACGCGGCGATCGTGACCACCAGGTAGAGCGGCGCGACCAGGCTCCGCAGCACCAGGCCGAGCAGGATCGCGATCGCTACCACCGCGATCGGGATGATCCGCACCATGTCGTTGCTGGCCGTGGAGCTCACGTCGTACAGGCCCGCGGCCTGGCCGGCGACGCCGTTCGCGGTGGCGCCGGACTTAGCGGCCGCCACCGCCAGGGCGGCGCGGACCGCGGGAGTGGCGTTCATCGCCGCGGTGGACTGCTGCGGCCCGGCGCGCAGCCCGGCGGCGAACCTGACGGTCCGGCCGTCCGCGGCGACGTACTGGGCGGTGGCGCGGTAGGCGTTGTAGTCGCTGGCGCTGATCTTGCGGGCCGTCGCGGTCGCCGGCTCGGCGCGCGGCAGGTTGCGCGGGTCGCCGAGCGCGGCGTGCAGCGCCGTGTAGGCGGCCGGGGCCAGCGCGGTGCCGTTCGGGTCGAGCGGCCCGGACAGCCCGGAGAACAGGCCGGAGCCCCGCAGCGAGCTCCCGGCCGTGACGAGTTCCGCCGGGTGCTGCCATACCGGCTCGGCGTAGTTCAGGATGAGGTCGGACGGGCTCCCCGAGGACTGCGGGAAGTCGCTGGCCAGGAGCGCGTCGCCGAGCGCGGCGTCCGACCCGGCGGGCGCGGTGGTCGAGCGGTTCAGGCTGGCGGTCTTGTAGCCGGTGGCGGCGAGCGCGAGCGCCGCGAAGACGACCACGCCGATGACGAGCACCGCGACGGGCCGGCGCACGGCGCGGGCCGCGACCCGGCCCCACAGGCCCCCGTGCCCGGCCGCGCCCGCCGCACTTGCTGCCTCGTCCCCGGTGTGGCCGACCGTCCGCCGGTCGGCCGCGAACATCGCCCTGGCGGTGACCGCGAGCAGCGCGGGCAGCAGGGTGAGCCCGGCGAGCAGCATGACCGCGATGCCGAGCGCGAGCGGGACGCCGAGGTCGTGGTAGAGGCCGAACCCGGCGAACAGCAGGGTCAGCAGCGCGAGGATCACGGTCCCGGCCGAGCCGGTGATCGACTCGCCGACCCGGGTGAGGGCGCTGATGATCGCGTCGTGGTCGCCCTTCCCCGCCCGCAGCTCCTCGCGGAACCGGTACACCAGGAACAGGCCGTAGTCGGTGCCGGCGCCGAGGACCAGCACGATCAGCAGCGTCTGGGTCACCGAGGAGATCTGCAGCCCGTGCGCGCCAAGTCCGGCGATGAACCGCTCGGAGACGAGCAGCGCCACCCCGGCGGGCACGAAGGTGATCACGGCCGCCACCGGGGACCGCAGCACGATCAGCAGCAGCACGATGATCAGCAGCACGGAGAAGATGGCGATCTTCTTCATCGACTTGTCGGCGCTGTTGTTGTTCGCGGCGTTGTCGGCGACCTGTCCGGCGAGGTGCAACTGGAGCCCCGGCGGCGCGCCCGCCTTCGGGAACGTCGCCTCCAGGGCCGCGACGACCGGCTTGAGCCCGGCCACGTCGCTGGCGTCGCGGCTGACGGTGACCTGCAGCTGCACCGCGTTCTGCGACGGCGAGACGGCGATGAGCTTGACGTCGGTGACGCCGGCCAGCTGCTTGGCCAGCTCCCCCTCGCGGCCGATCGCGGCCTCGTCGGCGCTGGTCAGCGGGGTGCCCGAGCGGGCCGCGACGATGGTGATCCTGCTGGTGGTGCGCGCGCCGAGCAGTGGCGCGCCGAGCGTCTGCGCCTGCACGCTCGGCGCGCTGCTCGCCAGGAACAGGCTTGGGTCGCTGTTGACCTGGTTGCCAAGCGAGGGCAGCGCCACGGTCGCCCCGGCGAGCGCCACCACCCAGGCCGCGATGACGAGCAGCCGGAACCTGACGACCCCGGCCGCGAGGGCCGCGAAGAACCTCACGACTCCCCCTGGCCGTCGCCGTCGGGCCGGCTCCGCCGCAGGTAGATGATCACGCCGACAACGATGGCCACGATGACGATGAGCAGCACGAGCAGGATGAGCCTGAGGTGGCCGTGTCCGCTGCCGCTGCTCGCGAGCACGTGCACCGCCAGCGGGAGCGCCGCCGGGTGCCGCGCCGCGAGATCACCCACGGCCAGCCCGTGTACTGCCACGTCGTCCATCCCATCGTCGCCTCTCGTCAGGTCACCGGCGCTGTCGCCGCGGCGGCTCGGGCACGACTGCCGGGAGAAGATCAAAATCGATCATCGTGAACGAACCGTTGCTTCGCGTGCCAGCGCTCCGATGATGCCGGTGCGCCCGGCCGGCGTCATCCGGCCAGCGGATGCAATCGGAGGCCTGCCATGGCGTTACCCGGGCGGGCGGCGTACCCCGCCGGTTGTACGCGCCGGCCGCTCAGGCCCGGACCAGGCCCGCCTGGTAGGCCATTACCACGAGCTGCGCGCGGTCGCGGGCGCCGAGCTTGGCGAGGATGCGGCTTACGTGGGTCTTCGCCGTGGGCACGCTCATCACGAGCTTCTCGGCCAGCTGGGTGTTGGACAGGCCGAGCGCGATCAGCGTGAGCACCTCGCGCTCGCGGCTCGTGAGCTGGGCGAGAGCCGCGGGGACGGCCCGCACCGGGTCGGGCTGCCTGGTGAACTGCTCGATCAGCCGCCGGGTCACGTTCGGCGCGAGCAGCGCGTCGCCGACGGCGATCACCCTGATGGCGGCGAGCAGCTCCTCCGGCGGCCGGTCCTTGAGCATGAATCCGCTGGCCCCCGCGCGCAGCGCCGCCATCACGTACTCGTCGATGTCGTAGGTGGTCAGGATCAGCACCCTCGGCAGCGGCCCGGTGGCGGCGAGCTGGCGGGTCGCGGCGATCCCGTCGAGCACTGGCATCCTGATGTCCATCAGCACGACGTCGGGGGCGGTCCGCCTGGCCACCGCGACCGCCTCCGCCCCGTCCGCGGCCTCGCCGAGCACGGTCAGGTCCGGCTCCGACTCGATCAGCAGCCGGAAGCCGGCCCGGACGATGGCCTGGTCGTCGGCGACCACGACGCCGATCGTCATGCCACCCGCCCCGCCGCGACGACCGGAGCGACGGGCGAGGCGACGGGAACCTGGACCGGGAGGAACGCCGCGACCTGGAAGCCGCCGCCGGGCAGCGGCGCCGCGTCGAGCGTCCCGCCGAACACCGCGGCCCGCTCCCGCATCCCCGCGATCCCGTGGTGTCCCGTGCCGGACGCCGCGCCCGCGGCGCCGGCGGATGCCGCGGACCCGGCCTCCCCCGCCGGCCGGCCGGTGTCGGTCACCCGGATCCGGACCCCCGCCGCGCTGATCCGCATCGCCACCGTCGCCTGCGCGCCCGGCGCGTGCCGGACGACGTTGGTCAGCGCCTCCTGCACGATCCGGTAGGCGGTCAGCCCGGCGGCCGGCGGGACGGCCGCGCGCTCCCCGGTCACGTCCAGCTGGACCGGCGTCCCCGCGGCGCGCACCATCGCCGTCAGGCTGTCCAGGTCGCCGAGGCCGGGCGCGGGCGCCAGCAACGTCCCGGCCCCGGCCGGCCCCGCCTCGTCGTCGCCGCGGAGCAGGGACAGCACGCGCCGCAGCTCGTCGAGCGCGCCCCGGCTCGCCTCCTCGACGGCGGCGAGGGCGCGCAGCGCCTCGGCAGGGCGGGCCGCGCCGACCCGACGTCCGACGCCGGCCTGCACCGTGACGACGCTCAGCGTGTGCGCGAGCACGTCGTGCAGCTCACGCGCGATCAGCAGCCGCTCCTGCTGCAGCGCGTGCCTGGCCCGCCCGGCCTCGGCCCGCCGCTGCTGCGCCGCCTGCTTGGCAAGGCCCGCCTGGTAGGTGCGGCGCTCGCGCACCCCGTAGCCGACGAACCACATCGCGGCCGCGGCGAGCATGCTGTGCAGCATGACGTTCTGCGCGTGGACGGTGGCCGCCGCGGTGAGCAGTCCGGCGCCGATCGCCGTCTCGACCGCCACCAGGGCGGCCACCGCCACCGGGCGGCTAAGCCTGACCGCCACCGTGTAGCTGGCCATGCCGAGCATCAGGTCGGTGGTCAGCGGCGCGCTCCCGGTGGCGGTCAGGACGGCGATGGCCGTCGTGACGACCGCGAGCACGGGCAGCGGCCAGACCCGCCTGACGGCCACCGGCAGGGAGGCCGCGACGGTGGCGGCGGCCATGCCCGGCGTCGGGATGTCCGTGTGCAGGCCGCGCAGCCGCAGGCCGAACGTCATCACCAGCATGGCGGCGACGGCCGCGGCGGCATCGACGGCCGCCCACTGCCCGGGCGTCATCCGGTAGCTGAGCGGCGGCTTCTGCATCTGCGTCACACGGTCACTACCAGGCATGACCTCAGCGTAGTGCGGCCGTCAGCCGGCCGCGTCCGTCCCCGGTCGGAGCCCCGATACATCCGGGGATGTAGGCGTCCTGCGGGCGGGCCAGAGGGTGAGCTGCCCGTCCCGCATCAGCGCGGTCCGGGTGGCGCGCGCCGCCACAAAGCTGTCGTGGGTGACGATGACCATGGTCAGCTCCCGCTCCCGCCATTCGCGATCGAGCAGCCCGATGATGTCTGCCCTGGTGTCCTCGTCGAGGTTGCCGGTGGGCTCGTCGGCCAGCAGCACGGCCGGCTCCTTGACCAGGGCGCGGGCGATCGCCACCCGCTGCTGCTGGCCGCCGGACAGCTCGCCCGGCAGGTGGCGCACCCGGTCGGCCAGGCCAACGGCGGCGAGCGCCCGGGCGGCGCGCCGCCGCCGCGCCGCGCCGCCGACACCGAGCGGCACCAGTGCCGTCTCCACGTTCTCGGCCGCGCTCAACGTCGGGATCAGGTTGAACGACTGGAACACGAACCCGATCGAGGCGGCCCGGACCCGCGCCGCGGCACGTTCGGACATCCGCCCCAGGTCCCTGCCGTCAAGCTCGACCGTGCCCCGGGTGGGACGGTCAAGGCCGCCGAGGAGCTGCAGCAGCGTGGACTTGCCGTGCCCGGTCGGGCCGCGGACCGCGAGCCAGTCGCCGTCGTCGAGGACCAGGTCCACGCCGCGCAGCGCGACCACCTGCCCGTGGCCGTACTCCTTCGTCACTCCGGAGAGCCGGTACATCCTCACTCCACCTTCCGCAGGGCCGCCGCCGGGCGCAGCCGCGCCGCCCGCCAGCCGCCGAACGCGCCCGCGAGCAGCCCGCCAGCCAGGGCGAGCAGCACCGCGAGTCCGATCGTGCCGAGCGTCACCGGGGCGGTCAGCGTCACGTAGACGGTGTGCGTGGCGGCGGCATCGACCTGCTGTGCCAGCTTGCCCGCGATACCGGTGCCAGACCCGGTGCCAGACCCGGTGGCAGACGGCGCGCCGGGGTTGCCCCCGACGACCGCGGACAGCTTGTGCGCGAGCCTGTCGATCAGCGCCGCGCCGGCGTAGCCAAGGCCGACCCCGGCCGCCCCGCCCACGAGGCCGATCACCAGGGACTCGCCCATCACCTGGCCGACGATCCTGCCGCCGCGCCAGCCGATCGCCTTGAGCGTGCCGAACTCGCGGACCCGCCGCGCCACCGCCGACATGGTCAGCAGGATGGCCAGCCCGAACGCGGCGATGAGGACCGCCACCGACAGCCACTTGCCGAGAGAGTTCGCCAGGCTGGACGCGTTGCTCACCGACCCGGTCACCTCGCCTGCCAGGTCGCTGGCGTCGGTGACCGTCGCCGTAGGCAGCAGCTTCGTGAGCTCCTGCTGCACGGCGGGGATATCGGACGCGCTGTCCACGGAGACGTAGACGGTGTTCAACTCGCCGGTCAGCCTGGCCGTCCCCGTCTTGCCGAGGGCCTGCGCCCGGGCCAGCGGGATGTACAGGTTCGGCGGGCTGCCGCCCTGCGGCACGCTGACGATGCCGACGATCGTGAAGATGGTGCCGCCCACATCGACCTTCGAACCGGTCGTGAGCTTCTGCGCCGCCGCGTAGCCGGAGTCGGCGAGCGCGACGTCGGCCGTGGCGTCCGCCGTCGTGAACGCCCGGCCCGATGTCAGGGTCGCGGCGCCGAGCGGCCCGAGGCCGGTGCGGCCGACAGCGGCCCCGTCGACGGTGAACGTG
>Ga0335075_10016850_pt1 | contig 10888 bp, 14 predicted proteins | sample Lox_Sample_24_FD_206723 | JGI IMG/M metagenome (GOLD analysis project Ga0335075, IMG submission 206723) | Soil microbial communities from Loxahatchee National Wildlife Refuge, Florida, United States - Lox_Sample_2.4 | ecosystem: Environmental > Terrestrial > Soil > Wetlands | place: USA... | reverse complement strand
CTTCTCCGATTTGTAATACTCTATCGTCAACAGTCAAACTGTCATTCGTAATAGCGTCGCATCCGTGATTGTTGACGTGATCTTGCCGTGCCTGAACGAGGCACCGGCATTGCCTTGGATTCTCGAAAGGATGCCCGTCGGCTTCCGCCCGATCGTCGTGGACAACAATTCCACCGACGGTTCGGGTGAGGTCGCGATGTCGCTCGGCGCGACGGTCGTGGCCGAGCCGACCCCGGGCTTCGGGGCAGCCGCTCACGCAGGCCTGCTGGCGGCGACCAGCGACCTAGTGTGCTTCTGTGACTGCGACGGCAGCCTCGACCCGCGGCAGTTTCCCCTCCTGATCGTGCCGCTCCGCGCCGGTCAGGCCGACCTGGTCCTCGGCCGCCGGCGCGCTGAGCAGAGGAACGCATGGCCGCTGCCGGCGCAGCTGGCCAACTGGGAGCTTGCGCGCCGGGTCCGCCGTCGCACCGGACTCGGCATCCGTGACCTGGGGCCGATGCGGGCGGCCGGCCGCGAGGCCCTGCTCAGCCTGAACCTCGCTGACCGGAGGTTCGGTTATCCGCTGGAGATGGTCATGAACGCGGCGGCCGCCGGCTGGAGGGTGTCTGAGGTCGAGGTGACCTACCTGCCCCGCATCGGAAAGTCCAAGGTCACCGGCACCGTGCGAGGCTGCCTGCGTACCGTGCGGGACATGAGCCAGGTACTGGCCCGGTGACGGCTCCCACGCTGCTCGTCATTGCGAAGGAGCCAGTGCCCGGCCGCGTCAAGACGCGCCTGGTGCCGCCATGCACGCCTGAGCAGGCTGCTGCGCTCGCCGAGGCCGCGCTCGCCGACACGCTGCACACCATGCTGATGGTTCCGGCCAGGCGGCGGGTCCTGGTCCTCGAAGGCGAGCCGGGCCCGTGGCTGCCTTCCGGGTTCGAGATCGTGCGGCAGTGCGGCGGGCCGCTTGACGAGCGCCTCGCCGGTGCGTTCGCCGCTGTAAGCGGCCCAGCGCTGCTGATCGGAATGGACACGCCGCAAGTCACCCCTGATCTGCTTAACGTGGACTGGCAGGCTGCCGACGCATGGTTCGGCCCGGCCGCGGACGGCGGCTTCTGGGCCCTCGGCCTGCGCGTGCCTGATCCAGCGCTGCTGCGCGGGGTCCCGATGTCGACTCCGGGTACCGGCGCCGCCCAGCGTGCCCGGCTGCTCACGGCCGGGCTGCGCGTCGCCGACCTGCCGCAGCTGCGTGACGTGGATACCGCAGCGGACGCGATTGCCGTGGCCCGCGATGCACCGCGGAGCCGATTCGCCGCACGCGCGCGGAAGCTAGGCGCAGTCCTGAACCAGGCCGGCCTGGGGGAAGGTGCCTTCGCCGGAAGCGGCCTCAGGGATACGGCATGAGGGCAGGGGCGATCGCCCTGTACGAAGAGGCGCTGCGCGAACAGACGGCCGGGCTGATCATGCGAACAGCTGACGGCCGTTCGCTGCCGCTCCATGTATCCCGATGGTGCGGGCCGCCTGATACCGCGGACGAGGAATTGCTCCGGCACTGCCGTGGCCCGGTCCTTGACGTAGGCTGCGGCCCCGGGCGGCTGACAGTGGCGCTTGCCGAGCGGGGCATCCCAGCGCTGGGGGTGGACATCTCGCGTGCCGCAGTAGTCCGGGTGCGCGAGGCTGGGGCGACCGCCCTGCACCGTTCGGTGTTCGATCCGCTACCTGGTCAGGGCCGATGGGCTACCGTTCTGCTGGCGGACGGCAATATCGGTATCGGCGGTCTGCCTGCTTGCCTCCTGCACCGCTGCGCACAGCTGCTGGCACCCGGCGGCCGTATTCTGATCGAAGCCGAACCCGGCAACGTCGACGAGCAGCTGACCGCATGGCTCGAACACCCCGACGGTCGACGTGGCCCGGTCTTTCCCTGGGCTCGCATGGGTATGCCTGCCCTGCTACGCGCCACCGTAGATGTCGGCCTGCAAGTCGTCGAGCAATGGCGTCACTCGGACCGCGCGTTCGCCTGGGTAGCCGCGCGGTCATCGGGCTAGCTACTCGGCAGTCTGGCGGCGAAGCAGGGCTGATCGCGCTGCTCACCCCCCGGAGCGTCCCGCTACCGGGCTGAGCTGGACAGAGACCCGTTCCTCATAGGGCCTGTTGTTGACGGCGAGAAGGGCCAGCAGGTGGAGGATGGGCTGATGTCGCCGGAGACGCTGGCCGCGCAGGGGCTGGGCGAGGCGGACCCGGTCACCGGAGCCCTGGCGCCCGTGATCACACTGGCCACTAACTACGAGCAGCAGCCGGATGGCTCATACCCGCAGGGCCGGGCCCATACCCAGGCTGACAACCCCACGTCGGAGCACGCCGAGCAGCTGCTGGCTGCGCTGGAGGGTGGCGGGTGCAGGTGCGCGCTGTTCGGCTCGGGGATGGCGGCAGCGACGGCTGTGCTCCAGGCGCTGCCGCCAGGCGATCACGTGCTGGTCTCCCGTGTCCTTTACTTCGCCGTGCGCAAGTGGCTGGCCGAGTTCGCGCTCACCTGAGGCCCGGACGTGGAGTTCACCGACACCACGGACCTGGCCACGCTGGCGGCCGCGATCCGGCCGGGCCAGACCCGGCTGCTGTGGGTCGAGACACCCGCGAACCCGACATGGGAGATCACCGACCTGGCCGCGGCCTGCGAGCTGGCGCACGCCGCAGGCGTCCGGGTAGCGGCCGACACCGTGGCCACGCCGGTCCACGCCAGGCCGTTCGAGCTCGGCGCCGGCCTGGTGGTGCGCTCAGCCAGCAAGTACCTGAACGCTCACATGGCGCTCCCGCCTACGCCGGGTAGGGCAGCTTCCCGAACAGCGCCCCCCGGCACACCTCTGTCCATCAGTTACTCAGCCACGTCGCGGCGGGGACCCCCACGGCCGACAAGATCGCGTGACCGTCCGTTCCTCGGTCGAGTCCCTACCGATGCGGAGTGCGCAACCGAGCCGCATCGCCGTGATTACCTCCCTGGCAAGGTCGCCAGACGGGGTCACGGCTGCCAAAAGGGTGGCGGCAACCGCGGCTGGTTACTTCACTGCCACAAGTTCGGCCATACGAATGTTCGGCTCGCCGGCGAGAAGATCGGGCGCGACCTGGCCTAGGGCTTGGGGAATCGGTCCGGCCAGATGCGCGTCGCGGGCGTCCTCGGTCTCAAAGGTGTCGAAGATGCCGTAGCTGGTGTCGCTGATCTTGAACGCATACCAGGTCACGGTGCCTTCCTCGGCGAGCGCGAGCGCCCGGCCCGCTTCGAGGAACGCGCCCAGCTCATCACCCTTGCCGGGCTTGGCGTCGAGCAGCGCGAGGATTCCTAGTCGTACCGTCATCTGCAGTGGTCCTGTTCTCTCGGTCTAGTGCTGTTCCCGGTCTAGGCGTACGACTCCGAGAACTTGCCGAGTGCGCCCGTGCGCCACCCGCCACAGGGTCAGCGTCAGGGAAGCGCCGGATCTTACCCGGAAGGCTCGGTGCGCTCCTGGCCCGTGTCAAGCTCGCCGTGACCGGCGGCCGGTCGCTACCGCGCCGCGGCTTTCAGCAACTCCAGCGTCGGCCCGCCGAGTCGCTTGGTCACTCCGCCGAGGTGCAGACCGCCGCGAGCAGCCCGTCGAAGTCGTCGCCGCATGGGCCACAGGCTCGCAGGTGGGCCGCGACGCCGGGGTAGCGCTGTGCCGCCCGCGCCGGGCTATGTTCGGCTACCAGGTCCACATAGACGTGCAGCAATTCCATCGCCTGAGCGCATCCCACGTCACGCGGGTCAGTCGACAGGAAGCGCTCCAGCGCCGGCCATTGGTTCATGAGCGCCTCGCAGAGCCATCGTCCAGGTACCCGTTAGCGGCAAGAGCCGCCCGCAACTTACGCCTGGCATCGAACATCGTCTTGTAGATCGCGTTGCGGGTGGAGCCGAGCTCAGCTGCGAGGGCATCGAGCGGCACGCCGTTGAGCACGAGCGCGACGAAGACCTGCCGCTGCCGCTCCGTCAGCTCCTCTTCCACCGCGCGGCGCACCGCCGCAGCCAGATCCTGCCACTCTGCCTGTCGGGCGGGTTCCAGCCCGAACCGGTCCGGCAGCTTGTCCCAGTCCTCGGCGGCCATCGCCACGACCGGCTGACGCCAGTAATGCCGTCCGACCTTCGCCGATACCTCGAAGATGACGAACTTGTAGGCCCAGGTCGTGAACCTGCTCTCGCCCCGGAACTGCCCGAGCTTGGCAATGATGGCCATGAGCGCGTCAGCCGCGGCCTGATAGGCGAGATCGTCCATCTCCGGGCCTGCGACGCGCAGCCGCTGGCTCCGTCGGCGCATCTCGCTCCGGGCGATCCGCACCAGCAGCTCATGCAGCCGGGCCAGCGCCGCCTGCTGCTCCGCGCCGCCGGCCGTTAGCGTCGCGACCCACTCAGCAGACTCAGGATCGATCCGGGCCTGGGCGCAGGCCGTTCCCCCGGCCGCCGGATCAGCTGACACCATGCGGCTCATCTTATGAAGTCCCGCTCGTGGACTAGCAACTCCGGGCATTAGCGACCACAAGAAGCCGCCGTCTTGCCGCAACGCCTACCTCCGGTCGGCCTCAGCGGCGCGCGTCAGCTGCTCTCGCTCGGCGCGAGGCAGTCAGACCGCCGCACAGGCTCTCTCACCCTTTGGCGGACGGAGCGACGCCACGGCCAGCTCGGATGCTTTGCCATCGGTCTCGGGCCTATGCGCCGCGAGGGGGCAGCCTGACCACGAACTCGCAGCCGGGTCCGGTGTTACGGACGCCGGCCCGCGGCTCGACCCGTCCGTCACGCTCCAGGTCGCGGTAGGCCTTCAGCACGGTGTTGGGGTTCACGGCCGTCGCCGCGACAACTTCCCGCACCGTCGGGAGCTTGTCACCCACCTCCAGCACGCCCATCCGGAGCGCCTGACAGACCTGCTGCACGATCTGCAGGTACGGCGGCGCCACCGAACGGTCATCGACCCGGAAGCTGATGACATTCTTAAGTACTAGTTCTTTACGGCATCTGAAGCACCCGTCAACCTGTGACTGGGCTCCGCTGTCCGGCACAGCCGTGCGGCACGGCTGACCAGCAGACCCGGCTCTTCCGCGACGGTGACATTTGCCTTCCGTCCCGGACCGGCCGGGTGAATGCCGCGGACATTGCGCTGGCTGGCGAGGCACGGCCTGGTGCCCGGTCCCGAGCCCGGTGGCTGCCGGACGCTGCCGGGTGAGCGCCTGCAGCGCGCAGCGCCTGAGCCGTGAACCGCTGTTCACGGCCGGATGGTGCGGAACCCGTCCCGCCAGGTCGGGTAGCGCAGGGTCCAGCTGAGATCCTTCTTCGCCCTCGCGTTGGCCGCGCCTCGGGCCTGGGTGAGCATGTCCAGCCCGGAGCCCATGATCAGCCGGCCTATCCACTCGGGCACGTGCCGGGGAGGCCTGGCGCCAAGCGCGTCGGCTAGCGCTGGAAGCCATTGCCGCATCGGGGCCGGCTCGTCATCGGTGATGTTGTAGATGGCCGGGCCGTCGGCGTCCAGGGCGAGTACCGCCGCTGCTGCGGCGTCATGGAGGTGGATGAAGGACATCATGCCGGTGCCACTGCCTACCAGGGGGTAGCGGCGCCTGGCCACGGCCGCCGCCATCTGGTCTGGCTCGCCGTAGAACCCGCCGTAGCGCAGCGCGATGCCGCCGGCCGCGGTCACCGCCTGGTCCAGATGGGCCATCGCCGCGAACGTCTGCGCTGCCATGGCTGGCGGCTGCGCCAGCAGCGGGTCGTCTTCGGTGGCAACCTGCCCGGCCGAGGCGTAGCGGTAGGGCGCGAAGCTCTGCGCGACGAGCTTGCGCACGCCTGCTGAGCGGGCGGCGGCGATCACGTTGTCGATGCCGGCCGTGCGCAGCCGGTTGGTGGGGGCGAACGTCTTGTCCAGGCTGCGCCCGAAACGCATGCCCGCCAGCGCGGTCGCCTGGTAGATGATCGCGTCCGGGTGTACGTCCGTCACCGCCGACCCGGTCGCCGCGGTGTCCAGGACATCCAGGATCAGCGGGGTCGCGCCGGCGGAACGGATGCTGCCTTCCCTGGAGGCGGAACGGCATGTCCCGGTCACGTCATGCCCCTGCTGGCACAGCTGCAGGGTGAGCCGGCTTCCGACGGCGCCGCTGGCGCCGATGATCAGTATTCGCATGAGCTGCTCCCGCCTCGTCACGTCGGCGCGACCCGGCGTGTCAGTGTTCGCCGTGTTACTGCTTATGACAGCCGGCCGGGGAAGAATGTGACGGGTACGCGTGCACGGAGGCTGGTGTCACGCTCCCGGGCAGGCTGCTGGCGCTAGCGAGCCGCGGTGATCATGCCCGACCACGGCTCGCTATTCCCTCCAGCGGAGCTTGCACCCGAGGTTCCTGACTCACTGGCTGCCGCTGTCCCCGAACTACGCGCCAGTGCGCCGAGCACTATCTGGGCAACCGCCACGGCCCAGAGCCTGCGACGATCCCGCCGTCATACCGGTGACCTAGGCAGCAGCAGCCCGCCGCCCAAAGACACGGTCCCCTTGCCATCATCACTGACCACGAACTTCGGGCGGCGGACTGTATTCTGCACGAGAAAAATGCCTTCGGCTCGGCTCGGATAAGACCTTCAGTAAGCCCTAACCTCCCAAGCCAGAGGCATATTTTGCGTCAGCGGCGCGGCTCAGCGATCACCCAGGCGAAAGCCCGAGGTTAGTGCCGACGACTGCCCGACCGGTCCGACCGGCATGTCGACCTGGCCCACCGTCGGCCAGGATTCCCATGACCGTCAACCCTGCATGCCACGGTCGCAAGGGTTGCTGAGGACTCAGGTGTAGCCGGTACAGACGCCTCGCTCTCTCGCGCATTGGCATCGGTTTTTGGGGTTCCGCGCGCGACTGATTCGCCTCGCCAGGCTAACCCGTGGGTAGCCTGGCGACACTATCAAGCGTGACAGTGCGCGACCACCGAATCACCGACGCCCGGGTGCAGGAGAGGTGTCGGGTTATCCGGGTGGTCGAGCGCTGCCTCCCCACGCGCGTTGCAAGTACCTGAGGGGGAGGTATGCACGTCCTCGTCGCGGTCGAAGCGGAGACGGCCACTGCCTACCAGCGCGCGCCCAGCATCTTCCGCGAGCTCGGCAGCCGCCTCGATGAGGCCGAGACCCTCACCCGCCTGGGTGACACCCATGACGCAAGCGGAGATCTGCCGCAGGCCCGCCAGGCCTGGCAGCAGGCGGTAGACATCCTCGACAAGCTGGACCAGTCCCTCGCGGACAAGGTGCGCGGGAAGCTCGCCAGCTCCGCCGACTCAAGTCGCCAGGAGTCGCCAGCCGCAAGGTAATGCAGGCGGTGAGTTCCCCTGGCGAGCCTGCGGGCCTCGGCGGTCGCGGGTCCCATGGACAGCGGGTCCCACGGACAGACAGCCTCGGCGGTCGCGGGTCGCACGGGCAGAAATGCCCGGACGCCGGGCCGCACGGACAGAAACCGGACTGCGGCCACGGACAGGCACTGACAGGCAGGGCTGTCGGCCGTGGCTGTCCTGAGCCGGCATGACTGCCTGCTCGCGGGTGCTGCTGCCCGAGGCCCAACATAACGAGGCTCAGGTGGGGTCCTGGCCCGCGGGGACGTTCGCCCCTGCTGGCCGAGCCGGCTCATGAGAGGATGAGGCATGCACATCCGGTCCCATGCGGACGCATGGCTGGCCGCGTGGAACGATCACGACCTCGACGCGATCATCGCCTGCTACTCCGAAGACGTCGATTTCGCCGCACCCACGGTTATCAGAAGGTGGGGCCGCGACGATGGCCGCCTGCAGGGCAGGGCCGAACTCCGCCGTCACTTTGAGCTCGGGCTCGAACTCGCTCCCGGCCTGACCTTCACGGAGGAGGCATTCCTGGCCGGCCCGGCCGGGTACGCGCTGCTGTACAGACGGGAGAACGGCAACCGGGTGCTTGACGTGGTCGAACTGAACCCGGCCGGAGAAGCGGCAAGGGTCCGCGCTTTCTACGAGGACTCGCAGCGATAACGACCCCGCCCGCCGTGAGGCGTCCAGGAAGGCCGATGACAGGTAACGCGCGGGCGAGCTTCGGGACGCAGGGCTGACGAAGTCGAGCGTTCCGGTGTTCCGCTTGCGGGATCGTTCGCCCGTCGCGAATCACCAGGCCGTCCGGCCCGGCCGGCGTCGATACTCTCAGTTACGGCGCAAGTCGCCTCCACGCGACCGGGCTACGCGGCCGGGAGACGGGGAACTGATGACGCAATTCGTGCTCGTGCACGGCACGACGCAGTCCCCGGCCGGCTGGGAACGCCTCGCGGACGAGCTGCGCGGAGGCGGTCACGGCGTCACGGCAATCGACCTGCCAGGCGACCAGCCGGAATGGGCGGTGGCCGATTACGCGCGGCACGCAGCCGCGCAGGCCGGCAACGCCGGCGAGCACCCGGTCGTAGTGGCGCACTCCGGAGCGGGCGTCCTGCTGCCCGCCATCGCCAGGGCCGTCAGCGCCGCCACTGCGGTGTGGCTGGCAGCGTACGTGCCCGACCTGCCCGGCGGGACGAGCATGCTCGACGACATCAAGGCCCAGCGGGATGCCATGTTCCACCCGGACTGGCTAGGCGCGGACCCGACCAGCGACCCGGAGCTCGCGCTGTGGTTCCTGTTCCACGACTGCGACCTCCGGATCCGGCAGTGGGCGCTGGGAACGCTGCGGCTGTTCAATCCCGGGCCGGCCGTCTACCAGCACTCGCCGGCCGCCCTCCCGGCCGGCATCTCCCTGGCCGCGGTCGTGCCCGCCGCAGACCGCACTCTCCGCTCCGAGTGGATGCGCCAGGCCGCACGCCAGCGCCTGGGCATCGAGCCGACTCCGATCGATACGGGCCACTGCCCGCACGTCTCCCAGCCCCTGAAGCTCGCGCACATCCTCACTAGCCTGCCGAAGAACGGCGCCTGAGCCAGCAAACGGCCACATGGCAGAACATCCAGGCGGCCGACGGTCCTCCTGCTCGTCCATTGGATCCGCGCATGGTGGCGAGGTCCCGGTATGCGGCTCAGGCGAAGCGCCTGATAGCGAAGGTCGGCTGGCCGGCAACTGCCAGCAGCGTGTCCCGCGAAGCGAAGCCGTCGCGGGCGTCACGGCAAAGGCTCGTTCTGATGGATTCGAGCGCCAACTGCCAGCTTGACCGAAGGCCCGAGCCCGCACCTGTCCTCGGTGCAAGAGAAGCATCTGATGGTGCCCAGTTTCGCCATAACTTGCCTGGATCAACGCCAATCTCCTCGCTGGCCGAGACCGGTGATCCGTGGGAGCCCTACCGGCTGCTAGTCGCCGACGGGTCGGTGGTGGATGCCGAGCCGTTCACGACGAGCTGGAGCTGGACGGGGCTTCCGTGCCAGTAGCTAGTGCTTTCATTGCGCGCCGGTGTCACGCGGGCGGGCATGCGGGAACAGGCGGCGCAGGTGGTAGTCGATGACCTCCTGGGCCTGTCCGGGCGAGGACTGGCCGCCGATGACGCTGGTGCCCAGGCCCGCGGACATGGTCATGAGGGTGATGGCTTCCAGGTCCGGGTCCATGCTGGCGGGCATGTCGCCGGCGGCCTGGGCCGTGCGCAGCTGGGCGGCGATCACGTCGCTCACGATGCCTGAGTTCCGGGCCAGTGGCCCGAGCGCCAGCGCCGGGTCGGTCAGCGACAGCGCCAGGTAAGCCGTGTAGACGAGAGTGAAGGTGCGGCTCTCCTCATTGGCGGGCAGCGCCTCGGTCAGGATGGCGGCAATGACATCTCGTGGGGCGGCCGGGCGCCCTGGCTCCTCCCTCGTCTGCTGGATCCGCGCCATGACTCGGTCGCCGAACTGGGCTGCCAGCTGCTGCATGGCGGCCAGCAGGAGCTCTTCCTTGGTGCCGAAGTAGTACTGGACCAGCCGCAGGGACACGCCGGCCTCGGCTGCGACCTCGCGCATCCCGGTTGCGTGCAGCCCGCGCGTGGCGGCCACCCGGACCAGTGCGTCCGCGATGTGCCGCCGCCGCTCATCATGATCGACCCGCCTCGGCACCCGCCCACCGTACCCTCGTCCACTGCCCGACCCATCTATGATACGCTCGTATCATAAAACGAATCCGGGAAGCAAGGAGGGCGTGGGGACATGTTCGGGGTCAAGCGCATCACCGGCGCGTCTGACCTGGCGGCCGAGGGCGAGCCGGGCTCGTGGGTGAGCGATGCGGCACGGGAGAAGTTCCTGGCCGCTTACGAGCGGGCCCTGGCGGCGCTGTGGCCGCAGCCCGTTGAGGAACTCGACATCGAGACTGCCACCGCGACCACGCGGGTGCACGCCTACCGGCCGCACCCAGGCGGAGAGCCGGTCGTGCTGCTAAGCGCGTTCAACGCCATTGGCTTGTACCCGCACGTAGCGGCGCTCGCCGGGGACGGCCCCGTGTACGGGATCGACATGCCCGGCGACGCGAACCCCAGCGTCGCGCGCGCCCCGATGACCCCGCCGGAGAACTGCGCTGCCTGGCTCGACGAACTGCTTGCCCAGCTCAGCGACCGCGCCGTCCACCTGGTCGGCTTCTCCTACGGCGGCTGGATCGCCATGAACCAGGCGATCCGCGCACCCCGGCGGGTCGCGTCCATCACGCTGCTCGACCCCGCCGGACTTACCAAGCTTGACGCCCGCTTCTGGTGGTGGCTGTCCGTCAGCGGCCTGGCGACCCTGACCCCGATGCCGATACGCCGCCACCTGGCCCGGTGGCTGGACCTCCCGGCCATGCTGCACCAGGAGATGATGACCCTCATGTGGGCGGGCACCCGCGGCTACCATGCCGAGCCGAAGTTCCCCGCTATCCTCACCGACGACGAACTCCGCGCGATCGAGGTGCCGGCCCTGCTTGTCACCGGCGCGCGCAGCGCCCTGCTCACCCCGGCCCAGGCCC
>Ga0335075_10016849_pt1 | contig 10889 bp, 10 predicted proteins | sample Lox_Sample_24_FD_206723 | JGI IMG/M metagenome (GOLD analysis project Ga0335075, IMG submission 206723) | Soil microbial communities from Loxahatchee National Wildlife Refuge, Florida, United States - Lox_Sample_2.4 | ecosystem: Environmental > Terrestrial > Soil > Wetlands | place: USA... | reverse complement strand
GGCGCCGGCTTCGGTGAGCTTGTATTCGTGGCGGGTGCGGCCCCGCCTTTTTCAATGGCGCGCCTAAAAGTTTGCTGGCCCGGGCCGACCGGTGTGTCATGGCCGCACAGGTGGCAGACCAGTTTGGTGTCCGTTCTCATTCAATCTGGGGCACGGCGGGGACGTCGACCTGCGGTGCCCCGAATGCAATGAGAATTTAAGGCCGGGTGTTTCTCATCGAATCTGGGGCAAGTACATCTCTGGCTCGGAATGGCGTGCGCGACAATGAACTGCGTGGAGGGCGACGATCCCGGAGCGGTACGCGACGCAAGGACCGCTCCTGATGGGCGGAGTCGGCGGGCTTCGATGATCACCGCTCTACTGGCGCGGTGGCGTGTCGTGGTGGCCGTTCGGGTGGCGGCGCTGTGCGCCGCAGTGGTGGCCGGCCTGTTGTTGTGCGCGAGTTTCCCGGTGCTGGGGTGGTGGTGGGCCGCGATTGCCGCGTTCGCGCTGTTGGCCTGGGTGTTGAGTCGTCCGGCAACCACCCGCGCGGCTGGCTTCGGCTACGGCGTGGTGTTCGGATCGGCGTTCTATGTGCCGTTGCTGGTGTGGACGAGTGATTTCGTCGGGGTCTGGCCGTGGTTGGTCTTGGCAGCGATCTGCGCGGTGTATCCGGGGCTGTTCGGCCTGGCCGCTGTGGTGGTGCGTGATCTGCCGGGGTGGCCGGTCTGGTTCGCCGCGCTGTGGGCGACCCAGGAGTGGGTGAAAGCGAGTTTCCCGTTCGGCGGATTCCCCTGGGGCGCGGCGGCTTTCGGTCAGACCACAGGACCGTTCTTGCCGCTGGTTGCCCTAGGTGGCGTTCCGTTGCTGTCAGCGGCGGTCGTCCTGCTGGGATGCTGCGCGACCGCGGCCATGATCGCGGTGGTGCGCGGTCGCCGCGCCCGCGGACCCGCCGCTCGTGGCCGTACGGCGGTGTGGGTGCCGGTCAGTTGCGTTTGTGTAATGGTCTTGGCAACCGTCGCGGTGGGCGGGCAGGTTCGCGGCTCTGAGTCAGGGGCCGGTGGCGGCCCTGCGGTGGTGGTGGCTGTGGTGCAGGGCAACGTCCCGCGGCTGGGGTATGACTTCAACGCCCAGCGCCGCGCGGTGCTGGACAATCACGCCGACGAGACGCTGCACCTGGCCGATGACGTGAAGGCCGGGCACGCTAGTCAACCCCGGTTGGTGATCTGGCCGGAGAACTCCTCCGACATCGACCCGCTGACTAATCCCGATGCCGCAGAAGAGATTAGGTACGCCGCCGAGGCCATCCGCGCACCCATCGTGGTGGGCATGATCCGCGCCGCGCCGGGCGCAACCGGCGCGTATCCGTCGTCGTGGATGAACACAGTAGGGGTGTTCGATCCGCGCACCGGCTGGGGTGAGCGCCACGACAAGGTGATCCTTCAGCCGTTCGGCGAATACTTGCCCTGGCCCAGTCTCTTCCGGCGCCTGTCCGATCATGCTGATGCCGCAGGGCATTTCGCCGCCGGCCACGGCGCCGGCGTGGTGCATGCCGCTGGTGTCCCGGTCGGGGTGTCGACCTGCTGGGAGGTGCTCTTCGACCGGGCGCCGCGCCGCGCCGTGCTGGCCGGGGCGCAACTGTTGGCGGTACCGACCAACAACGCCACCTACGACGCCACGATGAGCGCCCAGCAACTCGCGGTCGCCACCGAGCGCGCCGTCGAGCACGACCGCTACGTCGTGGTGGCCGGCACCACCGGGATCAGCGCGATCATCGCCCCCGACGGCCACGAGCTGGGCCGCACCCGCTTCAACCAGGCCGCCTACCTGGACGACACCGCGCACCTGCACACCAGGCTGACCCCGGCCACCCGCTGGTCCCCGCTCGTGCAGTGGCTGTTAGCCGGGATCGGCGCCGCGGCCATTCTCACCGCTGTCCTTGCGCATACAGCAGTCAGAACAGCCCGAAGTAGACCACGCAAAAGCGGAACACGATCCGGGTCCCAAGACCCCAGACCGGCACCTGGTCATCGTCGGCGAGTGCTACGGCGTCGCCGTGTTGCACGCTCCGCTCACCATCGGGTGCTGTAGTGGGGGGGTGGTGGGTGGCAGGCGGGGTCCGGGTTGTCCGGAGTGCACCAATCCGGGGGCGGGGGCGGTGGTGGCGCAAAACCGCCGGTCGACCAGCTGGTCGGGGCCGGTGCGCCCGCCACATCGGCCGGAACGGCCACAGACGCCAGGGACACGGCCAGCACCAACGCTGCGACAACAGCCTTCATAAACGCACCCTAGCCATATTGCCTGTTAAGAAACTGTAAGCGCGAATCCTGCCAGGGGCAGCCAAATTGCCGGTCCGATAACCCCGGCATCGTTGGCGAGTGCTACGGGCTCGCCCGGCTGCACGATGCTCCGCTACTAAATGGCGTGGTGGTGAACGGGTGGAGGTGGTGGTAGGTGGCAGACCGGGTCCGGATTGTCCGGAGTGCACCAATCCGGCGGAGGTGGAGGCGGCGGAGCAAAACCGCCGGTCGACCAGCCGATCAGAGCCGGTGCGGCCACCACCTCGGCCGACGCGTCGGCAGGAACGGCCACAGCCGCCAGGGATGCGGCCAGCACCATCGTCTTGACAGCAGACCTCATGCGCACACCATAAACATGTTCTCTGTCAACGATCTGTAAGCACGCATCCTTTCCCGCTTTGGCTTACGCCATCGTCTGGAAGAAGCCTCAGTGAACCTTGCGTCGTCCGAGGTTCGATCCGGGAGCTCCTCATCGATAGCGTTGCACTGCAGTCAAATTCAGCATTCTAAAGAGCTCGCAAGCGTGTCTCTGGCGGCAAGAAGACGACCTCGCCGGTGGCTTCCCGACGCCCGGTAAGTCGTGCCACCTCATCTCTGGTCAGTCCCGCCGTATCGAGGAGGGTCTGACCGATGGTACGAGCGAGTTCTGGTGTCTCATCGGCGATTGCGTCGGCAGCAGGTTCACTTCGACGCCACCCACGAGCGTTCATGTTCCGGTAGAACCGCTGCCGGTCAGTACTCGTTGCTTTGCCAAGCCGGTAGGCGTGTTCGAACAGGGCAGCCATCGAGACGCCCCATTGCTTTTTCAGCGCAATCAGCCGCGACGGGGTCAGGTCTCGTAGATCAGGCTCGATGACGTGGCGTGGCATGAGGAATTCGGCGGCGAACGCGTCGGCTTGGGCTTCCACGTCGGGATCGACGTAGTTGGAATGCAAGACCAGGTGGCCCAATTCGTGTGCGAGGGTCCATCGCTTTCGATCGTTGGTCAGATCTGCGTTCAGCAGCAACACCGGATAATCACTTGCCCACTGCGATAGGCCGTCAATTCGCTTGGTACCAAGGTGCTCGTCGATCACGATCACCCCGGCCGACTCAATCCATCTGGTCAGATTACGCACCGGACCGATCGGCATTCGCCACTGGGCGCGCACCATTTTTGCCGCATCGGCCGGCGTGATGTCGTCGGGATCGAACGTCGGAATGTGATTGGCGGGATTGATCGGCACACGGCGCATCAGGAACGCTGAGCGCATTCGGTACAAGTTGAGCTTGGCTTCGGCTGCCTTCCAGTCACTGACCTTCGTAGTCTTCTGGCGCCGCATGTGCGCATCTGCGGCGATCGCGCCCGTGAGCTGGAACGCATGAGTCAAAAACTCCGGTGACACGTCGAGGGCTTCGCTGATCTTCGCGACGGCCTCGTCATCGGGTTCACGCAAGTCATTCTCGTAACGAGACAACGCGGCCTGGGTGATACCCAGGCGCACGGCGAGTTCTTCCTGCGTCAGACCGGCGGCACGTCGGGCGGTGAGGATGACGTCGCCGATCCTGGTCATGATCCTTCGTCCGTCGAACTCTGGTCGTCGTCCACAATCTCGCTGAGATCGAGCTGCGGCAGCTCCGGCGGTACGGGTGCCCACGTGATGTCGGTGGCGGATTCACCTTCGTTGGGGTTCAACGTCACCGACCACACGGGGTTGTCCTTGCCGTCCCGGAACGACAAGATAGCGTCGCCGATCTCGCCAATATCGGGATTCCAGATATAACCCATGGCCAAGGTCATGAGCTCCAAACCCGGCAATGTGGCGCGATTGGTCCAGAACGCCAGTGCGCCTGGTGTCGGGAAGGACTCGATTTTCAGGGCGTTGGAATGGCGTTTGAACCGCACCACGTAGTTGCTGCCGAAGTGAATCTGTCGAGTGGGCTCGTTGTCGACGATGGTGACTTCGGGGTGGTCAACAAGCTGCCGTACCATGCCGTCCCACATGCGTTCATGTACGAAGTTGGCCACGAAGCGCTTGGAGAAGTTCACGAACCACTCGGGCCGGAATTGCTCGAAAGCTGTGAGGTCGTTGCGCGCGATCTCGACCGCCTTCACGAAGGCCAAGAGGAATTTGTCGCCGAGGTCGTCGATGACCTTCTGCTGATCCGGGTATTGGAACATGCCAGAAAATATACCGGCCACATCTGACATCTTGCGACGACACGACAAGCCGGACTCTGTCAGCTGTGCCGACCGAACTTGAACTTGCCGAGTTCGATTGGGCCAAGCCCATCGTGGTCGACAGCCTGTACCACAACTACTTTCAGCCCGCCTGCAAGGCATTAGGTCTCGGTGCAGTGCGGTTTCACGTGCGCAGGGGAGCACTACATGCAGGTGTCCAAATGGCTGGGCCACTCCAGCTACGTCTTGGCGCTTTCGACCTACGCGGACTACATCAGAGAGGACGACACCGCCGCACCCGCGTTCGACCGCCCGGTTGCACAGGCGAAGGGTGGCTCGGTCACCCCGCTACGCAAAGCGCGCTGAGCTCAGGGGATCGGGACGAACCCGGCCCCAGGTCCGTTGGTGGAGTTGACGTCGTCGAGAATCCTGCTGACCTTGACCATAGATGTGAATTGATTCGAAGGTGCTCCCTGAAGATCGCCAGGGACGAAGATGCCGCTGGTGATCAGGCCGACCAGCAGGCCATCGGAGGTGACCGGTCCACCGTTATCGCCGGGCTGATAGTTGCCCCTCGGCATGGCCATGTACGGGCCGGGACCGGGGATGGTGCTGTTGCCGCTGCAGAAGTCACCGGTGGCGGCGCCGAGCCGGCACTCGGGCTGGTGCCATTCTGGGTCAGGGCCGATGCCGTTGATGACGAAGCCGGCGAAGTTGGCGATCGGGGTGATTTTGGCGGGATCGAATTTGATCACCGCGTACTTCAGACCAGGGTCGTTGGCAATAGCCACGACCGTGCCCACCGAGCCGAGGTCCTCTGCGCCTTCGGCGACGACTGGGGACTCAGGTCCGCCGCAGCTCGCGGCGGTGAAACCCACCAGCTCCCCCGTCTTGTCGTGGCCGATAGTGGTCAAGGTGCAATAAGTGCCGTTGACGATGATGCCTGCCCCGCCGCCGAGCGGGACCGCTGCTGAAGCAATCGGGGCGCACAGACCGGCCAGTAAGACGGGCGCAATCCCAGCGGCCAGCCGCGCACGACTGATACGCATACCGACACCCCTCAATTAGTCGAACACAGCGAGAAACACTGTGCGGAGCCTAACGCGCGTCGAGAACAGTCTCCGGAAAACCACTCGGTCTGCGACCGCCGTTACCCGTGGCCGGGCAGGCCGTGTCGGTGGCGTGTCGGTACTCCGGTGGCAGCGGACCCGACCGACGCCAGCTGAGACATCGCCCCATGAGTCGATGAGTTCCAATATCCCGGCAAGGGTTTCATGTGCGAGAGCGTCGTTCAAAGCAGTGGGCTATCTGTCGGAGTTGAATTACAGGCCAGGGTTGAGTCGCCGGGTCTAAACGGTCCTGCTCGACGTGACCGACCGGTGCACCCACTGCTCGACAGGGGTGATGTCGACGTGCTGGGCGGCAATGCGTTCGTTGATCCGATTGATCAGCAACGCCACGGTGCCCGGCGGTGTCGGGCGGCCGGGGTGTTCAAGTTGAGGGCTGATTGTGAGCAAAGTGGCGGCGACCCCGATCACCTGCGGATAAGCCGAAACAGACGCGTGTAGGCCCGTCTGCAGAACCGCGGCCGTTTCGCGGCGTTCGGCGCGAGCCCAATAGACCAACATGTGGCGTGCATCGCCGAGCGCTGAGCGCAGGTCGACCTCGGCGTACCGATGCGCCAGGCGTTGATGTATTCGGGCCGCGCGAAGTACCTGAGGCTGATCCTGCAGATCGACTTGGTCGTCGAGAGTGTGCGCCAGTGGTCCGATCCAACGTCGGTGCCGGTGACAGACCGTGAGGTGTGCTGGCAGGTAGCAGTAGACGGGTCCGTGTATTCCTTTGCCTTGCATACATCTTCGGCAAAGCGGACGTCGCAGATTCTGCTTGAGCGAGGCCGGATTGCCAGCAAGGCCGCGCAGACGCGTCTCGATGACATGCACGGGTTGACCGCTGACAGCAGCCAGCCAGTCGGGCTGCGGCCGCGCGTCACCCGATTCAGCGATGTAACCCCGCAGCGTGCGTATGCCGATGTGGTTGGCGTGGGCCAGCCTTGCGGCGTACGACGTTGCGGCCTCACATGCGAACGGTGTGACCGTTCGCGGTAACCGCTGGCGCGGCCCATGTGGCCAGGCACAGATAGCGGCCACGTCAGCTCGCGGTGCGGGCCGCTGCGGTGTGCGCGGCATAGTCGATCAACACGTTGTCCATGGCGTCGCGGGTGATGTGTTCGGTGCCGTCAAGCATGGCCTGGATCGCTGAGGCCCGGATGAGGTGGGCCAGGCTGCCGATCATGCCGCCAGTGCGCCGGTGTAGGTAGCGAGCTTGGGCGATCAGAGTTCCCAGCTCGTGACGATGCAGCCGTAATGTGCCTTCCATCGCGGCGATGAGTTGCCGCCACTCCTGGGCATCTGGGAACGCGCTGGTGTGGATCACCCCGCAGCGCCCGGCCAACTGCCGTCCTCGGGTCCCGGTGAACAACCCAGAGCGTTCCACGTCGATCCCGGCGTAAACAAACGTCGCCGGCAGATGCTCGGTGAAGTACTTCAGGTGGTCGGACAGTTCCTCGCCGGCGCGGGTATCCAGGTTCAGGTTGTGGATCTCGTCGACCACCACGATGTCGGTGCGGCCGTCGATGAGCACTTGGCAGACGGCATCGGAAATGTCGGTCACGTTCATACGCGGGTTGAGCAACGGCAGTCCAAGAAACCGGGCGAATTCCATCGCCAGTTTGCGCGGTGACCCTTTCGGCGGTGCCGTTACGTACACCACCGGAATACGGCTCTCATCGCCGGGAAACCTTGCGTGAGTCCGCAGTTCATGGAATCGGCCTAGTTGCTTTATGGCTGTGGTCTTTCCGGTCGCCGCGCCACCGGAAATAATCAGTCCGCGCCTGGCCCCGATCTCACGCTGGTTGAGCAAGGTCAGCAGCCGGCCCTGGTGGGTGATCGCTTCGATTGCTGAGGTGGTGACCACAACCAGTTCAGAATGATGCGCTACCCGGGCCTCGTTATAGGCCGTCCGCTCGTCATCGCCGAGGCTGGTCCACGCGTCGTCGTCCAGCAGCTTGAATTCCGGTGGGTCTGCGTCAACAAAACGCCGCCAGCCCTCCAAGGTGGTGGTGGGTTGGCGGCGATCTTCGAGCTGACCGACCGGAGCATTCTCGGTCACAGCCGCCACGTTTGGGCCTCCTTACGCGCATCGAACACCGGCAGGGGTATGACCTCAGCCATCTCACCGTCTTCGTCGACAGGCGGCGGTGCAGCGCACTCCGATGACAGCGGTGGGTTCGGCCAGTTGCGGTCGGCGTTGGCAGCACTCGTCCGACCAGCGACCCGCCGGTCGGCTTTCGATAGATCTGTAGGCCCGGCCGCGGCCCGGTCCATCAAGTCCTCTGCTATTGCGGCGATCTCGGCTTCCTGGGCCTTCTGGGTGCCTCTGCGGTCGGCTACCGTGCGAGCGTGGCGCCACAGTGTTTCGCCGAAGGGCACCGGGGCGCTGCGCAGGTGCGTCCACGTCGCCGCCAGCCAGCCGTCGTCATGGTGATTGCGCACCCAGATCCGTGACACATCGTAGGGGTCGTAGTGCGCTTCCCACTTCCCGTTGTGGGCATCGACTCCGGAATGCTGACGCCGGTAGGGGTTGAGCGCCTTAGCGTCATAGGTCCGGTGATCGATCCGGATCCCGTAGGTGTTGATCGTGCGCCACTGCACCGGAAGCAACTCGATGTAGTCGTCGGCGTCCAAGGGCACTGGCACGTAGCCGGCCACCTCGACCAGCGCGGCGTATTTCTCATTGGGGGTCAACGCCTTACCCGGGGTCACCGGGTCCCGCAGCCCGTCATGGGGACGGTTCTGCCACACCGCGATGATCCATTCGTCGAGTAGCGCCTGCAGCTCGACCATCGACCACACCGCATCCTGCTCGGCGTTCTTGCCTCGCCGCTCCACCGAAGACCCCACATAACCCGCGACGTACTGCGCGAACAGGGTGCCCACCGACTGCAATGTCCGTTCGATCTTCGGCTTGTCCGTCGGGCAGTCCGGATGGGCCGGCTGCAGATTGATCCCCAACGTGCAGCACGCCTGGCGAAAAGTCTGGGACAGATACGCTTTGCCGTGATCGCAGACGATCGTCTCCGGGGCGATCACCGGCCGCCCCGCGGCATCGGCCAAGCGCTGATCCACACTGGTCATGCTGTGGTGCGGCAGGACCGACCGTGACATCCGAAGCGCGTCAGCCCATCCCGGACGCATCGGCTCGGGCGTGAGCGCCCGCGCCAGGAGCAACGATGCATCAACTGCCTTCGTCGTCGGGCGCAACACCGCTGCCGGGATCGAGCGCGTCGCATTGTCGACCATCCCGGTCAACTCGACCCGATCGACCAGCCCGTCATCGAGGACCACCCGCACATCCAAAGGGGTGGAATCGATCTCAACCATCTCACCGGGCCGCACCACGGTGATCGACCCGAACGGGCCATCGGGCTGCTTGGACAGCGACCGCCGAGTGCGGGCCGACCCGAAGGTGTGCCGGCCCTCGGCCAGCCGCTTGACCAAACGATAAAACGTCGGCTGTGACGGCATCGCAGGCGCATCATCGGCGCCGTAGGTCACCACCAATGCCTTTGCGACCCGTCGCTGCAAACGCTGCACCGTTCCCGTCGACAAGTCGGTCTCACCGTCGATGGCATCCCGCACCGCCGCAACGACCCGCTCGTCGACCCGGCCGAACACCGGCTGGCGTCGATTGTGCCGACCGTCCACCACCCCCAGAAGTCCATCGCGCTCATAGGAAAACCTACGCCGCTGCAACGCATTCCGGCTCACCTTATGTCCCGCGGCACGTAACTCTTCGACCTTGGCAAGCTCCCGTTGACGTAGGGAACGCTTCGCTGTGTCGAATTGCGGGCGCGGTCGCGCACCAGGGGTGGCCCCGGGCTGGCGGCCGGTTAGGACCTCCACGATGTGGCGCTCCCACCATCGAGCCTGCTCGACGGCTGCCTCCGGGATACCCGCCAGCATTTCCTCAGAGCACAACGGTGGACGGGACCCCGACACCAACTCCAGCGCCGGGTCGGCTACCAGTTGCGGTAACGGCAGCATAATCTGCTGACCGACCGCGTCGACCAGCCGAGCCGACCCAGAAGACAACGTGATGACAGTGAAAACTCCAGCAGCTAAACGGATTTCGTCTCCAACACGGACCACGCCTGTTCGCACGTCAGGTCACCAACCAGTCCCGAGCGTGATTGCGGTGTCATCAGCAAGCGTCGCACTGCACAAGTCGGCAACCAAACGGCCATGCCAGAGCAGATGGTAAAGAACGGGCAGCACCACCAGGGGAGTCCCAACCGCCAGCACGCCGGCCATCAACGGCCTCGATCGGGCGAAGATCTCTGCCAGATGGTCGGCCAAACCTACCCGCAGTATCCGCGGATGCCGATAGCCCGACAGCCACCGCAGGTTCGACTTGAACACCGGATCAAGAGAGCCGACACGGCGATAATCCCAACCGACCGTGGCGCATGTTGTCGCGGATCTATCGAACACTTCTTGGTCGGCGTCAGAGATTCGATCATCTTCGCGAACATCTACTACCACAGCAGACCCGTTTCGTCGACGCACGAAGTAGTCGGGAGCATGCCGGGTGCCGTCCGGCCAGTGAATCCAAAATGGTTGGGACAGAACACCAACAACGTCAGGATCAGCGTCAAGTGCCATCAACTGATCACGTTCCACCCAGGACTCGTGACCAACATGCGCACCCGTGGTGGCGAACCACCACAATCCGGGAAAATTGCGTTGACCACGGAACGACGGGAAGTTTCGTTCCGGCAAACAATCCAACTCAAACTGCGACGCGGCGCATTGGTCCAGTCGTTGGCGCACGCAGCCCTCGCGGGTGTTGAACTCCAAGTCAACAACACTCGCGACGACCTGCTCAGCCGACACCGCCGACGTCAGCACACGTAAACGCTAAGCCCGATGCCCCAGATTCAATGAGAAAGACACGCACTTACCCCAGATTCGATGAGAATGCCCCAGTCCCGATGAGAATGGACATTTGGCACTCCGAGAGCCATTCGACGCCTACGCGCGCCATACGGAACGGCGCGAGCTGAGTCATCGCTAGCAGAGCCAGTCCACCCAGCCGGACACCGAGCTTACGTCACAGTGACGAAATGGCCACATGCGGGCCGACAGTGAAACATCACCGCCTGTAACAGATTTCGACGCCATGGCGCCGCTACGAGGCGATCGTCCGAAGCTGCCACATCTTTCCGGAATCGGATATCCGGCGCTGCCGGGTAATCGCGGATCGGGAGCCTGAGCGTCGGCCCGGAGGCGGTCACAACGGATCCGTCGGACAGTGTGGAAATTGGTTAGATCCGCAGCGCGTTCGCGTCCTTCCACTTCAAGTGCCGATAAGCGACATTATGTCAACTG
>Ga0335075_10016848_pt1 | contig 10889 bp, 11 predicted proteins | sample Lox_Sample_24_FD_206723 | JGI IMG/M metagenome (GOLD analysis project Ga0335075, IMG submission 206723) | Soil microbial communities from Loxahatchee National Wildlife Refuge, Florida, United States - Lox_Sample_2.4 | ecosystem: Environmental > Terrestrial > Soil > Wetlands | place: USA... | reverse complement strand
AGGCTGGCCGAGTCGATTCCGCTGGGCCGTCTCGGGCAGCCGGACGACATCGCTGCGGCGGTTGTCTACCTTGCGTCGGACGAGGCAGGGTGGGTCACCGGCGCCACACTTCACGTGAATGGCGGAATGGCGATGCTGTAATGCGATGCCCACCCGGCCTTTCTAGGCCAGGGAAACCATGCTAAGCGCGCCGCACCATCGTCCGGAGATGGTGCGGCGGCACCGATCGGGTCCTGCCCGGCGGTCAGGTCCGGACGGAACCATCAACACGTGACCCCCCATAAGCCAGGAGTTGCCAAGCCGATGAGCGAAATCGGAGACAAGGTCAAAAAGATCGTCGTGGAGCATCTCGGCGTGGACGAATCGAAGGTGACGCCGGAGGCCTCCTTCATCGACGACCTCGGCGCCGACAGCCTGGACACGGTCGAACTGGTGATGGCCTTCGAGGAAGCGTTCAGCGTGGAAATCCCGGAGGATGCAGCCGAGAAGATCAGCACCGTGAAGGACGCGATCGACTACATCGAGAAGCAGAAAGCCGCCTGACCAGGCGAGCTGGAGGAAGCGTAGTCAGATGCGGCGTGTCGTTGTGACCGGGATGGGCATTGTGTGCCCCCTGGGCGTTGGGGTGGAGTATGCGTGGCGCCGGCTGATCAACGGCGAGTCGGGCATTTCTGCCATCCAGGCATTCGATACCAGTGACCTGGCTTGCAAGGTAGCCGGCCAGGTGCCACCGGGCAGCCGCGGGGAAGGCGGGCTGGATGTCGGCGAATTCGTGCCGGTCAAGGACCAGAAGAAGATGGATCGCTTCATCCATCTCGCCATGGCCGCCGGCACCGAGGCCGTAGAGGATTCTGGCTGGACTCCCGAAACCGAGGAAGACCGCAATGCTACCGGCGTGATGGTTGGGTCGGGCATTGGCGGATTGCAGACGATTTTCGAAGCATCGCTGCAAGTGGGCGCGGGCAAGGCGCGGCGGCTGTCGCCGTTCTTTATTCCCTCTGCGCTGATCAATCTCGGCTCCGGGCATCTTTCGATCAAATACGGATTCAAGGGGCCGAACCACTCCGTGGTCACGGCCTGCGCCACGGGCGTGCATGCCATCGGCGATGCGGCGCGGCTGATCATGTGGGGCGATGCTGACGTGATGGTGGCCGGCGGCGCGGAAGCTGCGGTCTGTGAGCTGGGTATTGCCGGGTTCTGTGCATCTCGCGCGCTTTCCACGGCATTCAACGACCGTCCAACCGAGGCGTCCCGCCCGTGGGACAAGGACCGCGATGGATTCGTGATGGGCGAGGGTGCCGGTGTGCTGGTGCTGGAGGAACTGGAACATGCCAGGAAGCGCGGCGCGAAGATCTATGCCGAGATTGCGGGCTACGGCATGTCGGGCGATGCCTATCACATTACCGCGCCGGCCGACGGTCATGACGGTGCATTCCGCTCGATGAAGGCGGCGATGCGGAACGGGGGGATCGCGCCGGCCGAAATTCAGTACGTGAACGCGCACGGTACCTCGACGCCGCTCGGTGACGATCTGGAGCTGGAAGCCGTGGAGCGCTTGTTCGGCGACGCGGCGCGTGGGCTGGCGATGTCGTCCACCAAATCAGCCATCGGCCATCTGCTGGGTGCGGCCGGCGCGGTGGAGGCAATCTTCTCGATCCTGGCAATCCGCGACAGCGTGGCTCCGCCGACGCTGAATCTGGAAGCACCCAGCCGCGAGAGCGTCATCGACCGGGTGGCGAAGACGGCGCAGCAACGGAAGATCACGGTGGCGCTGTCCAATAGCTTTGGGTTCGGGGGCACCAACGCCTCGGTGATTTTCAGGGCGGCGTGATCCGGTCGTGAGCTTTCCCCCTCCTGCCGGGGGGAAGTCTTGCCCAGACCCGTCTTGCCGGATTGCCATGCGGTATACCGCCGCCGGTACTGCTAGCATGGCGGCCAGATGAGCTACGATCCGCAAGGCTATTACGCGCGGCTTGAGGTCGAGTGGGACGCGCCGCCGGAAGCGATCCACGCCGCCTATCGCCGGAAGGCGCGGATACTCCACCCAGACATTCCGGTCACCGGCGATGCCGACGCCTTTGTAGCGCTGAAGGAGGCGTACGACGTACTTGCCGATCCGCTGCGTCGCGCTGCCTATCAACGGGCCGCGCGCAGCCTCGACCACATGCGTGTAACGGTCCCTGATTCGGAACAATATCACCCGCCGCCCCCGCCGCCCGAGCCAAGCGCCAGGGCACGGGGGCCGCGGCTGTCGGACCTGCCGCTGGGGGTGTGGGCCATCCTCGCAATGGTGGTGATGTTCGCCGGCTTCGAGGCGGTGCTGCACCTGGCGGCGCCGCCGTCGCAAGACCAGACTGTGGACGTGCCTGCGACGGCGCCGAGCGTGCCACCGCAGGCGCCCCCTCCCCCGCCGCGTCCGATCCGGTTGTTCGGCACAGCAAATGTCTACGTGGTTCCGGCCGGAGGTCCGGCTGTCGTGCTGCGCTACGATCCAGGCCAGCGCGCCTTCGTCCCCATCGGGCAGTTGCCGGCATTCAGCACAGCGCAAGCCATTCGCGTGTTTCGCGACAACGGGTTGGTAGAGATCCGCCTGACGGCATCTGCGGTCGGCTTCATCCCGGCGGCCCGGCTTTCCGTTGGCAATGCCGAGGCGGCGCACGAGGCTTATTGCACCTACAATGCCGGGCCGCCGCCGGCGAACGGCGAAATCCTGGGCCGGGCCGGCGCCGGCGTTGGCAAAACCACCATTGAAAACCGTAGCGGACAACCGGTCGTGGTGAAACTGCGCGACAACAACGGGGTGGCGGCGGCGACGGTGTTCCTTGCTCCCGGCGGCGACGCCGAGGTGGGTGACCTGCCGGGTGGCGCGTATCGGCCGGATTATGCCATGGGCGACCTGTGGAGCCGCGCCTGCAACATATTCGCAGCCGGTATGCGTGCCCAGCGCTTCCCCGGTTATGCCGACCTTTCGGCGCTGCCCACCGTGGTCATTCCGCCGGATCTTCCCAATCAACCGCCACCGGTTGATATTTCCGACCAGGAATTCGAGCATGACTGAGGCGGCCCGCACCCCGATCACATTGCAGGAATCGCTGCGCGCCGTGTTCTACGCGCCGTTCTATGTCGCACTGGCGCGCAACGCTTATGCGCAGGAGGGGGTGGAGGTGCGGTTTGCCAGCGCGCCGTCGCCGGGGCGCGCGGCACTTGGCGTGTTGGATGGGACGGCGGATGTGTGCTGGGGCGGGCCGATGCGGGTGATGCAGGCCTACGCCCAGGCACCGGATTGCGGCCTGGTACATTTTGCAGAAGTGGTGACGCGCGATCCGTTCTTATTGCTCGGCCGCTCGCCGCGTCCTGATTTCACGCTGCGGGATCTGCTGGGCCTGCGAATCGGCACCGTGAGCGAAGTACCGACACCCTGGATGTGTTTGCAGGAGGATTTGCGGCGGGCCGGCATCGCGCCCGCACGGCTGAACCTTGTCGCCGATGGAACCATGGCGGAGAACGTCGCTGCGCTGCGGCGTGGCGCGTTGGATGTGGTGCAGGTGTTCGAACCCTATGCCGCGGCACTGGAAGCCGATGGCGGCGGCAGCGTTTGGTATGCCGCCGCGAACCGAGGGCCGACCAGCTACACGACATTCTACGCCCGGCGAGTGACGTTGCAGGATCGGCGGACGGAACTGCACTGCATGGTGCGGGCGATTTATCGCGCACTGCAATTCGTCGCGACGTCTGACGGGGCGGTGATTGCCGATACGATCGCCGGGTTCTTTCCCGATACAAAAGCCGATCTGCTGGTGAGTGCCTGCCGCCGCTATAAAAAGCTGGGCATCTGGGGCGCCACGCCGGTACTGCGGCGCGCCGGTTATGACCGATTGCTGTCAGGATTGGTCTCGGGTGGTTTTGTCTCGCCTGGCACGCGGTTCGAAAGTGCGGTTGACAATAGCCTTGCCGAGCAGGTGACTGCCGAGCGTCTGCCTGCGCTCGATTGAATAGTTTGGGGAAAAGACATCATGCCGCACGCCACCGCCGACGATGGAGTCCGCTTGTATTACGAGGAGACCGGGTCCGGCACGCCGGTGATTTTCGTGCACGAATATGCCGGCGACCACCGAAGCTGGGAGCCGCAGATGCGGCATTTCGGCCAGCGCTATCGCGCCATTACCTATGCGGCGCGCGGCTATCCGCCGTCCGACGTGCCGGACAATGTGGCACTTTATTCTCAAGCGCGTGCCGCTGACGATATCGGCGCGGTACTGGATCATCTGGGCATCGACAGGGCGCACGTGGTCGGGCTGTCGATGGGCGGCTTCGCGACGCTGCATTTCGGCTTCCGCCATGCAGCGCGCGGGCGATCGCTGGTGGTGGCCGGCTGCGGCTACGGTGCCGAACGCGATCAACGCGAGCGGTTCCGCGCCGAGGCCGAAGCCATTGCCGAGTTCATCGCCACGCAGGGCATGGCAGTCTTTGCCGAGAAATACGCCTATGGTCCAACACGGGTGCAGTTCGAGAACAAGGACCCGCGCGGGTTTGCCGAGTTCAAGCGCATGCTGGCAGAGCATGCCGCAGTGGGCGCGCGAAACACGCAGCTTGGGGTGCAGCGCGAACGGCCGTCATTGTACGACCTGATGCCGCAGATGCAGGCCCTGACGGTGCCAACGCTGATCCTGACGGGGGACGAGGACTGGCCGTGCCTGGCGCCTGGGATCCTGATGAAGCAGCAGATCCAGACGGCGGCGCTGGCGGTGATGCCGAACTGCGGCCACGCGATCAACATCGAGGATCCGGGCGAATTCAACCGCCTGGTCGGCGATTTTCTGGCGCAGGTAGATGCCGGGCGGTGGCCGGCACGGGACAAGCGGGCGGTCACGGCCTCGATCACCGGCATGCGCTGACCCAGACGGAACGCTGGGCCCCGCTCACCCATCGGTGTAGCCCGGCCAGCGGCACCGTCCGGCTGGCTCCCGCCCTTCTGCCGAGAGCGAAGCGGCATGAAGGTGGGCATCATCGGCGCAGGCACTGTGGCGAAGGCCTGTTTGCTTGCCACGGTTATGCGTGGGGCAGCGACCGATATCGTCGTTGTGAACTCCGCCCGACGCACTGGCCGATATCGCCCGCCAGGCAGCGCCCGGGCTGCGGATCGTCTCCGCGGGCCCCTTCCTCGACAGCCTGCGCTTCCGGCTGCACGTCGCGCGCAAGCCGGAGGCGCATCCCGCCTCAGTCGATGCATTGGTGATCGGCGAGCATGGCACGTCATGCGCGTTTGGCGCGACCTTCTCGTTGCCGGCAGTGCGAGGGCGCCACGGTGTGCTGCGTTCGCTGTTGCCGCCGATGACCTGGGAAGAAGAAGCCGCGCTGAAGCGTAGCGCCGAGCAAATCAGGCAGGCTCTGGACAAGGCTGGCCGCGACTAGGTACTCCCTGGGTTCCTGAGCAGCGGGTGCCGAGCGATGTCTGAAGCGCAACCGCGGGTGAAAGCCGGCCTGTGGGTGAAAATGGCGCTGCGCATGGGCGACCGCGGTGGCGCGCCGGGCGTGGTATTGCAGCGGGGCGACCCCGACTCCGGCGCGGTGCTGGTGGTGCTGCGCGGCCGCGAAGGCCTGTGCGTTCTGTCGCAAACCCGCACGTCGGAGGGTGTGCTGGCGTGGTTGCGTGCCACCGGTGCGGCACCGGTCGATGACGCAGCGGTCGACGCCTATGTCGCGCGGCAAGTTCGCTACGATCCTGATCTGTGGGTGCTGGAATTCGAGACGCCCGACCTGGTGCCGCCATTCGAGGCGAAGATCGTGTGATCTTCTGTCATTGCGCGAGGCGACGAAGCAACCCGGCCGCGCGGCGCACGGATGGTTCGGGGACTTCTCCGAACGAGATTGCTTCGTCGCTGCGCTCGTAGCCAGAAAGTCCTGGCATGGCCGGGCTTGACCCAGCCATCTTCCCGAACTGATCACGTCGGCCGTGCCGGCCGGTGGTAACTCGCAATGACATGTTCGGGTCGCCTGGCTCCGCACAACTCGAACGCACACTTCTCCGGTCCGCACGTTTCCAGTCATTATGGAATGCTCTAGCGTTCGCCGGCTGACGCCGGGCCTTCGATGCTGAGGACCGGCCCGACAGGCCAGGAGCTTCAAGTCATGCCACTCGACTCCCACCGCATTCACGATGTGCCGGACGATCTGCTGGCGGCAATCGACTATTGCTTCGAGCAAGGCTGGACCGATGGTCTGCCGGTCATTCCGCCTGTTCCTGACCGCGTGCATGCCACGCTGGCCTATGAGGGACGCCCGCCGGAGGCGGTGATTGCTACGCACCCCGCCACGGGATTGCAGCTGACCCTCCACGCTGCGGCGGTCAACGCGGTGATGGCCGGCTGCCTGCCGGAGTATTTCCCTGTGTTGGTCGCGGCATTCGAGGCCATGGACAAGCCGGGTTTCAATTTCCACGGCTCCACCGCCAGCACCGGTGGCTCGGCGCCGTTGCTGATCGTCAGCGGCCCATATGGCGACGCGATCGGAATGAACGCCGATGTGAATTTGTTCGGGCCGGGAAATCGGGCGAATGCGACGATCGGGCGGGCAACGCGGCTGATCCTGCGCAATGTCTTCCAGATGATCCCGGGGATTTCCGACAAATCCACGCAGGGCAATCCCGGCAAGTACAGTTTCTGCATCGCCGAACGCGCGCGCGGCAACCCGTGGCCGCTGCTGTGCCAGGAGCAAGACTATCCGGAGGGGGTTTCCAGCGTCACGGTGTTTGCCGGCGGCGGGTTCTGCAACGTTGAAAACCATGGCGGCAACACGCCAGAGCAGGTTCTCGGCTCGGTCGCCGATGCCATGGCCAATTACGGCTGCATTACACTGGGCCAGAGTGTCGTAATCCTGGCGCCAGAGCATACGCGGATTATCGCGGGTGCCGGCTGGTCTCGCCAGGATGCGCAGCAGTTCCTGTACAGGCAGGCGAAACGCAGCGTCGAAGGCATGCAGGCCGTCGGGAAGTATCGCGATGTCGAATATGACAAGCAGCACGGTCCCGATGCGCATGCGCTCACCGAGGCCGGTTACGTCCATCGCGGCTTGACGCCCGATGACATCCTTATCACGATGGGCGGCGGCGATGCGGGTGGGCATTCCTGCTTCATCCCGTCATGGAGCCGGGGCCGCGGTTCCATCATGCAGCACAAACCCATCGGGGTGTGCATCGATTGCGCGTAGGCTGTGCATCGATTGCACGTAAGAGAAGGAAGCCGGTATGCAGCTTTATGACCCGACAGCGTCCGGCCCGGAACGAAGCCTGGCGCGAGCGGCGGCGCTTGCCTCACTGGAAGGCAGGACCATCGGCATATTGGAAAACGGCAAGCTGAACGCCCCTGAAATGCTGCAGGAAGTGGCGGATCTGTTCGTGTCCCGCCACGGCTGCAGCATCCGCGCGGTGTATTCCAAATCCAACGCGAGTGCCCCGGCGCCGGCCGAGACGCTGGCCAAGGCGGCGCAGGAGGTGGACTTTCTCATCACCGGCCTGGGTGATTGAGGGTCTTGCTCTACGTGCAGTCTGCACGACGGAATTACCTTCGAGCAATTGGGTAAACGGGCGGCGGTGCTGTGCACCGAACCGTTCGAGGTGACCGCGAAGAACATCGCGCGCATCATGGGCCTCGCGGACTATCCGTTCATGAAGGTCCAGCATCCGATCGGTAGTTGTACGACGGCGGAACTGAGGGCGCGTGCCGAAGAGGCGTATCGGCAGGCGCTGTCGATCCTGCTGGGACCTTGAGCGCGACGACGTGGGCTCTCGCATGAGGCGACAGGGAGGGTTCGTAGCGTAATCTTCCTGTGTGTCATTGTTGGGGTGGACGGCCCCACGGCATCGCGTGAGTTGACCACGGGCCTGGCGGCCGACCTGCGGTAGGATGCTCCCAAAAGGGGAGGGGGACCCTTTCGCCGTGCCCGGTCTGATCCAGGGCGGGTCGGCCGCGCCGGCCGGTTGGCAAGTCGCATGACAGGTTGCGATTTTCGTGGGCTCCGCTGATCGACGGTGCCAGCAAGCTTGCATCGCCGTGCACTGGCCGGCATCGTTCGCGCACCAAGGGAGGACCGCACGCATGCCAAATCCGTCCCCGCCACAACGCCAGGCCTTGGGTGTGCATCACCTGGCCGTTGGCGACACGATCGTTACCGCACTGAACGACGGCATGATCGAGGCCGAATTCGAGTGGCTTACCGGCATCGCGCCGGCTGAGGCCTCGGCCTTGCATAACGCGGCCTTTCGCCATGGGCCGCCGCGAATCACCGTGAACGCGTTCCTGCTGCACATGCCGGGGCGGCTGGTGCTGGTGGACGGCGGGTGCGGCGCCAGCATGGGGCCCGATATGGGCGGGCTCTCGGTCGGGCTGGCGTCGATGGATGTCGCGCCAGCCGACGTGGACGTGGTGCTGGCGACGCATCTGCATCCCGACCATGTCGGCGGGCTGGTGGACGGCGATGGCCGCGCGGTGTTCCCGAATGCCGAACTGGTTGTGCACGAGGCGGAGCCTCGATTCTGGGGCGATGACGCCGTGCTGGCGAAGCTGTCCGACCAGAACAGGGAGTTTGCGAATCTGGCGCGGGCGACGCTGGCGGCGTATGGCAACCGGCTGCGGCAGGTGAGCGATGGCGAGGTGCTGCCTGGGATCAGCGCGCTGCCGGCGCCGGGGCATACGCCGGGACATACCGGATGGTTGATCGCGTCGGGTGGCGATGCGCTGCTGATCTGGGGCGATGTCGTGCATATGCCGGGCGTGCAGTTCGCGCGGCCGGATGCCGGCATGGGGTTCGACGTTGACGGCGCGCAGGCGATCGCGACCCGGCAGCGGATCATGGACATGGCCGCGACGGATCGCATGCGCGTCGCTGGCATGCACCTCGATTTTCCGGCGTTCGGGCATCTGGTGCGCGCGGCGGAGGGGTATGCATTCGTGCCGGAGGTGTGGCGGCCCGGGGTTTGAGTTGGGGCGGGCGAGCGGCGGGCGCGGGTTATCGGCCCGGCAATGGAACCTTGCGAAGCAGGTTGAGCCCATTGCGGGGACTTGTATCCGCTGTTTTGCCGTGTCTCTAGGATAATTTTCTCTAATGCTTGGACTATAGCCAGTGAACCCCTTGCAATCAAGAAGTAAGGTGCATTTGCGCATGTGGTGTGTTAAGAACCCTGGCTATGTCCTCGTTCCGGCCCGTCTCGCGCCGCCTACTGCTGGGCCGTCTCGGCTCCGGCACCGGCGTGGTCGGCACTTTCCTGCTTCCTGGCTGGATGCACAGCGCGATGGCTGCCGGCGCTGTCCACCGGCGCCGCCGCCAAGCGGTCCCGGCAAAGCCCAAGGACCTGCCGCTGGTGATGCTGGATCCCGGGCACGGCGGGAAGGATCCCGGGGCGATTGGAATCACCGGCACCTACGAAAAGTTCGTTGCGCTCGACGCGGCGCTGGAACTGCGGCGCCTGCTGGAAGCCAGCGGCCGTTATCGCGTGGCCATGACGCGGGCCCGCGACATCTTCATCCCGCTGGAGACGCGTGTCGCCATCGCCCAGGAGCATGGCGCCTCCCTGTTCATGTCCATGCATGCCGACGCGCTGCTGGATGATCGCGCGGTGCGCGGCGCCAGCGTCTACACGCTGTCCAACACCGCTTCGGACGCACAGACCGCCGCCCTGGCACAAAGCGAGAACAGTGCGGACCGGTATGGTGGACTGCCGATTCCGCGTGTGTCGCCGGAGGTGGCGGGGATTTTGGCCAGCCTGGTGAGGCGGGAGACCCGCGTCCAGTCAGTGCGGTTTGCGCGTGACCTGGTGGGGTCGCTGGACCAGGACGTGCTGATGCTGCAGAACCCGGAGCGGCATGCCGGGTTCGTGGTGCTTAAATCGGCGGACATCCCCAGCGTGCTGGTGGAGATGGGCTTCATGTCCAACCTGCGCGATGAGGAGGCGCTGCGTCGCCCGGCTCACCGCAAGCTGATCGCCTTGGCAATGCAGCGTGCGGTGGAGGCGTTCTTCGCGGCGCAGGTGCATATCGCCGCCGGGTAGCGCCATGGCGGGCGTGGCGCGACGGAGGACGATGCAACAACCGGTGTCGCCAAACTGCGGATGTTGCGTGACACCGCGGCGCAACCTGGTCACGGCCCAGGTTTTCCCCTCTCTGACCCTTGAACTGACGCGCGATATCGGGATGATGCGGCCACCGCGCCGGGGCGGACTCCCGGGCCGCACGATAATGGACTTGGCATGAGCGACGCACACGGCGCCACGGTACATCACGTCCCCGCGGTGGAGAGTTCCGGCCTGAAGCAACCGTTTCACCTGGTGGATCCCAGCCCATGGCCGATCATCGGCGCGGTTGGCGGGTTCTGCACCGTGTTCGGTATCATCCTCGCGGCGCATTTCGGCAGCTATCTTCTGCTGGTGGTCGGCGCGCTGATCGTGTTGTTCACCATGTTCATGTGGTGGCGCGACGTGATCCACGAAAGCCGCACGCCCGGCCTGCACACGCCGTTCGTCCGCCTGGGCCTGCGCTATGGCATGACCCTGTTCATTGCCAGCGAGGTGATGTTCTTCGTCGGCTTCTTCTGGGCGTATTTCAATTTCCTGATCTTCCCGGATACGCAGGGCAACGGCCAGACGGTATGGCCGCCCAGCACCATCCACAGCTTCGATCCGTTCCACATCCCCGTGCTGAACACGATGATCCTGCTGCTGTCTGGCTGCACGGTTACCTGGGCGCACCATTCGCTGCTGGAGAACGATCGCAAGGGGCTGCTGACCGGGCTGGGCCTGACCGTCCTGCTGGGCATTTCCTTTACCATTTGCCAGGCGGTGGAATACACGCATGCGCCGTTCCCATTCGTGGGCGGCGGGGTATATCCCTCGACGTTCT
>Ga0335075_10016847_pt1 | contig 10890 bp, 8 predicted proteins | sample Lox_Sample_24_FD_206723 | JGI IMG/M metagenome (GOLD analysis project Ga0335075, IMG submission 206723) | Soil microbial communities from Loxahatchee National Wildlife Refuge, Florida, United States - Lox_Sample_2.4 | ecosystem: Environmental > Terrestrial > Soil > Wetlands | place: USA: Florida... | reverse complement strand
CGCACAACGTGCCGGTCTCGGCGACGGCGAAGTTCGCACCGCTGATACCGACGGTCGCTGACAGGAACTTGCGGCGCAGGTGCCGCCGCGCCGCCTCCGCCAGAGCGGCCGGGTCGTCGGTCAGCCCGGGGTCGACGTCACCCATCTCGCGCAGGAAGATGTCGCGGATCTCCGCCCGGTTGCGGTGGATCGCCGGGACCAGAATGTGCGACGGCCGGTCACGGCCGAGCTGCACGATCAGCTCCGCCAGATCCGTCTCGTACGCCGCGATGCCCGCGGCAGCTAGCGCGTCGTTCAGCCCGATCTCATCGGTGGCCAGCGACTTCACCTTGACCACCTCGGTAGCGCCAGCAGCCTGCACCAGGCTGGCCACGATGTTGTTCGCCTCGATGGCATCCCTGGCCCAGTGCACAGTGCCGCCGCGCGCCGTGACGCTCGTCTCCAGCTGCTGCAGGTAAGAGTCCAGGTGCGCCATGGTTTCGGCCTTGATCGCCTGGCCGGCCGCCCGGAGCTCCTCCCAGTCCGGCAGCTCAGCCACCACCCGCGCCCGCTTAGCCCGGATCGTTCCGGTCGCCTTGCCCAGGTTGCGCCGTAGCTGAGTGTCCGCGAGCGCGCGGCGGGCGGCGACCGGGAATTCGTCGCCCGCCCGCAGGTGTCCCACACCGCGCGGCGCGTGCGGCGACCCGGGCAGGGACTCTCGGCCCCCCCGCCGGCCCGGCAGGCCCAGGAACGTCGTCAACGGCGCACCGCCCGGGCCGTCTGCTGCGCGGGCGAGTCGGCTGTGGCCGCGAGGATCTCGGCCAGGTGCACCGTCTTAACCCCGGTGCGCAGCCGCGCGAGCCCGCCGCCGATGTGCATCAGGCACGATGAATCACCCGCCGTGCACACCTCAGCCCCGGTGGACAGCACGTTCCGCATCTTGTCCGCAAGCATCGCGGTCGAGGTGTCAGCGTTCTTGACCGCGAATGTGCCGCCAAACCCGCAGCACACCTCCGCATCAGGCAACTGCACCAGGTCAATCCCCGACACCCGCCGCAGCAACCGCAGCGGCCGGTCACCGACAGCCAGCAGCCGCAGCGAATGACAGGTCGGGTGATAGGTGACCCGGTGCGGATAGTGCGCGCCCACGTCCTCAACGCCGAGCACATCGACAAGCAGCCGGGACAGCTCATATGTGCGTGCTGCCACTGCCTCGGCACGCAGTGCGAGCCGCTCGTCATTGTGCCTGCGCGCGACCATCGCGTGCTGGTGAGCGATCGAGCCCACGCACGAGCCCGACGGCGCGACGATCAGCTCGTACGGCTCGAAAGTATCCACGTACCGCCGGATCAGCGGCAGCGCCTCACGCTGATACCCGGTGTTGACGTGCATCTGCCCGCAACACGTCTGCCCCGCCGGGAACTCCACCCGGTGTCCGAGCCGCTCCAGCACGGTCACAGTCGCCCGCGGGACATCCGGGAACAGCGTGTCGGCCAGGCACGTGGCAAACAGCGCGATCCGCGTCACATCCCCCAAGATAGAGTGCACTGCCACCAGTCGTCGCGGCGACCTGAGCCGGCAGCACCCGGCATCGAGCTACCGGAGGCGGCCGTCCTCACCATCTGCGTGCTGACCACCGCGGCTGCCGCTGCCTGGCTGTACCTGCTGGTGCTGCACGGCGGTTACTGGCGTACCGGCCATCGCTTGCCGCCTGAGGCGCACGGCCAGCTGCCCTCGGTCACCGTCGTCATACCGGCCAGGAACGAGGCCGACATGCTGCCCGCTTGCCTGCCCAGCCTGCTCAGTCAGGACTACCCGGGCCAGCTGAGAGTGATCGTTGTAGACGACGACAGCAGCGACGGCACGGCGCTAATCGCCGCCGGTCTCGGGAATGCCGCCGCGCTGGACCGGCCCGCCGCAGCACCGGCGCCGCCCGCTACCGAACTCACTGTCGTCGCCACCCGCCCGACGCCGCCGGGCTGGGCCGGGAAGGTATGGGCGATGTCGGAGGGCGTCTCGGCGGCAGGCCCTGGCGCCGAGTACATCTTGTTCACGGACGCGGACATTGCATACGCCCCGGGCACGGTCTCCCGCCTTGCGCATTGTGCCGCGGCCGGCGATTTCGCGATGGTGTCGCAGATGGCGCTGCTGCGAACCGCGAGCCGCTGGGAGAAGGTGCTGATCCCTGCCTTCGTCTACTTCTTCGCCCAGCTCTACCCCTTCGCCCGGATCAGCCGGCCGCGGGCCAGGACCGCCGCCGCGGCCGGGGGCTGCATGCTGGTACGCGCGGATGCGCTGGCTGCGGCCGGCGGGCTGAGCCGGATCAGCAGCGCACGGATAGACGACGTCGCCCTCGGCAAGCTTCTGAAGCGGGCCGGCGGCCGCTGCTGGCTCGGGCTAGCCACGGACGTCACTAGCGCGCGGCCGTATGGCCGGCTAGCCGACATCTGGAACATGGTCGCTCGCAGCGCCTATACGCAGCTGCATTACTCACTCGCTGCCACCGCCGCTGTCGTGCTGGGGCTCGCCTGGCTGTACCTGCTCCCGCCGGCTGCCGCGATCGCCGGGCTGGTCATGCTCGGCACTGGCGCATCCTCCGCTGCCGGCTACACCGCAGGCTGGCTGGCGGGCGCGGGCCTGGCCGGCTGGCTGGTGATGACGGTGACCTACCTGCCGATGTTGCGCCTGTACCGGCTGTCGCCGCTGCGAGCGCCGGGCCTCCCGCTGATCGCGGCACTGTACGGCGCCATGACCGCGGACTCGGCTCTGCGCCACCTCCGGGGCCGCGGCGGGGAGTGGAAAGGCCGCGTGATCCAGCCGCCCGCCAGCCGGTCGGTTTGAGGCTGACCAATGCGGCGGGCAATTTCAGCTAAGCCATGCAGGCTTCCGCCACGGCTGTAACAACTGGGGCGGTTCGTATTATCCGGCGACTTTCACCGCGCCTCTGGCCGACGGCTACTACCGGGCGGTGATCCCGGACATCACCGGTGAGCGGGCGCCGGCGGTCATAGGCTCAGCCATCTGTCGCGAGACACGACCAAGATCACCGGCTTTGCGGTCCGCCGCGTTGCCGGACGGCTGGCCACTTGTCGCGACCACCGGGCGGCTCTGGTGGCATCGCACCGGGTTCCGGCCGGCTAAGCACGCCGGGCGCTTCACCCGGTGAAGTCGCGCGCTGCCCGCGCCGCGGCGCACGGCGCACACAACGGCACGTCGACCTCGCCAAACAGATCGGAACTGTGGGGCCGCGTAATCACGGCGTCGAACGGCTCGCAGATACCGGCGTCATCTGGATGGGCCCGCGCGCAAAAACACAAGCACGGCCGATGCCGAAGCAGCTTCTCCGCGCGCTCTACCACAGACCTGACCTCGGGGCGTCCCGCCACCTCAGCAACGGCATTTATGGCCGGACGGATCCGGTCCAGCGCGTCACTCATCGCTAGGCCAACCCTCCGGCCGACCTCCGCCAGCCTGTCGGCGAGCTCGCTCTCTTTGCGATCGCTCACTGGCAAATTGTCTCACCCGGGACAACGCAGAGCCAGCAGGCGGCTAGCGGTGAGCTGGTCGTTACGAATCGGTAGCTAACCGCCTGAAAGGAAACTGAATGCCAGCTGAAGGGTGTCTAAGAGAAGGACGCTTACAGGCGAACCTCGTCTCGTTACGGGAGGCACACGTGAGCAGATCGCAGCAGCTGGCCGATCTCAAGCGACCGCGGGTACTCGTATTAGCGCTGGCCCTGGCGGCTCTGGTAGCCGGCCTGCTCGCGCTCGGCGTTCCGGCAGCACGCAGTGCCGATGCCGGGCCCGCGGCCTCGGCGGGCACGCCACGGCTCAAGCTGATAGCCGCGCAGAGACCATCGAAGTCGGCAAGTTCGGCAACGGACCTGTCTACTTCGACCCCGGCATCTGGGTAGCGTCGCTCGGCGGGGCCTTCCAGCTAGACGTTAAGTGCGTGAGCTACACCAAGCCGCTGACCGTTACTCAGATCATCAAGAACTCGGCCGGTACGACGACACGGCGCCGCGATCTCCCCGCGCGAATACTCAGCGGATGGAACGGGGCTGTCCCACTTCCTGAAGATCAGCATCCGGCACAAGGGCAAGGTTGTGGCAAGCGGCAATCTCACGTTCTGCCCTGGCAGCTATTCGCTCTCTCGCACTAGCCCGAACAGTCCGCGGACCGACAACTACCCGGAGGAATGCTCCTTCACGGGTTTGTGACGGCAAGGGGGTTAACCCTCAAACGCCTCCGGCGGCGGGCACGCGCACATCAGATTGCGGTCTCCGTAGGCCTGGTCAATGCGCCGCACCGGCGGCCAGTACTTGGCGCGCCGGTCTCCGCCAGCCGGGTAGGCCGCGGTCTCCCGGTCGTAAGCGTGCTTCCAGTCGCCGCTGATCAGCATGCTCGCGGTGTGCGGCGCATTCTTCAGCGGATTGTCGCCCGCGTCGTACTCACCCGCGGCGACCAGTTCGATCTCGTGGCGGATCGCGATCATCGCGTGGCAGAACCGGTCTAGCTCGGCCAGGTCCTCGCTCTCAGTCGGCTCCACCATGAGCGTGCCAGCCACCGGGAAGGACATTGTCGGCGCGTGGAAACCGTAGTCGATGAGCCGCTTGGCCACGTCCTCGGCGGTAATGCCGGTCTGCGCGGTGATCGGCCGAAGATCCAGAATGCATTCGTGCGCGACAAGGCCGTTGCGCCCGGTGTAAAGAACCGGGTAATGCTCGGTCAGCCGCCGCGCGACGTAGTTCGCTGACAAGATCGCGACCTGCGTCGCCTGCCGCAGCCCGGCGGCGCCCATCATCTTGACGTAGGCCCACGAGATCGGCAAGATGCCCGCCGACCCGTACGGTGCGGCCGCCACCGGGTGCCCGTGCTCCCCGTCGGCCAGGACTGCACCGTTGACCGGAGCTGCACCGGCTGCCGGGAACACCGGGCCGGGCAGGAACGGCGCCAGGTGCGCCCGTGCCGCTACCGGACCGACACCGGGACCGCCCCCGCCGTGCGGGATGCAGAAGGTCTTGTGGAGGTTCAGGTGCGAGACGTCGGCGCCGAACTTGCCGGGCTTGGCGAGCCCGACCAGCGCGTTCAGGTTCGCGCCGTCGACGTAAACCTGACCGCCCGCCTCGTGTATGGCCTCGCAGACCGCGCTGATCGTCTCCTCGAACACGCCATTCGTCGACGGGTAGGTCACCATGATCGCGGCCACCCTGCCCTCGTGCGCGGTCAGCTTCGCGCGAAGGTCCCCAAGGTCGATCGCGCCATCCCCAGCGCACTTGACCACCACGACAGACAGGCCCGCGAGAACTGCGCTGGCTGCGTTCGTGCCGTGCGCGGACTCCGGGATCAGGCACACCGTCCGGTCCGGCTGGCCGGTGGAGCGGTGATAGGCCCGGATCGCCAGCAACCCTGCCAGCTCACCCTGGGAGCCCGCGTTCGGCTGCAGGCTGATCGCGTCGTACCCGGTGATTTCGATCAGCGCGCCCGAGAGCTCGCCGATCAGCTGCTGGTATCCGGCCGCCTGCTCCGCGGGCGCGAACGGGTGCAGCCCGGCGAACTCCGGCCAGCTGATGGCCTCCATCTCCGCCGCGGCGTTCAGCTTCATCGTGCACGAGCCGAGGGGGATCATCGAGCGATCGAGAGCGATGTCCTGGTCGGCTAGCCGGCGCAGGTACCGCAGCATCGCGGTCTCGCTGTGATACCGATGAAATACCGGATGAGCGAGGAACGGGCTCGTTCTGGTCAATCCAGCCGGCCGCGTCGCGGCAGTGCCGGCCAGTGAACTTCCGGCTGCCAGCGTCACGGGCCGCCCGGCCAGCGCGCTCGCGACCGCCGTCAGCTGCTCGTCCGTGGTCGTTTCGTCCACGGCAACGCCGACCGTGTCGCCGTCCGCCAGGTACACGTTGATGCCCGCTGCGGCCGCGCGTGCCGCGGCGGCAGCCGCCTGGCCGGGCATGATCAGCCGGACCGTATCGAAGAACTCTGTCGCTGCCGTTTCGTAACCAAGGTCGGTCATCACCCTGGCAAGCAGGACCGCCTTGCGGTGCACATCGCGGGCGATCGCCTCCAGGCCCTCCGGGCCGTGGTATGCGGCGTACATGGCGGCCATGACCGCCAGGAGGACCTGGGCAGTGCAGATGTTGCTGGTCGCCTTCTCTCGGCGGATGTGCTGCTCACGAGCCTGCAGGGCGAGCCGGTAGGCCGGGTGCCCGTCGGCATCGACGGAGACGCCGACCAGCCGGCCGGGCAGCTGGCGCTTGAGCGCGTCCCGTACGCAGATGTAGCCGGCCTGCGGACCGCCATAGCTCATCGGCACCCCGAACCGCTGCGTGCTGCCCACCGCTATGTCTGCGCCGAGCTCGCCTGGCGGGGTCAGCAGTGTCATGGCGAGGAGGTCGGCGGCGACCACGGCGAGCGCTCCCGCGTCGTGCGCGGCAGCGATTGCCGGCGTCAAGTCACGCACTTCGCCGGATGCGCCGGGGTACTGCAGCAGCACTCCGAAGAGCTCGCCCTCCGGCTGCGCCGCGATCAGCTCGGGAGTCACCCGGCCGGTTACCAGCGTGATGCCGAGCGGCTCAGCCCTGGTTGCCAGGACTGCGAGCGTCTGCGGAAGGCAGTCGGAGTCGGCCAGGAACACGCTGCCCTTGCCGCGGGCCCGCCGTGCCAGCGTCATGGCTTCAGCGGCAGCGGTGGCTTCATCCAGCATCGAAGCGCCGGCCACCGGCAGTGCGGTCAGGTCCTCGATCATCGTCTGGAAGTTCAGCAGCGCCTCGAGCCTGCCCTGCGATATCTCCGGCTGGTACGGCGTGTAAGCGGTGTACCAGGCGGGATTCTCCAGCACGTTGCGCCTGATGACGGCGGGAGTGTGCGTGCCGTAGTAGCCGAGGCCGATCATCGAGGTGGCCACGGTGTTCAAGCTGGCCAGCCGCCGCAACTCGGCGAGCGCCTCGGCTTCGCTGAGCGCCATGGGCAGGCTGAGTTCGGCGGCCGCCAGACCGCCCGGCAGTGCGGCGCGCGTTAGGTCATCGAGCGATTCATAGCCGACAGCTTCAAGCATCCGGGCCTGGGCAACCTCGGCGGGCCCGATATGACGCTGGCTGAAATCCACGGGAGCCTCCAACAGGTGACGGAACTCCCCCTCTGTCAACCGCGCCCCGCGGGCTCCAGAGTGCGCACACTGCCCGGTCCTGGTTGCCTGAGAGGTTCCGGGGAGGTTGCCCCTTCGGCGCCCCGCGCCGGCTGCGCGAAGTCTCTCCCGGCCAGTGTGTATTTCGCGTGGTCTTAGAGCCTACCCGAGCCCTGGCACGATCTCGGGCCCCGCTGGGTAAGTAACCAGTGCAGGCGAGTCTAGGTCTACTGATCCGGGGGGATACGAGTGGTTTCGGCGCGGGCGTTTCCAATAGTGGCCGTACTAGCAGGGGTTTCGCTCTCCGCCTGCAGCCTGTCCTACACCGGCGAATCTAGCGGCCCGGCCTGGCACACCGGCTACAGCGCGGGGAAGGCCGCACGGTCCCATCACAAATTCCCGGACAAGGCCACGCTGTATCACGTCACTGCCTTCTGCGCGCAGGCAGCGTTCCACGACATCCGGACTAGGAAGACAGCGGCGCTGGAGTGGACCGAGGGGTTCGAGAAGGGCTGCTTGGGCAACTTGGGCAGCTGAGTGACTAGACCGTGTCCCACCGGGACACCTGGACCTGGATGATGGTCAGCAGCGCTGCTAGGCAGAGCAGGATGCCGACGGCCGGCACCGCCGAGGCCGGCCCATCGGCGCAAGCCGTCACGTTCCGCATACCGGTAAGCAGGTACCGCAGCGGCATCCGCAGGACGCGTCCTTGATCCCAGCCGGTGCGTAGTCGAGCGGGCAAGGCGCTGCCGAAGAGGCCATCGGGGCAAGCCGTCACGTTCCGCATACCGGTAAGCAGGTACCGCAGCGGCATCCGCAGGACGCGTCCTTGATCCCAGCCGGTGCCTAGTCGACCGGGGCAAGGCGCTGCCAAAGAGGCCCATCGGCGGATGATCAGGTTGGCGACCGCAGTGGCCGCTTGCTGTGCCCGGCGAAGGCCCCGATGAGCAACCCGATGGCCATGAACGGCCAGTGTGCCTTCAACTGAGCTACTCGTCTGTAACAATTGTACCGATATTGGCGATAAGCGGACCGTAACCACATCGTCACGCAATGTCTTTTCACGGAGTTCGGTCGCGCGCAACAGGACAAAAACTCCCATAGAGCGGACGAGATCCGTGATAAGTGGCACCGGCGGACGGTCTTTGCCGCTTTTATTCGGTTTGAGATTTCCGGTATGTCAGCTGGCTCTGGCGCACCATCCCTCTGGCATCAGGTGGCAGCCTCCGCCGCTCTGCTACGCGCTCACCGGAGCCGTCCCCGCACCCAGTCGTCAGCGCACCGCTCCCCGTGCGGACGGGCACCATTGCGACACCGGGTCGGTGTCAGGCTTGCGGGCGCTAGCCGGTCTTGCGGGCCCTGCGGTTGGCTAGCTCATCGGCGGCTCCCGGCTCGCTGTCGGCCCGCTCGGCGGGCAGCTCGGCCAGGGTGCCTTCGACCTCCTGCCAGACCCGGCCGAGCGCGATCCCGAACACGCCCTGGCCGCCTTGAAGCAGGTCCACGACCTCGTCCGGGGAGGTGCACTCGTACACGCTGACGCCGTCGCTCATCAGCGTGACCTCAGCAAGGTCGGCAGACCCGCGCTCGCGCAGATGGGTCACAGCCGCGCGGATCTGCTGCAGCGAGATACCCGTGTCGAGTAGGCGCTTTACTACTTTAAGGACGAGAATGTCACGGAAGCTATACAGGCGCTGCGAACCAGAGCCAGCCGCTGGCCTGACGCTCGGCTCCACCAGACCGGTCCTCGCCCAGTAGTCCAGCTGCCGGTAGGTAATGCCCGCAGCGGCGCACGCCGTCGGGCCCCGGTAGCCCAGATCTTCTGGTTGTGCGACTATTTCGTCGCCGAAGAGCGACTCCTGCCGCGCCGGTGTTTGCGGTGCGGGTCTTTGCGGCGCAGGTCTTTCCGGCACAGATGTTTGCGGCATTGGCCTTTGCGGCACTGGTCTTTGCGGCACTGCCCTATCGCTGCCAGACACCGTCGCCCCTCGCTGCCGCCGCACCCAGGACACTGCTTGCCCAGGTACACCATTCGCACGGTAGGCCGCTCAGCGTAGCCACGTCAACGATCTCGGACGGCGCGTCGCGGTCCCGGTCAGGCGGCACATGGCGGGTCATAGCACCCGCGGATGGCAGCTCAGGTGGACCGGCCGAAGTCCTCGGGAGTGATCGAGTCCAGGAATTCACGGAACTTCTCGACCTCGTCCTCTTGCTCATCGGGAATGGCCACCCCGGCCTCGTCCAGGATCTCGTCGCGCACGAAAATCGCGGCACCGGTGCGCAGCGCCAGCGCGATCGAGTCGGACGGACGGGCACTGACTTCCCGGCCGTTGGAAAAGATCAGGTCGGCGAAGAAGATCCCGTCCCTGAGCGCGGTGATATTGACCGTGGTCAGGCGGATGTCCAGCGCCTCGAGCATGTCCCTCATCAGATCGTGGGTTAGCGGCCGTTGCGGCACCATGCCCTGCTGGGCAAAGGCGATGGCCGTAGCCTCGTTCGGCCCGATCCAGATCGGCAGGTAGCGCTCGCCCTCGGTCTCCTTCAGCAGGACGATCGGGTTGTTCGTGGCCATCTCCACCCGGACGCCGACAACCTCCATCTGCCTCACGGCGGCTCCGTCCCTGTCCGCGCCTGCGCGCTGCGGTTACTTGCGGATGTGCCTACAGGCATTCCCCTTGCACCTGCAGGCACTCCCTTTGTCAAAGTACACCCGCAATCGGGGCTGGCCAGCCTGCGGCCTCGACCGGGCACGGCCGCGCGGCATCACGGAGCGTCATGCGCTGGCTCCCTCGACCCCGCGCTGCTGCCCGTCGCGCTCCGGCGTCTGCCCGCCCGACCCAGATCGAAGCCCTCTGGTAGCCAATCCCCCGCCAGCCAGTCCCTTGCCAGCCAGCGCTTTGTCAGCCAGCCCGTTGTCAGCCAGCCCCTCGTCAGCCAGGACGGCACCGGTCAAGCCAGCACCGGTCAAGCCAGCACCGGTCAAGCCGGCCTCCGCCAGCGCGCCCTCGATGAGCGCGCCGTGCAGCCGCATCACCAGCTCAGCTAGTTCGCCCGCGGTCCGCGCGGCCAGCTCCCGCGCGCCCGCTCCGCGCTGCCGCTGAATCGGCGCGACCAGGCTCTCGATCATGGTCGTCTCCCGTTCAGCAGCGGCCCGGACGGCCCGCAGGTGCCGCGCCTCGACCCCGTATGCGGTCAGTGCCACCGCCATTCGCGCCACCACGAGCGCATCGGGTCCGTACTGCCGTCCGACGCGCCTGAGCAGGCCGAAGGTTTCCAGCTCGGTCAGCAGCGCATCGGTGAGGCCGGCCGTCTCGACGAGTTCGCTACGGCTTAGTAGCTCCCCCGTGTCGGGGGACGTCGTGCTAGCAGTAGTTGGACTGGCCATAGCCGGGCTAGCCATAGCCGGGCCGACCGTGACCGGGCTAGCGGCAACTGGGCTGGCAGCAACTGGCCGGGCGGATGCCGTGCTGGCGGGCACCGGACTGGCCCCCGGCACCTGGCCGCCCCGGCCCTCCGGCTTGGCGGACTCCGGGTTGCCCCTCGCGGCCGCCTCGAGCCTGGCCAGCCGTTCCCTGATCACCCGCAGCGGCAGGTAATGATCACGCTGGGCTGTCAGGATGTAGCGAAGCCGTTCGACGTCAGCGTTGCTGAACCGGCGGTAACCGCTCGGCGACCGCGCCGGGGTAAGCAAGCCCTCCGTCTCCAGGAACCTGATCTTGGATACCGAGACGTCAGGGAAATCTGTGCGCAGCTGGGCCAGGACCTCGCTGATGCCTAGGTATGCGCGGG
>Ga0335075_10016846_pt1 | contig 10891 bp, 12 predicted proteins | sample Lox_Sample_24_FD_206723 | JGI IMG/M metagenome (GOLD analysis project Ga0335075, IMG submission 206723) | Soil microbial communities from Loxahatchee National Wildlife Refuge, Florida, United States - Lox_Sample_2.4 | ecosystem: Environmental > Terrestrial > Soil > Wetlands | place: USA... | reverse complement strand
GTCTTGCCAGCCCCCGACGGAGAAGAAAGGATCAGCATCAGGCCCCGGCGTCCGGGCGGCGACTTGTCTCTTTCAGATGGGGGCGGCACGGCTCCTCACTCGATATTCTGGGCCTGCTCGCGGAACTGCTCGATCTCGACGCGCAATTCGAGACCGAGCGCGGTCAAGCCCGCATCATTCGATTTGGCGCAGAGCGTATTGGCCTCGCGGGATAGTTCCTGGGCAAGAAAATCAAGCCTTCGGCCGACCGCGCCGCCCTTGGCCAGCAGCTCCCGCGCAGCGGTGGTGTGGGCGGCAAGCCTGTCGAGCTCCTCCCTGATGTCGGCCTTGGTGGCAAGGAACAGCGCCTCCTGATGGAGGCGGTTCGGGTCGAGATGTTCGTGGGGGGCGAGCAGCGCGAGCGATTGGGCGAGCCGCGCCTTGATCGCCTCCGGCGTGCGGGCGGGATTCCCATCCGCCGCCTGCGTCAGCGAGGCGATCCTCGCCAGGCGGGCAACGAGAAGGTCGGCAAGCGCCGCTCCCTCTCGCCGGCGCATGGCGATGAGATCATCAAGCCCCCTGTCGAGAAGCGCCAGCGCGCCCGCTCTCGCCGCCAAAATCTCGGATTCGTCTTCTGCCGCCTCGAAGATTTCAATGACGCCGCGCAGCGCAAGAAGGCCATCGAGCCTCGCTGGTGAGATCATTTCCGGCAGCCGGATATCGGCCACTGCCGCAATGAGGCGTTGCAGCACCTCCTGGTTGATCTTGATCTCCGGCGTAACTGTCTTGCGCTCGGCAGCGAAAGAGAGATGGATCGTGCCCCGGTGCAGCTTTTGGGCGATCTTCGCGCGCGCCTCGGGCTCGATCGCGTCGAAGGGCGGCGACAGGCGCAATCGCACGTCGAGCCCTTTGCCGTTGACCGATTTGAGCTCAAACGCCAGACGCCAGGTCCCGGCTTCACCGGCAGCGCGGGCGAAACCCGTCATGCTGGCAATTGTCATGGAAATTAAAAGTCCTGGGCTCAATTTCTTGGACGGCACCATAGGGCTGGCCGGACAAAGGCTCAAGCTGCCGTTTCGGGATCGAAAAAAGTGACATTCACACAGCCGAAAATGTCATGGGCTCAAGAGGCCTCGCGCCGACCTCGCGCCGGTTGCGGAGTTGACTTGGGGTTTCAGCCTCTGTCTTGATGAGTAACCTCGACGCCATTCAATCCAAAATGGGAGGCGCAATCATGGAAAGGCGTACATTTCTGACCGCACTGGGCACCGTTGCGGCGCTTTCATCCGCCCCTCCGCTCGTGGCGGCGGCCGACAAAAACGTTCCCCTCACTGTCGCGCTTTGGGTCGTGCTCGAAGCCAAGCCCGGCAAGGAAGAAGAGGTTGCCGCATTCCTGCGGCAGGGCAAGCCCCTGGTCGAGGAGGAACCGGCCACTATTGCCTGGTTCGGCGTCAAGCTCGGGCCTTCGACCTTCGCCATTTTTGACGCTTTTCCAGACGAGACCGGACGGCAAGCTCATTTGTCAGGGAAAGTCGCGGCTGCTCTCATGGCCAAAGCGGGTAATTTGCTTGCAAAGCCACCATCGATTGAAAAGGTGGACGTGCTCGCGTCGAAATTGCCCGGCTGAAATATTGCACCGTCATTTTCTGTTCACGCGAGAGGCTATCCCTGCCTCGAGAGAAGTATGATTGCGACTAGCCGGCAAAGCTATGGCGAGCCGAGTTGACCTGACACGTCTTTCGCGCGGCCTAAAGTCGGATTTCCCGTTGGGTCGGCGGGCTGAAAGCGATATTCCTGAACATAACATTCGGGTCACGGGAGAACAGTTAGTGCGCCGAAGAACCCTCATTTATGGCCTCATCGCCCTCTGTGCGTCGGTTAGCCGCGCCACTGCCGCCGCTTGGGCCTTGATCACAAGCGAGGAATTCGCAAACGATCTTGCCGCTGCTGAGCCCGTAACGATTGATCTCTCATCTTTGCGTGTAACTTATGGTTGGCTGGGAGTCGATATTGCGAAGCGGGTCATGGAGCATGCGCATGTCGTCGCGTCTGGCCTATTGGCCGAAAACGCGGATATTCCTGCCGGATATCATAGAGTGACCCTTCAAATCGCGGATAATATGCACCGCGTCGGTGTCCGCACCTTTGAATTTATCGTCGTGTGAAGTGTCGGCCATGGCTTGCCCGGATAGGAATCGCCTGCTGGGGTCGAGGCGACCTCTTGCGGGGAAGCATAGATGCTCGTCTCGATGCGACCATGTCCTTTTTCAATATCGTCTTGGTGACGAGTTCGTTCTCTGGCGCAGTGTGGAAATAGGCGGCGACCTCGCTTTCGAGGACCGGATGGTTGCACGTTGGAGCCTAAAGGAAATCGGCCTCATGCACGACGATCTTGTCGGCGATCTCGCCCTGGTACCCCGTGGCGTCAAGGATCACTATCTTGTTAGGAGAATGGCGTGATGGCGCCCGAGTACTCTGACGGCAAAAAAACGGCGAAGTTCAGCCTTTATCTGCGGTTCGAATGGATCGCACTGGCGTGCCTATTGATCATGCTCGCAGCAATCACGGTTTACGCGATTGCGATGACAGCTATCGAAATCGCCGGTGCTTTGATCCACGGCGGAACCCTCTTCGAGGTGGAAGCGCTGAAGGAGACCTTCGGACGCATTTTGACCATTCTAATTGTCCTCGAATTCAGCCACTCGGTTCACGTCGCGATGACAAAGCACGTCGGCGCAATCCAAGCGAGAATCTTGGTTCTCATTGCGATTTTGGTCATCGCGAGAAAATTAATACTAATGGATTTTACGACGATTGAGGCGCAGATGATCCTTGCTTTAGGAGGCCTATTGCTGTCCTTAGGCGGTTTGTATTGGCTGATTTCAATCGGCGATCGCCCTGAGGGCTTCGTCGATGCACAGGAAGTCGATGCACAGGATCATGTGGGCGAGCTGAAACATGATCCACAGATAGATCGGCGGGCGGGGCAAGGAGTTGAGGCCGAAAAAGCAATTTAAGACGGGTGCGAAGCATGACCCCATTCTTTGCCGCGGTAAGACCAGCATATGACGAAGTTCCCACAATTATAGACAGAGGCCGTGCATCCTTATTCCCCCTGCCGGCCAACGGGCTCAGGCCGTCCGTAGCTGTTCAGAGCGGGATGAGCAAAAGTGTGAAGCGGTTTTGCTCTCGCCTCCCGCTCTACACGACGAGAATCGATCATGATTTTGGATCGAGTCGATCCAAAATCATCGGGATCCAATTGGAAAAATTGAGTGGAATGAAGCGGAAGAACGGGACTCAACTTTTCGGGCAGCAGCAGGCGAAATGATGGCGAACCCGGAGCAAAAATGACGAGCGATCCGAACACAATCTTAACGGCAGCTGAAATCATCACCCGCCTTGATCTCAAGCCGCACCCCGAAGGTGGCCATTATCGCGAAACCTTTCGGGATACAGCTCGGACGCCGCAAGGCCGTGCGCGCTCGTCCTTGATCTATTTTCTGCTCATAGAAGGTGAGACTTCGCATTGGCATAGAGTGGATGCCGCCGAGGCTTGGCACTTCTATGCGGGGGCTCCGTTGGAGCTCAGGACCGCGGCGGATGACCGAAAAACTGAAGTGCACCGGATCGGTCCGAATCTTTTGCAAGGAGAACGCCCGCAACATGTCGTGCCCGCCCACTATTGGCAGAGTGCCAAGAGCCTTGGCGCCTGGACGCTCGTCGGATGCTCGGTCGCGCCGGGCTTTGAATTCTCTGGCTTTGAGCTTGCGCCGCCGGATTGGTCTTTTGGCGGGAGCTGAAGGGATGAACTTGGCCTGATCGATCAATCTCGTTCTTGATCGCGTCCTTCACTCCTTGCTCGCCATGGATGTGATCTGCTTTTGCAGTTGTTCGAGCTGGCGTTTCATATCTTCGATATCACTCTTTGACACTTGCGGGGCGCTCTCTTCCTCGGTGTCGCCGTGGGAGGATTCGGATGGTTTCTCTGAGGGCGCCTGCAGCGGCTTGCCGAAGGGCGTGAAAATCCCGAGCGCCTGCTCGAACAAGGCCAAGTTCTTGCGGGCCTGTTCTTCGAGAAGGCCAAAGACGGGCGGGTTCAAGGGCGTGCCAAAATTCTTGGCGAATTTGTCTCGGAACCTGGCCTGCTCATTGACCAGCTTGCCGATCGTGAACTCAAGATAGCTAGGCACCAGCATCTGCATGCTGTCGCCATAAAACCGGATGAGTTGGCGCAGAAAGGTGATCGGTAGAAGGCTCTGCCCTTGCTTGCTTTCCTGCTCGAAGATGATCTGGGTGAGGACCGACCGGGTGATGTCCTCGCCGCTCTTGGCGTCGTAAACGACAAAATCATCGCCCTTTTTGACAATCGCGGCGAGATCCTCAAGCGTGATATAGGCGCTCGTATCCGTATTGTAGAGCCGCCGGTTGGCGTATTTCTTGATCGTGATCGGTGTGCTGTTCTTCGCCATAGCCGCATGCTGCCTTTAAGGTCAGTTTGCAATTTAAGCAGGTTTTTCTCGATCGCGCCATGGGGTTGAGCGGCACAGGCCTGTGGTCCAGCCAGAAGGGCGACTTATAAACATATCAGCATGACATCTCAGCATATCAGCATGATAATGACCGAAAATCTTTGCGAATTAGCTTGCGAAAAAGACCCGCCGTTGAGATACGAAGAGAGTAGAGTGGCCGGCAAGACCAGCGCTGCACCGCAATTTCAGCGGAAAGATGCGTGATCTTTCTCAGAGCCCTGTGCCGTCCGTGAAAAGCCTGATGATATTAGCCTTGATGATCTTATCTTAAGCGGAAAGCCGGTTTCGGTGGCCCATTCGAAGGAGTTCTCCCCATGACGGAAGAGATAGTCATAGCAAGCGCGGCGCGCACGGCTGTCGGAGCCTTCAACGGCGCCTTCGCGTCCGTCCCGGCGCATGATCTTGGTGCGGCGACGATCAAGGCAGCGCTGGAGCGCGCCAAGCTGGAACCGGGCGAAGTGGATGAGGTGATTCTCGGCCAAGTCTTGACCGCCAACCAGGGTCAGAACCCGGCCCGCCAGGCCGCGATCATCGCGGGCGTGCCGAAAGAGAAGACTGCTTTCGGTATCAATCAAGTCTGCGGCTCGGGTCTGCGCGCGGTAGCGCTCGGCGCGCAGCAGATCACCAATGGCGATGCCAAGGTCATCGTCGCCGGCGGCCAGGAGAGCATGTCCTTGTCGCAGCATGGCGCTCATCTGCGCGGTGGCACGAAAATGGGTGATATCAAATTCGTCGACACCATGATTCGCGACGGCCTCACCGATGTGTTCAATGGCTATCACATGGGTCAGACGGCGGAAAATGTCGCGGCGAAATGGCAGATCAGCCGCGAGGAGCAGGACAAATTCGCCCTCGCTTCACAAAACAAGGCCGAGGCCGCCCAGAAAGCTGGCCGCTTCAAGGAGGAGATCGTCGCTTTCGCGGTTGCCGGCAAGAAGGGCGATATAATTGTCGATGCAGATGAATATATCCGCGCCGGTACCACGCTCGAAGGGCTCGCCAAGCTGAAACCGGCCTTCACCAAGGATGGCACTGTCACCGCCGGCAATGCCTCCGGCATCAATGACGGTGCTGCTGCCCTCGTCCTGCTGAGCGCCAGGGAGGCCAAGGCTCGCGGCCTTACACCGCTGGCGCGCATCGCCGCATGGGCGACCGCCGGTGTCGATCCGGCCGTCATGGGATCGGGACCCATCCCCGCCACCCGCAAAGCGCTCGAAAAGGCGGGCTGGAAAGTGAAGGATCTCGACCTTGTCGAAGCCAATGAGGCCTTCGCTGCTCAGGCCCTCGCTGTCAACAAGGACTTGGGGTGGGATCCGGCGATCGTCAATGTGAATGGTGGCGCAATTGCGATCGGCCACCCGATCGGCGCCTCCGGCGCCCGCATCCTCGTCACCCTCCTTCATGAGATGCAAAGACGCGGGGCCAAGAAAGGGCTTGCGACCTTGTGTATCGGCGGCGGCATGGGGATCGCCTTAGCTGTCGAGCGCTGAATTTGGGGTAGGGCCATCCGGCCGGTAGGTCCGGCAGGAGGCTTTTGGAAGGTCGTTGGAGCAGGGGTTTAAGGGAAGGGGATCATGGCCAGAGTAGCGGTAGTCAGTGGCGGCACGCGCGGTATTGGCGCCGCCATCAGCAAGGATTTGAAAGGGGCCGGCTATGTCGTCATTGCCAATTATGCGGGCAATGACGAAGCCGCGGCGAAATTCCATGCCGAGACCCAAATCTCCGTCTTCAAATGGGATGTCTCGAACTATAAAGCCTGCGCCGCGGGCTTGTCGCAAGTTGCTCACGAGTTCGGGCCCGTCGATATTCTCGTCAATAACGCCGGGGTCACGCGCGATGTCATGTTCCACAAAATGACTCCCGAGCAATGGTATGATGTCATCAACATCAACCTTAACTCGCTGTTCAACATGACCCGCCCAGTGATCGAGGGTATGCGCGAGCGCGGTTTCGGCCGGATCGTCAACATCTCCTCGATCAATGGCCAGAAGGGCCAGGTCGGCCAGGCGAATTACACGGCCTCGAAAGCCGGCGATATCGGCTTCACGAAATCGCTCGCCCAGGAAAACGCCGGCAAGGGAATAACCGTCAACGCCGTCTGTCCCGGATATATCGCAACCGACATGGTGAAGGCGGTTCCGCAGGAAGTCCTGGAAAAATCCGTCTTGCCGTTGATCCCGGTCCGGCGGCTTGGCGAGGCAGAAGAGGTGGCCCGCTGCGTCACCTTCCTCGTGGCCGAGGAGTCCGGCTTCATTACCGGTTCGACCCTCTCCATTAACGGCGGCCAAATCATGGTGTGATTGACCTGCGAATGGAGCTGTCCACCTCCGAAAGCGAAGGAGCCCGCACGGTTCAGCCGCGCAGGGCTCCTTTGAGTGATGGCGAGCGTTTCAAACCGAGAACGAAAACTTTGCGATGAAATTTCTCGATACGGCCAAAATCTACATCCGCTCGGGCAATGGCGGCGCTGGCTGCCTGTCTTTCCGGCGCGAGAAATTTCTGGAATTCGGCGGCCCGGATGGTGGCGATGGCGGCGACGGCGGCAATGTCATTGCCGAATGTGTCGAAGGCCTCAACACGCTTATCGATTACCGCTACCAGCAGCATTTCAAAGCGCAGACCGGCCAGCATGGGATGGGCAAGAACCGCACCGGCGCCAAGGGTGCCGATGTGGTTCTCAAATTGCCGGCCGGTACCCAGATCTTCGATGAGGAAGGTGAAGTTCTGCTTGCCGATCTCACCAAGGTGGGCGCCCACACGTGCTTAGCCAAAGGCGGCAATGGCGGTTTTGGCAACAGCCGATTCAAGACGTCCACCAACCGCGCGCCACGCCATGCCAATCCAGGCCAGCCGGGCGAGGAGCGCACCCTGATCCTGCGCCTCAAGCTCATAGCAGAAGCGGGCATCATCGGCCTGCCCAACGCCGGCAAATCAACCTTTCTTGCAACCGTCACTAAGGCCCGGCCGAAAATCGCAGACTACCCTTTCTCCACCCTTCATCCGCAGCTTGGCGTGGCGCAGGCCGAGGGCCGGGAGTTCGTTCTCGCCGATATTCCCGGCCTGATCGAAGGGGCGCATGAGGGCCTTGGGCTCGGCGCCCGGTTCCTGGGCCATATCGAGCGCTGCCTCGTGCTGCTCCATCTCGTCGATGCCGGAACCGATCATGCGGGGCAAGCCTATAAGGCCGTACGCCGTGAGCTTGAAGCCTATGGCCATGGGCTCGATGACAAGCCCGAGATCGTCGTCCTCTCGAAATGCGACACGGTCGACGCCACGAAACTGCAGACTCAGAGCCAGCGGCTGAAGCGGGCCGCCCGACAAACACCCTTGCGGCTCTCGGCCGCGACCGGCCTCAATCTCGAAGTCACTTTGCAGAAGCTTCTGGCCGAGATCGAGGTCACCAAACAGAAGCTTGCGCCGCAACCCGCCGTCGCTGCGGAGTGGCACCCTTGAACACGCAACTTCGCGCCGCACGTTCGCCAAATGCCTGGCAGGCGCCAGAGGTGCAAAACTTCCGCCGCATCGTGATCAAGGTCGGCTCTTCCCTGCTCGTCGACGGTGAGCGAAGCTGCGTCAAGCGGGCGTGGCTCGAAACGCTCGCCGAGGACATCGGCCGAATCCACGGGCAAGGCGTCGACCTTCTCATCGTCTCCTCCGGCGCCATCGCGCTCGGGCGCAGCGTGGCGGGCCTTCCAGCGCGCGATCTCAAGCTGGAGGACAGCCAGGCGGCAGCGGCCATTGGCCAGATCACGCTCGCGCGCATCTGGGCGGAAGTTCTTGCCAACCAGACGATGTTGACCGGCCAGATTTTGGTCACCTTTGGCGATACGGAAGAGCGCCAGCGCTATCTCAATGCGCGGGCGACAATCGGCCGGCTGCTCGATCTGCGCGCCGTTCCGGTCATCAATGAGAATGATACGGTCGCGACGCATGAGATCCGCTATGGCGACAATGACCGTCTCGCGGCGCGGGTCGCCACTATGGCAGGGGCCGATCTCCTCATTCTGCTTTCCGATGTTGACGGGCTCTATACGGCGCCGCCCCTCGATGACCCTCAGGCCGAACTGGTAAGGATCGTGACGCGCGTCGATGCGGCGATCGAGGCTATGGCGGGTGGCGCCGCGTCGAAAATCTCGCGCGGCGGCATGCGCACCAAGATCGAGGCGGCCAAGATCGCCACGGCCGGTGGCGCCCATATGATCATCGCCAATGGCCGGGTCGACCATCCCATCGCCCGGCTGCAGGACGGGGCGCCCTGCACTTGGTTTCTGACCGGCTCGAACCCGGTGACCGCGCGGAAAAAATGGATCGCGGGTTCGCTCAAGCCCCGCGGGACGCTGCACGTCGACGAAGGTGCGTCTCAAGCGATTGCCGGCGGCAAGAGCCTGCTTCCCGCGGGGGTCAAGCGGGTCGAGGGGCATTTCACCAGCGGCGATTGCGTGGTAATCCGCGATTTGACCGGCAGCGAGATCGGCCGAGGCCTCGTCACTTACGATGCCGCCGACGCGGTCTTGATCGCTGGACGCAACTCGCAGGATATTCCTGGCCTTTTGGGTGCGCCAGGAAGGGCCGTGATCATTCATCGCGATGACATGGTTCTGACAGCCGACCGGCTCTCGGCAAAGGAGCTTTAGAGGATGAAAATGCAAGCCGAGACACCCGGCATCATGGCGTCTCTTGGGCAGGCAGCCCGCAACGCCGCTCACCAGCTTTCGCTGGCTTCGACAGAGGCGAAGAACCTGGCGATCCTCGAAGCAGCGCGAAACATAAGGGCGAGGACGGCCGAGATTCTCGAGGCGAATGCCCGCGACATGGCGGCCGCACGGCAATCCGGCGAGTCCGGTGCTTTCCTCGACCGACTGGCCCTCGATGCGAGCCGTGTCGAAGCCATGGCCAAGGGCCTTGAGGCCATTGCCGCCCTTCCGGATCCAGTGGGTCGCCGGCTTGCCGCTTATGAGCGGCCGAATGGGCTTTCGATCGAACGCATCGCCACGCCGCTCGGCGTCATCGGCGTGATCTTCGAAAGCCGTCCGGCGGTGACGGCGGACGCCGGCGCCCTTTGTCTCAAGGCGGGCAATGCGGCGATCCTGCGGGCGGGGTCCGAATGTGCCTTCTCGTCTCGCGCCATTCACGACTGTCTCACCGCGGGCCTCGAAGCCGCCGGCCTTCCGGCCGCCGCGATCGGCCTTGTGCCGGTCAAGGACCGTGCCGCGGTCGGGCTGATGCTTGCCGGGCTTGACGGAAATCTCGATGTGATTGTGCCGCGTGGCGGCAAGAGCCTGGTCGCCCGCGTCCAGGCCGAGGCACACGTGCCGGTCTTCGCCCATCTCGAAGGGCTCGTGCATGTGGTCATCGATCGCGACGCCGATCTTGAGAAGGCCAAAAAAATCGTTCACAACGCCAAAATGCGGCGCACCGGCATTTGCGGCGCGGCCGAGACACTGCTCGTCGACCAAGCCTGTGCGCCCACCCATCTTGCGCCCCTTGTCAAAATGCTGATCGACGCGGGTTGTGAGGTCCGCGGCGATGCCGAAACGGGCGCCGCCGACCCACGCGTGAAGGAAGCGAGCGAACAGGATTGGCGGACCGAATATCTCGATTCGATCATCTCCGTGCGCGTTGTGAAAAATCTCGATGAAGCCATCGCCCATATCGAGAAATACGGCTCGCACCACACCGATTGTATCGTCACAGAGAATGCAAACGCCGCGGAACGCTTCTTGAAGGAGGTCGATTCGGCAATCGTCATGCACAATGCCTCGACCCAATTCGCCGATGGCGGCGAGTTCGGTTTCGGCGCCGAGATCGGCATTGCGACAGGGCGCATGCATGCACGCGGCCCGGTTGGCCTCGAGCAGCTCACGACATTCAAATATCGCGTGCATGGCGACGGACAAACCCGCTCTTGACTGCGTCCCTCGTCCGGCCCACCAGCGCGATGGCTCGCTCTGTGACGAAGCGACATGAGCCGCGGTCTTTCAGCGAATCCGCCTCCCTTCACGCGCGGCATGAAAGTGGGCCTGTTTGGCGGCAGTTTCAATCCGCCGCACGAGGGACATAGAGCGGCGAGCCTCCTCGCCTTGCGGCGGCTCGACCTCGATCGTATCTGGTGGTTGGTGAGCCCCGCCAATCCTTTGAAGGATCCGCGCGAATTAGCGCCGCTGTCCTTGCGGGTTGAAGAGGCGCGGAAGATCAGCCGTCACCCCCGCATCGAGGTGAGCGCGGTCGAGACCGCCATCGGTGCCCGCTATAGTTTTGAGACGGTCGCCTATTTGAAGCGGCGCTGCCCTGGTGTGCGGTTCGTCTGGCTTATGGGCGCCGACAGTTTCCGCTCCTTCGACCGCTGGCAGCGCTGGCAGTCGCTTGCCCAGCTCCTGCCG
>Ga0335075_10016845_pt1 | contig 10891 bp, 11 predicted proteins | sample Lox_Sample_24_FD_206723 | JGI IMG/M metagenome (GOLD analysis project Ga0335075, IMG submission 206723) | Soil microbial communities from Loxahatchee National Wildlife Refuge, Florida, United States - Lox_Sample_2.4 | ecosystem: Environmental > Terrestrial > Soil > Wetlands | place: USA... | reverse complement strand
GTTCTCACCGGATACCGGTGAGAACTGCGAACGCACCGGGCCCGGGCCCGCGTAATCGAGCTCCAGCTAGAGGCGGCGTTCGTACCAGCGGTCGGCGTGGGGGCTTCCGTTGTAGTCGGGGACGGGCCGATAGCCCGCCGACTCGTAGAGCGCGACGGCGGCTTCCAGTCGCGCCAGGGTGTCGAGGCGGGTCGCTGCGCAACCGTGGGTCCGGGCGAGTTCCTCGAGTCGGACAAGGACCCGTCTCGCGATGCCCCGGCCGCGCCACGCCGGGGTCACGTACATCGACTTGAGCTCGGCGGTGGGGCGGTCGAGGTCGCGGATGCCGCCGATCGCGACGGGCTCGCCGTCGACGGTCACCAGCAGCAGCGCTCCCGTGGGTGGGGCGAGGGTCGGCGATGCGGTCGCCGGCTCCGGGTCCGGCAGCCCGAGGGCCGCCGCGCCCGCGCTCGTGTGGGCGCGGAAGAGGGCGATTGCGCGGGGGTCGTCCGGCGCGACCTCCTCGAAGACCTCGCCGGGAACGGCCACTGCGGCGCGCGCCTCAGACCTCGAGCTCGTAGGAGAGCCAGCTCGACTTCCCGTCGGTGAGCGAGTCGTAGAGGCGCTGCGCGGTGTGGTTGTCCGGGGCCGTCGACCACTCGAGCCAGGCGGCGCCACGCTCCCTTGTCACCGCCGCGGCCGCCTCGATCAAGGCCCGACCGACGCCCCGCCCGCGCGCCTGCGGGGCGACGAAGAGGTCGTTCATCAGCACCGTCTCCAGCGCCCGCAGCGAGGAGAAGTACCAGTAGAGGCAGGCGTAGCCGAGGATCGCCCCGGCCTCGTCGCGCGCCGCCAGCAGCAGGCCGTCGTCGCTCGGGGCGAGGAAGCGGCGGAAGAAGAAGCGGTTGCGGTCGGCGTCGATGTCGTCGACCTCGTAGAAGCGCTGGTAGGCGGCGATCAGGGGCAGGAGGGCGTCGAACTCCTCCTCGCGGACCGCGCTGATGTCGATCCCGGCGGCGATCAGGGGAACCTATCGCCGTGCAAGGCGTCGGTCACCCGCAGGGGTAGCCGGGCGGGCGCCGTAATTCACCCCCTGTAACCGGCAGCAGGGCCCGACTAAGCTTTGGGACCGCGCCGACGCTCCGCACGAACGTCCCGTCAGGAGGGGATTCAACTGGCACGTCCAACCGACTCCAACGAGCAGCTTCTCTGCAGCTTCTGCGGCAAGTCGCAACGCCAGGTCAAAAAGCTGATCGCCGGCCCCGGCGTCTACATCTGCGACGAGTGCATCGACCTTTGCAACGAGATCATCGACGAGGAGCTGACCGCGCCGCCGACCTTCGAGCTGGAGAACCTGCCGAAACCGCGCGAGATCTACGACGTGCTGCAGGAGTACGTGGTCGGGCAGGACGCCGCCAAGCGGGCGCTCTCGGTCGCCGTCTACAACCACTACAAGCGGGTGCAGATCGGCCAGTCCGACGAGAACGAGGTCGAGCTGGGGAAGTCGAACATCATGATGCTGGGGCCGACCGGCTGCGGCAAGACGCTGCTCGCCCAGACCCTGGCGCGGATCCTCAACGTGCCCTTCGCGATCGCCGACGCGACCGCGCTGACCGAGGCCGGTTACGTCGGCGAGGACGTCGAGAACATCCTCCTGAAGCTGATCCAGGCTGCCGACTTCGACGTCAAGAAGGCGGAGACGGGGATCATCTACATCGACGAGATCGACAAGATCGCGCGCAAAGCCGACAACCCGTCGATCACCCGTGACGTCTCCGGCGAAGGCGTGCAGCAGGCGCTGCTGAAGATCCTCGAGGGGACCACCGCCTCGGTGCCGCCGCAGGGCGGGCGCAAGCACCCCCACCAGGAGTTCCTGACGATCGACACCACCAACATCCTCTTCATCTGCGGCGGCTCCTTCGCCGAGCTCGACAAGATCATCGAGCGGCGGGTGGGCGACCACGGGGTCGGCTTCGGCGCGGCGATCGCCTCGCGGGCGCAGAAGGACACCGGCGAGTGGTTCGAGCAGGTGCTGCCCGAGGACCTGATCGAGTACGGCCTGATCCCCGAGTTCATCGGCCGCCTGCCGGTGATCACCGCGATCCACCAGCTCACCCGCGACGACCTGACCACGATCCTGACCGAGCCGAAGCACGCCCTCACGCGCCAGTTCCAGCGCTTCTTCGAGTTCGACGACATCGAGCTGGTCTTCTCCGAGGACAGCCTCGAGGCGATCGCCGACAAGGCCATCGCCCGCGAGACGGGAGCCCGCGGCCTGCGCTCGATCCTCGAGGAGACCCTCCTCGACGTCCAGTTCGAGCTGCCCTCGCGCCTCGACGTCACCAAGTGCGTGGTGACCAAGGAGACGATCCTCCAGGGCCGCCGACCGACCTTGGTGACCGAGGCCGCCCAGCAGGACATCGGCCCGGCCGCGGACCGGCTGGGCGAGGAAACCGCCTAGGCGATCAGGAGGGTCTGACGAAACTCCCGCGCACGCCCGCCGCCGCCGGACGCGTCGCGGCTCGGTGTCCTCGGTCAGCCAGTTAGCGCTGCCATTCGGCCTCCCTGCGTCCTTGCCCGCGCGGTCCGGTGCTCGCCGGTCGCCCGTGCGAGCTCCGCCAACCACCTGCTGGCCGGGCGGCCGTCGGGACGAGGAAGCACGTATGAGCTGCGACTGCGCCCCTTCATCGACGGCCTCGATCTCCCCGCAGACCCACCGCGACCGCACCCGGTCCCGCGCCCTCAGCTCGAAGTTCGCCCCGACGCCGATCGCGCCGGCGCCGCCGCTGCCCGTGGAGCTTTCTTCTCGCTATGCGAGAAGAAAGCCCCACGGCGCATGAGGAGGAGGGCGATGAGGCCGCCGAGGAGGAGTGCGGCAGCGCTGAAGGCGAGAGAGGTGGTGATGGAGGCGAGACCACCGATCAGGGCGACGCCGATCGCGCCGCCGACCTGGCGCGAGGTGTTGTTCACCGCCGACGCGATGCCCGTGCGGTCCGGACCGAGCGCCTCGGTTGCCCCGGCGACCAGGCCGGGCACTGCGATACCCATCCCGGCCCCGGCGACGAAGAGGAACGCCCAACCTGCGGGGGTGTCGATCGACGGCGCGCCGACGAGCGCCGCAGCGAGGTAGCCGACGCCGCTCGTCGCGAGGCCGATGGCCGCCGGGAGACGCGCCCCGACCCGGGCGACGAGCCGCCCCGTCAATGGCGTCAGCGCGGCAAGTGGCGCGGCGAGCGGCACCAACGCGAGCCCCGCTTCCAGCGGCGATAGCCCTTCCTCCTGCTGCAGGAAGAGGCCGAGCGCAAAGAGCCCACCCAGCGTCCCAAGGTTCATCAACCCGGCGCCCGCATTGGCTCCGCAGAACTCCGCCCGTCGGAACCAACTGAAGTCGATCAGGGGACGCTCCGCTCTGCGCTCCACCGGTATGAACGCTGCGAATGCGACGGCAGCCATAACAACTCCCGCAATCGCCGGCAACGACGCAAAGCCGCCCTTGCCGCCCTCGATGAGAGCGAAGACGAGGGCGGCAAGGGCGGCGGTCCCGAGCCCCTGTCCCCATAGATCCGGGCGGGCGCCTCGCGCGGTTGAGCCTTTCGGCAGGGTCGCGATCCCCGCCGCCAGCGCCGCGACCACCAGCGGCACGTTCAGCCAGAAGATCGACCGCCAGCCCAGGGGCCCGACGAGGACGCCGCCGAGGATCGGCCCCAGGACCAGCGCCGAGCCGCCGAACCCCGCCCAGGCGCCGATCGCGCGGGGGCGCTCGTCTTCGTCGGGGAAGAGCTGGTTCACGATCGCCAGCGAGCTCGGCAGGATCGCCGCCGCGCCCAGTCCCTGTACCGCTCGCGCGCCGATCAGCACCGCCGCGTCCGGCGCCGCCGCGCAGAGCGCCGAGGCCGCGCCGAACAGCGCCAGGCCGCCGAGGAAGAGGCGGCGCGAGCCGATCCGGTCGGCCAGGTCGCCGATCCCGAGCATCCCCGCCGCGAGCACCAGCGCGTAGGCGTCGACCACCCACTGCAGCTCTGACCGCGAGCCGCCGAGGCCGCTTGCGATGCGGGCCAGGGCGACGTTGACGATCGTCACGTCGAGGAGGACGAAGAAGTAGCCGGCGGAGGCGACAGCGAGCGCCGGGCCGCGGCCACGGGGACTGTCTGCGTCGGTCATTCCTCGACCGTAGGAGCGAAACGATTCGGTGCCGGCCGAATCGTCACCGCCCTACGCTGGGTACATGGCATCGGTGGCCGCAGGTACCCAGGGTGAGGTCGACGTCTCCGCCGCGGCGGCGCTGATGGCCGATCCGAGCCGCGCCGCGGTGCTGATGGAGCTGACCGACGGGCGGGCGCTGCCGCCGAGCGAGCTGGCCGAGGTCGCGGGGGTCTCCCGCTCGACGATGTCGGAGCACCTGGCGAAGCTGCAGAAGGCCGGTTTCCTCACGGTGGAGCGGGGTGGGCGCAACCGCTACTACCGGCTCGCGAACTCCGCGGTGGCGACCGCGGTCGAGGCCCTCGCCGCGCTCGCGCCCCGCCGCGAGGTCCGGAGCCTCCGCCAGGCCAACCGCGCCGGCGCCCTCAGCGCCGCCCGCACCTGTTACGGCCACCTCGCCGGCGAGCTCGGCGTCGGCATCACCGACGCGATGCTCGACCGCGGCTACCTCGACCGCGAGGCCGAGGTCTTCCTGCTCACCGACACGGGGGAGGGGTTCATGACCGACCTCGGCATCGAGCGCCCGCCCCGCGCCGGCAAGGCCTGCAACGACTGGTCCGAGCGCCGCCCCCACCTGGCCGGCAAGCTCGGCGTCGCCCTGACGACCCGCCTCTTCGAGCTGGACTGGTTGCGACGAACCGAGCGGCGCCGCGCGGTGCGGGTGACGGAAGCGGGACGGCGGGAGCTGAGCGCGCGCCTCGATATCTAGACTCGGCCGCATGGACGCGGCCAAGCGAGAGCAGCTCGAGCAGCACACCCGCTACGAACCGGGGGAGATCGAGGCGCGCGTCTTCGCCGAATGGATGGCGGGCGGCTACTTCCACCCCGAGGCGACGGGCACGCCGGCGGAGAACTTCTCGGTGGCGATCCCGCCGCCCAACGTCACCGGCGTCCTCCACATGGGCCACGCGCTGAACGGCTCGATGCAGGACGCGCTCGTGCGCATGAACCGCATGCGGGGACGCAACACGCTGTGGATCCTCGGCACCGACCACGCCGGCATCGCCACCCAGGCGGTGGTGGAGAAAGAGCTGCGCGCCGAAGGCAAGACGCGCCAGGAGCTCGGCCGCGAGGCCTTCGTCGAGCGGGTCTGGGAATGGAAAGAGGAGTACGGCTCGCGGATCGTCGAGCAGTACAAGCGGCTCGGCGCCTCCTGCGACTACGAGCGCGAGCGCTTCACCCTCGACGCCGGCTACGTCAAGGCGGTCCACAAGGTCTTCAAGGCGCTCTACGACAAGGGCTACATCTACCGCGACAACTACATGGTCAACTGGGACCCAGGGACGCGCTCGGCGATCTCCGACCTCGAGGTGGAGAACCGCGAGGTGACCGACTCGCTCTTCTCGATCGACTACCCGGTGCAGGGGTCCGACCGGGTGCTGACCGTCGCCACCGTGCGCCCGGAGACGATGCTCGCCGACACCGCCGTCGCCGTGAACCCCGAGGACGAGCGCTACGCCGACCTGGTCGGCAAGTTCGCCGTGCTGCCGCTGGTCGGCCGCAAGCTGCCGATCATCGCCGACGCCCACGTCGACCCCGAGTTCGGCACCGGCGCGCTGAAGATCACCCCCGGCCACGACATGAACGACTTCGAGATCGGCCGCCGCCACGGGCTCGACGAGATCACCGTGATCGGCCCCGACGGTCGCCTCAACGGCGAGGCGGGGGAGTTCGAGGGCCTCTCGGTGGGCGAGGCCCAGCGCGCGATCGCCGCCCGCCTGCGCGACAAGGGCCTGCTCCGCGACGAGCAGCCCTACACCCACGCCGTCCCCTTCAGCCACCGCTCCGGCGAGCGGATCGAGCCGCTGATCTCGCTGCAGTGGTTCTGCCGCATGGACGAGTTGGCGGCCCCCGCGATCAAGGCGGTCGCAGACGACGAGGTCCGCATCCAGCCCGAGCAGTGGAAGCGCGTCTACCTCAACTGGATGGAGGAGATTCGCCCCTGGTGCATCTCGCGCCAGCTCTGGTGGGGCCACCAGATCCCGGTCTGGTACTGCGGCGATTGTGAGGCCGATCCAGTCGTCGCCGAGGTCGCTCCCGATCCGGCCAAGTGCCTTCAGTGTGGTGGCGTCCTCGTCCAAGACGAAGACGTCCTCGACACCTGGTTCAGCTCGGCGCTCTGGCCCTTCGCCACGCTCGGCTGGCCCGACGACACGCCGGAGCTGCGCGCCTTCTACCCGACCAGCTTCCTCACCACCGCGCGCGAGATCCTCTTCCTCTGGGTCGCCCGCATGGTGATGATGGGGATCGAGTTCCCCGGCGCCATCCCTTTCCGCGACGTCTACGTCCACTCGGTGATCCAGGCGCGCGACGGGCGGCGGATGTCGAAGAGCCTCGGCACCGGGATCGATCCGCTGGAGGAGATCGACGAGCGCGGCGCCGACGCCCTGCGCTTCGGCCTGCTGGCGATGTCCTCGACCCAGGACGTGCGCTACTCCGACGCCAAGGTGGAGCAGGGCTCCGACCTGGCGAACAAGCTCTACAACGCCTCCCGGCTGATCCTCCTCAACGCCGCCGAGGTCGCGCCCGCCCCGCGCACGGCGCGGCTCGAGGATCGCTGGCTGCTCTCGCGGCTGGAGCGGACGATCGCCTCGGTGAGCGCGAAGCTCGAGGCCTTCGACTTCTCCCACGCGGTCCAGGACGCCTACGCGTTCGTCTACGGCGACCTCTGCGACTGGTACCTGGAGATCGTCAAGCCGCGCCTCTACGAGGGCGAGGAGGACGTCTCGGCGACGCTCCTCTACGCGCTGGAGCGGGTGCTGGCGCTGCTCCACCCGACGATGCCGTTCGTTACCGAGGAGCTCTGGTCCTTCCATCCGGCCCGCGACGGCCACCTCGCCGTGCACCCGTTCCCGGACGCCGACGACTCGCTCTTCGACCCTGACGCGGAGGAGGAGGTCGCCGAAGAGATCGCCCTCACCCGCAGCCTGCGCACCTGGCGCGACCTCGTCGGCGTGCCCGCCAAGGCGGTGCTGCCGGCCGTGATCGACGGGATGGCGCCGTCGGAGTTCGTCGGCCGGCTCTCGCGCTTCGCCTTCGACGGGGTCGGCTCGGAGCCGGTCGCCTCGGTCGGCCCGGTGCGGGTGCTCGGCTCCGATGCGCTCGACGCCGCGGCGGTCGAGGCGCGCCTCGGCAAGCGCCGCGAGGAGCTGACCGCGGAGATCGAGCGGGCCGAGCGCAAACTCGGCAACAAGGGCTTCGTCGCCAAGGCGCCCGGTGCCGTGGTCGAGGAAGAGCGCGGCAAGCTGGCGCGCTACCGCGCCGAACTCGCCGAGCTCGGCTAGCCGTGCCGCTGCCCGCCGAACCGCTCCCGGAGGGGTTCGACCCGGACGCCTATCTGGACTCGCTGGAACCGGTCGGCTGGCGCCTCGGCCTCGACCGGATGTGGAAGCTGACCACCGCGCTCGGCCTGCCGCAGCGCCGCTTCGCCTCGGTCCACGTGGTCGGCACCAACGGCAAGTCCTCGGTGACCCGGATGATCGCGGCGCTGCTGGAAGCGCACGGGGTCACCGCCGGCGCCTGCCTCTCCCCGCACACCTCGCGCTGGACCGAGCGCACCCTCATCCGCGGCGAGGAGCTCGACCCGCGGGCCTGGGCCGAAGCCGTCGCCCAGGTCGCCACGGCGGCCACGGCGGTGGACCGCACCCTGGAGGACGACGACGCGGTGACCGAGTTCGAGGCCGCCACCGCGGCGACCTTCGTCGCGCTCGCCCGCGCCCGGGTCGAGGCCGCCGCGATCGAGGCCGGGCTCGGCGGCCGCCTCGACGCCACCAACACGATCCCCTCGCGGGTCACCGTCCTCACCTCGGTGGGCCTCGACCACACCGAGTGGCTGGGGGAGACCGAGCTCGAGATCGCCGCCGAGAAGCTCGCCGTCCTGCGCGACTCCTCGACGCTGGTCCTGGGACGGGTCTCGCCGGAGGTCAGGGAGCTGGCCGAGCGGGTCGCGGGCGAACGCTCCGCCGCCCTCGTCGTCGCCCCCGAGGACCCGGGCCCGGAGGTCGAGCTCGCCGCCTCGGGCCCCTTCCAGCGCCGCAACTTCGCCCTCGCCGTGGCCGCCGCCGAGGCCTTCCTCGGCGAGGTCGACCCGGCGCGGGTCGCCACCGTCGCCGCCGGCCTCGTGGTCCCCGGCCGGCTCGAGCGGATCGCCACGAGCCCGCCGACCTACGTCGACGCCGCCCACAATCCCGACGGGGCGGCGGCGCTGGCCGAGGCGCTGCCGAGCCTGGCCGACGGCCGCCCCGTGGTCGCCTGCCTGGCGATGCTCGCCGACAAGGACGCCGCGGCGATGATCGCGGCGCTCGCGCCGGTCCTGCGCGCCGCCGTCTGCACCGAGATCCCGGCGTCGGCGTTGGCCGGCCACGGTCGCCCGGGAGCGCGCTCCCGCCCGGCCCGCGAGCTCGCCGACCTCTGCCAGGCCCAGGGGCTCGAAGCGATCGCCGAGCCGGACCTCGGGCCCGCCCTGCGGCGGGCCACCGAACTGGCCTGCGGGACCTTCGCCGGGGTCCTCGTGATCACCGGATCGCACTACCTGATCGGTCCCGCGCGGGCCGCCTTCTGACTGTGCGAGGATTCCTGCATGGATCGCAGCGCGGGCTCCGAACTGCTCTCGATGATGGCCCTGGTCGCCGCTGTGGTGGCGATCGTGATCCTCGTGTTCTTCGGCGTCGGATACCTCTTCGGGAGACTTTTCCTCTAGTCGGGTAGCCCGGCGGAGGGCCCGAACAGGATCAGGCGTCCGCGCGGCGAATACACTGCGCGATCCCCATCCCCGGAAGGGGCACTACCCATGGCACTAGCGATCTTCGGCATCACCAACTCCGGCCTCAACCTGGCCGCGACCCTCGTTCTGCTCCTGCTGATCGTCCTCTGGCTGGCGCTGATCGTCTACACCTACCTCGACGCGCGCCGTCGCATCAGCGATCCGTTCCTGGTCGCCTGCGCCACGATCGCCTCGTTCTTCCCCTACATCGGCACCGCCGTGTACACGATCGTGCGGCCGCCGGAGTTCCTCGAGGACGCCCACGAGCGCGAGCTGGAGATCAAGGCGGCCGAGCTGCGGGTGCGCCAGCTGCGCGAGCAGAGCTGCCCGAACTGCGAATACCCGGTGGAGAAAAACTACCTCCGCTGCCCCAACTGCCAGCGCCGGCTGAAGGATCCCTGCCCGACCTGCGGCGAACCGGTCGATCCGCGCTGGGGCCTCTGCCCGTACTGCGAGACCTCGCTCTCCGGCGAACGCTCGCGCCAGCCGCGCCGCCGCCGTCCCGAGGGCGAGCGCGAACGCGAACGCGACCGTGAGCTGCAGGAAACCGGGGCGCAGCCGCCGGCCAAACGCCGCCGCGCGAACCCGGGTAAGAAACAGCGCACCAACGCCGCGGCCGAGGACGAGCGTCCTACCGAACGCGAACGTCCCGCCGCCGAAGGCGAGCGCCAACCCCGACCTTCGGGCACCCGCAAACAGGGATCTGCCCGCAGCGCCTCCAAAGAGGCGCCGACCAGCGAAAAAGACCAAAGGAGCCCCCGCCGTGAGCCGGACCCTGATCCTCGTCAAGCCTGACGCCTTCGAGCGCGCCCTGACCGGCGAGGTGATCGCCCGCTTCGAGCGCAAGGGCCTGCGGATCGCCGCGCTGAAGTCGATGACCGCGAGCGCGGAGATCGCCAATCAGCACTACGCCGAGCACTCCGAGAAGCCCTTCTTCGGCGAGCTGGTCAGCTTCATCACCGGCGGCCCGCTGGTCGCGATCGTCTTCGAGGGCGTCGAAGCGGTGAAGGCCGCGCGCCAGCTGATCGGCGCCACCAACCCGGTCGAGGCCGCGCCCGGCTCGATCCGCGGCGACTTCGCGCTCGAGGTGACCTTCAACATGGTCCACGGCTCCGACTCCGACGAGTCGGCCGAGCGCGAGATCGGCATCTGGTTCCCCGAGTTGTCCTAGCCTCGGGCTCGCCCCAGCGGCGCGAGATCCTCGCCAAGCTGGGGCTCGAGTTCGAGGTCGTGGTGCCCGGGGTCGAGGAGCTCGACGCCGGCGACCCCGAATTCCTCGTGATCGAGAACGCGCGCCGCAAGGCGCGCGCGGTCGCGCGCCCCGAGGGCGGCATCGTGATCGCCTGCGACACCGACGTCGTCCTCGACGGCGAGGTGCTGGGCAAGCCCGCCGACGCGGCCGACTCGCGCCGCTACCTCGACCGCATGTCGGGCCGCGCCCACACCGTGATGAGCGGCCTGGTGGTCCTCGACGAGGCGGGGGAGGAGCGCTCTGGCCTGGAACGCTCCGAGGTCGTCTTCAAGAATCTGAGCGAGGCCGAAAAGGAGCGCTACGCCGCCTTCGGCGAGTGGGAAGGCCGTTCCGGCGGCTACGCGATCCAGACCCTGGGATCGACTCTGGTCGAGCGCCTCGAGGGGAGCGTCTCGAACGTGGTCGGCCTGCCGGTGGGGCTGCTGGCAGAGCTGGCGCCGGGACTCTTCGGGCGCGGGTGATGGCCAGGCCGCGCGACGGCTGAGGGGCGCGGCCGCGGCGCGGGACAGGTGACAGGTAAAGGGCGCAGTCGCTCCCCGGGGACGGGTAGGGACGCGGCCGCTCGGCGGCGACGGCTGCGGGACGCGGCCGATTCGCGGGGACGGTCAAGGGCGCCGTCGCTGTGCGGGGACGGGTAGAGGGCGCGGCTGCCCGGCGGCGACGGGTGAGGGACCTGGCCGTTGCGCGGGGACGATCAA
>Ga0335075_10016844_pt1 | contig 10891 bp, 13 predicted proteins | sample Lox_Sample_24_FD_206723 | JGI IMG/M metagenome (GOLD analysis project Ga0335075, IMG submission 206723) | Soil microbial communities from Loxahatchee National Wildlife Refuge, Florida, United States - Lox_Sample_2.4 | ecosystem: Environmental > Terrestrial > Soil > Wetlands | place: USA... | reverse complement strand
TCCACAGGCCGACGAGCGTGACCATGATGATCACCACCAGGGTCAGCGCCAGCGTCACCGTGATGTGGCTGGTGAAGGTGAAGAAGAACGGCCAGACGCCCGCCAGGTTGCCGATCAGGATGAACAGGAACAGGGTGAAGATGAACGGGAAGAACCGTTTACCCTCCGGCCCGATCGTCTCCACGCACATATTATAGGTGAACTCGTAGATCATTTCCGCCGCAGCCTGCAGCCGGCCCGGCACCATGGCGCGCGGCCGCATGCCGAGCCACAGCAGCAGCAACGTCAGCACCATCGCCGCGACCATCATCACGTTGGACTGGCTGAACTCCAGCGTCCGTCCGAACGCACCGAGCACCGGATGGAGTTCGAACTGTTCCAGTGCGTTGATGTTTCCCGATGCCGCCAACTCACCCGTCCCCCAACGCCCGTTCCGTCAGCGGCGCGCTCCCCGGTCGCCGTCTTGCCGTGTCTTCCCGGAGGGCCCTTGCCGCGGCGCGAACTCGCGCCAGACATTCAGCACGCCGGCCGCGCCCCCCAACGGAACGAACACGATGAGGAAGATCGGCCTGGTGCCGAACAGCCGGTCCAGCCCCCAGCCGATGGCACACGCCACCGCCAAGGCTGAGACAAGCTCGACCGCGACCCTGAGCCCGATCCCCAACGCGGAGGGCTCGTGGTCGGTGCCCGACGCCGGCTGCCTGGGCTCGAGACCCTGTCGTTCGCGGGCGGCACGCAGCCGTTCCTCGAAGGAAGGCTCGCCGCCGCCCTGTTCCTCGCTCATATCCGCTCCGGGCAAGTCGCCTTGCCGGAAGGCGGGCGCTTGCTACAGGCGGGGTTACCCTCTGTCAAGAATGGGAGCCCCGCGCGCCGCTGCTGTCGCCTTCGTGGCCTTCGTGTCAAAAGCTGACCTTGATCCAGGCAGGATGATGGAGTTCTCGCGATTCGCGCTGGCCCGACCTCATGCCTCGAGTTCGCGCAAGGCACCAAGCCAGGGCTCATAACGTCGCCAGCGCTGCACCGACGTCGTATAGACCGGCTGCCGCGCCTGCCAGAAGCTGGCGGTCCGGACCGAACGCCGGTTGTTCTCAGGGTGGAGGCAGGCATCATTCCACTCGAGCCCGCAGAACGCGATCAGCCGGCGCGTCAGTGTCTCGCGAGCCCCGACTAATTCCTCGTAGTCGAGGTCCAGCCACTGACCGGCCGGAATAACGCTCCGCCAATGATCGGTTAACCGGCGGTACTGGCGGAAATAGAAGACAAGGTCTTCCCGTCGGCTGGCGAAGGGCATCTTGTTGGCAAAGTAATTAGTGTAGATCGACAGGCAGGTGTCGATCGGGTGCCGGCGGCAATGAATGATCGGCGCATTGGGAAAAACCGTGTGGATCAACCCGGCGCAGACGTAGTTGAATGGGTTCTTGTCGGTAACGCGATCCGAGTCCGGCGAGACCTCGCGCAGCACGGCTTGGTACCCTTGTGCGAGGCGATTGGCTTCCGCCGCATCGAGGTTTCCGGTGTCGGTCTGCTGCCAAACAGGACCCTGCTCGATCCAAAAGCCAAGCTCATCGCCGGCGGTGACGCGGGGATGGCTGGAGATGATCTGCTCGACCAGGGTGGTGCCGGAGCGGGGCATGCCAAGGATGAAGATCGGCGTGCCATCCGCCGTTCCGAACTGCCGGTCGCGCTCGATCGCGGCGCCGGTGAAGCGGGCGATCAGCCGCGACACCAGCGCCTCGGTTGCGGGAGGATCGAAGGTGCTGAACCGTCCTCTGATCTCGTTTGCAGCGTTGAAATGATGCATCGCCTGTACTAGCTCGCCGAGGTCGTCGAACGCCTTTCCGGCCGCGAAATGCAAGAGCATTCGGTCGGAATCCGGCAAGTGGCGAAGCTCGACGGCATCAACAAGTTTCCCGACCAGCGGGCGATCGGCCTCGGTCAACTTTCGCGCCTGAAAAAGGCTGAGCCACGCGGCGGCCGCACCGGGATTTCGGGCGATCGCTTGGTGGTATGCGGCAGCCGCGGCATCAAGGCGCCCTGAAAGCGCGAGAGCGTTGCCCAGGCAGATAAGCGCGCCGGGATCGCCCGGATATCTCGCGAGCGTCTGCCGCAGCGACTGTTCCGCTTCGGCCAGACGCCCCTCGACCAAAAGGGCCTTGGCGGCTGAAATCCGACCTGGCCGCGTGCGCGGCGCCGCGTTCGCCGCGCGTTGGAATGCGGCGATCGCCGCCGCTCGCTTGCCCAGCGACGTCGATAGCTCGGCCACGCGGGTATGCGCCCCGGTCCGTCCGGGGGCCATCGCCGCGGCTCGCTCGTACGCGGCAAGCGCCGCTGACTCGTCGCCGAGCCTGTCCAGTGCGAGCGCCAGGTTGAACTGCGCCGCCGCTCTATCCGGCTGCAGCACCACGGCTCGCCGGAAGGCGACCGCGGCTTCGGCGTGGCGGCCGGCCGCAAGCAAGGCGAGGCCGTGCTCGTGGTGGACAACTGCGCTGTCCGGGGCATCGGCAACGAGTTTTTGCAGGCTGTCCAGGGCTGCTTGGAGATCACCCGCCTCGCGGAGTTCACGGGCTCGGGTCAGCAGGCTCGCGGCTGCGGGGTCCGTCCCGGCACGGCGTGGTTCCGCGCGAGGGGGCGGGGCTGCGTGCTCCCGCTGAATTCGCGTGAGTGCGCCCGATAGCCGGCCCGCCTCGGACAACGGCAGCGCGGTTGGGTTCGGCGCCGGCGCGCCCGGTGCCGGCGGGAAAATCGCCGGCTGCGGCGGCCGCTTCGCACCCGCCGAACTGCCGCAGCAATGCTTGAACTTCCGGCCGCTGCCGCATCGGCGCAGCGCATTGGGGCCGGCAGGCCTGCTTTGGGGCGATGGCGTTGCAGGATAACGGGACATTGACAGCGCGTTGACACCAATCCGGGGAAGATGTTAAACGGTTGTCACGGCATCGCAAGCTGGATCGGCAATGGTCCGAACCTCAAGGCGAGCGGTACGAGGACGAGGATAATGCTCACGGCCAGGAGGAAACAATGAGACGCATGGCACTGCTGGGTGCGGTCAGCGCCCTGACGATCCTGGGCGGCTACGCCGCCGAGGCCTCGGTGATCACCGCAACCCTGCCTGCGTTCAACGGAACGGGCTCCCTTGGGCCGCAGATTGTCGGGACCTTCAGCTACACCATTCCAGCCGGAGATCACATCACCGCGGTAAGCTGGAGCAGCACGTTCGGCAACTCGAGCGTTTCGAGCACCGCGATCCAGACAGACTACGTGGCAGGTATCGCGGTGGCGAACTGCCCTAGTTCAGCCAGCGCTTGCTATAATTCCTCCACGCCGATCCCGATCAGCTACACGTTCCCAGCAGCGGATTTCTCGCTCTTCGCGGGGGGCAGTGCCCAGGAAGTGGCCGATCAGACCGGCTGCTGCGTCGTCCGGCTAGGCCCTGCGACACTGACCATCACCGCAAGTTCCGCCGTGCCGGAACCGGCGAGTTTGACCTTGCTTGGAGCTGGATTGCTCGGCTTCGGGATCATGCGCCGTCGGCGCTGCCGAACCTGACCCGCAGGGGCGCTTTCCTGGACCGCGCTTAGGGAATCAGCTCGGCGGCGCCGACACAGTGGCGCGGCTATTCCTTGAACATGTGCGTCGCGTGCGTGATCGCGGCGCCGGCGCGCATCGCCGCGGCAACCACTGCCGTCTCGGCAAGCTCGGCATCGGTCGCGCCGGCCTTGCGCGCCTCCTGGGTGTGGATCGCGATGCAGTAGGGGCATTGGGTGGTCAGCGCCACGGCGAGCGCCATCACCTGCTTGGTCTTGGCATCCAGCGCGCCGGGCGCGAACGCCGCCTTGTCGAAGGCCCAGAAGGCTTTCATGCCGTCCGCGGCGGCGCTGTCCATGGTCTTCAGGGCGGAGAGATTCTTCATGTCGTACATGGCGTGCTCCTCTGTTTTTATCCGTCCAAGCCGCGACGTGATCTGTCGGACGGCATCCGTCGCCGATCGACCGCACGGCAAATGACCCTGTGCGTGCGTCGCCATCAGGCTAATTACGCGGAACGTCGTCCCACGGCAAACCTGACCATCACCTGGGCCGAACTTGACAGCTTTTGCCGCCCAAAGGATTGAAAAGCTGCTATTGTCTGAAACTGACGGCCATGTAGGCTTACGGATCTTCTTGACCCGACATGACTCGGCCTGATTCGGCGGGCCGCGCGCAGCAATGCGCGTCCCTGCCGCGACTGTGAACCCTTTCGCCACTGTGAACCAATCTAGGCCCGCAGGTGTTCGCGCCTCGGAGACGAGCCCCACCTTCAATGACAAAGCATCAATCCTATCGCGAACCTGCGGAAGAACAGCCGGTCTCGCACGCAATCGGCGGGATCGCCGTTGTCGGCTTCCTCGGCATGATTCCGTTGGCAAATTGGATGATCGGTCATGTCGGGACAGTCTGTGCGGCCGGTCAGCCCTGCCTCGTGCCCGTCTTCCCAGGCCTGTTGGCACCGTCCGGCGTCGTCACGGTCGGCGTGGCGTTGGTGCTGCGCGATGTCGTACAGCGCTGCCTGGGCCGGCTCTCGGGACTCGGCGCGATCGCTGCTGGTGCCGCGCTGTCTGTCCTGGTGGCGCCGGCCAGTCTGGTGCTGGCGTCGGCCATTGCCTTCCTGTGCAGCGAGTTGGCCGACTTCGCGGTCTATACGCCGTTGCAGCGCCGCCGGCTGGTGCTCGCGGTGTTCGCATCGGCGACGTTGGGGCTGGTCATCGACTCGATCGTGTTCCTGTGGCTGGCCTTCGGCAGCTTGCAGTTCCTGGAAGGCCAGGTGGTCGGCAAGCTATGGGCGGTGCTGGTCAGCCTTCCGTTCATCCGCGTGCTACGCCGGGTCGTGCCGAGCTCGGCATAGTGTCAGGGCCGCGAGCTGGACTCGCCCCCGCGCCGGTAGCTCCCCGTCCGCCAGGGCCCGTGCAGTGGCGGACTGAGCAGCCGCTGGGTCATGCCGACAGCCCCGGCGCCGGCCACCAGCAGCGCCGCCAACCAGCAGAAACGGGACTGGTACCCGCCCAGCGCGATCAGCACCACGAACAGCACCGAAAGCCCCACCAACCCGCTGCCCCTCCCGACACCTCGCTGCTTCGCCAGAGCGCCAAGCACGAGGAACACGACGAACAAGGCGATGGCCGCCGAGCGCACGAGGTCGAAGGTCTGCCCGAACAAATAGGTGATGCCATTGGCCATCACCCATTCCGCCCGCGCCAGCGCCGCGAGCGTCGCATTGAGGAAAGCGCCAGAGCCGATGAGGTATAGCACCAGGGCCAGGACAACCCCACCGAACCAGACGAGCGCGACGATATTCCGACTCACGAGGTCCAACCTTCCGATGCAGGCAGCGTGTATGTGGGCGCCCCACGCACCGGGACCAGGGATTACCGCGGTGGCCGGGGCGGGTGCCAGCGCCTACAAGCCGCCGATGGACCAAATGGCCCCGCTTCCCGGCTGCAGCCCGATCCGGCTCTCGGATTTCGACTTCGACCTGCCGCCGGAGCGGATCGCCCAGCATCCCGCCAGGCCGCGCGATTCGGCCCGTCTGCTCGTCGTTGGCGATGCGCTGGCCGACAGGGTCGTGCATGATCTGCCGGACTTGCTGAGTCCCGGCGACATCCTGGTCACCAACGACACGCGCGTGATCCCGGCGCAACTCGCGGCACGGCGGGGCGCGGCACGGATCGGGATCACGCTGGACCGCCCGCTGCTGGACGGCGGCTGGCACGCACTGGCGCGGAACGCGCGGCGGCTGCGCGCGGGAGACGCGCTGAGCTTCGATGGCACGCCGGAGCTGGCGGCAACCGTGCGGAACCGTGACCCCGACGGGGGCGTAACCCTGGTGTTCAATCTCGCCGGGCCCGCGTTCGCGGCGGCGCTGCGGCGAGCAGGGGCGATTGCGCTGCCGCCCTATATCGAGCGGCCCGCCGGCGTCCTCCCGCAGGATGCCGAGGACTATCAGACCATCTTCGCCGCGCACGACGGGGCGGTGGCGGCGCCGACCGCCGGGCTGCACTTCACCCCGGCGCTGCTCGCTGCGCTCGGTCGACGTGGCGTACAGCGCGTCAGCATCACATTGCATGTCGGCGCCGGTACCTTCCTGCCGGTGCGCACCGAGGATGTGGCGGCGCACCGGATGCACGCCGAGCGCGGCGAGATCACGCCGGCCGCCGCCGCCACCATCAACGCGGCGCGTACGTCGGGCGGGCGCGTGGTTGCCGTCGGCACGACATCGCTGCGTCTGCTGGAGAGCGCTGCCGTGCCGGACGGCACCATTCGTCCGTTTGCCGGCGAGACAGAGCTGTTCATCCTGCCCAGCTATCGATTCAAGACGGTCGATCGGCTGATGACCAATTTTCACCTGCCGCGCTCGACGCTGTTCATGCTGGTCTGTGCCTTTGCCGGCACTGAGCGGATGCGCGCCGCCTACGCGCATGCAATTGCAACCGGATACCGCTTTTATTCATATGGCGATGCCAGCCTGCTCGAACTGGCATGACCGTAATTAACCCTTGATTCTTAGGGCCGGGGTGGCTAGCTTCTTATGCGACGCCCTGAGGCCGGTTCCGGCCGTAAACTCCCGGGGGGCACAAGCCTGTGCCAGCATGGGGGTCCCTCAGAGCCCTTTTTCGTACCTGCGCAGGCGCTTCATCATCGTCTTGAACGCGATCTGTCGCGCTGCAGGACGGATCTCGGCGACGACCTTGTATTTCGATCTTGCCAATCCCTTTCCAGAATACCGCTGTCGGCGCGCCTCGCCGAGTGGGATTGCCCGGCTCTACCCGGTCGGGTTCAGCCAGAATCGCCGCGACACGGGCGAGATCGTCGAGATCCAACGGAAGCAGCTCACGATATGCCTCGATGCGCGCGTCGGCGTGATGCTTCAGAGCATGCCTGGCGTTGTTGTTCTCAGGAACCAAAGCAAAGCCCTCGACGTCCCGGCCCACCGCCCTTCCGATCACACCAGCCCGCCGCACGGGCCCGAGGTCGAGCACTTCCACCCGGTCGGACCGTGCCGCGCAGCCGCGCAGGAACCGCTTGATCCTGTGCGCGATCTCGGCATGCCGGCGGACGGCGCCCGTCCCACCAGTGTGGCCGTCCGGCAGCAGCACTCGTTCCATCGGGCGCACGGGCGCATTCTTGGCGGCAGCGATTGCCGGACGCTTAATCCCTTCATTCCAAAGCGAGGCGCCCCGTGACGGAATTCGCTTTCCATACCATTGCCATCGCCGGCGAGGCGCGCGCCGGATTGCTGGAAACAGCTCATGGCACAGTAGAAACGCCAACCTTTATACCCCTCGCCACGACGGGGACGGTGAAGGCGATGACCGCCGGTGCGGTGCGCGAAACGGGGGTGCGCATCGTCCTCGGCAACACGTATCACCTGATGCTACGTCCAGGTGCCGAACGTGTAGCGGCGTTTGGAGGCCTGCACCGGCTGATGGACTGGCCGGGGCCGATCCTGACCGATTCCGGCGGCTTTCAAGTGATGTCGCTGGCCAAGCTGCGGACGCTCGATCGCGACGGAGTTACGTTTCAATCGCATCTTGACGGTGCCACCCATCGGCTCACGCCGGCACGCTCGGTCGAGATCCAGCACCAGCTCGATGCCACGATCAGCATGGTGCTCGACGAGTGCACCCCGTTTCCGGCAACCGAAGAGGAAGCGCGCCGCTCGATGGAGCTGTCGCTGCGCTGGGCCGCCCGTTCAAAGGAAGCATTCCGCCCGCGCCGCGGTTATGGCCTGTTCGGTATCGTGCAGGGCGGCGTGTTCCCCGAGCTGCGTGCGGCCTCGGCCGAGGCGCTGGTCGGCATCCGCTTCGACGGCTACGCGGTCGGCGGACTGGCCGTCGGCGAAGGCCAGGCGGCGATGTTCGCCGTGCTGGATGCCACCGTCCCGAGACTGCCGGGCGGCGCGCCACGTTACCTGATGGGTGTCGGCACGCCGGACGACCTGATCGGCGCGGTGCAGCGTGGGATCGACATGTTCGACTGCGTGATCCCGACGCGTGCCGGACGTACCGCGCGCGCCTACACCTCGCGCGGTGTGTTCAACCTACGCAACGCCCGGTTTGCCGACGACACCGGCCCGCTGGACCCAACCTGCCGCTGCCCGGCGTGCTCGCGGCATGGCTGCGGTTATCTGCACCACCTGTTCAAAGCAGGCGAGATGCTGGGTCCGATGCTGCTGACCTGGCACAATCTGACCTATTATCACGACCTGATGCACGGCCTGCGTGCCGCGATCGTTGCCGGCCGGTTGGATGAGCACGCGGCAGCACTGCGAACCGGCTGGACGGCAGAGGAACCGCCATGACAAAATCCCCCTATGTCGGGCTGACCCAGCTCGGCCGGCCAACGCCGGTCCCCGCCAGCCCCGACGAAGCGCGGCTTGAACGCGTGGCGAACCCCTCGCCAGGCAAACTCTACGTGGTGCGTTTCACCTGTCCCGAGTTCACCTCGCTTTGTCCGCTCACCGGTCAGCCCGATTTCGCGCACATCGTTGTCGACTACGTGCCGCGCGACTGGATCGTCGAGAGCAAGTCGCTGAAGCTCTATTTTGTGGCCTTCCGCAACCACGGCGCGTTTCACGAAACCTGCACGATGCAGATCGCCGCAAGGCTGATGGAGCTGCTGAACCCGACCTGGCTGCGCATCGGCGCCTATTGGTATCCGCGCGGTGGAATGCCGATCGACGTGTTCTGGCAGACCGGCGCACCGCCCGCCGGCGCCTGGATTCCCCCGCAGGACGTGGCCCCCTATCGCGGCCGCGGCTGAGTTCCGGCTGTGCTGGAGAAATGCTAAGATCGGTCCGAAGTTCGGAGACGAAGATGAACATTGCGCTGCGCTGCCCACGCATGTCCGTCGAAGAATTCCTTGCCTGGGAGAACCGGCAGGAGGAGAGGTGGGAATTCGACGGCTACGAACCCCGGGCCATGGTGGGAGGCAGTTCGCTGCACAACCTGATCATCGGGGCACTCGAATTTGCACTTCGGCAACGCCTCGCCGGCCGGTGTCGCGTTTACCGGGAAACGATGCGCCTGAGGTTGGAGCATACTGCTCGCTACCCGGATCTGATGGTGATTTGCACACCGGTTCCCAATGATGCGCGAGAGATCACCGATCCGGTAGTCGTGATCGAAGTACTGAGTTCGACGACCGCGAGGACCGACCGGATCGAGAAGAACCGCGAGTACGAAGCGGCGCCCAGCATCAGGCGCTATGTCCTGCTGGAACAGGATGCGATCGGCGCCGAGGTCTATGCACGCGAAGACCAGCGCTGGGTCCGTTCCACCGTGACCGGCGACGGCATCCTTGTCATGCCGGAAATCGGTGTGGAGCTGCCGCTTGCCGAAGCTTATGCAGGCCTGGAGCTTGGCACCGACCCCGGTTGACCAGCGCGGCGCTGCCGCGCTGATCCGCGACCGGGCGCTGGCGCTCGGCTTCGATGCGGTGGGCTTCTGCCGCGCCGAGCTGGCGCCGCAGGCACGCACACGCCTGACCGAGTTCCTGGCCTCTGGCCAGCACGGCGATATGGGCTGGCTGGCGACGCGCGCCGACCAGCGCAGCCACCCGCAGGCGCTCTGGCCGGAGGCCCGCAGCGTCATCGCGCTGGGACTTTCTTATGCGCCGGACACCGACCCGATGGAGCCGCTGCAACAGCGCGACTGCGGCACCGTCTCCGTCTATGCCCGCCATCGCGACTACCACGACGTGATGAAGGGGATGCTCAAGCACCTTGCGCAGTTCATCGTCGTTCGCTTCGGCCCCGCGGTAAAAGTGTTCGTCGACACCGCACCGGTGATGGAGAAGCCGCTCGCGCAATCGGCCGGGCTGGGCTGGCAGGGCAAGCACACCAACCTGGTGTCGCGCCGGCACGGTTCCTGGCTGTTCCTGGGCGAAATCTACACCACGCTCGAACTGCCGCCCGATCCACCGCACGCCGATCGCTGCGGCACCTGCACGAGGTGCCTCGCCGTCTGCCCGACCAACGCGTTCCCCGCACCCTATCGGCTGGATGCGACGCGCTGCATCTCCTACCTCACCATCGAGCACCGCGGCCCGATCCCGTACGAGCTGCGGCCGCTGATGGGGAACCGGATCTACGGCTGCGACGACTGCCTGGCGGTCTGTCCGTGGAACCGGTTCGCCCGCGCGACGGCACATGCCAGGCTGCGGGCGCGGGACGAGTTGAACGCACCCCGGCTGGCCGAGCTGGCCGGGTTGGACGATGCGTCGTTCCGCGCGATGTTCAGCGGCTCGCCGGTCAAGCGGATTGGCCGCAACCGTTTCGTCCGCAACGTACTGATCGCGATCGGCAACTCGGGCGTGCCCGGCCTGCGCGCGGCGGCGGTGCGGCTGTTGGACGATCCCGACCCGGTGGTAGCGGAGGCGGCCGCCTGGGCGGTGGATCGCCTGTCCGTCCCCGTATGATTGGCGTACCGGCCAAGCCTGGCCGTCTGGTGAAGCACAGCTTCTCGCTGGCCGGACATCGCACCAGCGTGGCGCTGGAGCAGGAGTTCTGGGCGGCGCTGTCCGAGATCGCCGCGGCCCACTCACAGGCGCTCTCGGCTCTGGTGGAAACCACCGACGCGGCGCGCGAACCAGGCCAACCGCTCGCCTCCGCGCTCCGCGTCCTGGCGCTTCGCACGTTCTTCCGGCCCGGCGACCGTTAACCGTCCGATAAGAATGCATCCGCAAGTGTGCGCCGATTCGGAACGCCCAACAGCGAGGCAAAACGATGCTTCATATTCTGCCCGAAAACCTTCCCGAACGCGGTCGGCACACCGTACTGAGCCCGCTGATGCTGGGCGATCGCCTGATCGAGCTGGCGAAGGATGCCGATCAGGCGGGGCAGCCGGCTATCGCCGAGCGGC
>Ga0335075_10016843_pt1 | contig 10891 bp, 9 predicted proteins | sample Lox_Sample_24_FD_206723 | JGI IMG/M metagenome (GOLD analysis project Ga0335075, IMG submission 206723) | Soil microbial communities from Loxahatchee National Wildlife Refuge, Florida, United States - Lox_Sample_2.4 | ecosystem: Environmental > Terrestrial > Soil > Wetlands | place: USA: Florida... | reverse complement strand
CGAGCTTCACGCAGAGACGGGAAGCTGGCCCGAGGCCGCCGCCTTCTACCACTCGACCACGCCCGCACTCGCCTATGCCTATGAGCGGAAGGTCCTGGCCGCCTGGCCGGCCGGGCTCCGCGAGGCCCCCAATGTGCCGGCGAGCCTGCCCTCCGGCCCGCTCGCGCCCCCGCCGATGCCGGGCATGGCAGCGGCGCCCCCGATGCTGCCCCAATCGGGTCCCTTCGCCGGCCGCACCGGCGGATTCATGCTCTCCAACCGCCCGCTCCTCGGCACGGCTTCCCTCTACGGACGGAGCCTTGCCTCGTACCGCGCCCGGCCCGTCATGATCGCGTCCGGCACCTTCCGCCCGGGCGGCTGAGCCGCCCGCCTCAATAGCTCCGGGGCAGGCCGAGCACATGCTCGGCGATATAGGAGAGAATGAGGTTGGTGCTGATGGGCGCCACCCGATAGAGCCGCGCCTCGCGGTATTTGCGCTCGACGTCGTACTCCTCGGCGAACCCGTAGCCGCCATGCGTCTGCAGGCAGGCCTCCCCCGCCGCCCAGGCGGCATCGGCGGCGAGCAGCTTCGCCGTGTTCGCCTCCTCGCCGCAGGCCGCGCCCGCCTCGAAACGGGCGAGCCCCTCGTGCAGCATCAGCTCGGCCGCGCGCATCTCGGCATGCGCCCGCGCGATCGGGAACTGGATGCCCTGGTTCTGGCCGATCGGCCGGCCGAACACTTTTCTCTCCTTCGCGTAGGCAACCGCCCGGGCGATGAACCATTTCGCGTCGCCGATCGATTCGGAGGCGATCAGCAACCGCTCCGCGTTCATCCCGTCCAGGATGTAGCGGAACCCCTGCCCTTCCTCGCCCACCAGGTTCTCCGCCGGCACCACGACATTGTCGAAGAACACCTCGCAGGAATTGTGGTTCATCATGGTGCGGATGGGCCGGATCGTGAGCCCCGCGCCGAGGGAAGCGCGCATATCCACGATCAGGGTCGAGAGCCCCTCGGTGCGCCGCTTCGCCTGCTCCTTGGGCGTGGTGCGGGCGAGCAGCAGCATCAGGTCCGAATGCTCGGCGCGGCTGGTCCACACCTTCTGCCCGTTCACCACGTAGTGATCGCCCTCGCGGCGGGCGAAGGTGCGGAGGCCCGTGGTGTCCGAGCCGCTGCCCGGCTCGGTTACGCCGAAGGCCTGAAGCCTGAGCGCGCCGGAGGCGATCTTGGGCAGATAGGCCGCTTTTTGCGCCGCCGATCCGTGCCTCAGGATGGTGCCCATGATGTACATCTGGGCGTGGCAGGCGGCCCCGTTGCAGCCCTCCCGGTGGATCGTCTCGAGGATCGCCGAGGCGGCCGAGAGCGGCAGCCCCGCCCCGCCATATTCCTCGGGGATCAGCACGGCGAGATATCCGGCCTCGGTGAGCGCGCGGACGAATTCGCTCGGATAGGCCCGCTCGCGGTCCATCTCCCGCCAGTACTCGCCGGGAAAGCGCGCGCAGAGTTTTGCGACCTCCTCACGGATCTCGCCGTGCGCCGCGGCAGCGCCCGTCATCTGGTCCATCCGCTTTCTCCTGACCGCCCGATCAAAACGCAGGCGAGGGGGGCGCGCAACCCGCGTTGCCGCCCGCCCCCGACCGGGGCAGCATCGAAGGCGGAAGGGAGCCCTCATGCAAGAGACCGAGCCAGCAGAGACCAAGTCACAAGCTTGGCCTGATGCCGTCTTCGCGGCACTCCAGGCCGCGCGCATCCGCCAGGTGGGCTATGTGCCCGACGCGGGGCACGCGCGGCTGATCACCCGCGCCCACGCCGACCCCGCGATGCGCGCCGTCGTGCTGACCACCGAGGAGGAGGGCGTGGCCCTCGCCGCCGGCGCCTGGCTCGGGGGCGAGCGCGCGGTGCTGCTGATGCAGTCCTCCGGCGTCGGCAATTGCATCAATATGCTCTCCCTGATCGTCAATTGCCGGATGCCGTTCCTCGCCCTGGTGACGATGCGCGGCGAGTGGGGCGAGTTCAATCCGTGGCAGGTGCCGATGGGCTCGGCGACGCCCACCGTTCTGGCCGCGTTGGGCGTGCATGTGCATCGCGCGGATCACGCGGACGAAGCCCCCGGCATGGTCGCCGCCGCCGCCGCGCTCGCCTTCGACAGCTCCGTGCCCGTCGCCGTGCTCTTCTCTCAGCGCCTGATCGGCGCAAAGGAATTCCGCAAGTGAGCCCCACCACATCCCTGGAACGGCGGGCGGTCGCCGCCGCGCTGCTCCGCGATCCCGGCGACATGCTCGTCGTCACCGGGCTCGGCTCGACGACCTACGACGCCGGCGCTGCCGGGGACCGCAACCTCAGCTTCTATCTCTGGGGCGCCATGGGGGGTGCCGCGATGATCGGGCTCGGCCTCGCCCTTGCCCGCCCCGCCCGCCGGGTGCTCGTGCTCACCGGGGACGGGGAGATGCTGATGGGGCTCGGCGCGCTCGCCACCATCGCCGCCGCGGCGCCGCCCAATCTGGCCATCGCCGTCTTCGACAACGGACGCTACGGAGAAACCGGCGCCCAGGAGAGCCATACCTCGCTCGGGACCGATCTCGCGGCGGCGGCGGTGGCTTGCGGCTGGCGCGCCACCGCCACGGTCACGACCGAGGCCGAGCTCGAGACGCTTCGCCTGCGCCTTCGCTCCGAGCCGCTCTTCGCCGTGATCCGGATCGCCGCGGGCGAGCCCCCACGCTTCCTGCCCCCGCGCGACGGCGCCTTCCTCCAGCACCGCTTCCGTGCCGCCCTCGGGGTCGACCCGTCCTGATCCCTGCCTTGTCCCCCCGGGGCCCCCCGGCGCCTCGCCGCCCGCCCGGGCAACATTGCGTTGCAAATCGCCGTTGGCTTCCCGGCCACGGAAAAGCAACAATACGGCCCAATAAGAGAAGGCCAAGCGCGCCAGGAGACCCGGGCCTTTTGATGCCGAACCGACCGTCAGGAAGCTGCAGCGAGGGGGCGGCGCGGTGAAGGACGCACCTTCGCCGGGCACCCGGGCGGCTGCGCGCGCGCAGCATCTGCTCGCCGTCCTGGCGGGGGCCGGAGCGATCGCCGGAATCGTGCTGCTGCTCACCGGCGGCGTCCCCCGCGCCCAAAGCCCGTCCGCGGCTAGCCCTTCGGTCCCGGTCACCGCCGCCCGCGTCGCACGCGCGAATGTACCCGTCTACCTCATCGGTCTTGGCCAAGTGCAGGCCCTCAACACCGTGGTGATCAAGGCGCAGGTGGGCGGCACGCTCGAGGAGACGCCCTTCACCGAGGGTCAGGAGGTGAAGGAAGGCGACGTGCTCGCCCTCATCGATCCGCGCCCCTATCAGGCCGTGCTCGATCAGGCGAACGCCAAGCAGGCGCAAGACCAGGCCGCGCTCGCCAACGCCCAGGCCGACCTCGCCCGCTACACCACGCTCGTGAAGCAGAACTTCGCCTCGCAGCAGCAGATGGATACGCAGCGCGCCCTCGTGCTCGGCCTCACAGCTGCGCTGCGCGCCGACGCCGCCGCGATCGAGCAGGCGCGGCTCAATCTCGAGTTCACCCGCATCACCGCGCCGATCTCGGGCCGCCTCGGCCTCCGCGCCGTCGATCCCGGCAACCTGATCCAGGCCGATGCGCCCACCGGCATCGTCACCATCACGCAAATGAAGCCGATCAGCGTGATCTTCACCCTGCCCGAGGCGGACATCACGCCCGTGCGCGACGCGTCCGCCAAGGGTCCGCTCGCCGTTCTCGCCGTAAGCGAAGGCGCGGACGCGCGCGTGCTCGATCGCGGCCGGCTCGCCACCATCAGCAACATGGTCGATCCGAGCACCGGCACGATCCAGATGAAGGCGATCTTCCCCAACCCCGACGAGACCCTCTGGCCCGACGCGTTCGTCAACGTGCGGCTCCTGCTGCACACGCTCCCGAACGTCCTCACCCTGCCCTCGCGCGCCGTGCAGCACGGGCCGGACGGGCTCTATGTCTATCTCATCCGCCCGGACCGGACGGTGGTTCGCCAGGCCGTCACCGAAACGATCGAGCAGGGCGACACCGCCGTCATCGCAAGCGGCGTCCCGGCAGGCGCCGAGGTCGTGCTGGACGGCCAGTCGCGGCTCGATGACGGCACGCACGTGAGCATCGAGGCGGGGAGCTGAGCGCGGCTATGTCCGGCGATGGGGCCGATCGCGTCCCGGCTCGCGACGCATGAGCATCTCCGCCCCCTTCATCCGCCGCCCGATCGCGACCTCGCTCGTCATGATGGCGATCCTGCTGGTCGGCATCGCCGCCTACCCGCTGCTGCCGATCGCGCCGCTGCCGAACGTCGACTTCCCGACCATCGTCGTCTCGGCGAGCCTGCCCGGCGCCGATCCTTCGACCATGGCCTCCACCGTCGCGACGCCGCTCGAGCGCCAGATCGGCGAGATTCCCGGCGTCTCCCAGATGACCTCGATCAGCGTCGAGGGCAGCACCTCGGTCACCGTGCAGTTCACGCTCGACCGCAGCATCGATTCCGCCGCCCAGGACATCCAGGAAGCGATCAACGCCGCCGCCGGCCAGCTGCCCAAGGACCTGCCGAACCCGCCCACCTACCGCAAGATCAATCCGGCGGACGCGCCGGTCCTCATCCTCGCCGTGCAGTCCGACGCGCTCCCTCTCACCACCGTCGACAATTACGCCGACGTCGTTCTCTCCCAGCAGATCTCGCAGCTTTCCGGCGTCGCCGAGGTCTTCATCAGCGGCCAGCAGACCCCTTCCATCCACGTCCAGGTGGACCCCGCCAAGCTCGCCGGCATGGGCCTCACGCTCGAGGACGTGCGGAACATGATCCTCAACGCCACGGTCGATAATCCCAAGGGAACGATCAACACCGCGCACCGCGCCTTCGCCGTCAACACCAACGACCAGATCACCGAGGCCGCCGCCTTCAACAACGTGATCCTCGCCTATCGCAACGGCGCGCCGATCCGCGTCAGCGACATCGGCCGTGCCGTGGACGGGCCGCAGAACGAGCTGATCGCCGGCTGGCAGAACGGCCATCGGGGCGTCCAGCTCATCATCTTCAAGCAGCCCGGCGTCAACGTCATCTCCACCGTCGATCGCGTCATGGCGGCGCTGCCGCGGCTCGAAGCCTCGATCCCGCCCTCGGTGCACGTCTCCGTGGTGGTGGACCGCTCGCTCGACATCCGCGCCGCGGTCGCCGACGTCCAGTTCACTCTGATGCTCGCGGTCGGCCTCGTCATCATGGTGGTCTTCGTCTTCCTCCGCAGCGTCTGGGCGACGATCATCCCCGCCGTCACGATCCCGATCGCGCTGCTCGGCACCTTCGCGATGATGTATCTGGCCGGCTACAGCATCGACAATCTCTCGATGATGGGGCTCACCATCGCGATCGGCTTCGTGGTGGACGACGCGATCGTGATGCTCGAGAACATCTTCCGCCACATCGAGGAGGGCATGCCGCCGGTCGAGGCAGCACTCCAGGGCGCCGGCGAGATCGGCTTCACCATCGTTTCGATCAGCGCCTCGCTGATCGCCGTCTTCCTGCCCATCCTGCTCATGGGCGGCATCGTCGGCCGGATCTTCCGCGAGTTCGCCGTCACCGTCAGCATGGCCGTCGCGGTCTCGGCCTTCGTCTCGCTGACGCTGACGCCGATGATGGCCTCCCGCTTCCTCCGCCACGAAGCAAGACACGGCGTGGTCTATCGCGCGGCCGAGCGCGGGTTCCAGGGCCTCGCCGCCTTCTACCGCGTGACGCTCGGCATCGCACTCCGCCACCGCTTCATCACCCTCATGGTCTTCTTCGCGACCATGGGTTTTTCCGCCTATCTCTACATCGTCATCCCCAAGGGCTTCTTCCCGCCGCAGGACGTGGGGCTCCTGGTCGGCACGCTCGAAGGCTCGGAGGGCGCGTCGTTCCCCGAAATGCAACAGCTCGTCGCCGCGGCCAACAAGATCGTCCAGTCCGACCCGGCCGTGACCACCTATTCGGTGAGCCTCGGCGCCGGCATCGCCGGGCAGACCAGCAACGACGCGCGCTACTACATCAACCTCAAGCCGTTCGGAAAACGCACCGTCAGCGCCCAGGACGTGATCGCGCGGCTGAGGCCGAAGTTCAACAGACTGGTGGGCGGACGGATGTTCCTTCAGGCGGCGCAGGACGTGAACGTCGGCGGCCTGATCTCGCGCACCCAATACCAATACACTCTGCAGGACGCCAATCTCGACGAGCTCTACGCATGGGCACCGAAGGTGCTCGCCAAGCTCCACACGCTGCCGATGCTCCGTGACCTCGCGACCGACCAGCAGATGTCCGGCCTCGCCGCCACGCTCACCATCGACCGCGACGCCGCCGCCCGCTACGGCATTACCCCAGCCGCGATCGACAACATCCTCGATGACGCCTTCGGCGAGCGCGAGGTCACCCAGTACTTCACGCAGACCAACGCCTACTATGTGATCCTCGAGGTCCTGCCCTCGTTCCAGGCGACTCTCTCGACGCTGAACGAGCTCTACGTGCCCTCGTCAACCGGCGCGCCCGTGCCGCTCACCAACCTTGTGCATTTCGACCCCAACAAGGTCGTGCCTCTTTCGGTCAGCCACGCGAACCAGTTCCCCTCGGTCACGCTCTCCTTCAACCTCGCCGAAGGCACCGCGATCGGCAACGCAGTGGACGCGATCCAGAAGGCCATCGCATCGCTCGATCCGCCTGCCTCGCTGAGCGGCGCATTCCAGGGCACGGCGGCGGCCTTCCAGTCCTCGCTCGCCTCGGAGCCCTATCTGATCGCCGCGGCGATCGTCGCCGTCTACATCATCCTCGGCATCCTCTACGAAAGCTACATCCTCCCGCTTACCATCCTCTCCACCATCCCCTCGGCCGGCGTCGGCGCGCTCCTGATCCTGATCGCCGTGCACTACGATCTCTCGGTGATCGCGCTGATCGGGATCCTGCTCTTGATCGGCATCGTCAAGAAGAACGGCATCATGCTGGTCGATTTCGCGATCACCGCCGAACGGCGCGACGGCAAGCCACCGCTCGAGGCGATCCGAGAGGCCTGCGCGCTCCGCTTCCGCCCGATCCTGATGACGACGATGGCCGCCATCTTCACCGGCCTGCCGCTGATGCTCTCCCACGGCGCCGGATCGGAACTGCGCCGCCCGCTCGGCTACACCATGGTCGGCGGACTGGCGGTGAGCCAGATCCTCACCCTCTACACCACACCCGTCGTCTATCTCTATCTCGACCGCCTGCAACGCTGGCTCGCGCCTTCCCACGCCAGACACTATCCCGCACTCGCCGCAAAGCTCGGCGCCAACGCCGACTAGAGCGGGATGCGTGAGCCGAAGCGAACGCATCCTGCTCTAATACGAGGCGCCTTACCTCTTCGAGAACTGGAAGCTGCGGCGGGCCTTCGCGCGGCCGTATTTCTTGCGTTCGACGGCGCGTGCGTCGCGGGTGAGGAATCCCGCCGCCTTCAGGATGGTGCGCAAATCGGGCTCGTAGTTGGTGAGTGCGCGGCTGATCCCGTGCCGCACCGCGCCGGCCTGTCCGGAGAGTCCACCGCCGGTCACGGTGCAGATGACATCGAACTGGTTATAGCGGTCGGCGACCAGGAAGGGCTGGGTGATCAGCATGCGCAGCACGGGCCGCGCGAAATACTGCGCCGCCCGCCGCCCGTTGATCGCGATCTCGCCTTTCCCGGGCCGGATCCACACCCGCGCAACGGCGTTCTTGCGCCGTCCGGTCGCGTAGGCGCGGCCCTGCGCGTCGCGCTTCGGCTCGTGTTTCGGCGCCTCGGCGAGCTCGGGGGCATTCGCCGCCAGCTCCTTGAGATCGGCGAGCGTGCGCGTCTGGGTTGCGGACATCTTCTTCAGCCCCTTGCGTTCTTGGCGTTCATCGCCGCCACGTCGAGCTTGCGCGGCGTCTGGCCGGCATGCGGGTGCTCAGGCCCGCCATAGACATGGAGATGGCGCATCTGCTGGCGCTGCAGCGGCCCGCGCGTGATCATCCGCTCCACCGCCTTCTCCACCACGCGCTCGGGGTGCGCGCTTTCGAGGCGCTGGCGCAGCGTGCGTCCCTTGATGCCGCCGGGATAGCCGGTGTGATAGTAGAACACCTTCTGCTCGAGCTTCCGCCCGGTGACGCGCACCTTGCGCGCGTTCACCACCACCACGTTGTCCCCGCAATCGACGTGCGGGGTGAATTGCGGCTTGTGTTTCCCGCGCAGACGCTGCGCAATGATCGCGGCGAGCCGGCCGAGCACGAGGCCCTCGGCGTCGATCAGCACCCAGTCCTTCGTGACCTCCGCGGGCTTGAGCGAAAGGGTCGTCCTCATGGCGGCATCCTTGCGAGCGGCGGCGGCTTATGGCCGCAACCCCGCGTCGCGTCAAGCGTTTGCATCTGTGGTAATATTATACCACAGTTGCCCACCGCCCTCACCGCACGTAGCCTCCCGCCATGGATGAAGAACAGAAACACGGCTTCTCGCGCAACATCGCGGGCTACGGCGATGCCGAGTTCTCCCTCTATCTCCGCCGCTCCTTCGCCCGCTCGATGGGTTATTCGCGGGCGATGCTGGAGCGGCCGGTCGTCGGCATCGTCGATACCTCGTCCGCCTACAACAACTGCCACCGCACCGTTCCCGAGCTGATCGAGGCGGTGCGCCGCGGCGTCCTCGCCGCCGGCGGGCTCCCGCTTTCGTTCCCCACGGTCTCGCTCTGCGAGCCCGCCCTTTTCCCGACCTCGATGCACTACCGCAACCTTGCCGCGCTCGACACCGAGGCGATGCTGTTCGCCCAGCCGATGGACGCGGCGGTGCTGGTGGGCGGCTGCGACAAGACGGTCCCGGCGCAGCTCATGGCCGCCGCCTCGGCCGATCTTCCCGTCGTCGGCCTCGTCACCGGGCCGATGCTCGCGACGCCCTTCCAGGGCGAGCGGCTTGCGGCCTGCACCGACTGCCGCCGCTATTGGGCGGCGTACCGGGCCGGCAAAGTCAGCGCCGAGCGCATCGCCGAGATCGAGGGGCGGCTGGCGACGACCGCCGGCACCTGCGGCGTCATGGGCACCGCGAGCACGATGGCCTGCCTCACCGAGACGCTCGGCTTCCTTCCCGCCGGCACGGCGAGCATCCCCGCCGTGCATGCCGAGCGCCTCGCCGCCGCCGAGGCAGCGGGCGCGCTCGCCATGCGGCTGATCGAGGCGCCCGTGCGCCCGGCGCAGCTCATCACACCCGAATCGATCGAGAATGCGCTGATTGTCCTGCTCGCCCTCGGCGGTTCCACCAATGCGCTGATCCATCTGACCGCGATCGCCGGCCGGCGCGGCATTCAAGTCGATCTCAAGCGCCTCAACGCGCTCTCCGATGCCACACCCGTGCTCGTCGATCTCAAGCCGACCGGTGATGGCTACATGGAGGATTTCCACGCCGCCGGCGGCATGCCGGCGCTGCTCTACGAGCTCAAGGATCTTCTCCATCTCTCGGCGATCGACGTCACCGGCACGACGCTCGCCGAGCGTCTCGCGGCACCGCCCGCCTTCGTCGATCGGCGCTATATCCGCGCGCGCAATGAACCGGTCTCGCCCGTGGGCGGGCTCGTCGCGCTCTTCGGCAGCCTCGCCCCGCGCGGGGCGATCCTCAAGCGGAGCGCCGCGACCCCTGGCCTCTTCGAGCGCGAAGCACGCGCCATTGTCTTCGACGGGATCGCGGACCTCGCCCGCCGCGTCGACGATCCCGCGCTCGATGTCACGCCGGACGATTTCCTCGTGCTGAAGAACACCGGGCCCTCGAGCGAGGCCGGCATGCCGGAGGCCGGCTACCTGCCGATCCCGCAGAAGCTCGCGCGCGCCGGGGTGAAGGACATGGTGCGGATCAGCGATTGCCGGATGTCCGGCACCGCCTTCGGCACCATCGTGCTGCACGTCGCACCGGAGGCAGCCGCGGGCGGGCCGCTCGCGCTGGTCGAGACGGGCGACACTATTCGCCTCTCGGTTGCCGAACGCAGGCTCGATCTCCTCGTGGACGACGCCGCGCTCGCCCGCAGGCGCGAGGCCTGGCGCGCGCGGCCGGTGCCGGAGCGCGGCTGGAACCGCCTCGTCGCCGAGCAGGTGCTCCAGGCGGACGAGGGCTGCGACCTAGCCTTCCTGAGGCCCGGCGGGGGCCGGTAAGCCTCAGACAATGCCCGGCACGACAAGGAATAGGTCGGTATCGCCGGTCTTTTCGCCCGCGCGGGTGATGAGTGCGTGGGCCTGCCCGCGATGGTGCGTCTGGTGGTTGAACATGTGGGTGACGAGCAGCTCGCGCGGCCCGGTCACCTCGCGATTCGCCCCGCCGCTGAACCAGGTGATCTCTCCCGCAAGCCAGGCTTCGTCCACCCCGGCCGCCCAGCGCGAGATGGCCGTGTCGAGCTCCTCCCGCACCGCTGCGAGCGTCGAAAAATCCTCGATCATCGCAGCACTCCGCGTGATCTTCACGTCGGGCTTCGGCCAGTCGGCGAAGCGCGAGAGCCACATCGAGTCGCCCCAGACGAGGTGGCAGAGCGTGCCGTGGAGCGATCCCCAGAACGCACCCTGCGGGGCGCGGCGCTCCTCGTCCGGGATGCGCGCGGCAGCCTGGTAGATCCTTCGGTTCATCTCTTCGTTGTAGGCGGCCATGGTCCGCACATAGGCCGGATCGATCATCGCCTGATCCTCCTTGCATCGCAGCCTTGCAAGCGGCGCTTTTGCCTGTTCACCCCTTGCCGTGCCCCCATATACCAGGCCCGCAAGCGGCCGCGACCCGCTTCGCCGCAGCGCGGCGAATTGTACGGTCGATTGAAAAACGAGGAGAAAGTTCATGCAAGGTGAGGATCCGATCCGCGTCGCACGCACGCTCATCGACCGGCACGGCGTTCGCGCCGCGGCCGTCGCCGAGCAGCAGGCCGAGG
>Ga0335075_10016842_pt1 | contig 10892 bp, 8 predicted proteins | sample Lox_Sample_24_FD_206723 | JGI IMG/M metagenome (GOLD analysis project Ga0335075, IMG submission 206723) | Soil microbial communities from Loxahatchee National Wildlife Refuge, Florida, United States - Lox_Sample_2.4 | ecosystem: Environmental > Terrestrial > Soil > Wetlands | place: USA: Florida... | reverse complement strand
GAGCGATATGTCGTGCCGGATCAGGACCTCGCCGAGCGCGAGCTCGCCCCGGAGTACAAATGGTGGCGGTTCTCAGCGAGCTTCAATGTCGCGCCGTCGCGCTACGTGCCCGCGGTGCGCCTGCACGATGGCCGCTCCGAGGCAGTGATGATGCGCTGGGGGCTGATCCCGTCCTGGGCGAAGGGTGACCTGTCCGCCGGACACTGGCTCCGCCTCTCCTGCGGCGACCTCGAGCGCAGTCGGCTGTTCCGCGGACCCTGGCTGAATAGCCAGCGCTGCATCCTTCCGTTCGCCGGCTTCTATACCTGGCGATTGACGGGGGCCGGATACCGGCAGCCTTATTTCGTGCGGGCCGAGGGTCGACCGGTGTTCGCCGTCGCAGCCCTTTGGGATCGCACCGAGGACGGCGAAGGCGACGTCATTGAGGGCTGCGCAATCCTTACGGTACCCGCGAACGCGCTGCTCGCGTCGATCCAGACGGCAACGCAAGAGGTGCCGGCGGTCCTCGAACCCAAGGAGTATGACGCCTGGCTTCGCGGCACGCCTGCCGAGGCGCGCTCGCTGCTGCGCACAGCCGCAGACGGTCTGCTCCGGAGCCACGCGGTGAGCCCGCGCATCAACTCGCTGGCTTGCGATGATCCGGCCCTGGTGCGGGCACTGGCGTAACCTCCGGCCGATTTGTCGATTTTCGGGCCGGCCCCTCGTATATAAGAAGAGTGGAGGCGGGGCAGGGGCAGAAGACCGCCAGAGGAGAGCCTATGACGCAGTATCTGGTTGCTATTCAGTACATTAACAAGGGATTAACCAGCTTGACTTGAGGGGGCGCAGTGATAGCCTCCGCTCGACACGTCGAGTGCCGCTCCGAGGGGCAGGGGGATGTGAGCCGTGCGGCGTCTGTTTAGTTGGCAACTCTCAGTTGCGCTGCTCCTGGCGGGGATGGCGGCCGGCGCCCAAGTTCCGAGCTCTGCCCAGAATAATCAGCCGCCTGGCAATCCGCCCGGAGCCGACACAACATCGACCGCCGCCGGCGAGACGGCGCCCACACCTGACGCGCTCAAGTCCGGAGTGACGATCAGCGGCAAAAAGCTCCATGCCGAGCAACCGTTGCCGAAGCTTCCACCGAACGAATTCAGGAACTGTACCGACTCTCAAGCCGGTATGGGCACGAGTCAAGCCGCGCCCGGAGGCGGTACGGGTTTACCGGATCTCATGACGCTCGAGGCGTGCGAGCTCCAGATGAATCGGGAAAAGAACGTGGTCCTGAGGGACTGCGTCAATGTTGACGGAAAGACGGCGCCACCCAGGGTCGTTCAGGCGTGCACGGAGTCGCTGGACCATGAAGTTCTTCCGGACTACGAAAATTCCTTTCTATTGGCTAACCGTGCACAAGCGTATTTCGCTCTCGGGTACAAGCAGCGCGCGCTCGATGATTACGATGCGGCCATCAAATCGGCGCGCTTTCTTCCCGCCAACGAGCGCTTCGTTGTGTTTGCAAGCCGTGCGGACGCGTACTTCGCTCTCGGTGACAAGCAGCGCGCGCTCGACGATTACAATGCCGCCATCAAATCTGCCCCTCACAATGCGGCCCTGTACTACAACCGGGGAGTTGTCCTTGTTTCGCAGGCCAGTTATGTGGCGGCCCTGCAGGACTTCGACACCGCTTTGGGATTCGACTCCAAATTCGTACCCGCGCTGCGTCAGCGCGCCAGAGTCTACGCCGCGCGGGGGAATCTCACGGGCGCTCTGGCGGATTATTCAGAGGCCATCCGGTTGCAGCCGAACACTGCCGCGTTGTGGAGCGATCGGGGATATGTCGACCTGGGTCAACATGACTACAGCGGTGCCGTCAAGGACGAGGCCCAAGCCATCCAACTTGATCCCAAGCTCGCTCGGGCCTATTACCTTCGTGGCGTTGCCTTTGGAGACCTGGGTAACCGCACGAATGCGGTTGGCGATCTGCAGACTGCTGTCGGGCTCGATGCATCACTGGCCCATTTCGTGCTCATCCAGGGCAAGAACGTCACGCTGACGCTGCCGCCTTTGTGACCTGCCGGAGGATGGCGATCCAGTGGCTCAGATTCTGTCCTCACATCGGAAAATAGTTCGGCCGCGTTGGCCTCTGAAATTGCGATTTTCTGTCGCATTACTTTGCCTGGTCGCGCTCGCAGGCTACCCGTATGCGAGGCGAGGCGGTGCAGATGCCCAGTCCTTTCGGACGGAGCGAAATCGACAGGCCGACGTTCTCATTGCACGCGCAACACCAAGCGATCTGGCCGCAGCCGCTCTGTTGCTGGCGCCGGACAACCCCAACGCCCGGCAACCACTCGATTTGATCAACCGGGCGCAGACGCTCGCACCGCGGCGTCCGGAGCTCGTCTGGGTTCATCTCGTCATCTGTGAACGACTCAAGTGTGAGGCGAGGGCGCAGATCGCGGCCCGTCTGCAAGCTCTTGACCCAGACAACGGGTTCGCGTGGGCTCTGGATCTCGAGAGGCTGCCACCATCCGATTCCGATGCCGTCACGGCGGTGATTGCGCGGATGGGCGCAGCCCGGAAAATGACGATCTACTGGAATCAGCTCGAGGTCATGATGGTGGACGCTCTGGCTGTGGCGAGCCCATCACACGATCTCGCCACGCGAGGCGTCTATGCCATCGGCATTTTGGCCGCCGAGCCCATTCCACTGCTCCAGGCGATCTCCCGGGCTTGTGGGCCCGAGCAGCTTGATCTGCGGGGCCGTCGCGCAGCATGCGAGGCCATGGTCGCACACATGGAGCATTCGGACACGATGCTCACTCAGAGTCTGGCCCTCAGCCTGCAAGAGCGCTGGTGGCCGGCCGGCAGCCCACAACGTACCGTCTTGCGCGCGAAGCATCGGCACCTCGACTATCTCATGACTATGTCCAGTCGCCTCCGGTGGTGGCGACTGAACCATGACATGGCCGTCCGCATTGAAGCTGCGCGCCGTACTGCACGGGAAGAAGACGTAGAGCGCGCGGTAGTAAAGTCGATGGGCTTGCCTCTGGAGCCTCCAGGGGATTGGAAGGATCCGGTACATCCTGGGTAAGACCCCGGCCACAGGGGGCTTCCCTTGAATGTCGCGATCTCAAGAGATAGCGTGCAGATGCCGCGAGGGTGGCACTGCGAGGGCTACGCATGTTCAAGATCCTGGGCATCGATCACGTCGTGCTGCGCATTACCGATCGGGAGCGGTCCCTTGGGTTCTATCGGGACGTCCTCGGCCTGAGCCTCGAACGCGAGCAGGCGGATATCCGCCTCATTCAGCTTCGCGCCGGCCGCTCGCTGATTGATCTCGTGCCCGCTGAACCCGGTAGCGTCGGAGCGCCGAACGTCGATCACTTCGCGCTCGAGATCCAGCCATTCGACGAGCAGCAACTGCGCGAGCATTTCACATCCCACGGCGTGCCGATCCTGGAATCCGGACTGCGGTATGGGGCCGGGGGCGAGGGGCCGTCAATCTACATCCGCGATCCCGACGGTAACAAGGTCGAGCTCAAAGCCGTAACGGCCGCCCCGCGCTGAGCCTCCCGGGGAACACCACCGGAATGCGGTCAGAGGCTTGGGCGGTCGCGTACTTCGCATAATGTATATTATGTAATATCGTGGGGATGGCGAGCTGTCGGTCCAACGAGATGTGCGGACTCTTCTTTGATGTCATTCGGTGAATCATTGTGTCACCGAGATGCCCGTGAAAATCAAAGGATTAAGGCCCGGTGACGCAATTCCTCGCAGCGGACCAGGAAGCTCGTCGCGGCTGACTGATCATTGATGTCACCGATCACAGGCCGTCTGTTCCGCTGAAAGTGACAGCAATTTCCCGAGAGTTTTGGCCGAAGTGGCAGAAATCATCGCTTCGGTTTATGGAGAAGCATCGTCTTTCGATCCCAGCATCATCTACGGACCTGGCTACTATTCGGCGCACGTCCTGGGCGATAAGTTTTTCGTGCGCACGACGCTCAAGTGCAGCGGCGGGACAATCATTCGCATGGAGGCGGCTAACGAATATAACAGACAAGGCGGCACGCACGGAGTCGCCGAGGATGGGCACGGCAACGTGTTTAAGGTCAGCGTATACAACTGATCGGTCGACGGATACCCTCCAAGGGCCGGTATTGGGCCGACATCGCCCCAATCGAGCACCTCCAGCTTGAAGCGATGCGCCGCGCGATCCGCCTAGCCTGGCACCAGTACCCTCTTCCCCGTCTCGGCCGACTGTTCGATTGCGTGCACGGCCCTGTGAAGAGAGATCGCGTGCCCGAAATCGGGCGCCGTACGCGTGCCGTGACGGAGATCCTGCGCCATCAATCTGTAGAGACACCCAACATTGCGCGCCGCAACGGCATTCTCGAGACCGAAATAGTACGATGACGGAATCTCGAGCTCGGAGTACCCCTCCTCGCTCCGGCGCGCCCCCTCCACTCGCAACGGCGAGATGTTTATCACGGGGATCTGCTCGTTCCTGGCGGTGATGCGCAGGTCCCCCTCGGTGCCGTTGATCTCCCACAGCAGCCGCGTTCCCCGCGGCAAACCCCCGCGAATCTGCAGCGACAGGGGCGCGCCACTTTGCAGCACGCCGTTCACCAGCACCTGATCGGGCGTCTTCATGGGAATCGTCTCACCGGTCTCGACGACTCGCACGGTCCGGCGGCGCTGTGACAGTACGGCCCCGACCTCCCGCAGCGGTCCGAGGACGCTCTGCACCGCGGCAATGGCGTGCCCGCCAATGATGGACAGCAGGGTTGCACCATTCTTCGAATCCATGGCGTAAGCATCACCCGCGCTCACCTCATCTCCCCAGGTATGCCCCGCGCCGATGTACGTCGACGAGAGCACCTCGCCGACATAGCCGTCCGCGACGAGCTTGCGCACGAATTGCACCTCAGGCGACGCGATCGCCTGAGTCCCCACGACGGCCGGCACCTTCCGTTCGCTGGCGAGCCGGCCCAGCTCCAGAGCCTCGGTCAGTCCGTTTCCGAGCGGCCACTCGCAGTAGACGCTCTTGCGGTGATACAGAGCCGCGGTCACGATTTCCCGATGATAGGGTACCTTGACCGTTACGATCACGACGTCAATGTCCGGGGAAGCTGCCAGCGCCGCCGCGCTCTCGAATGCGTGCGGCAGGCCAATCGCCGCCGCCGCCGACTCGGCGCTCGTGCGGCTGGTATTCGCCACGCCCACCAGCTCGAAATGATCGGACAAGGCGTGCAAGGCAGGGATATGGGCTGCAGCGGCCCAACCGCGCCTGGCGCTCAGTCCGACGATGCCGACACGGAACCGCTTTTCCATCAGCCGACCGCCTCGTACTTGTAGGAGGGATCGGACCGGCCGCGCCGTCCCAGCTGCGGATTGCCGAGCGGCGCCGAGCCTGAGGTCACCGGATCGACCCGCTCCGAATCGAGCACGACCATTCGGTCAGCGATGCGCCATTCGCCGTTGCGCTTCTCGAGCCTGTCGACATATCGTATGTTCACCACCCAATCCGCCGCCGGTGCGTCACCCACGCGCTTCGTCCGGTGAAACGCCCGGCAATAATGCTCGGCAAAGGCGGCATTGCCGTCCACCTTGACGTACTGATTGCCTGTGAAATGCATCGTGCTCTCGAAGCTTGGCAACAGCTTCTCCGCCCATGCGATGAATCCTTCGACACCGCCCTCATAGGCGCCGTGCCGATCGATGGCATCCGGGTGATAGCAGGACCGCACGAGATCCCAGTCCATGCGGTCGATGCCGCGGCAATAGCGGATGTGGACCTGGCGGATCTCCGCCTCGTCGATCAGTTTCTGCAGTTTTGGATCCACTTTTAGGTCTCCTGTCTCACGCCCGACTCTGTCGCGGCCTGCCTGACGACGAGGGGCCCCAGGTTGCGGCTGCCTTCGAGCACACCTTGGAAACTTCCAGTCAGGCCCTCCGCCGTGCCGACGCGAAGCTGATAGGCTGCGCCGGATGGAAGCCCATCGAACTTGAAATCGCCGAAGTCATCCGTCAGTCGCGCGCCGACGTAGGCTCCGTCGATGGACAATTCGACCTTGGCGCCCGCGCAGTTCTCGATCCGCCCACCGCCGGCGGGGGCGCAGATGTTGCCGCCGAGAAAGCATTGGGTCACGCGCGACAGATTGCGGTAGTAAACCCGCGGCTTCGCTTGCACGCTCGCCGGTAACGTAGCCAGGCTCTCGGCCCCGACCCTGGCGGCAAAGGCGTCATCGTCGCACTTGATCGCCTCTATTGCGCCCGTGGGACAGACCTGGGCGATTCTCGGCGCCGACCACCCCTGGTCGAGAAGGTGCGCATCGAAGATCCAGATCTGCGGGATCTGCGCCTCTTCATTCCAGCTGACGGCCCCGTAGGGACAGGCCTCGGCGATCTGCCGCTGACCTTTTGCTTTCACAGGATCGATGATCGTGATGCCGTCGGGTCGCTTGTACGCGGCGCCATTGCGTGCCGCAGCAACGCAAGGGGCGTCGTCACAGTGATTACACATCTTGGGAACATGCGTGACGTCCAGCATCGACCCGTCGCCACGGACATGACGCTCGACCTTCAGCCAGTTGTGCCCGAGAGGCGGCTGTGGCGCCGCATATCCGGGGAAGTCATTCCCGATGTGCTCATCCTTCACGGTCAGCTGGCAATTGCCGCAACCGGAGCACTTCCCGACGTCAACCACCAAATGCCACTTGTTCATGTTGCGTGCTCCGCAGCCTCCTGAGGCTTCCACATACGGACATCGACCAGACAGGAATTGGGCGCAATGCCGTCAGCCGTCGAGGTAATGCTTCTCGCGGGAGTGAGCAGATTGAGACAGCCACCCCTGTCGACGACACCGTCGGGCGTCCGGATCGGATCGTATTCGGCGCACGATTCGTACGCCTTGACGGTTCCCGGCGACACGAGAGGTGACACATCGATCGCGCACAGAACTGCCGCGCGCCGATTGAACACCTTGACCACGTCCCGATGCCTGAGGCGGCGAGTCGCAGCGTCGACCGGATTCATCCGCAAGACCCAATAGTAATGTCCATCGACGAGCATCCGATGGTCCTCCAGATCGTTGGTCGTACCGCCTTTGCCGTCGTTGTAGGTGTGGAAGCTGTACGGCGGATGCGACGTGACCAGCTGCAGAGGAAACGCTGCGAATTCCGCACCGGAGGCCGGCCCTTCCCACGAGGGTACATAGCGGTTGAGCGCGCCTCGGGCCGGATCATGCGCTTCATGTCGCTTGAGCGAGTTCGGGACGAATTCGAACTTGGACGATTGCGTCGGCAGCCCGCTGCCGAACTCGTCGATGTACTGGGACGGCAAGGGACTCGGCTCGGGCGTGTCCTTCTTGCGACCCTCGGCAAACCAGCGCATTTCCAGCGCGACTTTCATCGACTCCGGGTCCGCCGGAATCACGTGGTAGCCCTTCCGGAGGAAGTCCTTCCACGACACGACTTTGGGAAGGTCAGAGGAATCGAAGATCCGCTTGCACCAGGTCAGCTCGTCGCAACCGCCCTCCGTGTAAATCGCGCCGAGCCCGAGCCGAGTCAGGATGTCGGCGAATATCCGGTAGTCGGAGCGCGACTCGCCGAGCGGCTCGATGCAGGGATTCTGCATGACGACCATTCGGTGGTTCAGCTGATTCTGGTTGTGCACGATATAGCCGCTGCTGTTGGACCACTCGCAGATGTCCCAGCGCTCGAGCGCCGTGCACGACGGCAGGATGATGTCCGCGAAGCCCACCTCATTCTCGTGCCAGATCGACTGATTGACCACGAACTCCAGGGACGGGTGTCGATAAGCCTCGATCATCCGCGCCGAATTGCACACCGTTCCCAGGGAGGATGCGCCATAGCGGTAGAGCATGTGGACGGGCGAATGACCGGGAAGAGGATACTCATAGGCGGGGAACTGGCTCTCGATCGACATGCCGTCCCAAGGGTAGCTCTTGCACTTCCCCTCGATGATCGCCTCCGGGAAATGCTGCCGCTGGATCTGTTGCTTCACGGGGTTGATGGTCGCGAGGTGCGGCATCCGGGCGTAGTTGTGCATGACGGACGCCGTGTTGACGACGTCCCCCGATATCCCTCCGTCCGCGTACCCGGGAAAATAGAAGTTGAAATCCATCGGCGCTCCGAACTGAAGGTTGCCGAAGTTCACCCCCGGCTTCCCCCACCCCTGCATGGCCATCATTTGCACCATGCAGCGCGCCCACTGGACGCCGGTCGCCGAACGGCAGGCGCCGCCGAACCCTGCGCCGGCCCCTCCCGCGCCGAGATACGTTCTGCGTTTGCCCCACGCCCGAGCGAGGCTACGGGCGTCCTTTGCCGGTACGCCCGTTTCGGCTTCCTGCCACTCCGGTGTCTTGGCGACCCCGTCGGTTAGCCCGAGAAGATACTCGCGCCATTGCGCGAAGCCGTCGGTTCGCCGCTCGACGTAATCCTTGTCGTAGGTCCCATCGACGATCCATTGATGCATGATCGCCAGCGCGAGCGCCGGATCGGTGCCCGGCTTGATCGGAATCCACTTGCCGCCGAAGAGCTGCGCCGTCTTGTTGTAGTGCGGGTCGATGTGAACGAACGGAATCCCGAGGGACTGCGCCCATTGACGGCGCTGCGTGCCCTCTCCTCCGGCGTAAACGCCCGACGTGCTTTCCGGGTCGCTGGACCAGAAAACGATCATTTCGGCGTTTTCGAGGCAGTCTTCGACCGTGCCGTAGAAACCCGGCGAGCCCAGGCGAATACTGTTGCCGAAGTGGTGCATCGCACCCCAGTACCAGCCCTCCCAGCTGATCGGGCTGAACGCCATTCTCGTCACACCGATCAGGTTGCCGAAGCGGAGCATGGCGCTCAGCCAATAGTTCAAATTTCCCCATTGATGATGGGCAGGATTGAACAGTGCGATGGCTCCGGGACCATACTGTCGCTTCATGCGACGGATCTCTCCGCTCACGAGGTCCAGCGCTTCGTCCCACGAGATCGGCTCGTACCTGGAAATACCGCGGTTCTGTGGATTTCGCGCGCCGTGAGGATCGAAGTCCACTCGCTTCAAGGGCGTCAGAATGCGCTTGTCGGAGTAGACGAGAGACTTGAGCGACAATGCATGGGGGCTCGATACGGCCTGACGCCTCGGTGTGAACGTCCGCCCGCGCGCGCGGATGGTCCAACTGGGCGCATCCGTACTGTCCAGATCGAGCGGGGTGGTACGGAGGATCTTGCCTCCCGCGATGTAGACGAAGATGGGGCCGCCGTTTGTCAGGGCGGTGTAGCGCGTGCTTCCGTCCTTCATCGCAGTCCCGGCCTTCCATCCGGCTGCGGCCACCTTGCTCATCAATTCGCCGAACCAGACAACTTCTCTGTCATGCCCGCCCGCGGTCACCTTGAAGTTCTTCAGTGCGTCGATGACTACGGCATAGTCCGGATTGGGCCGCATCATGCTCAGCGCGACTGCGGCGTTCTTGAACACCATATCGACGTCAGGAGATCCGTGCACTCCGCCGCGCGCCGTAATACGACCATGATCGAAGATGTAGTGGCGCGCGCATCCGCCGTCACGGAGGCGCAATTGCACGACGCAGTTTGACGAGGCGAGATGATTGCGAACACGGTTGTCGCGGCGTGCCGCACTCTTGATGATGCCGGGAAGCGCCCGCAGGAGCGCGGTCAGTGCCAGCGCATTTAGTGTCCGTTTCATCCGCGCTCTCCGCGCCGGAAACCTCGCCGTTCACGGCGAGGAGGAGGCGCGCTCTCGGTCGGGCGAGGAGCATTACGGAGGGCGCTGCACATGCACGTCACTTGATGCATTGCTGTTACCTCGGACGCGGACGAGATGTGAGGCGTGTGGATTCACAGGAAAATTCCGGGTCCGGGTTGTTGATCTCGCACATTGCAACTACCCTGTCGCCATGGTGCTTACGTACCGGTACAGGATCAAGGATGCGACTACCGGTCGGCATCTTCAGCGACAGGCTCGGGAGGTGAACCGGGTCTGGAACTATTGCGGTGAGATCCACAGGGCCGCTCGCCGGCACAACAAGCGCTGGCCCTCGGGCTTCGATGGTGAGTAGGCCGGGGGATTTCACCCCCAGCCCCTCCCAGAACCGTACGTGACACTCTCGCGTCATACGGCTCCCATCGTCCGGACCGGGACTCGTCCAAAAGCGAGCCAATGGATGAACAGCCGAGGGGCTCGGAGGGCCATCTTCTTCAGCCAGCGGCGGCTGCGGCGCGGACGTCGCGCAAGCTTGCGGTATTTCCGCTGAGCCCAGCGAAGCAGTTGGTGATCGAAGTGATCAAAGACCCTTCGCATCGCAGACTTGTAGAAGCGGCCGTAGTAGTTCAGCCATCCGCTCAGTGTGGCATTGTAGCGCGCGGCTAGCACGGGCAAGTTGTCAGGGGTTTGTCTCGGGAGATGCCACTCGCGGATGGTCCGAGTCATCCGCTGGATCGCCACTGCACTCACCGCGGGCAGGAAGGCCGTCCAGGCTTTCCCGTGGCGGGCCTTGGCCCGTCGCGGACGGAACGCGTACCCCAGGAATGTGAACTGTATCCGGGGATACGAGCCGCGTCGGTGCGCGTCCTTGCAATACACCACCCCAGATTTCTCTGGGTGCATCTGTAACTTGCACTCCGGCTGCAGCGCCGGCGCCGCGACCCGGAAGGCCTCGAGCTCCTTGCAAGCCGCATCGACGGCGCTGACCCGCGGCCAATGCGAGACGTCCACCTCGAAGCGGCGCGCGCTCTCTACCTGGGGAATGAGATACACATCTGCCAGCGTCGGCGTGCGCCCCACGCAGTACTCTCCGCGGTCTCGATCATCGGCGAGCAACGCCTCGATCGCGTCGAAACCGGCGACAAGCCAAGTCCTGCACCAAGCGTTGATCGTCCCCTGATCGCAAC
>Ga0335075_10016841_pt1 | contig 10892 bp, 9 predicted proteins | sample Lox_Sample_24_FD_206723 | JGI IMG/M metagenome (GOLD analysis project Ga0335075, IMG submission 206723) | Soil microbial communities from Loxahatchee National Wildlife Refuge, Florida, United States - Lox_Sample_2.4 | ecosystem: Environmental > Terrestrial > Soil > Wetlands | place: USA: Florida... | reverse complement strand
GCGCCCAATTACTTCGCCGAAGCCTGGCATGCACGCGATCTGCTCGCGAAGTTCGTGGGTCACGCGGTGCCGCGGACGGACATCGGCCTCGTCGTCAACACCGAGCGCGCGCGGCAGTACGACCAGTTCCACATTCACATCGCGTGTCTGCGGCAGGATGTCGCCGAGTCCTTGCGCGCGGCCGCGCCGCATATCGAGGACGTTTGGTCGCCCGTGAGCGTCGGCGGAGCCACCTTCCAGGCGATGCGCATCGCGAGTGACTCGCTCGACGGATCGAACCTCTATGAGTCGCTGGCCGACATGAAACCCGGCACCTCGCAGCGCCTGCGCGATTACACGCTCATCGTCGTGGGAGCGCAGTTCGCGTCCGGCCCGGGGTTCATCATCCTCACGGGAACGGGCCCATCGGGAGAGATCCTCCTCGACTCCACCTGCGAGGCGGCGGGCGGCGGCGGCTGACCCGCTTCACGCCTTCGGCTGGGCGAACACCTGCACCCAGAAAAGTCCGCGCTTGGCGTGTCCCGCGGCATACGCGATGCCCATCTGCGCGAAACGCGGATCCATGATGTTCTCGCAGTGTCCGGGACTGTCGAGCCATCCTTGCACCACTTCCTCGGCCGTTCGCGGTCCGAACGCGATGTTTTCGCCGACGAGCTTTTCGCGATAGCCGACCGCGCGCACCCGGTCCGCGGGCGTGTGGCCGGCCAGGTCCTCGTGCTCGAAATAGTTGTGCTCGGCCATGTCGAGCGCGTGGCCGAATGCCACGCTGTCGAGGGTGCCGTCGAGCGTCACCGGCGGCGCGGGGGCGAACGAGCGGTTGCCGCAGCGCCTCGGCTGCGACCGTGCCTCGTTCACCAGCTCGAGTGCGCGCGCCGCGAGCCGCGGCGCTTCCCGCATCGACGGAACCCTGTACTTGTACCCGAGCACGAGCCAGGTATCGGCGCCGCGGCGGTAGAGGCCGATATCGCGCATGTCCCGATCGGTCACCGTGAGGCAGCTCGAGCGGCGCAGCTGCTGCATCATCGAGGCGTCGCTCCCGCTGACCCGCAGGCCCGCCACTTTCTCCGGCCGATAGCCGCTCTCCTCGGTCGCATCGCCGAGCGTGCGCCCGGCGGCCCAGTCGCGCGCCGCGCGGTCGAGGAGGGCATCGTGCTCGAGGCTTCGCGCGGGCGGGAGGATTCCCCCGCAGCCGCCCTCGCGCAGCGTTTGCACCGCGCGGATGGGATCCAGGGGCGGCATCGGCGGCGAGCGCGGCACGGCCGCGACCGCGAGCGTCAGCAGGCTGCCGCCGAGGCCGAGGGCGCAAAGCCGGGCGCCCTGTCGGCGCCTCGGACGGCGAATGTGCGGATCGTGCATGGGGCCACCCGGTGTCGTGGAGACGGTAAGGCAGAGAACGGCGGGAGACCGTGACGGATGACCGCGCCGGGCGGTAACCCGTCACAAATTGGCCACCCCGGCCGGCGGGACCCTCAGCGCGCGAGCGCCTCGATCAGCTCGCACGCGCGGCCCAGGGCCGCATCGGCATCCATGCGCGCCGCATACTCGCGGCAGCGCCGCTGCATCGGCGCATCGTCGAGCAGTTGGGCCAGCGCGTCCGCGGCGACCGCCGCACGATAACGCCGCTCCGGGATGCTGCGCCCGAGGCCGAGCTGCATGATCCGCCAGCCGTTGTCGAACTGATCGTGGGCACTGGGCACCGCGAGGTGCGGGATGCCGGCCTTGATCCCCTGCGCGAGGGTGCCGATGCCGCCGTGGTAGACGAGCGCCGCCGCGTGCGGCAGAACGTCGCTGAACGGGATATAGCCGAAGGTCTGCGTTCCCGGCGGCAGGCGTTGCGGCACTTGCTCGGCGAAGTTCGTCACCCACATGGCGCGTGCGCCGAGCCGGCGCACCGCCGCGACCGACTCGGCGAAAAAGCCGTGCGCTTGCGCAGCCGCGGAACCGGGCGTGAACACGATGGGCGGCGGCCCACCCTCGAGGAACCCCCGCACGGCGTCCGGCACCGGAGCCGTACCGCCGCCGTCCCAGAGAGGAAAGCCGACGAGGTGAGTATGCGGCGGCCAATCCGCCTGGGGGGGCGCAAACCAATCCGGAAAAAAGCCGATGACGCACTCGGGCGAGTGGATCCAGCGCGCGAGGACGCGCCGCACGGGAGCCAGCTCGAGGACGGCGCGGAACTCGTTCAGCGGGCGGGCGAGAACGCGGTCGATGGCGGCCCAGTCGATGAAGCGGAACAGGGCCCGCTTGAACCACACGGGCTGCGCCGCCGAGATGCGCACGTCGCCGAACATCCCGCTGTCGATGAGGCTGCGGAGGACGGTCGGCTGCAGATGAATGGAGGCCGTGGGGATGCCGAGCCGCTCCTGCGCGATGCGTGCCCCCAGGGAGATGCTGGACGCGGCGACCACGGTGTCGCCATCGGCGCGGGATTCGATGTGCCGGTAGACCCTCTCGATCGACGGCACGATCACGCGGCGCGCGACCACTTCGAATCCCCGGCGGGCGTGCCACAGATCGGGATCGGCGAGCGCGCTCTCGACATCCGTCAGACTGCCCACGGCCAGGAAGCCGAGGCCCTGCGCTTCGATCGCGGGCCGAAAATAAGGATTGGTGAGCAGCGTCGCGCGGTGCCCGCGCGCCACGAGCGCCCGGCCGAGGCCGATGAACGGATGCACGTCGCCCGCGCTGCCGAGAGTCGGCAACAGCACGTTCAGGCGCCTTCGAGGCGGGAAAGCCATCGACATGGGTTCGAGTCTAGCGGCTTCGCGCGCCGGCGAACTCGACGATGGCGCCCGCGAGGACATCGAGCGCATCGAGAACGCGGACGCGGCTCGCGAGCTCCGCGGAGATCAACGAGAGCTCGCTGCAGGCGATCAGCGCGAGGTCGCATGGCGCCCCGAGGTCGGCTCCGATCTCGGCGAGCTGCCGCGCCGCCGCCGCGCCGGTCTCCCCGCGTTTCACGCCCCGTATCAAGGCCATCAGCTCCTCTTGGCGGCGCGGCAGGGCCGTCTCGAGCCCGCGGCCGGCGAGCTCGCGCTCGTAAACCCCGACCCGGTGCACGGCGGTCGAGGCGAGCAGAGCGACGCGCGCCCGCGGATATGCCGCGGCGGCCCGCGCGCCCGTGAGCTTCACCATGTGCAGCAGCGGGATGGTCACCGCGGCCTCGATCTGCTCCGCGTAGTGATGGGCGGTGTTGCAGGGTATCGCGAGCCCATCCGCGCCGGCGCCCTGCAGATTGCGCGCGATGCGCACGAGCTCCGGCAACGGATCGGGACCGGTGCCGTCGATCAGCCGGGCGATCCGGGATGGGATTTTCGGGTTGCTCTCGATCAGGAGATGAACGTGGTCCTCATCATCCTCGGCGCGCGTGCGCGCCGTCACCCGGCGCATCAGCTCCACGGTGGCCTCGGGGCCCATGCCTCCGATGATGCCGACCACGCGATGCGTGCTCGCGCCCCGGGCCGCGGGCTGCGTGCTCACGCGGGCGGCCGTGGCGAATCACCGAAGTCCGACAGGTAGCCGAACAATCCGGCGCTGCCGCCCGTGTGGACGAACACGATGTTCTCGCCTTTCTTGAAGCGGCCCCGGCGCACGAGATCGATGAGTCCCGCCATCGCTTTCCCGGTGTACACCGGGTCGAGCAGGATTCCCTCGAGGCGCGCCAGCATCTCGATGGCCTCGATGGAAGCCCGCGTGGAGACGCCGTAGCCCGGTCCGACGTAGTCGCAATTCGCAGCCACATCCTCGCGGGCCACCGCCCCCGCGATGCCGCAGAGTTCGGCCGTGGCGCAGGCGAGCTCGAAGACGATTTTTTCCTGCCGTTCGCGCGGCGCTCTCACGCCGAGCCCGAGGAGCGGCACGCCGGATCGGCTGCCTGCCAACCCGACGATCATGCCGGCCTGTGTGCCGCCGCTGCCGGTCGCGTGCAGCACGTGATGGATCTCGAGGCCGCGATCGTTCGCCTGGCCGATGAGCTCGAGCGCCGCGTTGACGTAGCCGAGCGCGCCCGTCGGATTGGAGCCGCCGCCCGGTATCACATAGGGACGCCGGCCCTCGGCGCGCATGCGCGCGGCGATTTTGTCCAGCTCGACGTTCATGTCGGGGCCGGGAGCGCAGTGCTCGATCGAGGCGCCGTGCAAGCGATCCAGCAGCACATTGCCGCTCGCGGTATAGCAGCGGTCGGTCCTGCCGGTGCGGTCCTCGAGCAGCAGGTGGCATGCAAGTCCGAGCCTGGCCGCCGCGGCGGCGGTCTGACGCGCGTGGTTCGACTGCGTGGCACCTTGTGTCAGCACCACGTCCGCATTCTGCTCGCGCGCTTGCGCAAGCAGGAATTCCAGCTTGCGCGTCTTGTTGCCGCCGCTCGACAGGCCGGTGCAATCGTCGCGCTTGATCCACACCTCGGGGCCGCCGAGCGCGCGGCTCAAGCGCGGCAGGTGCTCGAGCGGGGTGGGCAGGTGGGCGAGGCGGATACGGGCGAAACGTCCGAGATTCACCGGGCTACCTCGATCGGGACGCTTCGAGCGCCGCGAGCGCGGGGGTGTGCCACCCGCTGCGGTATCCCCAGAAGTAAAACGCGAGTGCCATCGAGGCGACGCATGCCTGGTCCCACCCGTAGCTCAAAAGCCCGAGTCCGCCGAATTCCCGGCTGCCGACGAAGGATAACCCGACCAGGACCGTGAAGTACGCGATCATCCACCAGGCGCCGGCCAGGTGCTGTGCAAATTCGCGCCAGCCGCTCTTCGCCTGGCCGTATAGATACAGAGGCAGCGGCACGAGCAGCAGCAGCATGATCTGCCCGGTGTGCGGCCAGCGCGCCCAGTAGAGCATGAGAGTGGCGAGCATGAAGGCCGCCGGAGAGAGCACCCGGATGCCCGGCATGCGCAAGGGCCGCGGGAGGCCGGGTGCCGTGCGCCGCAGGACCCCGACACTCACCGGCACGATCAGATAGGTGATGATGGTCGCAACCGAGATCACCTCGGCGAGCGTGCCCCAGCCTCGAAAGAAGAACAAGAAAGTGAACGAGACGGCGAGGTTCAGCCACATCGCGGGACGCGGTATGCCGAAGAGCGGGTGGACGCGCCCCAGGAAGGCGGGCAGGGAGCCGCTGCGCTCCATCGCATAGATCATCCGCGCGGTGGTCGCCGTGTACGTGGTCCCCGTCCCGCTGGGGCTCACGAAAGCGTCCGCGTACAGGAGCAGCGCCAGCCAGTTCAAGCTCAGCGCGAGTGCGAGCTGCGCGAACGGGGAGCTGTATTCGAGCGCCCCCCAGCCCTCGCTCAAATGATCGGGCGCCACCGCGCCGAGGAACGCGATCTGCAGCAACAGGTACACCGCCGTGCTCAGCACCAGCGAGCCGAAAATGGCGATGGGAATGCTGCGGCCCGGATGGCGCGCCTCGCCCGCGAGATTCACGGGACTTTGAAAGCCGTTGTAGCTGAACACGATGCCGCTGGTCGCCACGGCGGTGAGAATGGCGGCGAGATCCGTGACGTGGCGGCCGCCGTGGATGCCGATGCGGAAGTTTCCCGGGTGAAATCCCGAGCACATGAGCGCGATGGCGGTGGCGGCGGGCACGATGAGCTTGAAGAAGGTGATGGCGCTGTTCGTGCCCGCGAACACCTTCACGCTCCAGAAATTCACCAGAAAGTAGATCACCACCAGCACCGCGCAGATCGCGAGGCCCGCCAGGGTGAGCTCCCCGTGGCCGTTCGGGGCATGCACATAGAGGTGCTGCGCCCAGCTCCAGGGCCAGGAGCTCATGTACTGCACGGAGGCCTCCGCCTCCACCGGAATGACCGATACCACCGCGATCCACGCCGCGAATCCCGCGACGAAGCCCACCAGCGCCCCGTGCGAGTAATGGCCGAAGCGCACCGCGCCCCCGGATTCCGGCAGCATCGCGCCGAGCTCGGCGTAGTTGACCGCCACGAACATGATCACCACCGCGCCGATGATCCAGGCATACACGGCGCCGGGTCCCGCAAGCTGCGCCGCGCGCCAGGCACCGAAGAGCCAGCCCGAGCCGATGATCGACCCCAAGCCCGTGAACATCAGCGCGATGGTGCCGACTTCGCGGCGTATCGCCCGTTCGTTCGACATCCCTGGGACTCCCCCTGAGCCGGGTTGTTTCTCAGTCCAGGTCGAGCGTCAGCGCGTCGCGCACCGCGGCCGTCAGCGGAGCGATGGAATGGCGGTAGTTCTCGTGGTCGACACCGATGCTCAACGAGGCCCCGCTCTTGGCCGCCTCGATCATCGAGGACGACAGCTCGAACCGCAGGAAGTGTACCGCGGAGGTCTTCTGCGCGTTCTCACGCTCGAGATCCTCATCGGCGATGGCGAACACACGCTCCATCTCGGAGACGCGCACCCAGCATCGATCCTCGACCCCGATCAGCCTGGAGAGCGCGTCGCGCCGCGCATCGGGGTCGGGAAACTCGAGCAGCAGCGTCGCCTTCCAGTTGCTGCCGCTCGGGATCAGCGGATTGTAGGCGTCGAGCTCGTCCTGGATGCCGGCCGGCTCGAAGATGCGCTCCGCGCGCAGCATCTCGAGCACCTGATAGCGGACGGTCGTGCGGTCCTCGAAGCACCAGGTCATGTTGGGCCCCACCTGCACGTTGCGCAGCTGCTTGTGGGCGATGACCTCGGCGCGCAGGCGCGGGCGCTCGAGCGCATATTGCTCCAGCGGCATCAAGTCCTGGCGGGACAGCTTGTGCATGCGATCTTCCTACAGGCCGTAGGCCATTCTGAGCAGGGTCAGGGGATGGACGGGCGCGGACTCCCGGGTGAGTCCGCTCTCGATCTGATGGCCCGCCATCGGACAGTCGCTCGAGTAGAAGTCCGCGCCGCTCGACTCGACGCGCTGGATGACGGGCTTGGCGATTTTCATCGAGGTCTCGCGAAATTCCCGCTTGACGCCGTACGTGCCGTCGTGACCGGAGCAGCGCTCGATGGGCTCGACGGTGGTATCGGGAACGAGCTGCAGGATATCGCGGGTCTTGAGGCCGAGATTCTGCACGCGCAGGTGGCATGCGACGTGGTAGGAGATCTTGCCCAAGGAGCGCTTGAAATCCGTGCGCAACGCGCCGGCCTTGTGTCGCAGGGCGAGATACTCGAACGGATCGAAGATGTTGTCCCGCACCCGGGCGACGTCGGCGTCGTCGGGGAACATCAAGGGCAGCTCCTGCTTGAACATGAGCACACAGGAGGGAATCGGCGCGACGATGTCGTAACCCCGATCGATCATGTCGATGAGTTGCGGCACGTTCCTGCTCTTCGAGTCCGCGACGGCCTGAAGGTCGCCGAGCTCGAACTTGGGCATGCCGCAGCAGCTTTCTTTCTCGGCGAGGGCGATCTCGATGCCGTTGTGCCGGAAAACCGCCGCGAGGTCGAGCCCGATCTCGGGCTCGTTGCGGTTGACATAGCAGGTCGCGAACAGGGCCACTCGGCCGCGCGTGCCGCCGGCGGGCTGCGCCGCCGGTGCCGGCTCTTTTTGCCTGCGCAGCTGCTTGCGCAGCGTCCGGGACCGGTATTCGGGTATCGGCGCATCGACCGCGACGCCGAGCGCGACGTCGAGGAGCTTGCGGCCCGCCGCGCTATGGTTGACGGCATTCACCACTTGCGCGACCACGGGGATGCCCGCGATGTTGCCGACGGTGTCGGTCGAGCTCAGCACTTCGTCGCGAAACCGCACGTGGCCGTCGCGATTCCTCACCGCCTTGGCGCGCAGCATGAGGTGCGGAAAGTCCACGTTCCAGGGATGCGGCGGCACGTACGGACACTTCGTCATGTAGCACATGTCGCACAGGTAGCAATGCTCGATGACTTTGGCGTAGTCCTTCTTGTCCACGGCGTCGAGCTCGCCGGTCTTCGATTCATCGATCAGATCGAAGAGGGTGGGAAAGGAGTTGCAGAGATTGAAACAGCGGCGGCAGCCGTGGCAGATGTCGAAGACCCGCTCGAGCTCTTGGTCGAGCGCGGCGTGGTCGTAAAAAGCCGGATCCTGCCAGGCTAGCGCATGACGCGTGGGCGCCTCGAGACTGCCCTCGCGGCGCGACTTGGTCGGTCCTTCGGACACTTCGTGATCTCCAATAAAGCAGCGGGCTCCCCCGGGGAGCCCGCCAGCGCCGCAGCGGTCTCGCGGCCGCCGCGCCCGCAACGATGCGAGATGCGGTTCTTAGAGGTTATCCAGCGCCTTCTGGAAGCGATTGGCATGCGACCGCTCGGCCTTCGCCAGCGTCTCGAACCAATCCGCAATCTCGCCGAAACCCTCTTCGCGAGCGCTTTTCGCCATGCCGGGATACATGTCGGTGTACTCGTGAGTCTCGCCCGCGATTGCCGCCTTCAGATTGTTGGACGTTGCGCCGATCGGCAGGCCGGTGGCCGGGTCGCCCACCGCCTCGAGATATTCCAGGTGCCCGTGGGCATGCCCGGTCTCGCCTTCGGCCGTGGAGCGGAACACCGCGGAGACGTCATTGAAACCCTCGACGTCCGCTTTGGCCGCAAAGTACAGATAGCGCCGGTTGGCTTGCGATTCGCCCGCAAAGGCGTCCTTGAGATTCTTTTCCGTCTTGCTGCCTTTTAAATTCACGATTAGCTCCTTCCGATTGATATGCTCGGAAATCAATTACACTCCGAAACCTGCCGGGACGGTAGACCGCGGGCTCTCCTCAAGTCAAATTGGCGCTCTCTATCGGCCACATTGGCGCCATCTATCGCCTCACGGCGGCAGCCGCTCGAGCGATCGCGGATCGGCCTGTCCCGCGAAGTATTTGTCGAGCGCGCGCAGGAAGGGACCCGCATCGCGCCCCTCCCCGCCGCAGGCCCGAGCGAACAGCGTCATGCAGGAGCGAAATTTCAGATCGTCCGGAGACCCCAAGATCTCGTGGATCGAGCGCCCCTCGACCTTGTTTACCAGCTCGGTCGCAAGCCTCAGCCGAGGCCCGAGAACGGGATGGTCGGCGTACGCACGGGCCTCATCGAGGGAGCGGATGGCAAAATGATCGGCCGTGGCGCTCCGGCCCAAGCCCTGGATCTGGGGGAAGATGAACCACATCCAGTGGGTGCGCTTGCGTCCCGCGCGCAGCTCCTCCAGGACCTCCTCGAAAATCGGGTCCTGGGCCTCCAAATAGCGATCGAGTCCTGGCGTGGGCTGACCCTGCATTCCGGTGGGCGCAAAGCCGCATCGAGGCGAGACCGGTAGATAGGATGGGTAGTTCGCCCGGGAGCAGGACGACTTGGGGATCGCGTCACTATCCAGCCGGTCTCGGGTCGATGCAGCGTCTCCAGCATGCGCGCTCCGGCCCGGGCCGCGTATCGGACGGAATCCGGGAGTCCCTGTCGTCTTTCACTGACGCGGGCCAGCCGACTCGAGGCCCGCGGCGCCCCGATCAATGAGGGCGCGGGTGGTGCGCGTGATGGCGGTGGTGGTGGTGGTGGCGATGGTGCGGCGGGGCCGCCCACGAAGCGCCTGCGAAAAAAACCAACGCGACGGTGAATCCGATGATCTTGACCATGACTCGATCCCCAACCCTTGTGACTGCGCTCTGGCGTCAACCCTTGTGACTGCGCCCTGGCGTATAGGATAGCGTCCGATGCCGGCACCTGGATAGCGTCCGAGGCGAAAAATCGTGCGGCGGCTTGCATCGGATTCGTGCAGGGCGCGCACCGAAGTCGCCCGCGTCTTTCACGCAACACCGAGTCATTGACAAAGCGCCCCAAGGCGTTTCTTATAAGCTCATAACGAGCAGGGGATGTACCGGGTGCGGGATTGAACGGGGCCTCGCAGCGCATTGGGTCGATCGACCTCGCGGTTTCGCATGCGCGGCGCTTGCTCGAGAAAAACGCGGACCTCGCCGCGGAACAAGCCCGTGAGATCCTCGACGTCCATCCCGGCCACCCCACGGCGCGTCTCATTCTCGGGGCCGCGCACCGTCGCGGCGGGCGGCTGCAAGCGGCACTGGCCGTGCTGGAAGCCCTGGCGGCCGAGTTTCCGCATTCGGCGCCGGCGCATCTCGAGCTGGGCGTCGCCCGCCTCGAGGATGGGCGCGTCGCGGCGGCCGAAGCGGCGCTGCGCCGCGCGGTGCAGCTCAACCCCGCCTCTCCCGACGGCTGGCGCCTGCTCGCCGATTGCCTCGACGCCCGGGGCGATGACACCGGCGCCGACGAGGCGCGTGCGCGCTACCTCAAGGCGGCGACCCACGACCCCCGGCTTCGGGCGGCGGCCGCGGCGTTGGCGGAAAACAACTTACCGACAGCCGACGCCCTGCTGTGCACGCACTTGCAGGCGTATCCGAACGACGTCGCGGCGCTGCGCATGCGGTCGGAGGTGGCCGGGCGGCTGCGCCGCTACGCGGACGCCGAAGAGCTTCTCGAGCGGTGTCTGGCGCTTGCGCCCAGCTTCGATGCGGCGCGCCATAACCTCGCCGTGGTACTCAATCGCGGCGCGAAGCCGGCCGCCGCGCTGCCGCACGTCGTACAGTTGCTCGCCAAGGACGCGCAGAACCCGGGCTACCTGAATTTGAAGGCCGCGATTCTCGCCAACATGGGGGATTACCGCGCCTCCATCGAGACCTACGAGGGCGTGCTCGCCCGCCACCCCCGCCAGCCCAAAGTCTGGATGAGTCTCGGTCACGCGCTGAAGACGGAGGGCCGGCAGGAGGAGAGCGTGGCCGCGTACCGCCGCGCGATCTCGATGGAACCGACGCTCGGCGAGGCGTACTGGAGCCTGGCGAATCTCAAGACGTTCCGCTTCGGCGCCGGGGATGTCCAGGCGATGGAAGCGGCTCTTGCGCGCGCGGATCTCGGCGAGGAGGACCGCGTGCACTTCGAGTTCGCGCTGGGCAAGGCCCTCGAGGATGCGGCCGCGTACGATCGCTCTTTCGCCCACTACAGCG
>Ga0335075_10016840_pt1 | contig 10892 bp, 8 predicted proteins | sample Lox_Sample_24_FD_206723 | JGI IMG/M metagenome (GOLD analysis project Ga0335075, IMG submission 206723) | Soil microbial communities from Loxahatchee National Wildlife Refuge, Florida, United States - Lox_Sample_2.4 | ecosystem: Environmental > Terrestrial > Soil > Wetlands | place: USA: Florida... | reverse complement strand
AGCCTGTGCGCGAATTCCGTCGTATTTTTCTTCAACGTATAAGGTGCCCGTGTAATTCTTGAATACCTCGTCCGCAGTCTCAACGGGCGCTGCGAGCATGAATCCGATGGGATGAAAAAGCCGCAAACGCGCCGCCACGAGCCGGTGCGTGGCTGCGAGGCGGGCGGTCTCCCCGATATCACCCGTCAGCATGTTGGCGCGGCGCACGGCTTCAATCGAGCCGTCAAAAGCCTTTGCGATGGCCTCTTCTACCAGACCCTCCTTCAAGCCTATTCGCAGGTCTCCGGTGATGACCTTGATGAGGTACTTCACTTCGCCTGCGCTGGCTTTTTCGAACAGCTCTCTCACCAAGGCGAGTTTCTGGGTTTGAATGTGCAAGTCGGGAAGCCGGTCGAATACGCCCGCCACATCGCTCAGTGCAACTTTTCCGCCCTGGTGGGGGCGGCGCAAAATGTCCTCGGCCGCTGAGCCCAGATCGCCGTGCTTCCGATAAGCTTCCCACAAATCCTCAGCGTGTCCGCCCGCAAGCGTTGTCACGAGTCTTGCCAGGTTCGACCCTCCAATCCCGAGCACTTTCTCTTCCCGGCGTGGAAATGCGCGGCCCGTGAGGAAAATGCAAGCGCGGGCGACATCATCCAGGGAAAGCTCTTTGAGATATTCGCTAACGATCCGGATTTTTTCAGTCTTCCTGGTCGTCGCGGCAACGGCTTCACAGGTTTCAACGAAGCGGCGCATTGGATCACCAATGGGGGCTTACCGAGGGCGAAGGGCTTCGGAGAGTGTACTCACTAAGTCGCAGGTTTCGTCCTCGGCCAGCAAGTCCCATGGTGGCTTTGCTCCTTATTTTGCCAAAACCAAACCCAATGCTTCCGAAAACGAAGTCAATAATTATGTAAATGGCTTATTTTAAGTACTTTACAAAGATGGAAGCCTTTTCGATGGTTAACTTATGTTCTCCCATGGAGTTACGCGGAATTCACCGGCTCGAGAGTTGGGTTCGATTGGGTCTTCTCCTCTAATTATCCTTTATTTTCAACAACTTGCTACAACACGGCTAACGTCTCTTGGCCCTTTTTCCACTTTTCTTGCCCATGCGGGAGACCTACGTTTTGGATTTCAGTCGCAACCAACATGTTTGTTTTCTGTAGCCCATCTGCCATCTTCGACTCTGGCATCCCGTTCGGATTGGCCCAACCAGCGACCAGGCCCGATTCCTCAAGGCTAGATCCCGCCATAACCCCAAAACTATGCGTTGACACGCTATGCTCGCCTCGACTCTCAAATCGCAGCCTATGCCTTACATACACTCCTAGCCTAGCAGATCCACATGAGACAGAGGAGACAAATGAGACAAACGAGACAGTTTATTTTTAGGTCATTGTCACACCTTCGCTTTTGAGGTCGCCACAAGTTCAGCCTGCAGATTAAGTCTCCCCGACTCAATCCATTGATCGCTTAAGGCGGCGTTGGCTATGCATATGCACTCCTAACAGTTTCGGATCCGGGGCACTGACGACTGACCCAAGAATGATGAGACTCCGGCAAGGCTTGGAGGCTTTTGAGGCCGATCTGCATCAGCACATTCACCTGGAGAACAACCTGCTGTTCCCGCGCGCGATCGCGTTGGAAGACACAGCGTAAACGGCGCAACCGAGTGTGACTTCTGTCACGGAGTCGATGTGATTGCGGTCACCGGCAGCGGAGAAGAAGAAAGGTAGAGTTGATCTTTGCAGAGAATTTCCCGAACGCGGGGACAAGATCCGTAGAGCAGTTCTAACCCTCCGCGAGCCCTGAGTCGCTGTGAAATAAGAGAGGAGCAACAAACTATGAAACGTCAACTTAAACTCGCGCTGGTTGCGGCGTTGGCCGCCGGCATCCTGCTGCTTGCAGGATGCGGCAGGCGCGCGAACGTCGCCACCTACCAAGGCGAATCGAATCAGGTCGCCGCGGTCATCGCGCAGCGTCATCTCACCCCGGCGGACGTGGTCGCGGCGGTGAGCACCTATGAACCCACGGGCCGCCATGACCCATACATTATGTTCGCGTCTGGCGGTCAAGACGGTCAAGTACTGGTCTACGGCATCCCGTCGATGCGCCTTCTGGATGAAATTCCCGTGTTCACGCCGGACTCGATGGCCGGATGGGGATACGGAGGCGCCGGGAACAGCATTCTCCGGGAGGGAGATATCCCAGCCGGTCCCACGGGCCCCGCAATGCAGATTTCCTGGGGCGACGTGCATCACCCCGCCTTGAGCCAGACCGATGCCAAGTACGACGGCAAGTATCTGTTTGTCAATGACAAGGCCAACGGCCGCATCGCGGTCATCAACCTCAGCTACTTCATGACGACGCAAATCGTGAAGAATCCGATCTTCAACAACGGTCACGGCGGCACCTTCGTGACGCCCAACACGCGCTATGTGATCGAAACCAGCCAATACAATGCGCCGCTGGGCGGCGGCTACGCGCCCCTGAAGGACTACGAGCATGCTTATCGCGGCGAGATGACTTTCTGGCGCTTTGACCGCAAAACCGGCCGCATCGACCCCAACCAGTCGTTCGCTATTGAGCTGCCACCCTACTGGCAGGACCTTGCCATAGCGGGACACATCGCCAGTGATGGCTGGGCGTTCTGTAATTCCTTCAACGTCGCCCTGTACCACGGCGATGATATGAACGGGAAACCGTCGTTCGAAGCCGGCGCCACCCAACGCGATACCGATTATCTGCACATCATTCACCTGACGCAGGCCGAGGCCGATTTCAAAGCCGGCAAGTTCACACGAATTAACGGATTCGCGGTGATTCCATTGAAGACAGCTATCGCGGACAAGATTTTGTATTTCACCCCGGAAACTAAAAGCCCGCACGGCGTGGACGTGACGCCGGACGGCCGCTACCTTGTGGTGAATGGAAAACTCGATCCCCACGTGACGATATACAGCTTCCAGAAGATTCTCGCTGCAATCGCGGCGGGAAATTATCGGCACGATCAGTACGGCGTGCCGATCCTCCCGATGAGTCAGACGGTTGAAGCTCGCGTGGAAGTGGGACTGGGGCCTCTGCACACGCAGTTCGACGACAAAGGTTACGCCTACACGTCGCTGTTTCTGGACAGCGCGGTTGCCAAATGGTCGCTGGGCGGCGAGTACGAAAGACTCCACCCCAATGCGCCGGCATGGAGCCTGGTGGAGAAGTTCCCCATCCAGTACAACGTTGGGCACCTAGCCATTCCGGGCAGTGACACGGCTCAACCTTACGGACATTATCTGCTGTCACTGAACAAGTGGTCGCTCGACCGCTTCGATACCGTCGGACCACTCTATCCGGAGGATTTGCAGCTCATCGATATCAGCGGTCCAAAAATGCGGCTGCTTTCCGACACTCCCCTTGGCCTCGGGGAGACCCATTACGCCCAAATTATTCCCTATAGTCTATTGCACGTGGCAAAGGTGTTCCCCTTGGGCTACAGTCCCCTGACCGGCACGATCTCGAAATACGCCACGCAGCCGGGCCAGGAGAGAATCATCCGTCAGGGCAACCACGTCACGATCTTTATGTCGGCGGTCCGCAGCCACTACACGCCCGAAGTCGTGCAAGTCAACCAGGGTGACGATGTCACTTGGCACATCACGAACATCGAGCGCACGCCCAACGCCACTCACGGCCTGGCGATCTCGGCTTACAATGTCAACCTGACGCTGAACCCCGGCGAGACCGAAACGGTTCATTTCGTGGCCGACCGGGCGGGCGTGTTCAGTTTCTATTGCACGAAGTTCTGCTCGGCGCTGCATCTCGAAATGGCGGGCTATATGGTCGTCAAGCCTGCTGGGAGCGCGACTGTGGCGCAGCGTTAATTGGAGGCGCTTTATGAGTCCGACTATCAATAAAGTTCTCGGCCCGAGGGTGGCGCCTGAATTCAAGCAGGAACACCCTCTGAAATACCGGATTCCGGCATGGCTGCTGACGGGCGCGGCGGTCCTGCTGCTTATTTCCGTTTTTCTGCCTTACTGGCAGATCACGATGTACGCGCCCCAGTATCCCAACGGGCTCACGGTCGTCTCCTACGTCAATCATCTTGGCGGCCGGGTCGACGAAGTGAACATTCTGAATCAGTACATCGGCATGAGGCCCTTACAGGATGCCGCGCAGTTCGAGAAACGGATCGCCGTGGCCGCCGTGGTGGCGCTGGCGCTGCTCCTGGTGGCGGCGGTTGAAGTTCACAGTCCCTGGGCGGCACTGTTGTCGATACCCGCGGCGCTGTTTCCGCTCGGCTTTTTGGCGGACCTGCAATACTGGCTGGCCAATTTTGGCCTGCACCTCGATCCTCATGCGCCGCTGAATATGTCCGTAAAGCCGTTTATTCCGCGTGCGTTGGGCGTGGGCCATATCGGCCAGTTTTCGACGCAGGCCCTGCCGGCCGCAGGGCTAATACTGAGTATTATCGCATCAGGCCTGATCATCGCCGGCCTGTGGCGCCAGCGGCGAATCTTCAAGCCGCTGCGCGACACGGGCAAGAGTGTGCGGGCTACTGCCAGCCAGGCTGAGAAGCCGTCCACATCTTGCGGAAGCTGCTCATGACATTCCCTTTGCGAATCCTCGGGTTGTGCGCCTGCCTGGTGGCGGGAGGTGCGGCCAAGATCCTGCCTGCCGCGCCATCAGTCGGGAATCTGGCTGCCAGGATCGCCGCGGCCCCGCCGGGGGCGACACTGCGCGTAGCTCCGGGAGTTTATTCCGGCCCGCTGGTCATTGATAAGCCCGTGACTCTCGTTGGCAGGCCGGGAGCGGTTATTGACGGGCACGGGCGTGGCACGGTGGTGCTGATTAAGGCCAGCAACGTCACGTTCAGCGGCTTTACTGTGCGCGCCACCGGCAGCAGTCTCGACCAGGAAGATACCGGGATCAAGGTCTTGGGCAGCAACGAGACAATTGTCGACAACACGCTTCAGGATGTCCTTTTCGGCATTTACCTCAAGTCTTCAAACAACAGCCTGGTCGCGGGTAATCACATTATCGGGAAGCCGCTGCCCTTGCCTGTCCGTGGAGATGCCATTCGCCTTTGGTATTGCATGAACTGCCAGATCCAACACAATATTGTCTCGCAGGCCCGTGACATCATTTTATGGTTCTCGAACCACTGCCAGATCGAGAACAACGTATTCGCATACAGCCGGTACGGTCTTCACCTGATGTACGATCGAGGCGTCGAAATCACCGGCAATACGCTGACGCAGAATTTCGTGGGCGCGTTCCTGATGTATAGCTGGAATGTCACCTTCGAGCGAAATGTGCTGCTCGACAACAGGGGAATCAGCGGTTACGGCATCGGCGTGAAGAATATTAACAATCTTCGGGCTGAAGACAATCGCTTTCTCGACAACGAAGTCGGCATTTTCATGAATTCGTCTCCTTCGTCGCTCGGCGTTACCAACGTCTTCCGCCGAAACGTGGTGGCATTTAACGACGTCGGACTTTCTTTAGACCCGTCCAACCAGGGAAATAATGTATTCACGCTGAACTCATTTCTCGAAAACCTACAGCAAGTGGCGAACACCGGTGGCGGGCAGCTTGAGGGAGACTCGTTTGCGGCTGACGGTCGTGGTAATTTCTGGAGCGATTACACGGGGTATCCGGGACGGAGCGCTGACGTCGGCGCTGTTCCGTACCAGGTGCGCAGCCTGTTTGACAACCTGACCGACCAATATGACGAATTGAAGCTATTTCGGTTCAGCCCCAGCGAGGAGGCGATCGAGCTGGCCGCGGCGGCTTTTCCACTGGTTCAGCCCGACGAAGTCCTGACCGATCCAGACCCCCTGATTTCGCCGGCGCCGGTTCACGCCGCGCCTCTGACGAAGCCGCCGGCCCGCGGGCTCGTGACCGCCGCGGGCTTGCTGCTTGGGCTCGCGGGATTATTGGCGGCTCTGCTCGGCGCTCCCACCCGCAGCCCTGAAGCGAAGAAAGTGAGTCATACGATGAGCAAATGTTCTCGTCCGCTCCTCGAAATTCGTTCCCTGCGGAAGAATTTTGGTCAGACGGAAGTCCTTCGCGGCATCACGGTGACAGTGGACCGCGGCCATGCGGTCGCCTTATGGGGCGACAACGGAGCTGGTAAATCGACCACCATCAAGTGCGTCGTGGGCTTGCTGGACTACACCGGCGCCATCGCGGTCGCGGGTGTGGATGCCAAAGCGAATGGCAAAGCGGCGCGACGGTTGATCGGCTACGTTCCGCAAGAACTCCGGTTCTATGACGACTGGTCCGTCCGGCGCACCATGGCGTTTTATGCTGACCTGAAACGCGTGGCCCGAGGCGAGATTCCCGCGCTACTCAAGGAAGTGGGCCTCGAGCCTCATGCCCGGAAAGCCGTCAGCGCGCTCTCGGGTGGCATGAAGCAGAGGCTTGCGCTGGCGATTGCTCTGCTGGGCCGGCCGGAGGTCTTGCTGCTCGACGAATTCACCGCCAGTCTGGACGCCGAAGCGAGAGCCGGTCTCTTGGACTTACTCAAGCAGCAGCGTCGCAAGGGGCTGACCGTGGTCTTCACAACTCACCGCGCGGATGAAGTTGAGGCGCTGGCCGATCGCGTGGAGATGATGCAGGGCGGAAGAATTCTCGTGTCGGTGACAGTGGAAGAATTTGTCCGGCGACGGGAGATCGTCGGCACGATGCATGTTGAAGACGAGTGTGACAGGATCACTAAAACAGAACTGACGTTCAAGAAGCCCGAACCGAGGTCCATGGTGCCAACGGAGTTTACCGGCTCCCGGCATTTAGCAGCAAGTCAGGGGAAAGTCAGGCTGTTGAGACAGTCTGACCCAAATCTGCGGCATTAATGGATGCGCGGGCGACAGAGGGAACCATGAGAAGGAAACAAAGCGATGAGATGCAAGTTCAGGGCGTGGAATTCAGAAACCTGCTCATTTTGGCACGTAAGGAAATGTTTGAAGCGTTGCGGAACCGCTGGTTCATATTTTATAGCGCGACGTTTACGGTCCTGACGTTCTCCATCTCGTTCCTCTCGCTGGCCGGCGCCGATCAATATGGCTTTGCAGGCTTTAACCGTACCGCAGCCGGGCTGGTCAATCTCGTTATGCTGATTGTGCCCTTGATGGCGCTGAGCGCCGGGGCGGCGAGCATTGCCGGCGAACGGGAGCGCGGGACGTTGGCGCAGCTTCTCGCCATGCCGGTGTCTCGCACAGAACTGTTGCTGGGAAAGTTCCTCGGCATTTCTTTGGCGCTGGTTTTGGCGCTCACCATCGGCTTTGGGCTGAGCGCGGCCGTGATGGTCCTCCAGGGGGGAAGCGGCGGCGCTTTAGCGTACCTCTCGATGGCCGGCATGGCTTGCCTCCTGGCGATCGGGATGCTGAGCATCGGGCTGATGATATCCGTGATCACGAACAAAAGCGGGACGGCCGCCGGCGCTTCCATCGTTGTCTGGCTTGGACTGGCTTTTGTCAGCGATCTCGGGCTGATGGGGTCGTCAGTGCTCTTCCGCCTGCAGTTGTGGAGCCTTTTTGATGCGGCGCTGGCTAATCCACTCGAAGTGTTCAAAATGGCGACGCTAAGCAGTTCGCAAGCTGCGCTCAGCGTGCTGGGCCCGGTCGGGCGCTACGCGAATTATACTTTCGGCCACGCTCTCGGGCTGCTGTTCCTGGGCCTGCTGACAGCCTGGATCGCTGTTCCGCTCGTCCTCGCCTGGCGAATCTTCAGACATTCGGAGATTGCATGAGCCCGACACTGAGCCGGGGTGCTTGCCTCGGCTACTGCCTGATAGTAGTGGTTGCAATCGCTGCCTGCGAGCATCCCGCAGCCATCACGCCGCCAACGATTCACTACGGAGAAGACGCCTGTGACTTCTGCCGGATGACCATCGACGATGCACGCTTTGCTGCGGCATTGATTTATCGCGCGCCCGCAGGGCGTCAGCGGGTTGCCATCTTCGACGACATCGGATGCATGCTGGCCTGGCAGCGCGAGCACTCGAGCGATCGTACGATAACGGCTTTCGTGCACGATTATAAGACACATCAGTGGATCAAGGCTTCCGGGGCGTGGTACGTGCGAAGCTCGGCGATCCAAACACCGATGGGCTGGGGAATCGCGGCTGGAGCTTCCCAAACCGATGCGGAGCAGGCTAACCCGGGCAGCAGCTTAAAAGCGATGGATTTTAGCGAGCTATGGTCTGCTGAGAAGCCTGGACAAGGCACAATGAAATGAGCTTAAGTGTTTACTTTAAGGAGGCATGTGCCCATGTTCAGGAAACCTCTGTTAAAGGCTGCTGTCGCGGCCGCGATCCTTGGTCTTAGCGGGCTGATGCTGGCGACTATGACTGGTTGCAGCAGCAAGTCGTCGTCTCCATCAACTTCGCAAAACCAAGCGGCCAGCCCTGCCGTCTCCCCTTCCAAGAAGACTCCCCTCACCGGCTCACCCGAGAAAGGCAAAGAGCTCTTCAGCGACGATTGTACAACGTGCCACGGCATGCAAGGACAGGGCGTGCCCCATCTTGGCGCCGACTTACAGACGAGCAGGTTTGTGGCCGCCTCCTCGGACGCCCAACTGGTCGCATTCATCGAGCAGGGGCGCGCGGCCAGCGACCCCATGAATAAGATGCACGTGGCGATGCCGCCCAAGGGCGGCAATCCCGCCTTGACCACCCAAGACCTGGACGACATTGTGGCGTTCTTACGTCAGACACAAAAGACGAGAGCCAAGAGATAAGAGACGAGCAAGAACTGCCCTGATTCGTGGTCTGAACCGCTTAGCACGGCCGCGAACCACGAGCGCTGGATGTCTTTTCCGATGTCTCACACCTTGGCATCCTAGCCCTTCGTCGATACAATCAACATCCGTGAGTAACCAAACAATGCGTGCTGCCACGTTGCGCAAGACGCTGCTGTTTTCCGACCTTAATGACAAAGAGCTGGCGCGTCTGGCGGAGTGTGCGGTTTCGCGACGGTTTGCCGAGAACCAAATCATCTTCGCGGAGGGTGAACCGTGCTCGGGGCTCTACGTCGTCGAATCGGGTGCGGTGAAAATCTTTAAAACGTCAATTCGCGGCCGCGAGCAGGTGCTGTCGATCGAAGGGCCGGCGTCGAGCATTGCTGAATTGCCAGTCTTTGATGGTGGCAATTACCCAGCGTCCGCCGCCGCTGTCAAGGGGGCCGTCTTATTGTTTATTGGCAAAAAGGAGTTCCATACCCTTTGCATGGAACATCCGGAGGCGGCGCTCAAGGTGCTGAAAGTGGTAGGCCGCCGCCTCCGGCTGCTGGTGGAGATCATCGAAAACCTCTCGTTCAGCACAGTCCGTCACCGGCTGGCGGCGCACCTCGCGCGCCTGGCCAGACAGGAAGGCAAGAAGACTGATCATGGGGTTGAGTTCACCCTCGGCGTTACGAATCAGCAACTCGCTTCACAGATCGGGACGGTCCGGGAGTTGGTCTCTCGCAACCTCAGCCGCCTGCAAGCTCAAGGCGTTATCGAGTTGGATGGGAAGACGGTCCTCGTTCCCAGTCTCGAGGCTCTCCAAGCTGAGGCTGAGGACAGCGAATAGCCCGGGCGAGACTTCCTTTCGGTTCGCGCTGGTCATCGCATAACATCGCATGCGCGATTTGACCCGACGGAAGGGAGATTCAGGATGGCTCCGCCGAGCTCGTCTCGTTCCTCGCCCGGCGTGGGCCGCTGAAGAAAGGGAGTCCGATACGCGCACCCGGAACGGCGAGGACAGCGAGCGCGGCCGAGAGAACCAGTCGGTCACTGCCGTGCCGACGCACCGTCAGTTCGATGACCAGAATCGAAGCCGCCAGGACCAGAAGCGCAAGCGAGAGGCCGATGTGGAATCGCCGGATCTCGGAATCCAGCCAAGAATCGAGGCGGCGTTCGATGCTCCGGCCGTTGTCCGAGTCCGTGCATTTAACTTTGACGGGGCAGCGGTTGCAGTGGTGGGCCGGGGCGCGATAGACGATTGCGCGCCGGTCGCGATGAATTTCAGCTCGGTGAAGACGCTTGCCCGTGGGGCAATGCCATGCATCGAGCGCAGGGTCGTAGTGAAAGCCGAAGACGTGAAATTGTTCGGCGCGCCGGTGAGACTGCCTCGCCAGGAGTTCCAGCGCAAGGGCGGCGAGGCCTAAAAAGACCGCGTAACCGGCGGCCATGACCGCTCCCGGATCAACCCTGCCGATCACCATCGCGCGCCTCCGGATTCCGCCACTTCTTTGAACAGCACTTCCCCTTCGCGAGCCGCTTCGGTTTCATGCAACTTTCGCGATCGCACGCCAAGCCACGCCAGGTAGAGCACTGGCGCGACGCCGCCAATAATAAACAGGGCGTCCCCCGGCAATCGCAACCACTCGATGAGGGCGTTCGTCGGTCCGGTCAGAAACTTGAGAGTGCGAGCGTCATAATATCCGTAGCGCACCGAGTGGTACAACTGAAGCAGGCCAAGCGGGAACAGCGATGCAAAGCACATCCACGCCAGGCCGATATTGAGTGACCAAAAGCTGATCTTTGCCGCGCGGTCAGACCAGAGGTCTTCAGGAATCAGGTAGCGAAGGCAGAAGAAGGCCAGGCCAACGGCCAGCATTCCGTAAACGCCCATCATCGCGGCGTGGGCATGGTTCAGGGTTAGCGCGGTCCCGATCTCGTAGTAGGAAACGATGGGCAGGTTGACCAGAAAGCCGAAGATACCAGCCCCGAGGAAGTTCCAAAACCCAACAGCCGCCAGGAACATCACCGCCCAGAAATGGGGAAACGGCCTGCCGGACTTCCACTGCCGCTGCGCGCCGAGCTGAAGGAAGCTCCATGCCTCCAAGGTGAGAAACGTGAGCGGGATGACTTCGGCTGCGGAGAAGAATGCGCCCATCGCCATGTGAAGCGCGGGCTCACCGGAGAAATAGAGG
>Ga0335075_10016839_pt1 | contig 10892 bp, 8 predicted proteins | sample Lox_Sample_24_FD_206723 | JGI IMG/M metagenome (GOLD analysis project Ga0335075, IMG submission 206723) | Soil microbial communities from Loxahatchee National Wildlife Refuge, Florida, United States - Lox_Sample_2.4 | ecosystem: Environmental > Terrestrial > Soil > Wetlands | place: USA: Florida... | reverse complement strand
CGTCGCGATGTCCAGCGGCGCCGCGGTCCAGGGGTCACCGCTCAGCGGCGGCTACGCCGGCGCGAAGGCCACGATCCGGTTCCTCACCTCCTACGCCGCCGACGAGTCCGAACGGGCCAGGCTCGGCGTCCGGTTCACCGCGGTGCTGCCGCAGCTGACACCCGCCACCGAACTCGGCGCCGCCGCGGTCGCCGGGTACGCGGCCCGGTCGGGCATGGACGTCGCCAGTTACCTCAAGGACCGCGGCCCGGCGCTCACCGCCGAGCAGGCGGGCACGGCGATCACCGGGCTGGTCACCGACTCCGCCCAGGATCAGCGCGCCTACCTGCTGACAGCCGCCGGTCTCCGTTCGCTGGGGTAACGGACCATCAGTTATCCCGAACGGACCCGTGGTGTCTCCCGGCCGGCCATGCTTCGTCCAGCGCTGGGGTGTTCCTCAGCGCTGGACTTCCTCCGGCTGGATCTCCTCCGCGAGGACGTCGTCGCGGCCCGGCGCGTCCTCGGACACGACTTCCTCGTCGCGTTCGTGCGCCACTTCCGGCAGGTGCGGGGCGTCTGACGGCTCTGACGTCCCGTTCGGCTCGCGCCCCACGTCCAGCCGGGTGACCCGGAGCTCCTCGGGGATCCGCGGTTTCGATGGCTCTGACGTCCCGTTCGTCCCCTTCGGCTCCCGGGCCCAGTCCACCTTGGTGACCGTGAGCTCCCTGGGTATCCGGAGCTTGTCGCCGATCTTGATCGGCTGGGTCGGCCGGCTCGCGGCGGCTATCTCGGTCTCCGAGGGCATCGGGTCCTCCGCGGTGACGGGGGCGCCCATGGGCAGCGGCTCCGTCTCCGTGGCCGGGGGGGCGATGCGCAGCGGGTCGTCCTGCTCCGCCGCCGGGGCCGGAGCCGGAGGCGGCGTGGCCACGGACAGCACCGGGAGCGCCTCGGTCACCGCCGTGTCCGCGGTCACCTGAGCCGGCTCGACGGCCTCGGCGGGAGCGGCCGGCTCGACCGAGGCGGCCGCCCCGGGCGCCTCGACAGCGTCGGGCACCTGCACCGCGTCGACGCCGACCTTCCTGGCCACGGCGCCGCCGACGACGACGCCGCTGCGCGGCACCTGTACCCAGATCTTCTTCGTGGTCGGCATCCGGCCGCTGAGGATCATCCAGTAGCAGACGGCCGTGAGGTAGATCTGCAGCGGGTCGTTGATGAGCCGGTACCAGATGGCCACGAACGGGTTCATCTTCGTGCGCAGGATGATCATCGACGCGATCGTCTGCACGGCGCGGAAGCCGATGAAGATCGCCGGGAAGAGGTAGATGGGACCGAGCGTCCCGCTGACCGCGCCGTAGATGACCATGGCGTACGAGAGCGGCAGGAACAGCGACGGGATCACGTTGCCGTACAGCGCGAACCACCACTGCAGCGTCAGCAGCTGGTACTTGTCCATCCGCCAGAAGATCTCGCGGTGCTCGAACAGCGTCTGCAGCACGCCGATCGTCCACCGCCGCCATTGCCTGCGCAGCACCTTGAAGCTGAGCGGCACCTCGGTGTAGGCGACGGCGGTGAGGTCCTGCTTGATCTGCATCCGCGGCCGGACGCGCCGCATCCGCTGCGGCGCCTCCGCGTCCTCGGCCACGACCCGGTCCGGGAGGAACCCCACCTCGCGCAGCCACTCGGTGCGGAACGCGGAGAACGCGCCGGGCACGATGACGATGCTGTTGCTCAGGTTCTGCACCGACCGGATGAGCGCGATGCCCAGGTCGTACTCGGCGGCCTGGAACTCGGCGATCACGTGCTGACGCCAGCCCTTGCCGCGGTCGCCCGCCTTGGTGTAGCCGGCGACGGCGCCCACCCGGGAGTCGCCGAACCAGCGGACGAGGTGCAGCAACGAGTCCGCGTCCTTCGGGATCGTGTCCGCGTCCATGACGATCACGAGGTCGGACGTGACGTACTGCAGGCCGAAGTTGAGCGCCCGGGCCTTGCCGCCGTTGTGCTGCTGGACGGCCGTGACCTCGGGGTTCTCGGCGGCGAGCTCGCACAGGATCTGCCACGTCTCGTCGGTGGGGTCGTTGTCCGCCGAGCCGTCGTCGACGAGCACGACATGCAGCGGGAACGGACAGCCCTCGCCCGCGTGCAGGACACGCTCGACGGTGTTCCTGATGACCTTGGACTCTTTCCAGCACGGGATGAGGACCCCGAGCTCGTTGGGGTACCACTCCGGCGGGCGGCGGTAGCTCAGCCACCGGTCGAAGGCGGCGCAGACCAGCACCAGCACGCTGATCGTGATGATGACGACGGTCATGTACCTGATGAAGTCGTAGTACCACTGCTGGAGGGTGGGCGAGTAGGCCTTGAGCCAGTAGCCGGCCGTGTCGACCCGCGTCGGGGCGACGCCCCGGGAGATGACCGGCCCCTGCCAGCCCGGCTGCTCGGCGAGCAACTGCGGGATCGTCATGAACGTGTAGTCGTAGCTCACGCCCTGCCGGACGACCTTCTTGGTGAGCGCCACCGTGGAGGCCCGGTTGCCACCACCGTCGTGCATGATGACGACCATCCCCGCGCTGCTCGGGCTGCGCGACAGCGGGGGCGGCGGGATCTCCTTGCCGACCAGGGCGTAGTCGGAGGTGTCATTGGTGAACCCGACCTCGGTGAGGCCGAGCTGCTGGCCCACGAGGGTGTCGAACATGCCGTTGCCGGCCGATACCGGGTCACCGCCCTGGTACGGCGTGCGCCAGATCCGGGTCTGGTAGTCCCCTAGCTGGGCCTGGACGCGCATGGTCTCCATGAGCTCGTTCCTGGCCGCGACGTTCGACAGGTTGATGAGGTAGGGGTGCGTGTACGAGTGGTTGCCGACCGCGTTGCCGTGCGCCAGCACGGCCCGGAAGACGTCCTGGTAGAGGAGGTCCTGGCTGCCGATGTTGAAGAACGTCGCGTGGACGTGGTACGCCTCGAGGATGCCGAGAATCTGCGGCGTCCACTGGCCGCTCGGCCCGTCGTCGTAGGTGAGGATCAGGGTGTGGTTCGGCACGGTCCCGTACTCCTCGACCGCGTAGCCGCAGCGGGCGGAGTGCGCCTCGAGTTGCGTGAGGGGCCGGTAGACCTGGCCGGTGAACGGGTCGACGGCGTAGTCGGTGTCGCCGTCGGGCACGATCTTGACGACGCGCTGGAAGACGCCGTTGCCGATGACCGGCACCTGGAGGGCGCCGTTGTCGCCGTACTGGCCGTCCGTCCTGGCGCACGTCATCACGGCGTCAGCGATCTCACGCGGGTAGTTCACCGACGTGTTGTAACGGACGGCGGTCGGCGGTAGCTCGGTCGTCACCGTCCGCGCCCAGTCGATCGCGACCGCCACGAAGCAGGCGAATATCACCAGAACGGTCAGCAGTATCCAGCCGCGCCGCCCTCCCGGGCTGTAGAAGACCTGGTTGGGCTTGAGCTTCTGGATCTCGCTGGCGTGAAAGCTCTGGGCGGTCGGCGGGCGGCGGGTCATGACGGCCTCCCCACTCTCGTCACCTGCGCGCGCGTCACGGCGGTAACGCTCACAGGGACGCCGAGACCGTCACCCCGGGGATGCTGATGGTCGCGGAGACCGTTCCCGACGGGCTGGTGGAAGCGGGCGGGGTGGTCGCCGTCGCCGCCGCGGTGGTGGCGGGCGTCGTGGCTGGCGTGGTCGCCGGGGTCGTGGCGGGCGTCGTCGCCGGAGTCGTCGCCGGAGTCGTCGCCGGCGTGGTCGCCGGGGTCGTGGCGGGCGTCGTCGCCGGGGTCGTGGCTGGCGTGGTCGCGGGCGTTGTCGAGGCCTTGGTCGTCGTCGGCGTGGTGGCGGGCGTCGTCGGCTGCTTAGCCGGCGTCGGCGTCGGCGTGCTGCCGGTCTTCACCGAGCCTGACGTACCCGACGAGCCCGACGAGCCCGACGTCCCGGACGACGGACTGACGACCGGTCCCGTGTTGCGGGCGCTGGCCGGGTCGAGCAGCGCGCTGATAATCGGCGGCAGCCCGGTCGAGGTGCTGCCCGCCTTCTTCGACGACGGCAGCCCGATGGCCTTCGGGTTGGAGCTGCCATTGGCCTGGGCGGCCTGCGACTCCATCGGCAATGATGTCGGCGCCGGACAGGCCTTCGCGCTGCACGCGATGAAGCCGTTCGTCGCGACCGTGGACTCAGAGGCCCCGCTCCCGTACCAGCAGATGATCACGATGACGCCCAAGACGCCGGTCCCGATCACCAGGTTGCGCACAGAGCGCGGACGCTGCAGGTCGTCTTCTCTCGCCTGGTGCCGCTCCAACGACTTCCCCCCGCTTGTCATAGCTCTCTCATATTGTTTAGAAGGCGGTTCGCTTGCCGTACCTGCGAAAACAATAGTTACGCACTTCTAGGCCATCGCTGCGGGGACGCGATAGCAGAGGGCCGCTCGCTAAAAAATGACGGCACGGATACTTTATCCGAGTCTGAGCGGCGTGTCCACGTTCACGTCCAGGTCCAGATGGTCTAGAAGTTACGCATGGTGCAACGGAGGCCACAGTAGCCTCTAGGTTACTCTCGGTGAATCAGTTGACCCTTGTAAGTACTTTACTTTACTTGTGCGGCGAGCGCGCTCCCCACCGGATCATTGTTGCCAATTTGCCATATGGTGATCGACGCTCCAGGCAGCTGCTTGGCGAGCTGTGCCTTTTCATACGCGATACCAGTAGCGGAGTCCCACACGATATGCAGGGCATTGTTACCGGACGACGTCGTCTTGGTGTAGGTGTACTCCGTCTCGCCGTCCTGCGTGGCGACCTTCCGCCAGGTGCCGGTGTTCATCTCGGTCGCCAGTCCGGTCGGGGTCAGTTGCTGGGCCGGGTCCACCTGGCCGTTCGAGGTCTCGTTCGCGCCGCTGGCGGTGACCGGCCAGTCGTAGGAGTAGTCCGGCACCTCGATGTCGAGCTTGCTCAGCGGCATGCCGTAGCTGCGCACATAATTCGCCACCTGCATGACATCGCTTATCGGCGCGATCGGCCCCGGGCTGCCGGTCGAATAGTGGAAGTCGATGGCCTCGAGCACGAGCTGGTCGGCGTACCGGGCGAGCTGGCCGTAGTCGAATAGATAAGGCGCGACGTTGTCCTGCTCGGAATCGACGATGTCGTTGTTCCGCACCAGCGCAGCCACCCGGAAGAGCCGGTGCTGGTGGTGCATGGCCGCGGCGAGCATCTGCACCAGGCGCGTGTAGTCGAGCGTGGCCTGGTTGACCTCCTGGTCGAACGTCAGGTTGTGCCAGCCTCCCACCTGGGCGTACATGGCGAGGTCGGACGGGTCGGTCGGCAGCGAGAACTCGTAGTCCATGGTGAGCCCGGTCGCGTCGGGCAGGTCCGCCATCTCCTGCGCGACGGCCGCGACGTGCTCGTTCATCACCGAAGGCTCGGTGAGGATCTCGGCCATGACCCGCTTCGGGGTGTTGAGGTCGTTGATCGTCACGAACCGCAGCGAGCACGGGTTGGCCTGCGCCGCGTCGCTCAGCACGGTCGACAGCGAGTCTTCGAACGAGTCGCCCGGCACGAACGTCTCGGGCGTGCTGACCTGCAGCCAGTCGAAGTCGAGCAGGCCGAACTGCCCGGCGTCGGCCGGAATGGGGCTGGTGGCCTGCTTGTCATCGTTGTATCCGGCGATCCAGGCGCCGGTGACCTTTTGCAGGGAGACCGTATGCGAGCAGGTGGAGGCCGGCGGCGTGGAGGCGAAGTCCTGCGTGTTGACCGCCGGAGCGGTCGTGGCAGCCGGCAGCGACGGTGACGGCGGCGGGCCGGCGTTGGCCGGCGTCGCGTCCCTGTTCAGGGCCACGAAGATATAAACCGTCGCTGCCAGTACCAGCGTTATCACGCTGAGCGAGATAATGGCTGGCCGGTTCGGCCGCTTGAACTTTCCCATTGACCAGTCTTCCGTGTGTGAATGACGCGCACGACTGCGGCGGCAGGCGGCAAGGTTAGCGCGGGGAGCGCTCAGCGGGAAAGTGAACTAAACTTGCTCGGCGGCGGCCGATAAACACGATACCTGCTTCGCCCCACTATGCTTAACAGAGAATTCCCATTCCCTGCCCAGAGCTAACTGAGATACGGTTGCGCGCTAATTGTGACAAATTCGTTACTGCGTCGCGGCGCGAGCCGGACCGCCCCTTCCTAGTAGCCTTCGGCTATGCGCGACCAGGCGGCCGCGGTGCTGCACGGCAACGACATGGGCACCTGGACGAAGGCGTCACCGCACCTGTACCCGCACCAGTGGAGCTGGGACAGCGCGTTCATCGCGATCGGGTGGGCGCACCTGGACGTCGGGCGGGCGATGACGGAGCTCGAGCAGCTGTTCGCGGCGCAGTGGACGACCGGCATGGTGCCGCACCTCGTGTTCCGGCCTTCCGGCCAGCCGTACTTCCCCGGGCCCGAGTGGTGGGACTGCGCCGCCGTCACCCCGGCGGCCCGCGGCCTGCCGGCCCCGACGACCGGGATCTGCCAGCCGCCGGTCCACGCGCTGGCGGTGCGGCGGATCTGGGACCTGACGCCGGAGGCGCGGCGGCCGGAGATCCGCGCCCGCATTCAGGCGCTGTTCCCGCGGCTGGTCAGCTGGCATCGCTACCTGGCCACCGGGCGTGACCCCGAGGGATCGGGACTGGTCACCACCTACCACCCGTGGGAGGGCACGGACAACTCGCCGCGCTGGGACGCCACGCTGGAGCGCATCAAGGTCGCCAAGCCCGGCCCGTACACCCGCCTGGACACCAGCGAGCTGGGCGACCCGTCTCAGCGGCCCACCAACTGGGACTACGACCGGTACCTGTGGCTCGTCGAACAGCTGCGCACGTTCCGGTACGACGACGTGCAGATCTATCGGCACCACCGGTTCCTGATCAAAGACGTGTTCTTCAGCGCCGTCTTCGTCGCCGCGAACGCCGCGCTTCTCGAGCTCGCGGACACGGCCGGCGCCCACGACCGAGACCGCGCGGACCTGGCCGGCTGGCTGGACCGCGGCCGCGCCGCGCTGGCCCGGCGTTTCGACGCGAAGTCCGGCCTGTGCGTCGATTACGACGTCCGCACCGGCGAGCGGATCCGGGTGCGCACGTTCGCCGGCTTCGCGCCGCTGTTCGCGCGGACCGCCGACGCCGGCCAGCTCGCCACTCAGCTGCGGCTGCTCGACTCGGCGGACTTCTGCGGCGACCCGCGGCTGCGCTGGCGGCTGCTGCCGAGCACCAGCCCCGCCGAGCCGGCGTTCCAGCCGAACGACTACTGGCGGGGCCCGGTCTGGCCGGTCATCAACTGGCTGCTGTGGCAGTCGCTGACCCGGCTCGGCCCGGCCGCGTCCGCCCGCGCTGACGTCATGCGCCGCGACTCGCTCGCCCAGGTCACCGCCGGTCAGTTCAACGAGTACTACGAGCCGTTCACCGGCGCGCCGCTCGGCTCCCCGCAGCAGTCCTGGACGGCCGCGGTCGTCCTCGACTGGCTCTCGGTTTCCTGAGTACCTCTACAGCTCGATGCGCGAACCCATGATGACGGTGTCTTCGCGAGGAAGGTGGAAGTACTCGGCCGCGTCGGCCGTCAGGCGGGCGGTGGCGACGAACAGGCGCTTGCGCCAGCGGCTCATGCCGGGGGTGTTCCCGCGGCGTATCTCGATGGTGGACAGGAAGTAGGTGATCTGCCCGCCGCTGAGCGAGTGTTTCATGCCGGTCTTGCCAAGCAGCGGCAGCAGCGACGGGACGCTGGGCGTCTCCGCGTAGCCGAAGCGGGCGGTGACGTGGTAGATCCGGTCGTCGGTGTACCCGAGGTCGTCGACCACGAGCCGGTCGGCGGCCGCCACGTGCGGCACCGGCAGCGTCTCGATGGCCAGGATCACGACGTGCTGGTGCAGCACCTGGTTGGCCTTGACGTTCGCGCGCATGGCCAGCGGCGCGGTGGCCTTGCCGCGGTTGAGGAAGACCGAGGTGCCCGGCACGCGGTGCAGCGGCGGGTGGCAGTTGTGCAGCTCGGCGAGGAACTCGGGCAGCGATCCTTCGTCGATCGTGCGCTGGCGGCTGACGAGGGCGCGGCCTTTCTGCCAGGTGGTCAGGACGATGAACACGATGATGCCGATGGCCAGCGGCAGCCAGGCGCCGTGCGGCAGCTTGGTGAGGTTAGCGCCGAGGAACAGCAGGTCGATGGCCAGCAGCACGGCGGCGCCGGGGAGAACGATCCACAACGGTCTGTGCCACTGCGTTCTGACGATGTAGAAGAACAGCAGCGTGGTGGTCGTGATCGTGCCGGTGACCGCCACGCCGTACGCGTAGGCGAGCGCGTTGGCGGTCCGGAACGTGAACACGAGCGCGAGCACCGCCACGCACAGCGCCCAGTTGATCCAGGGCACGTAGATCTGGCCCATCTGCCGCTGGGAGGTGTGCGAGATGCGCAGCCGCGGCAGGTAGCCGATCTGGGCGGCCTGCATCGTCAGCGAGAACGCGCCGGCGATGACCGCCTGGGAGGCGATGACCGTCGCCGCGGCGGCCAGCACGATCATGGGGATCCGCCCCCAGGACGGAACGAGCAGGTAGAAGGGGTTGGTGATCGCGCTGGGGTCCTTGAGGATCAGCGCCCCCTGCCCCAGGTAGTCGAGGATGCAGGCGGGAAACACCACGAACAGCCACGCGCGGGTGATCGGCGCGCGGCCGAAGTGCCCCATGTCGGCGTAGAGCGCTTCCGCGCCGGTGACCGCGAGCACCACGGCCGCCATCGCGAAGAACGCCGTGCTGAAGTGCCCGAACAGGAACGTGCCCGCGTAGGTGGGCGACAGCGCCCGCAGGATGTCGGGGTCGTTGATCACGCCGTGGATGCCGCACGCGGCGATCACCGCGAACCAGAGGGCCATCACCGGCCCGAACAGCCGGCCGACGGCCCCGGTGCCCAGCCGCTGCAGCAGGAACAGGCCAAGGAGAACGCCCCCGGTCAGCGGCAGCACGATGTCGCCGACGGACGGCGCGGCGACCTGCACGCCCTCGATCGCGGACAGCACCGAGATCGCTGGGGTGATCATGCTGTCGCCGAAGAACAGCGACGCGCCGAACACCCCGAGCACGGCCAGCGCCAGCGCCACGCGGCGGCGGCTCGGCATGCTGTGCCGCCGGATCAGCGTGATCAGCGCCATGATGCCGCCCTCGCCGTCGTTGTCGGCGCGCATCACCAGCAGCACGTAGGTGACGGTCACGATGGCCGTCACCGACCAGAAGATCAGCGAGGTGACGCCGTAGACGTTCTGCGACGACACATGGACCCGGTGCGGGTCAGACGGGCTGAACGCCGTTTGCACGGTGTACAGCGGACTCGTGCCGATGTCACCGAATACCACTCCCAGCGCACCGAGCTCCAGAGCCCCCCGCGCAGTGCTCTGCCTCATCTGCCCTCCGCCTGCCCTCACCCGCCAGGACAACCCTAGCGTCGGACGGCCCGGCTACCCAGATGGCGGGGCCGAGGACTACTCCTCCACTTGTTAGCTGGCTAGTATGCTAGCATCTCGGTCGTGGGCGACGAGGACGTCAAGCAGTTCAACGTGTACCTGCCGGCCGGGCTGATCAAGCAGGTCAAGCACCGCGCCATCGAGACGGAGATGTCGCTGTCGGCGCTGGTGGGCGAGGCGCTGCGGGCCTACCTCGACGACCCCCACGCACACGCAGCGGATTCGTCTGGGGAGGAGGCCTGAGATGCCGACCGAGGGGATCGAGGCCGTGTTCCTTGCGACCCATAACTGGGGCAAGGCCGCGAAGTTCTTTCAGGGACTGGGTTTCGAGCTGGAGTTCTCGACCGATCACGACTCCGGCCAGCTTCGTCATGGCGACGGCCCGTACCTGTTCATCGCCGAGGTTCCGCCGGACCAGGAGCCAGGTGTCCAGATCGTGCTCAGGGTGGCCGACGAGGACGCGTTCAGGCCCGGCCCCGGCGTCGAGGTCGTCACGCCGTTCGAAGACACCCACTACGGGACCAGGGAGATGACCGTCCGCGACCCCGACGGGCGGATCTGGAGCCTGCAGGCTCCGGCGAAGAAATGACCGCCGCGACCGAGCCGGACCAGACGGCGGCGCGGGTGGCGCTGTGGCGGGCCATGCACGTCCTGGTCGACGCGCCGCCGCCCGTGCTCGCGGACGAGGTGGGCCTGCGGCTGGTGGCGCCCGCCGACGGCTGGCGGGACCGGCAGGACATGGACCCGGAGTTCACCCAGGGGTTCCGGGCGTCGATCGTGGCCCGCGCCCGGTTCATCGAGGACCTGGTCACCGAGCGGGCGCGCCCCCATCCTGATCGGCAGGGTGTGGAGCAGTACGTCCTGCTGGGCGCCGGGCTGGACACCTTCGCCCAGCGCAGGCCGGACGTCGCCGCCCGGCTGCGGGTGTTCGAGGTCGACCAGCCAGGAACGCAGGCGTGGAAACGGCGGCGGCTGACCGAGCTCGGCTACGGGATCCCGGACTCGCTGCGGCTGGTGCCGGTCGACTTCGAGGCCGCCGGGTCCTGGTGGGACGCGCTGGCGGCCGCCGGGTTCGACCCGGCCCGGCCCGCGGTCGTGGCCTCGACCGGCGTCAGCATGTACCTCACGAAGGACGCCAACGAGGCGACGCTGCGCCGGCTCGCGTCGCTCGCCCCGGGCTCCGCGGTGGCGATGACGTTCCTGCTGCCGATCGAGCTGCTCGACGAGCGGGACCGCCCCGGGCTGCGGATGGCCGAGAATGGCGCGCGGGCCAGCGGCACTCCGTTCATCAGCTTCTACGCCCCGGACGAGCTGCTGACGCTCGCCCGCGAGGCGGGCTTCAAAGACGCCAGCCACGTGTCGGGGGCCATGCTGAACGACCGGTACTTCGCGGGCAGGCCGGACGGCCTGCGGGTGTCGAGCGGAGAAGACCTGCTGGTCGCGACCACCTGACGTTAGACGCGGACGGGGT
>Ga0335075_10016838_pt1 | contig 10893 bp, 10 predicted proteins | sample Lox_Sample_24_FD_206723 | JGI IMG/M metagenome (GOLD analysis project Ga0335075, IMG submission 206723) | Soil microbial communities from Loxahatchee National Wildlife Refuge, Florida, United States - Lox_Sample_2.4 | ecosystem: Environmental > Terrestrial > Soil > Wetlands | place: USA... | reverse complement strand
TCACGAGCAGCTACTCATCGCCGACAACCTCTCCGACGACGCCATCCTTATGGACGCCGCCTCCGGCGCCGTCCTCCATCGCTTCGATCTCTCCGAGAGTGACGCTGTCCCCGGGACCTATCCCATCGCCGTCGCCGTCACCAGCGACGGCACCCGCGCCTTCGTCGCCCTCTGGAACGCAAGCGAGGTCGTCGAGCTCAACCTCACTAACGACACCATCGTCGGCAAGCTCGCCCTTCTAAGGCCGGACAATCCCGTCGCGCCTGGCTCCCACCCCGCCGCGCTCCTCATCTCGCCCGACGGCCATACCCTCTACGTCGCGCTCGCCAATAGGGCCTCTGCTGCTGCCGTCAACATCGCCAACGGCGCCTTCGCGCTCAAGGGATACTACGACACCCGTCTGCCCAGTCAAATCTACTTCGGTGCCGAGCCGGACGCCCTCGCCATCTCGCCCGACGGTCGCACTCTCTATGTCGCCAACCTGGCCTCTGATTCCGTCGCCGTCTTCAACACCGCAAGGCTTACCCCTCAGACCGCAAAAAAAGGTATGATCTGGCCTGACGGATTCGTCCCCACCGAGTGGATGCCCACCTGCCTCGCCGTCGTCGGCGGCAAGCTCTACATCGCTACCGATAAGGGCAAGGGCTCCGGCCCCAACAACATACCCCCTCCTGAACCTGCTGCTTCGTCTGCAGCCACCAGCATGCACCGCCGCTTCACCTACATCGCCACACTCATCTATGGCTCCCTTGCCGCCGTTGACACCAGCGCCATACGCAAAAACCTCGCACCCTGGACTGCGGAAGTCATTGCCTCCAACCTCAGCATGGCCTCCCAGCAAAAGGTCTCTTTTCAGGGCAACAATCCGAACCCCATCAAGCACATCATCTACATCATTCGCGAGAACCGCGCCTACGATCAGATCTTCGGCGACCTCTCCTGGCACGGCCAACCCGTCGGCAATGGAGACCCCAGCCTCACCATGTACGGCGACTCCATCACGCCCAACGCGCATGAGCTCGCCCTACGGTTCGGCGTCCTCGACAACTTCTTCGTCTCCGGCGAGGTCTCCGGCGACGGACACGTCTGGTCCAACGCCGCCATCGGCTCAGACTACCTCGAAAAAACGTGGCAGCAGAACTACCGCGGCAACCAGCGCACCTATGACTACGAGGGCGTTGTCGCCAATGGCTACCCGCTCCTCCAGCACATTCCCGACATCACCGAGCCCGGCAGCGGATACATCTGGGGCAACCTCGCCCGCCATAACGTATCCCTCTACCACTTCGGCGAGTACATCTCCTCCACCTTCTGCAACGACAAAAATGTCACCATCAAGCCCACTTTGCCCGAGCAGGGCCCCATGCTTGGCGCCGAGCTCTCATGCCCGCAAAAGGACATCCCTCCCCGCGGCCGCATCCCCGCCGACTGGGGCGGAGGCATCAACAAGTGGCCATGGGCCATCCCGCTGCTCGCCCGTAACGTCGCCACCAAGCCTCAGCTCGTCGGCCACTTCGCGCCCGAATATCCAGACTTCAACCTGCGCATCCCCGACCAGATTCGCGTCGACATCTTCCTCCGCCATCTCAAGCAGTGGATCAAAGACCGCGACCACGGCCACGATACAATGCCCACCTTCATCCAGCTCCGCCTCCCAAACGACCACACCGGCGGAACCACCCCCGGCGGCCCCACACCTGAGTCCTCTGTCGCCGACAACGACCTCGCCGTTGGCCGCGCCGTCGACGCCATCTCCCACTCACCCTACTGGAATGACACCGCCTTCTTCATTCTCGAAGACGACGCCCAGAACGGCGCCGACCACGTCGGCGCCCACCGCAGTCCCGCACTCATCATCAGCAAGTACGCGCCCCGCAATCCCGATGGCTCGCCCTACGTCGACAGCCGCTTCTACACCACCGTCTCCATGATCCACACCATGGAGGCCATCCTCGGCCTCCCGCCCATGAACAACGACGACGCCTTCAGTCCGCTCATCGCGTCCTTGTTCTCCGGCCCCGGCACCCAGCCGCCCTTCAAAGCCGACTACGCAAACGAGAAGAACGGCCTCATCTACAAGGCCAACCCGCCCCTTAGCGCCCTGCGCAACAATCCCATTGCCGCTGCCGGCGAGCGTGCCTCCATGAAGATGGACTTCTCCCACGCTGACCGCGCCGACTGGCAAAAGCTCAACATCATCCTCTGGCAAAACGCCAAAGGAAACGCACCCATCCCACCCCAACTCCTCATCAAGCACAAGAAGCAAAAAGACGATGACGACGACTAGCGGTCATAAATAGAAATAAAAATGATGTCATCCCGACCGTCGTTTGAAGCTCATCCCGCTACCACCGGGGTGCCCCATTCCTGCCGCTGCTTCATCGCGGCATGGGTGGGACCGATCAAATCTCAACCCACAGAATCCATCCCAGCTACCCCTCTACACCCCAGCCCCTATGTAATCTTTTCCGCCCCTGGTAAACCTTTCCCATCTCCCCAGCTTGCCCCTTCGCTAAACAATTGCAAAATAAACCCTTCTCTCTTTACCCACTTGGGAACACTACGTGCACATTAAATGTCTCTTTTCCCTTTTCGCACTGTTTTAGGAGGCAAGTATGGACGATGATCTGGACCAACTGCACCTTGGCCCTTCCAAGGCTTTTATCGCTGGCGTCACTGGTGTTGTCCTCCTGGTGGCCCTCGCCGGTTATGCTCTTCACGAACATCATGTCACCGAGAACCTGTCCGCACAGAATACACAGCTGACCGCAAGCCTGAACGCCAACCGCAGTCAGCTCAACCAACTCACCGCAGCCGTCAATCAACTCAACGCTCAGCAACAGCAGGAGCAGGCGCAGCAGGCCGCAGCCGCCGCCGCAAAACCCACTCCCTACCGCCGGTCAACCGTCCATCATCGCCGGGCTCGCTATGAGGACTCGCGTTACAGCAAACTTCAGTCACAAGTTGATGCCCAGGGCCGCGAGATCCAGAACACACAAAACGACCTCGCCAACACCCGCACCCAGCTGACCGGCTCGATCGCCAAAAACCACACCGAACTTGTGCTTCTGGAGAAGAAGGGTGAGCGCAACTACTCCGAGTTTGATATATGGAAATCAAAAGAGTTCCAAAACCACGATGACGTTGGCGTCCGTCTCAGGAAAGCCAATGTTAAACATCAGTACGCCGACCTCGAACTGCTCGTCGACGACCGCGAGCTCACCCAGAAGCACGTCAACCTCTACCAGCCCATCATGTTCTATACGCCCGACAGCCCTCAACCCGTCGAGCTGGTCATCAACGACATCACCAAAAATCACATTCACGGCTACGTCAGCGCGCCGAAATACAGCAAGTCGGAGCTGGCCGCCATGTCCAACGCCCAACCCTCAGCCAACGGCGACATCCAGCCTCCACCACGGCAAAAGCTTACCGTCTCGCCGCCGCAGCAATAGCTTTACCCCACACTCAAGGTGCCCCACTCAAGCCCCCTCAGCTTGAGTGGGTCTACCTCTTCACTAACTCCATCCCCTCAAACACTTTTCTCCCCCTGTGCCCCACATCACAGTCTCCAAATCCGTCTAAGTATATTAAGGTGGTATGCGGATTCATTCTCGTGGAGGCGACGTCCGGGTTTTGATCCATAGCGCGCTCATCTTTGTCGGCTTTCCATCGCCCTCGCACGCACTTGCCTCCGCCTCAGCCCGCAACTTCACTCATTCACTTACACATCCCCCGTGCCGCCAGCCCCGCGCCGGCCGCTCGTCAGGAGTCCTTGCATGAAGACTGTCTTCGTCGTCGGAGCCGGGCCTGCCGGCATGTTCGCAGCGCGTAAGATCGCCCTCGCCGGCCACAACGCCGTCCTCTTCAACCGCGACGTCAAGCCCGGCGGCCTCGCCGAGTACGGCATCTATCCCCTCAAGGACAAAATGAAGTTCGGCCTCCGCAAACAGTTCGCCCAGGTCCTCGCCCTTCCCAACGTCTACTACTTCGGCAACGTCAAAATCGGCAACGGATACGACCTCACAATCGCCGATCTCGACGCCATGCGTCCCTCCGCCGTCATCTACACCAGCGGAGCGCAGGGCGCGCACAGCCTCGGCCTTCCCGGCGAGCACTCCAGGGGCGTCTACGCCGCCAAGGACTTCGTCTACCACTACAACCAGCTCCCGCCCTACGCCTCCGAGGACTTCTCCACCGGACGCCACGTCGCCATCATCGGCATCGGCAACGTCGCCATCGACATCGCCCGCTGGCTCCTGCAGGACAGCCCATCCCGCTCGACCACCGAAGAAGTCACCATCATCGCCCGCCGCGGCCCGCTCGAAATCAAATTCGACAAAAAAGAAATCGGCTACGTCGGCCGCCACATCGTGCCCGACGCCCTCGCCGCCGAGCTCGACCGCATCCACGACCGTTGCGCCCGCGCCAATCAGGACGTCTCGCCCCCAGCCATCTTCGCCGAGCACTTCCCCATGCTCGCCAAGGACGACTTCACCTCCATTCCGCCGCGCCTGTCCTTCCGCTTCCTGTCATCACCCACAGCAGTCATACCCGGTTCCGACGGACGCATCGCGCAGCTCGAAGTCGCCGACAATGACCTCGTCCTCCGTCCCGACGGCAGCACCAAGCCCGTCCTCAATGGCCAGAAGGCCGTCCTCGATATCGACACTCTCATCTTCGCCATCGGAGACAAACACGACGAGCAGCTCGGTCTGCCCATGGGCCCTGACGGATACGCTACTCAGTCCGACCCCGCTCACCCCGACGTTCCCCAATTCAAAGTCTGGGACCCTGAACATTCCTGCCCCTTGCCAGGACGCTTTGTCGCCGGATGGGCACGCCGCGCCTCCACAGGCTTGGTCGGAATCGCACGCCACGACGGCGAGCTCGGCGCGCAACAGGCCATCGACTACCTCCAGAACCAGCCCGAAGGCAACACCCTCAGTCCCGGCGAAATCCTCGCCGCGCTGCGCAGTAAAGGCCTGCGCCCCGTTACCAAGCCCGATCTCGCGCTGCTCGCCTCCGCCGAACAGCAGGAATCCGAAAAGCGACACCTCAACTATTTCAAGTACAGCGACAATCAGTTGATGTTCCAGGCCATCGAGCGCGAAAAATCACACCCATCCCAATCCGGCCCCTCCACCAGACTCCAACCCGTCTCTTAATCTCACGTCCAACGGGAGTGACCACGCGAACCGGGACCCCCAACACGCGGTCCTTGCGTGCTGGGGTGGAAAGCGGTACGCCCGTGCGGCCAGCACCCAAGCCACAACGCAATCCCCGCAATCTCCGCCGCCACCAGGCCCTCAAAGATCACCCCCATCCGCGTCGTCATCATCCCCGGATCAGCCACCATCGCCGCCACCAGCCCCGCGCCGACCAGTCCCGCCGCTGTAATCAACCCCCACGGCGCCGCATACCGCCGCCGCTTCCCGGCCACAACATGCTTCTCCAGAAGCCCCGCCATCACCTTCGCCGCAAACCCCTCCGGAACCGGCGCCTCCGGCTTCGCTTCCAGAGCCTTCACCACCGCCGCGTCCAGCCACGCATCCGTGCAAGTGTCGCAGCCCTCCACATGCGCCTGCTCGTCCGCCGCCAACGCGCGCCCCTGCCGCATCGCAATCTGCAGCTCATCGCAATTCATATCGCTGTGCATACGCGCCTCCTGTCGCCCAACCGTTCTTTCAATCTCTCTTTCAGCTTCTGCCGCCCGCGATGCAAATGCGTCCGCACCGTATTCAGCGGAAGCTTCAGCACCACTGCAATCTGCTCATACGTACACTCTTCCTGGTGGAACATCACCAGCGCGGCCCGTTCCACTTCGCTCAACTCGCCCAGCGCTGCATTCACCGCAGTCATCAACTGCTTCCGGCCCAGCATCTGTTCCGCGTCTTCCGCGCGGCCTGCCACACGCTCTGCCCAGCCCGCATCCCGATCATCAAACGACGTCGCCGCCTGCTCCCTTTTGCGCCGCTTCCACTCGTCCTGCGCCACGTTCAAGGTGATCCGGTACAGCCACGTCGATAGCTTCGCATCCCCGCGAAACCCCTCCAACCCCCGATACAGCCGCAGAAACACCTCCTGCGCCAGGTCCTCCACGTGTTCACCCGCGCCCGTCAGCCGCGCCAGCGTCCGGAACACAAACTCCTGATGCTCCCGCACCACCTCTTCGAACTGGATAGGCGCACCCATCAGAACAACCTAAGACTTCAGTCTGCGCCAAAAGTTTCACTCCCGCGCATGAAACTTTCCAGTCCCATCGCGGTCTAAGGCTGGCGAATTTCGAAAGGAATCCTCAATGGACTCGATCAACTCACCCTTTATAGTTCCCGTCGCCGGCTGCGCCATGGTGCTCGGCATCGTCATCGCCAGCATGTTCTTTCGCTACCACACCAACCGGCTGCGCAGCGAAGAGCGCATGACCCTTATCGCCAAGGGCCTTCCCGTACCAGCCGAGCCTGATTCCGACCGGCCATTCGGGCCGGAAGCCCGCCTCCGCGTCGCGCATGGCATCCGCACCGGAGGCATCGTCTGCGCCTTCGTCGGCATAGGACTCATCCTCTTCTCGTTCGCACTCACCTGGATCCTCCACGAGCAAGACGTCCTCGCCGTCGCCGCCGCCGGACTCATTCCTTTCTCCATTGGAGCTGGCCTCCTCGTCGACTACCGCCTTCGCGCCAACTCTCTAGCTCCCGGCGAAAACTAGCCTTTCGCCGGGCCGGACTTGCCGAGGACGCTGCGCGCACGGCATCGTAATAGGTGATGCCCGCCACCGCCAATCCCGCTCCGCTGCAGCGCTCCCGAACCGGCCCCGTCCTGCTCGCTCTGCTCCTCGGTCTCATAGTTGGAGCCGCCGCGCTCGCCCTCTTCGTCCATCAGGCCACCACCGGCGTCTGGAACACCATCGCTACAAGGGTCACAGGACGTCCGCTTTCCTTCGACATCTCGCAGCCCGCCGTCGTCAGCCGCATCCAGCGCCTCGAACGCCTGGAAACCGTCACCTACACGATGGACAAAATCGTCGAAGGCGACCGCACCAGCGACATTCTCCCTGACTTCCTCGTCGGAGATAAGCTCCTGCTCCTCGTTCACGGCCAGGCTATCGCCGGAGTCGACCTCTCCCAGCTCGAGCCCTCCGACGTCGCCATCAACGGCAAATCCATCACCGTCCATCTGCCGCCGGCGCAGATTTTTGTTACCGCACTCGACGACAGCAAAACCCGCGTTTACTCCCGTAACACCGGATGGTTCGTCCAGGCCGACCCCAATCTCGAATCCGAAGTTCGCGACAAGGCCCAGCAGGAACTCCGCTCCTCCGCCCTCGCCGCCGGAATCCTCACCACCGCCCAAAAGAACGCCGACTCCACCCTCACCAAACTCCTCCTCAGCTTCGGCTTCACCCAGGTTCACGTCGACTAAAATCGATTCTGTGAGCCACGAATTCGAAATCGGCCCCGTCCACGTCGGCGCTGGCCGCCTATTCCTCATCGCCGGACCGTGCGTCATCGAGAGCGAGTCCCACGTCCGCACCATGGCCGACGCCATTCAGCGCATCACCTCAGACCTCGGCGTCCCCTATATCTTCAAAGCCTCCTACGACAAGGCCAACCGCACCTCGCTCTCCAGCTTCCGCGGCCCCGGACTCGTCGAAGGCGTCGGCATCCTCCGCCGCCTCGCCCAATCCACCGGCCTGCCCGTCCTCACCGACGTCCACGAGCCCGCCCACTGCGCCATCGCCGCCGAAGGCGTCGACGTCCTCCAGATTCCCGCCTTCCTCTGCCGCCAGACCGACCTGCTCGTCGCCGCCGCCCGCACTGGCCGCGCCATCAATGTAAAAAAAGGCCAGTTCGTCGCCCCCTGGGACATGCGCCACGCCGTAGAAAAAATCAGCCAGAGCGGCAACTCCCGCGTCTTCCTCACCGAGCGCGGCGCAACCTTCGGCTACAACAACCTCGTCGTCGACATGCGCTCGCTCCCCGTCATGCGCGCCCTTGCACCCGTCGTCTTCGACGGAACCCACTCTGTCCAGACCCCCTCCGCCGCCAACGGAGTCTCCGGTGGCCAGCCCGAATTCATCCCCCTCCTCGCGCGCGCCGCCGTAGCCGCCGGCGTCGACGGACTCTTCCTCGAAGTCCACGACAACCCCGCCCAGGCCAAATCCGACGGCGCCAACGCCCTCAACCTCAAAAACTTAAAGCCGCTCCTCGAAGTCCTCTTGGCCATCCACGCCGCCGCAAAGAACACTTAAACGACAAACATGCTGAGTTTATCTGCGAGAATCGTATCTGTAATCTTGGTCACGCTCGCAGCACTGCCCCAACCGGGATCTAACTTTCATTCGAAAATAAATCCGAAAGATGACTTGACCTATGTCCGGATACCTCCAGGCAGTTACGTCACTGGCTGCCTGCCCGGTGATACCCAATGCATCGGCTGGGAAAGACCTAAGAAGAAGATCAATATTGCCAAAGGCTTCTGGATAGGGCGTACAGAAGTGACTCAAGCTGCTTACCAGCGAATCATGAAAGTCAATCCAAGTTATTACAGAGGCGCAAACCTCCCCGTTGAACGCGTCGGTTGGTCAGACGCAGACAAATACTGCCGCCTGGTCGGGATGCGGTTGCCCACAGAATCCGAATGGGAGTATGCGGCATACGGAGGAAAAACGCAGTTGACGCAGAGACTACTGACATCCATAGCTTGGTATGACACCAACAGCAACAACAAAACCCATCCCGTCAGCCAAAAGCTGCCAAACGGATATGGACTGTATGACATGCTGGGAAATGTTTGGGAGTGGGTCGAAGATCAAGGCTCCGGCCCCGGGCGAAGGATTCTAAAAGGTGGCTCTTTTTATAACAGTGCGCGAGATGTGAGAGTCTCCGATCGACTGGAAGCGCCCGCGAATCTTCATCATCGGGACATTGGATTTCGTTGTGCAGCAAATGATTGGCAGATCGCCCGCCAACGGGTAGGTTCATATAAGTAAGCTGCAAACACCGGCCAGCCATAAATATGGTAGGCTAAGACCATGCGCACCACCGTCGACATTCCCGACGCGCTTTATCGCGAATTGAAAAGCAAATCCGCAAAAGAGGGCCGCAGCGTCAAGGAAATCATCCTCCGCAGCGTCGAAGTCGAATTGCGTCCGCGCCCCCGGCAAGCACCGAGGGCCAAGAAGCATATCCACCTTCCCATCATCAAATCCAAAGAGCCCGGAACCCTCAAACTCGACAATGAGCGCATATTCGACCTCATCGGTTTTCCCTGATCTCAACGTCTGGATCGCGCTTTCATTCACACGGCACTCACACCACATTCAGGCGATGCAGTGGCTTCGCAGCCTGGACGAAGTCCGTCTCATATTCTGCCGCTATACACAGCTTGGATTCCTGCGGCTGCTGTCTACTGAAGCCGTGATGGGGAACGAAGTGCTCACCCAGGTTGAAGCATGGAAAGAATATGACGGATGGCTCGCGACCGGTTTCGCCATATATCAGGACGAACCAGACCGGCTTGAAGAAGTCTTTCGCTCCATCAGCAAACAGCCGCGCTCGTCACCCAAGGAATGGGCCGACTCCTACCTCGCAGCTTTCTCTGTTGCCGCCGGAGTCCGTCTCGTGACCTTCGACCGCGCCCTGAAAGCTCGCGCAGGAGACGCAATCCTCCTGCGCCCTTAGCCCTTACCCCTTCCCCACTTCCACGCCCGCTTCGCTCCCGGCCTCGCTCTCGCTCTTCGCCTTCATCCGGTTCGCATAGCTCGCCTTCACAAACGCGCTGAACAGCGGATGCGGCTCTAGAGGCTTCGACTTGAACTCCGGATGGAACTGGCATCCCAAAAAGTACGGATGCCCCGGTATCTCCACAATCTCAACGTAAGTTGAGTCAGGAGTCGTCCCCGTAATCCGCAGACCCGCGCCCGTCAGCAGCGCCTCATACTCCCTGTTGAACTCATACCGGTGCCGGTGCCGCTCGCTGATCTCCGTCTCGCCATAAGCCTTCTGCGCCAGCGAACCCGGCTGCAGCACGCACGTCCACGCACCCAGCCGCATAGTTCCGCCCATCTCTTCCACGCCCGTCAGCTCGCGCAGCTTGTAGATCACCCGGTGTGCCGTCGCCGGATCGAACTCGCTCGAATTCGCGTCCGCCAGCCCGCACACATTCCGCGCAAACTCAATGCACGCCGTCTGCATGCCCAGGCAAATCCCAAAGTAGGGAACCCGCTTCTCCCGCGCATACTTGATCGCGTTCAGCATGCCCTCAATCCCGCGCTTCCCAAACCCGCCCGGCACCAGAATCCCGTCAAACCCCGCCAGCTGGCTCTCGTAGTCGCCGCCTTCGAGACCCTCGGCCTCAACCCACGTCACCCGCAGCTTCAAATTGTGCGCCAGCGCCCCATGCACCAGCGCTTCTTTCAGAGATTTATAGCTGTCCTCATACTCCACATACTTGCCCACAATCCCGATCGAAACTTCATCCTGCGGGTGGTACGACCGCCGCACAATCTCTTCCCAACGGCTCAGGTCTGGCTCCTTCGTCTCAATCCGCAGGTACCGCAGCGCCAGCGCATCCACGCCCTCTTTCGCAAACGCCAGCGGAACCTCATAGATCGACTCCACGTCCTTCGCCGTAATCACCGCCTGCTCTTCCAGGTTGCAGAACAGCGCAATCTTGCTCTTCAGCTCGCGCGACAAAAACCTGTCCGTCCGGCACAGCAGTATGTCCGGCTGAATCCCAATCGACAGCATCTCCTTCACCGAGTGCTGCGTCGGCTTCGTCTTCAGCTCCTGCGCCGCGCTGATCCACGGAACCAGCGTCACATGCACAAACACCGTGTTGTCGCGCCCCAGCTCCTGGCGCATCTGCCGGATCGCTTCCAGAAACGGCAGC
>Ga0335075_10016837_pt1 | contig 10893 bp, 16 predicted proteins | sample Lox_Sample_24_FD_206723 | JGI IMG/M metagenome (GOLD analysis project Ga0335075, IMG submission 206723) | Soil microbial communities from Loxahatchee National Wildlife Refuge, Florida, United States - Lox_Sample_2.4 | ecosystem: Environmental > Terrestrial > Soil > Wetlands | place: USA... | reverse complement strand
GCAAGGAGTAGCGAGCCGGAGTAACCACCAGTCAAAACCGGCTGTGAGGTCGAGAAGCAATAATAACGGTGATCGAGGGCGAAGTGGCGAGTATATTAGTAAAGGAATAACAAGATGACGGCGCTCTAGGCCGCCTTTTGGTTGTCAGGGTCATAGAGCTCGAAAGACATACACGAGAACAAACCGAGTCACTATAGGATGGTCGATTTGATCCAACTCCAGGCGCCAGCCGCCGTTGTCATCAAGGTTGCCGCAGCGAGGGCAGGCTTGACTCCCGCTTGACGATTCCACGTCAGTGATCTGAGGGCGGATAAGAGAAAAAAAACAGAGAGAACATACCTGTACTCTTGTATACCATGCCGCATAACCCCCCTGCGGCCATACCTCCCCACACGTCATGCTTCCCTCGTACATGGTCAATAGTGGAATTGACAGCATTATATATTAGGGCTTTAAAACTGTTATTAACCTCCAGGAGGTGGTTTTTGACAGTGATTGCGCACCTAAAACACCTGCCGAGTTCCCTAAAAAGGTCCCTCTTCTCGTGACACCGTTGAGGACGCTATTGAGTCGTAGACGTGCGTTTGAAACGGCCAAGGGTCTTTTTAAGCCTTCTCGGAGTCCCCATAATCCTCCAATTCCGAGGCCTTATATGCGCACGAGAACAGCGGCATTGCATGAATTCGGGATGAAAATGGTTAGAAACGAGAAGACGAAGAAAGAGAGAACAGATATAGTGACCGAAGCTTACCGGCTAGATAGGTAGTTCCTGTCCCATAGCACAAGTCATCACTCCAACCTCTTGTGGGCAACGCAGTAGCTGCTCCCGGCAGCGCATTAATATTATCGTCATCCAGCACAAGATAGTCTAGGCTATCGCCAATTGCAGCTAAAGGGTGCAACTTGCTGGGATCGTAAGCTCCCGCCAGAACATCGGTCGCTGTTACCACATCCGGCACTGTGATATTCTCTGGCTTTGCGAATGATACACCTGTAGCTATGGATGTACTTGTTTGTGGCGTTCGTGTGGGCTCTGGTGTCCTTTTATCTCGTACGAAGTCTAGGAGGGACATTGTCGTTGGGGCCAAGTCGGCTGCCCAAAAATTCCCTCTTCCAGCTTGCTTCCTCCCAAACCTATGAGTTTACGTGTCATATCGCGCAGATTATCGTCTACAATTCCACGGACTTCTTTCTCGCTGCAAAGACCGTCCAGGCTCTTCACTCCTGCATCGAACAACTCACAGCTGTCGAGTCGTCATTCGAGTGATTATTGCCACCCTTAGGAGGCCATGGAACGTCTTACTCAACTCAACAGGATATGCCTCTTCTGTAGATACCCCATCCCTTGTAACTGTCGATCCAGCCCATAGCGAGGCCACTTCTCTTCTCGAGAGTGGCACCAAACTATTGGAGGAAGGTGATTGCCCTCCTATATGATGCGAACAACTTCACAATATCTTTCTCAGGCGACGTGGATGGAGCACTGAGCCATTATTCTCGCAGTGTCCGGATTAATCGCACTGCAAGCGGGCTCTTCAATCTTGGGGTCACCCATTATCACCTCAGTATGCACACCCTTAAACTATTGCCTTTGTTTATTCTGAAAAGCCATCAAGAACAGTTTGAAGAGGCCATTAAATGTTGGAACGAAGCTATTGAGCTCGACCCCACGTCTGCTGACGCTCATACAAGCTAGGGACCGTTTCCTTGTGCTACGGCTACATGTCTCATCTTTTCTGTAGATCTCGCCAGTGCCTACATTATGTCTCCGCCAGCGAGACCTCAGCTAGCTTTACAGCACCTACAGTGAGGATCTTGGACGTTCCATGAGTGCCTCATTTTCAATCTCACGGTTACTCAGGATTGCCGCGTCGTTGGCCCCTGAAGACGGCGAAATTGCATTCAACTTAGCCGCCGTTCTTGAAGCCTGTACGTCTCACCGAAAAAGTTCCCTCCCACACAGAGTGGCTGGCTGATGCGATTACCAGGCGGCCAGCTGGAAGCCGCTCTAGTGCAGTACAAGCGTAGCTTGGACTATAATATTGGCCGAGCAGAGCAAAACATCAGAAATGTTCGTGCGATATTGGTTGTGAATTTCCCAGAAAATAGAATTTCTGACATGACGTCCTCTCGCAATTAGGTGAGCGCGAAAATCTTTGGTCAGCGTTTAAAAGAAGCCGCAGCGGGTCAGGAGATCGTCCGTAACGGCAAAGGCGAAATCAAGTCTTAAGCCCGTCATTATTCATGAATGTACTTTTCTATTGGGAACCACTCTACCCAACAGAGAGTGCTCCAGTTGGAGTTTTTCACTAGAGTTGTCATTCTCTACTGCTTGAGTGCATTCTTCCATGGCGAACGAAGGGTTTTAATGAATGGACCGACAGCTGCTCCCCAGCAGCGAAACGCCGAAGGGTCTTCTTGTGCCAGTGCCATTAACTCGGCAGTTTGCTGATCCGGCCCCTTCTCCATGGCGCGTTTCTGTTGCGAGGACTTGCCAAGCGCAACTCGCAAAGTTGCTTCTAATAGAGTAGGAGACCTAAATAGACGCTTTCCCACGACTGCTTGCTTCCACGCTGGTGGGATCGACCGCGCGAGGAGAGACAGCAAGGCATCAACTCCGTCTGTGCCCCCCCAGCGACCCTTCTTTGTCACCAAAAGTAGGGTGCGTTTCCAAAGGCGAACAAACGTCTTTAGATCCTCGATATGAATCGTGAACGGAAGAAGGACGAGCAAGGTCGATAGCCTTTGCCTTCTAAGATAGTACGAGCAAACCCGAATCATCGTGGTGGTGTAACGAAGGCGTGCATCTTGGATGTATTGCCGAGTTAGCAAATTTTCTGTGATGGGGTCGCCAACAACAGCCTCGGAACTGGAGCTCCCAATCAGCGCACGTGAAAGTGCACTCTGGAGGGTTGCAAATTCCTGTATATATCCTAGAACAGCCGAGTCGTCCCCGGCGGCGATGCGATCTCTCACGAGAATTCTGAGAGCGTGCGCTGTCATTGCAAAAAGCTCTATAGATGGGCTAGACGCAGTAGGACATTTTTCCCATTCTAGGGAGTATTCTTTCCATTCACTTATCCAGCGTATGATGTCGTTGTAGGTGTCAGCAAGTGGGTTAATGTTTCCGTGGCTACGGGACATTAATTCCGCATGGCTCTGATGCCCATCCAAGCTGTTAAGATATGCATCCGCAAAGAATAGTTTGGAAACTGGGTCCGAGAGGTGAATCGAGAGCCTTTTGATCAGGGAGAGGACCCATAGCCGAAGGCTCTGAGGCAGCGGTCGTTCTCGACGATGGTGCTTCTGCAGGAGGAAAAGCAATTGTGGTATGAGGATTGTGATATCCCTTTGGTTAAGCTGGTGTCCATCCCTGTGAAAGGCTTGGAGCCAGTCGTCCAGGAATGACAACAATGCCTTGATGGTCGAAATGTTGTCTCCAAGGTGATTTTTGCGAGATTCCCTATGTATTCTGAACATAGAATGTAGTATATGACGGTAATGGGAAGGTTCTATAGGTGGCTCTCCCCTCGCAAGGGCCAGGGAGCCAAGTATGAGAACGGGCGCGTGCTTTCCGTGCAAGTGAAAGTTTTTAATAAGCGTCCCAATAATCGGGATTACTCCTCCTCGTTGCTCGGATAGCGTGGAGATATATTCTGCGAAGACAGTCCCTGGCTGGTTCGAGTCGATCCAGGATGCGTCTTCGCAGAGATGTTTGATTGCTTTGGAGGAAAAGTGGTATCCTTGATACAGGAATGTGGAGAACGTTCGCACAGCTAGCATGGCTCTGCCGTCTCGCAAAAGGAATGAAATCCATTGAACTCCTGGATCGTCGAGGGCGAGTTTTCGTGGCCCTGAGGGACCCAATACGTCTACAAAGCTTTCTGGAAGTCGCCTTTCAACCCCTTTCCTGATACTTTGAAGCTGGCTGATGAGGGTGCACAACACCATTTTTGTCGAGTCTGTTCTTGAAGACTGAAAGACGATCAATGGGGATACAGAACATAGTTAAAAAAATTAATTACTTGTATTATGTGCCTCTGTGGCTTGAGAAACAAAAACGGTTGTCCTTTTATGCTTCCCGGAATAGGATATTGCAGACACCTGGATGGGTTGCAGGCTAATGAACTCAGAGGCTTGCGGATGCATTTTGCTCTCATTCGTCATTGTTCGCAGAGCGTCAGGGTTGTCTCAGAGCTATTTGGGCTCAAGCGGTCGGGTCTGGGTTGGCCAGCAACAATCGAAGCTTGGAGCTTGCGTTTGCTATGGCCGACTTCGAAGACGAAACGAACCCATTCGGAGACCATGATGAGGATCAAACTGTCCCAATAACTCACGAAGCCGAGGATGAGATCCCTCCAGTGACACCGGCCAAGACGCCAGCGTCCCCTCCCCCGGCTCCGCCTCAATCGTACAAGGGATACCCTGGACTCAGCCCAAAGACCAGTTTTTGCTGCATTAGAGACGAGTATTTGCATTCGGAAGATGCTGAGATTCAGGCGAGCTTACATTGATGCGTCGGCCTCCCAACATTCCTCATGCTACTCACAGATTGTCGACGCTCTGAAGATGACCGACCACACTGGGAAGATATACATTGCTTATGTGATTCGAACTGGAGTATGTGTCCACTCGGAGATCCGCAGCAGGAGCAATGAGGCTGATGCTCCTCTTATCACAGAACTCTGACGCACGCAGGCGGTACTCAGAATTCGAGTCTCTCAGAAGTGGGTTGGTGAAGCTATACCCGACTCTTATTATCCCACCAATACCTTCAAAGCAAAGCTTGGGCGACTATGCCATAAAGCAATCGAAGGCCAAGGAAGACGCTACAATGATCTCTCGACGAAAGCGTATGCTTCAAGCCTTCCTCAATCGTATTGCCCGGCACCCTATACTATCTAACGAGCACGTATTCCATCGCTTCCTTGACAGTGACGTTTCCTGGGTTTGTATTCAATTGCGTTCGATCACACATATCCACATATCCTTACCCGAGCCTGACAGAGCGAGGTACTTCACTCTCCACCACTATCGCTTGTTCCCAAGAATATCCTTCGGGCACCTGCTCACAACCCAACGGACCCAAATCCGGCCGCTGCCTATGCAGCTCTACCCTCTCCTTCGGCTGCAGCGTCTCTCCGTCACCCAGATCAGCGCTTCTTGGACTCGGAAGCATTCACGAATAGATTCGCGGGACACCTTGGGGGCACAATGGAAAAGGTCACTAGGAGGACGATGAAGAGATGGGCAGGTACACTTGAGCATATGTCCAGAGTAATCTTCCACTGACCTAAGTTTAGACCATTCCCAGGATAATGCAGAGTTAGGGGCTATCCTCAACGGTTTCAGCTTGTCGGAAACGGGCGTCCTCGCATCAGCTGTGGAAAAGACGGGCCAGGCCGTTGATACTACATACATGTCTACAGCAAGGCTGGTGGGTCCAACTTCCTAAAGGATATAGTGTACATGTTGAAGGCTTTTGTTAGCTGCAAGACATGGAACAAACCTGGGCAGAGCCTTTGCACGAGTACACTCAATTTGCCGAAATCATCAAGAAGCTCCTTGCCTACCGTCACCAAAAGCATGTGCAGTATGAAATGACGAAGACTGCGCTCGAAAACAAACGGGAGGTCATGGAGGATCTAGAACGCTCAGAGGCGGAGGCACAGCGACTCCAAAACGCATTATCCGGGAGTTCCGTCGCTGAACAGCCGGGAGTTTCCCGCCGCGGTGCTAGTCTTCTGTCCGGAGAACCCACGGTAGTGCCAACCCAGTCTTCCTATTCGACACCAATGCGACGCAAAGCCAGTACTGGAGGCGGTTTACTTAGTGCCCTTTCTTATTCGATTCAGGGGATGATGGATGTCGATCCCGAGGCAGCCCGGCGGAATAGCATGAGTAAGACCAAGGAATCTATCAATCTAGTACGTCTACCAAAAAATATTCCCTCCTGCAACGTCCCAATGCCCTTTTAGCTCGAAGATGCCTTGCAAGCGTCCGCGCAGGACCTCAAATATTCCTCCTCGACCATTCAAGCAGATCTGGACCGCTTCCAGAGACAGAAAGTCGCTGATATGCGGGAGATGTGTACCTCAATGGCGCGCATTCACAAGGACTGGGCTCGGAAGGTTCGTGCACGGCCTCCATGGCGTATGCGTTTTGGGCTGACTCCACATACCTCAACAGAACCTGGATGCTTGGGAAGAAGCGAAAAAGGAAATAATGAAGATACAGCCTCATCCTAATCGATTACCAGAAGATATACCTCTCCCAAAATCACCCGTGTCTCCAACTGGTCCAACGAACCCTAACATCATGTTGGCAACTAACGGGGCCACACGATAGGATCAAACATGTCTGGTGGAAGCAACTGTGATGATTACCATGCTATTTCATGAGCGCGGGTGTTTGTTACACCCGTCACGACGTTTTGGGTTGTGACGAGTATGTGGGTTTATGCCCCTTTTCCGGGACTCGTTTGTTTTTCGCGCCGATTTCTAATTGGACACTTTTACTCCCTATTAAGAGCCTTTTAGAATTCAGATGGAAAATGCCCTGTCCCTAATTAGCATATAGCAATGCATCCTCTTGGCAGAGTAGCCAGCTGACTGACATCATCGACCAACGTTGAGTGGCGCTTGGCGTTTGGCCATATATTGAACCTAGCCACAGCCTTTTTTCCAACCGCAAACCTCTTTATCGCCTCTAAGTGCAAATTATACACTACAATGAATCATCCAGGGAGGAAAAACACCGCACCGGTTGGCGCCCTGGTTTCCCAAAGCATGAATCCTCCAGCTGACTGCACCGTTAGGAAATCTCTGAGCCTTTTAATGCTCGACCTGCTGGTGATCAAACTCACCCGCAAATGGTCGCCGAAGTCGATCCTACCGTTCGTTCAAGTGGCACCGAAGGATTGGGGCATCCAGATCCGGTCCATGTCTATGGAGGCGGCGCCGACAAACTTGGAGGCCCAAATACAGTTTCCAACCCAAAACAAGAGCATGAAGTAGACCAATTGCCTATGGACAATGCTGCCCAAGGAACCTCCACACTTCATGACAATCCCAATGTTCAAGTCGTCGAACGGAAATTGCCATTCAAGGACCAGGTCAAGGCATACCACAAGATTCACCGTGGAACTGTAGGTTTTTTTTCCGGTAATGAAAGAACTTCACCTGACGCTGTCCACCTAGCTTCTCGGGGATCGCGAACAGAAGGAGACTGGGAAGAGGATCCTTGCTGGTGAAATACCACCACAATGAACTACGAGGATGTAATGAATCTTATGCAATATCATCCACACTATATTTCCTGAGTAAACACACTCTTGGTATCACAAACGATAGGGCTTTAGAATGCTTCGGTCAAGTAATGTCGAGGGAGCCATTCTGGAGGAATCCAGGGAGTGCCTTCAATGTCACTCCATACCAGACTTGCCAATGCTTGCGCACTGCAATGTTTCAGTGTAAGGTAGACTTTACGGGTAGGTGTTAAGTTCTTGACGAACCATCCATACGCTCGGGGCATGCCATGTCCTGTGAAACCGGCTACAATGTACTGTCCGTCCATGAATTTACCTTCCGCGTCCTTTACCCTCCCCACCTGTTCAGCCAAAGTGAGAACGAACCCAGCGGAGTACAGTGTAACTCACGAAAGGCCCTCCTGATTTAGTAAATCCCATTATACCAGACTACACCCTGATGCGTTAGCACAATTTAGTTTGCCGAGGCAGAGGTAGGCCTACCCATTCCATCTCAACACCGTCCTCGTTCTGCGTATCAGTCATGTTCTGGGCACGCGGGAATTTGCCAGGAAATACGTTTCCTAGGAACCCTCGTAAAACAGCACTGATCTCCGGATCTAGGACCGAATCGTCAGTCTCATACATTCCACAGCCCCGATTTCGTAAGGTTTCGCGTCCACCTCCTAGTATCACCAGCGGTCTCCTTGGTTCTCCAGAAGGAAATAATTCATTTTTTCTTGGGTGGGGGCGAGGAAACCAGTATTCAAAACTTTCATTCCCTATCCACCCACTCCTACTGATACCTCGGCCGTCTCCTTCGTCCATATATCCAACTTTGGCACGGATGGCCATAACCTGTCCTCGCACTGGTACGATTCCCTGTGGACCAGACAGATGGGGTAATAGGTGCGAGGTGTACCCGTTTGTCGCATAAATGACGCGGTTGGCCGAGATGATTCCCCTGGGAGTCTGAACGGACCATTTTGTATTCATATTGGATTGATTTGGCAAAACAGCGTAGACCGGTGTGTGCGTATGGAGGATCAACTGGAACGCCCGGTTTTCTGTGGTATCCGAGGGCAACACGAGACCTGGGACCACCTCTTCTCGGATATCTTCCTCTGGGCGAGATTCTAGCTGATTTCCCATTCCCGGTGAGGAACCTTTCTTCTGCAGCGTGTCCCCTTGACCTGCAGTCCAACCGAGATTTGGTCCTTGATTTATTTCGCCACCTTTAGAGTGTGAAAAGAAATTCCTTAAGAGTCCACTGCCTTCAGCATTCTTCACAAGTTCGAACATTTTTGTGACGAGCTTTAGCGGCCATAGATTATGTCCCGCTATTCGGTACATTGCATAAAATGCGCCGTATTCCTATACAAGGGTGTGATTTGGGAGACTATAGATAGCGCACACCCGCACCTTCTGGGTCTCTTCCGGGGTCAACCATTTAACTTGGTCCTCGGATACCATCCCGGCTTCCCGCGCCTTCTCGTAATTTTTTACAGCTTCCTGGCGTTCCTTCTCTGAGAACAAGAGTACGTCTGATGGTAGAGACTGTCAATGTTTCTCTACTTGCCTCCTTGACGATCCACTGACTGCGTCCTCCTTCAACGAGATCAATGTGGTCAGTCCATCCATGCGCCTGAACCAAGTTCAGAAGAGTGGACACGGTGTGCCTTTCTAGTTCAAAGCAACGCTTGACCTCCTCTTGTTCGTGTCGTTTGGCCAAGGTAGTATAATTACTCAACACAGACACTGTGAGATGCCCCCCATTTCGGGCTAGTATAAACCCAGTTCAGTAAACAAACGAATGCTCAGGGATCCTACGAACCAGTGGCACCGGAGCCTGCTTATCTTTCAGTGCGCTGCCCTAAGAGAAAGACCATAACTCGTACAGAAATCTCTTGCTTCAAGAATGACAGCCGTTAACGTGTGACCTTCTCGTGTTTTTGCGAGTCGAGCCAGCTCCAACGCCACACTGACGCCAGTTATTCCCGAACCAATGATCACAACGTCGGCTTGCTTCGTCAAAGGGCCTTCACTACCTTCTCGAGCGTATGGATTTGTCGATTTGCTACCTTCGGGATCCTCATCGCTTGTGGGCCAGTCCTTACTCAAACCGGGGTGAGACCAAAACGGTTTAGTCGGCGAAGGGACTGGTAACGGACTGGGGCCAGATGGAACCGAGGCCTCAAATAATGCCTGAAACTCTGCACGTGAATACAAGGGAAGTGGAAATGTGTTCATTCCAAGTCGCAGAGATTGGTCGTGTGGTTTAGGTCCGAATCGCGATCAATCAAGCGGCTAGGGTTGCCGGTTGATCCAAAAGGAAAAGAAAGGTTGCCGAAAAGGTGGCTCAAAGACCTGAGTGGCCGGGGACATGATATTACATATATAGGTGCTCGTTTAGTGAGGTAACATGCAAACTAAATACCATCGAGCAACCACATACGAGTAGGTCAGATCCACATCTGAAGAGGGTAGCGGTCGTACATGTTCTTGAGTATCTTTCCATCGTAGTCGTTCAGCTCACCCAGATCAGGATAGAAAGGAACCATTGCGTCGGCCGCACCAAGGTAAAGTGCATTATAGATTCTCCAATAGACCTGTTAAAACAATACGTCAAAGGCCACTCCATATGCAAATAACAAAAGACACGCACCTCGCGAACCTTCCGTGAGGGATGGAACAGCCCCTGCAATGTATAGTTCAAGAGGATGCTGGGGCCAAGGCAAACTCTCATTGCCTCGATTGCATCCATCACGGCACCAATAACATGGGGAGACGTTTCGAAGCAATTTGGCCATACTAAGTTCATCAAGTGGAGCATTGAATCTTCGCAACCAAGGCCGGCGACACCCAACGCGAGATGTTTTACGATGACACTGGCAGTTTGCCGATGGACGTGATCTCGGTCTGTCAACGCGTCCTCCAGCATCGTGACCACGGAATCGGCGTAATAGGCTGATTGAGGTCCCACGTATTCGAAGACAAAGGTTAAGGCCTTCAAACATCCGGTCCGGACGTTTAGTTCTGCCGTGCGGTATTCTGTCAAAATGGCAGGGATGCATGTGAATGCTGGAGGAAGTTAATATGCATGCGCGAGTACAAAGGGCATAGGATACGTACGTCCACAAGTTTCTGCAACAATGGCAATGGCAACCGTACTACAAACACGGCTCTGACGTTCTTGAACCCGAAGGTTGGTAAGTAGAACTGACAACACATCCTGTGGTCCCAGCGTTTTGGCAATATAGCCAAAGCTGTTTACAGCCGCTCGACGGATGGCTTTCTTGTGAGCTTTGAGGAGATCCAAGAGTTCAAAGCAGATCCGCATCCACTCTCTTGCCGGCACATGTTCGGCACCACGGTCGGCTGAGTGATAGTTAGTGTCATCAAGACGAATCTCCGAAAGTACTCACCAATGCGACCGATCAGATTGATGGACGCCTCTTGCACCTTCTCGTGACGGTTACGAAGGATTGGCGTCATTCTAGGAACTAAAAGAATAAGTTAGCTCCGATGGCGTTGATGACACAGGAGACTCACGGAGATCCTTGACGGGTGGCTGCATTTCTGTCATTCCAACAACATTAGCAATAGCCCCTTCCGCTGCAATGATACTGTGTAGATGTGAGAAGAGA
>Ga0335075_10016836_pt1 | contig 10893 bp, 7 predicted proteins | sample Lox_Sample_24_FD_206723 | JGI IMG/M metagenome (GOLD analysis project Ga0335075, IMG submission 206723) | Soil microbial communities from Loxahatchee National Wildlife Refuge, Florida, United States - Lox_Sample_2.4 | ecosystem: Environmental > Terrestrial > Soil > Wetlands | place: USA: Florida... | reverse complement strand
AGACCCAGCGACAGAACCGGGGCGCCGACGGCACTGAGGCCGGCGTCGTCGACATCGTCATCACCTGCGAGGAGCGGTGTTGGGATGCCGTGGTCGACGATTTGCTGAGTCGCGGTGCGCCGATGAATAGGCCGGTTCATGTGTTTAATGTGGATATCAAGGATAATGCCGAGGAGGCGGCAGTTGGCGGCCAGGCCATTCTCGATCTTGCGGGGCGGTTGAACGGGGCGGCGAGAGAGGAGAGGGAGAGGCATGGGGTTGGGGGGTGGGAAGCGGGTACAGGTGCGGCGAGGATGGGCTTTGACGAGCGGGTGCCCGAGATTTTGGGGGCGTGGCAGGAGAGGTGGCCGAATTTGCCGGCGTTGTGGACGTTGGCTTGGTTTTGACTAAGAGACATGCGAAGTTTGGTAGGTGAACGAAAGGTGGGAGCATGGCGAGGATAGAGATGAGCAGTCTCAAAAATATGATACCCATTTGCTCCAGATCATTACCGCCTACGGTTCAACTTGGTGGAAACATTTCAGGCAGAGATACCATTAACAGCCCTCGCAACTTTATTAAATCACGTTCCAGATCGCTGCAGATCGTTCTCTAAGACCGGATTGAGCAGCTCAAACTGGGCCCGGAAATTGGATGTATTACCGTGTGCGGTCCTTGCGGATCGGAGCTTGGAGGAAGACTGGATTGTGCGGGACTTGATTTACTGCAAAATAATGCTCAGAGGAGAAGTTGTTCGGTGCAGAATCCGGCATGGAGAAAACATCTTCTGAGGAGGAAGTCTTTGCTGTCTCCAGTAGTATTTGAAAAGTACGCCGAATCCGACAGGATCATATCGCTCGGCTGTATTTGACATAAGTCTCCATCAAATCCGGCACAGAGCTCATATATCACTAGATTTGGATAGTAAGGCTCTGATTCGTTAAACAGCAAGAAGTTTGGATTGGCTTGCTGATCTTCGACTTCATCCACTACATCTTTCTTTCCAGGGTCATTTAAGGTTCCTGGAGCTGACTGGGAGTTTGCGGGGTTTGAAGATGCTGACTGTGCTTTACGAAGTTGCAAAAAATAACTTTTGAAATAATTGAATTTGGGTAGCTCGTTGCGCAAGGATTCCTTCGCATGCCTGAGCAGTTGGTCCACTCGGACTTCAAGCTCTCGGCGACTTTGAGTCGCCCACGCGATCGAGAAAGCTTGCAAAGCGTGCGACAAAGTCGCTATTCGACAAATGATACTGGACGAACAATGAGCTCGGTAAATACGAGTCTCTCCAGCAGAAACCTTCCACATCGTTAAAGTGAACTATTGTCAGTTCGTCTTCCATAATGGCCGCGCATCACGGTAAAAGTTATCCAAGTAGAAGCATTAGACTATCCCTTAGCAATACCTCTTCGCCATATTACCTAAGGCCGATTTTGACCACCTGTGAATTTGCTGCCGAAAATGGAGGTTGTGACGCCGTTTTTGAAGGCGTTCCCACACCTCTGTAGCAAGTAACCTATACGGCCTTTGCCAGCCTTGACCTTAACCCGTAGCTTAATTTTATAGTAGCGATTGGCATGGGTGCCAGCAGTTTCGGCACCGCGCCAGCCCCTACAAACCAACACTGCCATGCCATCTACAGTATGATCTTGCCTTCGAACCTCGTGGAAAAAGGTGGCCTCCGTTCCATGGCCCGCAGGCATAAAGTGCCATGGCCCATCCAGCAACCCCCTCTCCTCTCCGTTTGTGGGAGCCACAGGGTATCGAATGGAGGAAAACCACTAAAATTGTTACAAAAGCTAGATCCGTTGAGGACGAAATATGATATTAAGCCCGCAACCTTTTGCGGGAATCTCTGTTTGAGGAAATAAATCTTTATTATAAAATTTCGGACATAATCCAGTTGTCTATGAAGATTCAATATGCCTGGGTGAGAAAGTCGCGTACCACTTCCATGACTTCTTCAATCCCAGAAGTCGACGGAAGGTCCTGTCTTTCGACCGGGCTCTCGTTGTATCTTCTTTCAAACGCCCGAAACCACTCTTCAAAGGACTCACCCTCCTTATTTACTTTGTCAGGCGGCAAGCTTCTCCAGAATTCGTCTCCAACAACTATGTAATCATGCTCTGGGAGACATCCTTTGATTGACATTCCCCTCAACCTCCGGCAGTAGCACTTTTCGCACAGAAGTCTCAAATGCCAGCAAGTCCGACAGATATAAGCAGACCCATACCAGCTGTCTGACTCACAACATCTGCATGGCATTTCTGAGCTTGTTCGACCATCCATCATCCTGGTTAGTAGAGCTTCGATTAGTATTCTTACGTCTGATTCCACCTCAAGACTCTGGGAATCGAGGTTGAGCAGAAGACCAGCGATGTCCACGAGTCCAATTGAGGGATTCTTGTTCACCAGCACCTGCTCTTGTCTGAAGCGAAGTAATTCCTGAATGTAGTATATAATATGCCGAATTTTTTGCTCAGCCTCAAGAGGTGGTACTAGGCGCTGAAGTGGTAATACCTCTTTCAGCTTGAGCCATAGCGGTGAGCTCGAGTTTACCCGGTCCAAAATGCCTACCCCAGTACAATCTCGGTGGAAAATGCTTGCTTTAGCTGAAATGAGAGTATCAAAAGCCTCCGTATGACCAAAACTCAAGATATATTCCAGTGGTGTGAAAAGAACATTGTCTTCTTGATTCGGGTCTGCGCCATGTTCACAAAGTCGTCGAATCGCATGCGCGTTGCCAGAGAAGCCTGCGTAATGAATGGGTGTACTGAGATCATTCTCCAGGTGGTTTACCCGTGAATCCAACTCTAAGATGCGGTCAAAAAGGGCATTGTTCTTCTGAGCTGTCGCCAGGGTCAAACAACTTGTGCCAGATTTGCTAACTTTCATTGGGTCCGCTCCTAATTCGATCAGGAGGTTGACGGCGTCCAAATTCGAGGATAAGATTGCATAGTGAAGGCATGTCGAACCCCTATCATCCGGCTGATCGATATCAAAGCCCTTTCTCTCCCCACAAATGGAATAGATGTACCGTATTATATCGGTATGACCGCAACTGGAGGCCGTATGGAGAGGTGTTACCCCGGATGAGTTAGTCGCCATCGGGTCGAGGTTAAATCTTTGGAGACACTTCTCAAAAATGTCAACATCACCAGAGTTTGCGGCAGAGTGTAAAAGAGTGTGCCCTTTCGGAAATCTTGGGGGCAGACTTGCCCCTTCATTCAGCAAAAATTCGACGACTTCACGTTTTCCGCTTTCTGTGGCGCACACCAAGGGAGTGACTGAATGGTTTCCATTATCCGAGGACCCGTAATTTTCCGATTTCGCAGAAATGGCGCCAAGATTGACATCCATTTCCAGCACACGGATGCAAAACTCGACTATCTGAAGATGCCCGTTGGCCGCAGCATGGTGAAGAATGGTGCAGCCCCGGTGATCTTGAGCAAACAGATCTTCCTTGCTCCGTGAAAGATATTCGAGAATTCCTAGGCTACCACCGATGGCAGCAGCATGAACTGGAAGTAGCCCACTCGGTGTTCGCTTAGCACCTTGCTGATGCGAGTGAAGAAGTTCGAACAGTTCGCGGTTCCCTTTGAGAGCCGCTCGGTAGATTGGTGTATCTCCATCATCATTTTGGCTGTTAGCTCTTAGACTTGGTTTATCACCCAACAAGAGCTCCAGGATATCCAATTTCCCTGACTCTACGGCTGCGTGCACGGGAGTGTCTTGATATATTCTCGTAGGACGACCCGGATCAGCTCCGTGACATAGTAAACAGGACACCATCTCAAAGGATCCAAAGAGGGCCGCTACGTATAAAGGGGGCCAGTAGTTTAGTCCCATGTCATCCTCCACTTGCCAGCCATGCTTTAAAGCCCAATTCATAGTATCTACCCAATCCAAGCCTGCGAGGAACTGTAAGGTTGAAATGGCCTTTGTACTAGGCTCCTCCTTCGCAGCCTGGTTTGCGTCGATGAGAGCGCGAACGCACTCATTTGACCCTGATGCCACGGCCTGCCGAAATGGGGTCGCACCCTCCTTATTGTAAACGGAACCATCGGCTTGTTTCTTGAGTAGAATTCTAAGAAGCTCTACTGAGCCATTAGCGGCAGCGTAGTGTAGCATGGTATTTCCGAATTCGTCCGCCTGATCGATTTGTATCTTCAGTCTCTGTTTGTAGTCATTCTGCTGCAGAAATCGAAGCACTTTGTTGGAAAGAGGCCCTCGGGAGGACGATTTTGCTGGAATGCCTGGAGAGTTCTTGACGAATCTCACCATTTTCAAGACGTTTACCATCCCATTTTCCGCTAGAAACGTCCCGGCTGGTTGAAAACATTGATGTTGCACCAAAGAATCTTCCGAATTGTCAACTTTCTGAAATATCCACCTGAGGGATAGCATCAATTCATAAGCGGAGGAATGAGGTTCCAAAAACTTGGATAGCAAAGGCCACAGTTTCTTTATGTTTCTGAGTGCCCCAACGTACGCATCCCAGTTCATGACCGTGAAAAATGACGTTTCCCACAATGCTAAAAGTCGTTCTTCTTGTTGATGGTCTAGAGCACCCGTTTCTTCTGAAATTACCGGGATGAGATCTCTTAACACCGTGAGAAAATGGATACACAATGTGGCCATCATTTGTATTCCTGCCTGTAGATCATGACAACTGAACAAAGCTAGCCTTTTCTTTTGTAAAGATCCCAGGTATTCGCGAACCGTGTGGTGGCTCAGTCGAACGTCGTCGCCTTGAATTGTAATCAAAACACCGCACCATTGTTGAAGATTTGATTTTAACGTTGAGGAATCAGAAACAGAGTCCCAGAGTGAACCATCGGATCTGCCTCGCAGTCCTCTGAGAGCGAGAAAGTGCTTTAGTTGGTTGAGTGTCAGAGCAGTTTCAGCGAAATAGAGAATTTTGAGTGATTCCGCAATGGTGGATGAGATGTTGTTCTTTGGGCGATTTTTAACCAATCGCAAGAGTTCTTGTTCATATAATTTGTTGAAGCTTGACGATCTGTAATGCTGAATGACTTCCTGAACGGCTTGGAATGCATTCTTTTTCGAGCCCACTTTCCGCGTTTCTTCAATGACTAAGTAGGCATACAGAAATACCGATTCTGTTGACGTGTCCGATCTTTTAATGAGAAGAGTTAAAAGATTCTGGATTTGGTCATCCGAGAATCGCATGTGGCTGAAAATTTCACCTGCGTGTGTGTTTATGAAACGTTCCACTGGTTTATGCAGATCAGAATCAGTAAGGTTGAGGACCAAGCTGCTACTGGATCTCCTTTGTAGATTGGGTAGAAACAGAAAGTCTCGAGAAGTGAAGAGAATCTTCACGATGCCTGCGTCTGGCGAATCCTCATCATCGCACAATCCACAAAATTGGGTGAGGAATTTCTCTATATCCTTTTTTTGGTTGCCTTGGGCATTGTTCCAATATTCATCAACGGCATCAACGATGTAGTGTAGCTGAAACCCAGTGCTTTGCCGGAGCTTTTTGAGTAACTCCAACGCCCATAGATATTCAGCTTTCCCTCCTTCACGAGATTTGACTGTGGCGTAAATGCGGGCAAACTCTTCCGGAAACTTCTCCTTGATATGATGAATAGCATGGTATAGCAGGATCTCGGGCTTGTGAATCCAAGACGGCTGATAAAATGAGAAATTGACAATGATCGAATTTCCAGAACCTTCCAGACGCTCAAGGTGGTCCTTGATAAACTCCGCAAGAATTGTTTTGCCCCTTCCAGGTCCAGCAACGATAAAAAGAATTCTTCCTGTTTTACATTTTTCCCAGTCACGAAATTTTGCCTCCTCAAGCAGCCAGTCGCAAGTATGAGGTGCCCATGGATGGCCGTTCCATACGGATGGATAGGATCTGTTGAACTTCTCCGAGTAGTCCCGTATGTCTGGGTGAGAAATTGACTTTCGAGAAGGATATTCATTGGGAATATCATAATTGTTGATCTTGACGAGATTAGGCCTTGCGATTTTACCATCCGCGCTCTCTGGCTTTTCCTGGATCGGATCGAGCAGTAAACGGTTTGGTTTGTTCCATTGTCTCAATCTTTTCATTTTGGCAACGACCATGTTTAGTCGCTGGATTCTTGTAGTGTCTCGAGCTCGAATAGGAGCATTGAATCCATTCAGGATATCCAAAGCCTCAAACGGTTGTCTCGGCATAAAATACAAGGCATACTGAGAAGCAAGATATAATCGTGGCCATCTCTCATAGAAATATTTGGCGAAGGGAGAATTTGGAAGTACAATCCTCGGATGTGCTGAGCTATATCTCTCAGAGGATGTACTCTTTGCATTCACGGCTGTGGACGGCCGCATAACTGCCATCTCCCCAGAGGGAGTGGGGTCCTGCTCAGCGTGTGCGTCATGAAATGGTGGTAGTATCGTACGAAAGTTTATGGACAATGATGTCAATTGCTCTATTCTCGACTCGATCTGCGTAACCGAGTCTCTTATCTCGGCACTGTCGCAATGTTAGTTTAGAACGACAGCAGTGTTTCGGCTTTGAGGCTATGTTAGCAAGGAGAAAATTAAAGAACATACAGTGCAGACAGGTCGACTTTAGCATTTGCTAGGTCCTGGATTTTTTGAAGGCTTCCGGAGAGACTCTCAAGGATCCCACTGAGTGTAGAGACTTTATCCAATGATGAGTCTACGCCTTTTTCAACTATTTCGAAACCATTTCCCTCATCAAAATCTTTTTCCCATGCCCACAACCACATCAAACAGTCATCAAGTCTTCTGGCAAGTTTGACATCCTCGCTGAGGAAGTCGTAATCATTTAATAGAATACGATGCAAACTTGCGTGGGCCGAACTAAATAGTGATCGAAGTGGGCGTTTTGCGACTTGAGTTGGAATAGATGTCATCTTCTGCGACTGTTTGGAGTTTCAAGGCCTGGCAGAATCAAGAAGAAACGGAAGAGTGATATCAACATGAGGAGCATCAGGCAGTCTTCTCCATGGTCCCATGCATCGGGCACCAGGCTTACTCCCTGAAAAGACGACTGAAGATGAACCGTTCACTGCCTTGATGAGCCGACAAATGCAAATGGGGTCACCAGACCACATTACACCATGTCGTCGCAGCCGGTGGGCTAGCGCCGTCCGTGCACTCCTAACAAAACCATACAAATTCTTAGCGGTGGGAGCCCACCGACATGGTGTACAAAAGCAACGGGATTGAGCTGAATTGATAGTCCACGTCTGCTCTTGAATGAGGCTACGCTAAACTCGAAGCAATCTGCGAGTGGTACTTATCTCAGCGTGATTGGCTGTGTATTTGGTAAGAAGCACTAAATTAAATATTGGGCTTGCCCATGTGGTCTTTAACGTATTGCTTTTCCCGTGCTAGTTCGCTATCTTTCGGTAGCGTCGATCTCTGCATTTGCAGAAGATCTCAAAACTTCAGCGTGCTTGGACGCGCTCTCTGTGGCTTCGCCGATTGAAGGTACTATGTGTTCTCGTCGCAGTTGATAGATCAATTGCTCTGGTCAACCGCCTTAAATACCAGAAAGTCTTTTGAATAGTCCGTCAGATTAATTTGACATCAATAATTCCGCATTTTGAACACCAACAGCAAATATGGCCGCTGGCGGCATACCTGAGGCTGTCGCGGCTTTATCCTTGGGCATTAGTTTTGCAGCCATTGTCGTCAACACATTAACTGGGACCATTTCAAATACGGAAAGAACATACTACTGGTATAAAAGATGCAGGCCACATTTGCAAACTATGCGCGACAGGTTACAGAAATGCAAAGACGATCTGACTGACTGGGAAAATCTTTGGGGTTACGACACCCACAGCACCCAATCTCGATATCCACGAGATAATTACGACCATTTTTGGTCACATGAAGGACTTCAAGGCGTGGATGATCGAATTATCAGAATTCGCAATAGTGGAGAGAACCTTCGACAGACGCTGAGTGGGAGAAACCGACATTCCAACCGACACTCTGTTAAGTCTCTCGGCTTGAGGGGTTTCATACCTTTAATAAAGTTCAAGGTTTGAACTTCCATGAGATATGCTATGTTCGTTGTAGCAGAATTAACGATGTCTAGGTATCAGATAAAGAATGGCAGACCTGGAGAAACAGGTTAACGAACAATATCTCTGAGGGAGACATTACAAATATCGACGAGAAAATACGAACAAAAATCGCTTTTACGCTATGGAGAAAAAACTCTTTGACGGAAGACATTGCAAGAATGGCCGACGACATCAATGCCTTGATATCAGAAACCACAAGAAGGTTCAGAATCAATCAAGGTCACGAACAGTTAGATTTGAGACCTACAAAAGATGAGATTGAGTATGGGCATAAGCTTTATCAGTTCTGCTCAAGGCTCGCCAAATTCCTTGAACCATTACATGAGCGGTACTCAAGATCGGGTTCAAATTGGCACCTTCAGCTAGAATACACCGATAACGTCGCTTGCAAGCATATTCGTAGTATGGTGGAGTTTGAGGCAAATCTTCTTAGGACAATTCCACAGGGTAGTAACGCGAAAACTGAAGGCTTCAGGATGCGTTTTGTGTTCGACCCTGACAGCGTGAATCCGGAAGAGCCCACTCCTACTACTGCCTTCAGGGGGTCTTTCACAGCTAACTACTTGTCCTGGTTTAGAGAGACCGATTTTGACGATGATGACAGATGGAACGCTAGTAAAGCGGATCGAGCGACAGCTATCCTTGGCTTCGTTAATTGGACGATTCTCCTCTGGCAAGGAAAGTGGAACTCCGATATTTGTCTATGTCGGATACGATGGTTTAATTCTAGAAATCGACAAACACACCTCGCCTGCTTCAAGCCTGGTCAGGGACATGTAAACCGTCGCAACTTGCCAAGGATATGGCTTTTCTCCGTTGCTATTGCTGGACTTATACTAGCTACTCCCGTCACTATCACACATACCACTAACGGAAATAGTGGCGGGGACGGGGATGCTAGTGTGAGTGAGAGGGAAGCGGCACGGAGTTATACACTCTGGATCTGGAACCGAAATGAAGCGGATTGGAAAAAAATATCTCATGATCGCCTTCACAGCAAAATTTTCGACAAAACCAAAAGTTGTGGCGTCGCTGCAGCGGTGCTATACTTTTTGGAGAAGAAAAACGCTCATCTGGTTGAATGCTCGAATCCAGACATGTTCAAAGCAATGTACCTGATTCATTTCATTGATCACGTTTTCACACCGTAAGTATCTTATCATAACAGCGCGAGTCCTCACTAAGCTCGTAGGATTGCCGAGTACTGCGAAGAAATCATCAATAAGTATAACGGATTTCGATTTACGAAATGGCGGCCGAGCCTTGATTCTCTATTTCCTGTCTCAAACCGACCACCACCATCCACAGGGGAAGATGGTTGTTTTGGAATCCCAGAGCAATTGGAGAGTATATAGAAGAAAGCAACCAAACGGTGATTCAGTCGAGTTTCCATTAATGTAAATCACAAAACGAGATGAAGATTAGGGATGATAAAACTCCCAAATAACAAGACTATGTGGCAACTGCACATTCCATAACTTTGCTAGGAGATCAAAAGTTTTACCAATAACGATCAAATCGCGGACCTACTTGAAATGTAATCGAGGAGTTCCGGCCGGAATGTGAGATATCGGAGGTGCCGAATGTCGCACCAACTGAGAAATAGCAGTTTCTCGTTGCTCATGCTGAAGCACCACTCTAAGAAATCGCCATTGGATATCCTGGGCCCGCGATAGCCGGGTCGATGTTATGGTCATGTGGGCTGGCGCATGCATTCCGTCGTGAGGGCCGGCAATGGATAAAGGATGTGTCGAAATATTGAATACGCAGACGTAAAGGTTTCCCCGAAGGCGGGTGGACAAATAGTGAATTATTGGAGAGATTCCCAATATTAACGTTGCGATTCCTGAAGCTTGGCAGGCATCGCCAACAGCGGGGGAAGCACATCTGAATTTTATCGTCAGCCTATATTGACGGTTGCAGCGCAGACACAAGCCACAATATCAAATTTTTAAATTTTGAGCCTATCTGAAAGGGTGCGTCAGTCTTCTACGTGCAAGAAACTTGCTTAATTCTTGCAACCACCACGATGCTGACTGTACGCATTGTATGCATAGAGAGCATCTACCATTGAGAAAACCATAACTGGATGGAACAAGACTCTATAATAGAACTTCCTCATCTTCCTCAGTACCCTGTTCACATCTCGTTATTCAAGGGTGTCCAGAATTCTGCCTACCTCCGGGAGCAGCTTCTAGCAACTAATGCGGAGTTTGAGTATGGATTTGTGGACGCAGAAACAGTAATCAACCCTTCTCAATTACCTACCCCATCTAGTCCGGAATGGTCTAATGCTGACCAGAATACACGGTCTCTAGATTTTATCCGTGAACCAGGTGCTCGCGGCGGTCTTCCGAGCAATCAATGACATGAAGCATGATCGTCTCAGGAGCCGCAACGTACACTCTGAGATTGTATTTTCTTTAAGTCCAAACAACAACGTAGGTTGGCCAGCTCTTGATTAGCGTCCTTGCAACAATTCTTGGTTCTTCGCTATTAGCAGCTTGGTATTAGAAGCCCACTTCAAATCTCGCACTTCAATTCAGCAATTTTATTTTAATGTTTTCTGCTTCTGGTTCGAAAATATTCCTCGTCATCTTTTCTTACTTTTTCTCTGTTATAAATAATCAAACATATATCACGGATCCTTCACAGTTCCTAACATCACCTCCAGATCGCCGAATCTTTTCGTCGTTTTGGCATAACTTCTACCAGCACTTCGATTCTCGCCATCAAAGTCCTCAACACTCCCACCACTCTTCAAACAATACCCAACCCCTCCAATCATCTTGGCCAAGTCGTTCGAGGTACTCGAATCCCGTTCAATAAC
>Ga0335075_10016835_pt1 | contig 10893 bp, 8 predicted proteins | sample Lox_Sample_24_FD_206723 | JGI IMG/M metagenome (GOLD analysis project Ga0335075, IMG submission 206723) | Soil microbial communities from Loxahatchee National Wildlife Refuge, Florida, United States - Lox_Sample_2.4 | ecosystem: Environmental > Terrestrial > Soil > Wetlands | place: USA: Florida... | reverse complement strand
TCCATCGTTATAGCTGATATGCAGAGCGGGCATCGAATGCACTCGAATCCTTGAGTGTTGCCAACAAAAAATGAGTTCTACGCTTCTTATCGGCAGGATTCGTAATCTTCCAGGTTAGAAACCTCTGAGATCACGACTACCAGGCGGGTCGAACGCGGATATACAGTTCTGGTTAAGGGCTTTTGGCAGCAACAAAAAGCCCCTCGCGAGAGAGGCTTTCTTTGTTACAAGACGAGTTGTCTAAATCGGAGGTTACCTTCCAGGCGTGGCGGCTGCGGAGGCTGAAGTCCCGGCAATGAAAAAGTTGTGATCGTAAAGATTGCGGTACATCACGCCAGCTATTTCAGCAGCTTTCGGACCGAATGTTGGCCTGCCGCCTTCCAGGAAAATTACCACTACAACTCGGCCGCGGCTGGTATTCGCATAAGAGGCGAACCATCCGAAGCGCGTCCCGGCATGAGAGCAAGTTCCCGTTTTTCCCAGAATTTCTTCTTCATTGAAATTCAGCCCAAGCCGCCGTGCTGTTCCATACTGCACCGCGCCAGCCATGCCGACGGAGATTTCGGGAATCAGCGGAGCGATATCCAGTTGGCGCTTGATACGCGGCTGGAAATTCGCAACATCTTCTGGTGTCGTGGGGTGTTGCAGATAATAGAGCGTCCCACCATTGGCTATGGCCGAAACCATTGCGCCGAGTTGCAACGGCGTCATTGAAACGCCCTCGCCGAACGAGCACATCTTGCCTACACCACCGAGCTTTTCGGGAATCACTTCTTCGGGGTATGTTCCCAACTGTTCGCCCGGAATATCGTAGCCCGCCAACTCGCCGAGGCCGTATTGATGAGCGTAGTAGGCAACTTTTTCGAAGCCCAGTTTGCGTCCCAGCGCCTCAAAATAAGCGTTATTCGAGTGCGCCAGCGCCTCGGTAAGATTCATGCGGCTGCGCCCGCCCAGAGAAACTTCCGTTTCCCTCGAGATCAGGCCTTCGCTCAAAGCTGCCAGAGCGACCGAAAGCTTTATGGTCGAGCACGGTTGCGCCCCGCTCGATAACGCCAATTTCTGATTCACCATGGCCAGGACTCGCCCGCTGGTGGGCTCGATCGCGACCACGGTCCCGTTCATGTTTCCCAAGGCATCGATTGCCGCCTGCCGCACCACCGGGTCTTCGCCGTCGGTAATATCGCCCGCAGTCAATCCTTCGGCGAACGAGCTCATGTAAAAGCGCTCGTGATAAGAGTGCCGGCGCGTGCCGACGGATGGGTGCATAGTCACCGAAGCCTGCTTGATCGTGGCGTGATGACTGCTGACAACAACCGCACGGCTGGCCGCAAGGTGACTGGCAGTCGAGCGGCTGCGCGCCAAATGCCGCATCCGGCGCTTGGTGTGCTGGCTCTCGTTTAATTTAGTGGATTTTGGCTTGCTGGCATTCAGAGCGCGTGGCGAGACGTGCGCCGCCCACATACCCGGCGCCAGTAACAATCCCCCAATAATAACGGCTAGACGAAGAGAATAGCGGTTCCCTGACTTGCACATCTCTGGTTTTTCCCTCTGATCCCCGGCTGTGCGTGTTTCCGTGCAAGGAGCGTGCCAGTCTGCCGGTCTTGACCGCAAGCTACGTCCAACTGCGCTGATACTAGAGACTTATGGTGTTTCAAGCAACAACAAACTTTCTATTCAAAGAATTCCTGATTTCGATCCAACCCATTATGGAACAAGCACTTAAACGGGAAATTACCTGTGTTCTGCTGCCTCGGTAACCCATTACCTCATAACTGAAGAGATTCGCCCTAAAAGGCAAAACTTTTTCACATTCTCGTCTATTTTCTCCAGAACCCATCTTTTAACGAAAATTTCGAGACGTGTCTAAACGAGGTCACATCACTTCGCCGCGCTTGCGCAGGAATGCCGGAACATCTAGGTCGTCCTGCTCGAAATTAGCAACCATCGCGGTCCGCATGGTATCGAGCGAAATTCCGTCGTTATGGTTTAGACCAACAGAATTCCCCGCCATATGGCTCGGCGCATTCATTGCCGGCGGCGTCTCCGTCATAAGCGGCTCCTCCATCACCGGTTCCGGCATAGAATCCGGAAATGACGGCACAAACGGAGCTCGCCCTAGCGGTTCGGGAAAACCCATCGCGTCTTCGTGCGAGGCCGAAAATGATTGCCGCACTTCATATGGCCGGTGCTGGGTTCGCGGTATTTCGCGGAACCCCGTGGCAATTACTGTGATTTTCACCGAGTCTTTCATCTTTTCGTCCATTACTGCGCCAAAGATAATGTTGGCATCTTCATGCGCCGCACTCTGAATGATAGTGCAAGCCTGTTGCACTTCCGCCAACTTGAGCGAAGCCGATCCGGTGATGTTGATAAGGATGCCGCGCGCGCCATCGATTGCCCCGGCCTCAAGCAGGGGAGACGCAATCGCCCGCTGGGCCGCTTGCGTGGTGCGATTCTGTCCGCTTGCCGTAGCCGTTCCCATTACCGCATATCCCATGCGCGACATGATCGTCTTCACGTCGGCGAAGTCGCGGTTGATGATTCCAGGGATCGTAATGATGTCCGAAATTCCTTGCACGCCCTGGCGCAGAATGTCATCGGCGACGCGAAACGATTCGAAGAATCCCGCATCCTCTGCAACCGCGAGCAGCTTTTCGTTGGGAATCACGATGGTGGTGTCGACCGATTCCATAAGCTCGGCAATTCCCTTCTCGGCTTGAGTCATGCGCCGCTTTCCTTCGAAGGAAAATGGCTTGGTGACGACGGCGACCGTGAGCGCGCCCATCTCGCTGGCCAGTGAGGCAATGATTGGAGCCGCACCCGTTCCGGTGCCACCGCCGAGGCCGGTGGTGACGAAAACCATGTCTGCGCCCTCGAGCGCTTCAATGATTTTGTCCGAATCTTCGAGCGCGGCTTTACGCCCAACTTCAGGATTCGCTCCCGCGCCTAACCCATTGGTCAGCTTCACGCCCAGTTGCAGCTTGACCGGCGCGCGCGACATGCGCAGCGCCTGCAAGTCTGTGTTGGCGGCGATGAACTCGATGCCTTCGACTCCAGCATCGATCATGCGGTTGACCGCGTTACCGCCGCCTCCGCCCACGCCAATCACCTTGATCTTGGCGTCGTTGAGAGGCTCTTCATTGAAGCTGATGCGAATGCGCGAATCGTTTGTCATAATTTTTCACCCGAATTTTTGATTTACTTACTTTTTTGCGACCTTTGCGGCCGTTCCCGGCGATCTTCGCGGCTAAAAGCTTTGGCCTGATACAGTTAAAAAAGCTCTTATCCGCAAAGCACGCGAAGAAGTTCCGCAAAGAGCGCAAAAAACGGTTGCTTTTACTGCTTGGAACTTCGTACTCGGTTCTCTTTACCCCACCAACATCGCTTTCAACCTCGACCCCCAGCGATCGCTCTGAAATCCCCGAGCCACACGGGCCCGTTGTCCGTACGCGACCATCCCCAGCACCGTGGCGTACTCCGGCTCAGCCAAACTTGCCGGCATCTTTGCCAGAGGCGTGGGCCACGACAACCGCACCGGGCGTCGCAATACAGACTCCGCCACATCGAAAATGCCCGGCAGCCGCGATCCTCCGCCGCTCAGCACAATCCCCGCCAAACAGGCGTCGAACATGCCGCTCTGCCGCAGAGTCTCGCGCATCATTTCAAACAACTCGCGCGCCCGAGGCTCCAGAATTTCCGCTACCATCCGTTGTGGCATCAATCGGGAAGGGCGATCGCCCACGGAGGGCACCTCGACCTCATTGCCTTCCGGAATCAAAGTCACGATGGCATTGCCGTAAACTTTCTTGATTTTTTCGGCTTCCGAGAGCGGCGTACACATTCCTACCGACAAATCGCTGGTGAAATGATCTCCGCCCACCGGAATCACTCCCGTATAAGCGACCGAGCCCTGCAGGAAAACCACCAACTCCGTCGATCCGGCACCAATGTCTGCCAGACAAACTCCCAACTCTCGTTCGTCGGCCCGCAAAACGGAGTCGGCAGCGCCCAGCGGCTCGAATACCGTGTCGTCGACGTGAACTCCGGCGCGATTTACTGCTGTGATCACGTTCTGCGCCGCGCTGGATGCCGCCGTTACCAGATGAACCCGAACTTCGAGCCGCGTGGCCATCATCCCTAGCGGATCATGCACTCCTGACTGCTCATCCAAAATAAATTCCTGGGGCAGCAGGTGGAGGACCTCGCGGTCGGCCGGCAATGGAATGGCCCGCGCTCGCTCCACCGCCTGCTTAATTTCATCGCGCCCGATTTCCCTCGGACGTGTTCCCAGCGTGATACCGCCATGACTGTTGACTCCCCGAACGTGGGCTCCGCCAATGCCCACGATTGCATGCTCAACCGCCGCACCACCCACATCTTCGGCCGCTTCCACTGCCTTCTGAATGGCCGCAACGGCCTTATCCAGTTCAACAATGACGCCCTTACGCGAGCCCCGAGACTCCGCCACGCCGTGTCCGCGATAGCGCAGCCCGCTGTCGCCAACTTCTACCATCAGCGCACAAGTCTTTGCGCTACCCACATCAATCGCCGTAAGAAAATTCGCTTGCTGATTCGCCATTGCTTATGAATTCCTCGATCGATTTCCCACTGAACTATTCACCGCGAAACTAGCTCTCACTTCTTACCCATGTTCTTGCGTGACCTAATCCGTCTGACCCGGCCTTACCTGGCTCTTGGCGATGGCCGCGCTCGGCTTAGGCCCGCCCCCGGAAGACTTTTTCGTGGCAGAGTTTGCTGCCTTAACGGTAGGTGCGGCTTTCTTCGCCGTCCCCGCTGACTTTCTCCACTTCGCAATTTTCTTCGGCTTCGCTCTCGCTATAACTTTCTTCGCCGTCGCCCCTTGAGGCGGAGCCTTCGGATCAAGTTTTTTCTCGGTCAATTCGAAAGCAGGTTTCGGGACAACCCGATTCTGTGGCGGCAACCTGGAAATCAAGGCCGCCGGCTTCACTCCTGCCGCAGCGGCGACTCTCGCAGAAGCCGGACTCAACGCCGCGCTCTTCGCTGTCCGCTCCATATCCGGATTCACAATGATCTGGTTGTCGTAGCGTAGATCCACAGATTCCAGCTTCTGAAACTGCTGCCGCCATCCCTGCGCATGAGTTACATAAATCTTGTAGCGGCGCAAGTAATCCGTCGATCCCAGGTGCACCAGCACATCCCCCGCGGGATCATTCACGCGTACCTTCACGTCTTCCAGATCCGAAAGATCCACTTCACTCAAATCCTGCGAGTAGTGCGCGCCGCCCGAATCCAGATCGCGTACCATCTCGCCATAAATTTTCATACGCGGAGCGCGCGTCGACAGCGGCTCGCCCGGATTCATGCCTAAGATCACCGGGAAGGAATATCTACGCTTTGGAGTCAATTCCATCAGCGTGCCGCCTGCATCGATCAGCATCATGTGCGGACCTACGCGCGCGAATGCCACGGGCGTGCGTTCATGAATCTGCACTTGCAGGCGGTTAGGGACGAAACGCATCACGCTCGCCGATTCCACCCACGGAATCTGCTCCAGTTGAGACTTTTGCAACGCCAGCGGAATGAAAAAAATATTTCGCCCAATGTCGGCGCCCATCACTTCCATGATCTGCGCCTTAGTCACGTTCTGCATGCCGGTAACTTCAATGTTGTCGCTCGAATCCACGCGAAAGCGCCAAGAACGCGCACCATAGCGATAGAGTGCGCCGGCAATAACCGCGCCCACACACAATGCGCCCGCGGCTAAGAAGGCCCAAAACAAACGATTGGCAGTTTTTTTTGGAAGAGAACTTCGGCGGGCGGAGACGCGCTTTTGACCACGCAGAAAGGGAGATTCCTCATCGACATCCAGATCGAGCAGACGCGAATCGTCCATCTCCTCGCGCCCGGCTTCTGCGCTGGATGGATACAACTCCTCCTGCAAGATGGTCGGCCCCGATTTCCGCGCCATCAGTTCAGGTCAGTTGTCGCTGTGGAATCGCTGAGCTTTCAAACTATAACTTTATTTCTCGGCGAGAGACACACAAAATTTTGGAGTTTTGCACAGGCAGGAATCGCATTGGACATCAGCCAGAAGATTTTACTGATACCAGGCTTAATTTAAGACAACATGCGGATGACTTACGTTTAGATGGGACCGTTGCCTGAAGTCTCTAACGAGACCATTGGCACTCGGACTCTCACATTGGGTTGCGGAATTCGCACCCGAGGAACACTCGGCCTCACTCTTGAACACAAGATGGGAAAGTTTATCGCCGCGACATCCGGAATCTCCACCCGAATGCGGGAGACTTGCTGTTCAATCCGTGCCTGGTCCTCTTCCATCCGGGCCATCGCCATTTCTTTCCGCGCGGAGACCGACTCTAAATTTCCAAAGCGACTTCCCACCTGCGATATCCTGGTCTGGAGCCGGGCCCCCGTCGTTGCCAAACGGCAGGAGGCCGTTTCATCGCGCGCGGTAATGAGTTTGGCTTTCGCCAGGAACCAGCCCGCCTGTCCGGAAGCCAATGCCAGCACTGGTCCAGTCTGCTCGGCGACATGGGCGACACCGCGATCTATGCTGCGATGCAGCCAGGCCGCGCCTCCGTCGTGATAAAAACCGTTAAGCCCTAGCGCCACAACTCCAGCCGTCAACCAAGCCCATGCCAGTTTAGTTTTCATCGCCTGATCTCCACGTTATCAAGTTGGACGAACCTCTTCCAACTTCGTTAGCAATACAAGATACGGACGTAGGTGGAAATTTGTTCCCGCCTTGTCTTTCGGAAGAAAAGCAGCCTTGGCCTCCTGCAAAAACCGGCTTTACAACTCTCCCGATTGTCGAAATGCAAATGATCCGGTCGCATTCCCTATGTTTCAATTTCAAGACAATGTCCACAACAAAATACAAAGCCTTGACAGCTCTGTGACACTCTCTCTGGTTTGAGCTTCTACTCTCCGTTTACACCGTGATCAATCGCCATCAAGCGAATGCGGTGAAAGGGAGAATCAATATGAAGCAACTTACGGAGGTTCTGGAACGAACCGCCAACCGGCGCTCGTTTCTCAAAAATAGCCTGGTCGCCGGAGGTGTGGCGACCGTAGGAGCCGGCATTCTGGGCCGCACCTTGCCGGCATTTGCCCAGGAGGCCACCAGTGGCGCAATCACGCAAGGAGACATTGCGATCCTTCGCTTTCTCGCCGCAGCCGAACTCATCGAGTCCGATCTTTGGACGCAATACGCCGAACTCGGTGGCATCGGCAATCTTGCGCCCATCGAAATCGATCCTAACGAACCGTTGAATCCCTACCAGATCGCTTTGTCGAATTTGGATGGCGACGGCCCGCAGTACATCTCCAGCAACACTCTCGACGAGGTAAGCCACGCGACCTTTCTGAATGCCTATTTGGAATCTAAAGGCGCGCAACCTGTCGATCTCAGCAAGTTCGCGACTTTACCGGGAAGCACCGCCAAGGGCTCGTCAGGAAAATTGCGCCTCACCAATCTGATGAACCTCAACGTCGACACCAGTTGGTACGTTCGCTACCGCAGCAAGACCAATCCCGATCTCGGTGCCACATTTCCGCAGGCCATTACGCTCAACGGCGTGACCGCCATCCCCAGAACGGACGCGGATTATCACGGCAAATCGAATCCCAACTTTCCCGGCAACGATCACATTCAGGCCATCGCCAATGTCGCGGCATTTCATTTCGGCGCGATTGAACAAGGCGGCAGCAGCCTCTATTCGGCGATGGCGCAGAAGGCGCATAACGTCGAAGTCCTGCGCATCGTCGTCAGTATCGGCGGAGATGAAGTCGCTCATCTTCTGGAGTGGGTCGATTTCGCCGGCAACGGGGTGCAGGCTCCGGTGGCGCCATTCTCCGACCCCAAAAGCGGGCTAACATTTCCAAACTTTTTCGATCCGCTGAATCCGCTGATTCAGCCCAGTCTGATCTTTCCGGTCCCATGCCATTTCATCGACCGGTCGCTGCCGCTCTGCGCGGTGATTCGGCCGACCGATCCCACAGGAATTGCTGGAAACGTCGTTCAATTCCTGACGGACATGAACCTGTTCTCCGGCCAATCAAGTGAGTTCTTCGATGCTTTGACTGAACTCGCCACTGCGGCCGACGCCGCCCATCGCGGTTTCTAACCAGCACCCATGCGGTGACAGCGGGCGCTGTGCGTCGAACCAGCCGTCAGCGCCCGATTAATTCTTTATTACGTTCCACTATGTTTCCAATTTAACTAGAGGACACAATGATCGAAGGCCTGTTTCAACCCATGCACTTAATGATCATCGCTGGAATCGCTCTCTTGATCTTCGGTCCCAAGAAGCTGCCCGAGTTCGGCAAAGGGTTGGGCGAAGGCATCCGCGGATTCAAGGCGGCCATGCAGGGGAAAGAGGAACAACAAGCAATAAATGCTCTGCCGTCGAATGCGCAGGAAATGGAAGACAAGCAATAATTCCACGACTGCTACTGCGTCGCGATCAACTGCCATTTGAGTCTTTGATCCCGGAGTCTATCGTCTCCCGTATAAAACCTTAGGCAGCGCTTTCTTGTTGACGAAGGAGTCCGGTTAGTGGCCTACTAGCGAATGCCGCGCCAGTCGTGGATTTTCACGCGGCTACGCTTTGGTGGTAGGCCCCCCTGTTACCTAACACCCCGTGAGCCGGCGCTTTTCTAAAGCAGAAATTTGCGAACGTCTATGAGTCTTGACGTAAACATCAAAAACAGCTTCTATCCAGGAGGAGTCTGATGCATAAGGTTCCATTTCTCCCCGTCTCTGCAATCGCTTTAGCTTTAGTCTTCAATTTCAATTTCGCCTTCGCTTCCGAAGGCACTCGCCCTCTCATCACCTCGGCCATAAACGAAAGCAATGTCGTTACGCTCGCGGGCAATACCCGGCCGGAAGCGAATGCCCAGAATGATCGCGGTCGCGTTTCCGACAATCTCCTGTTCGAGCATATGCAGCTTCAGTTGCGCCGTCCGGCCGAGCAGGAAGCCGCACTTGAAAGTTATATCGCCGAGCTACAAAAGCCCGGTTCTCCGAACTATCACCAGTGGCTCACTGCGGAACAGTTGGGCGTGCGCTATGGCTTGGCGAAGTCAGACCTCAATACGATCTCGTCCTGGCTTCAAGGACACGGGTTCAAAGTAAACATGGTTTACCCCAGCGGCATGCTGATCGATTTCTCCGGCACCGCTGGCCAGATTCGCCAGACTTTCCAGGCTGAGATTCACAATCTCACTGTGAAAGGCGAAAAGCACGTGGCGAACATGAGCGACCCGAAAATCCCCGCGGCCCTCGCGCCGGCAGTGGTGGGCATTGCGTCATTAACTGATTTCCGGCCGCACCCAATGTACCGCTCGAAATCTCAGTACACTTTCAACTCGGGCGGATACACCTACTACGCGGTTGTGCCCGGAGATCTGTCGACTATTTATAACCTGAATCCGCTCTTTACCGCGGGCACGACCGGCAAGGGCCAGACCATCGCGGTAGTCGAAGACACCAACATGGACCCCAATGACTGGCAGAGCTTCCGCTCCACCTTCGGTCTCACCTCCTACACTTCGGCGAGTCTGGGAATGGTTCAGCCCGGCAACTGCATGGACCCTGGCGTAAACGGAGATGCGGTCGAAGCTTCCCTCGACGCCGAGTGGGCTACCGCAGCCGCTCCCGACGCAACCATCAAGATGATTTCGTGTGCAAGTTCCTATCCCACGTTCGGCGGCCTCATCGCCATTCAAAACGTGTTGAACCTCACCACCCCGCCCTCGATCATGAGCATGAGCTACGGTCTGTGTGAGGAAGTGACTCCCGCCGCGATGCGAGCGGAGTTTAATTCAACGTTCCAGCAGGCAGTTTCCGAAGGCGTTTCGGTGTTCGTTTCCGCAGGCGATGCCAATGCCGCCGCCTGCGATCGCGGCTCATCCGAGGCCATCGCCGGCATCACCGTAACTGGATGGGGCGAAACGCCGTATAACGTTTCAGTCGGGGGCACCGATTACGGCGATAGCTACCTGAATGAAAACAGCACATACTGGAGCGCGACCAACTCTCCCACGTATGAGTCGGCGCTGTCATACGTTCCTGAGATTCCGTGGAATGACTCTTGCGCCAGCGTCCTGCTCGCGACTGTTGAAGGCTACTCCACCACCTACGGAGCGAATGGGTTCTGCAACAGCTCCACCGGCGCCGGCTTCCTTGACATCATTGGAGGCAGCGGAGGCCCCAGCACCTGCGCCACGGGTTCGGTCGCGGGTAAAGACTGCCAAGGTTATGCCAAACCTTCATGGCAAAACATACTGGGAAATCCGAGCGACGGAGTGCGCGATATCCCCGATGTCTCGCTGTTTGCGGCTAACGGGTTGTGGGGACACTATTATGTCTTCTGCTTCTCGGTCGCTTCCTTGGGAGGAGTTCCCTGCACCGGCGCACCGGACAATTGGTTCGGCGGCGGCGGAACATCGTTCTCTTCGCCCATCATGGCCGGAATCCAGGCTCTGGTAAACGAGAAGAACGGGTCAAAGCAGGGTAATCCGAATGTGGCTTACTACGCGCTGGCCAATGCGGAATACGGTACGGCCGGCAACTCAAGCTGCAACTCCACTCTGGGCAATGCGGCCTCCAGCAGCTGCGTCTTCTATGACGTCACGCTCGGAGACATGGACGTTCCCTGCACCGGCTTCCGGGATTGCTACACGCCATCGGGCGCGATCGGAGTGCTCTCTACTTCGGACCACGCTTATGATCCAGCGTACGGCACCAATACGGCATGGGATTTCTCCACCGGCATCGGCACGGTGAATGCCAATAACCTGGTCAACCAGTGGAGCACCGTAGCGCCACGTAAATGACAAGATAGCCATCAAACAAAAATCCGGCAGGACGCGATTGCGTTCCCT
>Ga0335075_10016834_pt1 | contig 10894 bp, 7 predicted proteins | sample Lox_Sample_24_FD_206723 | JGI IMG/M metagenome (GOLD analysis project Ga0335075, IMG submission 206723) | Soil microbial communities from Loxahatchee National Wildlife Refuge, Florida, United States - Lox_Sample_2.4 | ecosystem: Environmental > Terrestrial > Soil > Wetlands | place: USA: Florida... | reverse complement strand
GTGGGCCAGCTGTGTGCCGTCGTTCAGGTCGAGCTTGTGACGAATCCGGTCGCGATAGGTCTCCACGGTCTTGACGCTCAGGTGCAGGCGCTCGGCGATGTCCGCGGTCTTCACCCCCTGACCGATCAGAAGGAATACCTCCAGCTCGCGGTCGGCCAGGGCGTTCACCGGCGAGAGCGCGACGGCCTGTCGCTCCGCCCCGACCGTTCGTTGCAGTATCCGCTCGGTCATCGTGTCGCTTAGCCAGATCTTGCCTTGCAGCACGCAGCGGATCGCTTCGACGATCTGGTTGGTGGCCTGGTCCTTGTTGATGTAGCCCAGAGCGCCGGCGCGGAGAGCACGCTCGGCGTAAAGCGACTCGCTGTGCATAGACCAGACCAGGATGCGAACGCGGTCGTTGTGGTCCTTGATACGCTTGATCAGATCGAGGCCGTTGCCGCTCTTGAGGGAAATATCGATGACGGCGGCATCCGGCTGAAGATTGGCGACGAGACGGAGGGCCTCCGTCATGTCGGCCGCCTCGCCGCAGACTTCCAGGTCGCGTTGCCGGTCGATGCGAATGGCCAGCGCCTCGCGCACCGCCGGATGATCGTCAACGATCAGGACGCAAGCGCGTTTCTTGTGGTTATTCCGGCTCATGGTATTTCCTCGCCAACACACACGTCACCAGAGTGCCGCTGGGCTGGGCCGGCTCGATGGCCAGCTTGGCGCCGATGATCGCGGCACGGTTGCGCATGATGCGGAGACCCAGGCCGCGGACCGCCACCGGCCGGTCGGCTATGCCGGTGCCGTCGTCCTGGATACGCAGAACCAGCCCTTCATTCGACTCCAGGGCAATGCGAATCTCCTTGGCATGCGCGTGTTTGACGGCATTGTGGACCGCTTCCTGGGCGATGAGATACAGGTGTGTCGCGGTCAGATTGTCGGCGATGGAAACGGGCGTGGGGCAGTCAAACACGCAGACCACTTTGCCCTCCTTTTGGGTATGGTCGGCCAGGTCGGCCAGCGCGGCCATCAGCCCTTCGGTATCGACAGAGACCGGCAGCAGCCCGCGCAGGACGGCGCGAAGGTCTTGCTGACTGCGTTGCAAACCCTGGATCATCTGCTCGAGCAACGGCGTTGCCTTGGAGGCATCGTTCTGAAGAGTCTCGGCCAGATCCTTGGCCAGCAGATTGAGGGCGGTCAGCTCCTGACCCACCGTATCGTGCAGGTCGTTGCCGATACGCCGCTGTTCCAGAGAGGCAATCTCGATCACCTCGCGCTCCAGCTCCTTGCGCTGCGTTATGTCTCGGATGATGCCGGTGAAGAGCTTCAGGTGCTCGATCTCGCTGACCGCCAGGTCCACCGGAAAGACGCTGCCATCCTTGCGCCGCGCCTCGACCTCTCGGCCGATGCCGATGATGCGTTTTTCGCCCGTTTGCAGGTATCTTGCCAGATAGCCGTCATGCTCGTCTCGATAAGGCGGAGGCATGAGCATTTTCACGTTCTGGCCGATCATCCCGGCGGCAGCGTAGCCGAACATCCGTTCGGCGCTCGGATTGGCAGACTGGACGATGCCGTTCCGATCGATCGTGAGGATGGCGTCCGCCGCAGTGCTGAGGATGGCTTGGAGATGTTCTTCGCTATCGCGCAGCGCTTCCTCGGCGCGCTTCGACTCGCTGATGTCCCGCACGATCGTCGAAGCGCTGACGACCTTGCCGCTGCCGTCGCGGAGCGGCGAAATCGACAACCGTACCGGAACGCGCTGCCCATCCTTGCGAATCCGCTCCGTCTCCAACCCCTCGACACCCTCGCCGCGCCGCACGCGCGCCATGATCGAACGCCATTCTTCGCTGCGCTCTTGCGGGATGAGCATCTGGAACGATCGCCCCACAGCCTCCGCGGCGGGATAGCCGTACAGCCGTTCGGCGCCCTGGTTCCAGGTTTGGATGATGCCGTCGAGATCTTTGCTAAAAATGGCGTCCACGGAGCTTTCGACGATGGACGCCAGACGGCGGACCACGGCGTCGGCGGCTTTTTTACGCTCCGTGATGTCCACGAAGGTAATCACCACGCCTTCGATGCGATTGTCGCGGGTGCGGTAAGGCATGATGCGGCGGCCCCACCAGACGCCCTCCGCGGTGGAAACCTCTTTCTCGCGCGGCGCCAGCTGGTGCAGGACTTCTTCCGCGTCGCCGAGCAGGTCCGGGTCGTCGAAGCGGGCCGTGATGTCACCGATGGGACGGCCGATGTCCGAGGCGATCAGATTGAACAGTTTGGTGGCCGCCGGCATGAACAGCTTGATGCGAAAGTCGCGGTCCAGGAAGACCGTGGCCATCGCCGTGCTGTTGAGCAGGTTGGCCATGTCGTTGTTGGCCGATTCCAGGTCTTCGAACTTGTCGTGCAGCTGGTTGTTGACCGTGTTCAGCTCCTCGTTGAGCGATTGCAGCTCTTCCTTGGAGGTTTCCAGCTCCTCGTTGGCCGATTGCAGCTCCTCATTCATCGACAGGATTTCTTCGTTGGAGGCTTTTAATTCCTCGTTGGAGCTTTCCAGCTCCTCAATGGTGCTTTGCAGATCCTCGCGGGTCGCCTTCAGCTCATATTCCAGCTGCCGGATCGCATCTTCGTCGCCGGCTTCGACCGGCGCTGGAGGGGCTAACGAGGACGAGGGCGGCTCGGAGGCGGCTTCGTCCTCGAAGGTGATGAGCAGCAGCCCCTCGGCGGCTTTCGGCGCCTGGATCGGCCGAACGGTCACGCGCGCCGGAGAATAGCTGCCGTTGCGCTTGACCCGGATGCCGGTCAACACCACGCTTTCGCTGTCGCGGATGGCGCGGTGGATCGCTCCCCGCAGCCGGGTGCTCAAGCCTTCGCGGGCCATCCGCATCAGATCGTGGGTCGGCTCGCCGGTGGGGAATTCGAGGTAGCGCGTGCAAGGCCCGAAGTAATAGAAGATCTCGTACTTGCGGTTGATGAGAACGGCGGCCGGGGCAAACTGCTCCAGCAGCAGCCGCTGCGTCACCTCGGCGAAGTTGATCGGCTGAGCGGCGCCGCCTTCGACGCGGCGCCGTCCTGCGCCGGCCCCTTCGGTAGCGGCCATGATCGGAAAATCGACGTGTTCCGGCCGCGCCGCGCCGATGCGCCGGTACAGCCGCCGCTTCTTCGACAGCGGCTCGAACAGATCGACCTGCCGGCCGATGGTCTCCGAGGATCCCAAAAAGAGAAACCCTCCTTCCCTGAGCGCGAAGTGGAACAGCGTCAGCACTTTCTTTTGCACGTCCGCTTCGAGATAGATGAGGAGGTTGCGGCAGCTGATGAGATCAAGCTTGGTGAACGGCGCGTCGCTGATGAGGTTCTGGACGGCGAAGATCACCGTTTCCCGCAACGCCTTGTTGACCTGATAGGCGTGTTCGCCCTCCACCTTGACGAAAAAGCGGACCAGGCGCTCCGGCGACACGTCGGCGCTGATGCTGTCGGGATAGAGTCCGTGCCGGGCCGTTTCCAGGGCGTCCTCATCGACATCGGTGGCGAAAATCTGCACACGGCAGCCCTTGTGGACCGCCGCCAGCTGCTCCTGGAGCAGCATGGCGATCGAGTAAGGCTCCTCGCCGGTGGCGCAGCCGGGCACCCAGACGCGGATGACTGCATCGGCTTCCTTGCTCTGCACCAGCGGGGCGAGGACCAGGTTGGCCAGCTGGACAAAGGCTTCAGGATCGCGGAAGCAGCTGGTCACGCTGATGAACAGGTCCTTGACCAGCTGCTTGACCTCCTCCGGATGCTCGCGCAGGAACATCACGTAGTCGTGGATGTTATCGAAGTGGCTCAGCCCCATGCGCCGCTCGATGCGCCGCGTCAGCATCTCCTTGCGGTAGCAGCGGAAATCGAACCGGGTGCGCGTCCGCAGCAGGGCCAGCACCTGGGTCAAGTGGTCGGGCGCTTCCGGGCCGCCCTCGACCTGGGTGCCGCCGTTGAGATAACCGTGCTGGACATATTTGAGCAGGGCGTCGGGCATCCGTTCGACGGGCAGGACGTAATCGGTCAGACCGGTGGCGATGGCGCTCTGCGGCATGCGCGGGTACTCGGCGGTGGCGGGATCCTGGACCATGGCCATGCCGCCGGCGGCTTTGACCGCTTTCAGGCCCAGCGTGCCGTGCGACCCCGTTCCGGACAGGATGATGCAAATGGAGCGCTCTTGCCGATCGTCGGCCAGGGAACGCAGGAAGAGATCGATGGAGGTTTGCGAGGCGTGCCGTTCCACCGGGCCGGTCAATCGCAGGGTGCCGCCGCGGATGGTCATGTACTTGTTGGGCGGAATGATGTAGACGTGGTTGGCCTCGACCGGCATGTCGTTCTCGGCCTCGACGACCGGCATGGCGGTGTGGCGGGACATCAGCTCGACCATGAGGCTCTCGTGGGCGGGATCGAGGTGCGGAACCAGCACGAAGGCGATGCCGCTATCCGGCGGCATCGCGGTGAAGAATTTCTTGAAGGCGTCCAGTCCGCCGGCCGAGGCGCCGATTCCGGCCACGGGCGGTTCGGAAGGCTTCCTCGCCAGCGGGTCGGCCTCGGCTGGTTCGTGGGTCTCAGACGGCGGTTGAGCCGATTTTTTGCTTGATTTCTTCGCCGCCATCCCCGCATCTCCTTTGATGCCTCCACCTGCAAGCACTCATTGTACCCCCTGTGGGGCGAAATATAAGTCGGACGATGCCCGGCGCTTCGTGTCAGGGTTTCCCCTACATTTTTTGTCTACCCATCCCCGACTGTTGCTTTCCTGACAGTTCCGTTATCTTGTCTCCATGCGTCATGGAATCGGTGCGGCGCGATCGCCCACGCGCCGCCCGATGTTTAGGGTGCTCGCCTAACCACAACCGTGGAACCTCTCATGAAGCCAACGCTGTTGATCGCTGACGGCGATGCCGAGCTGTGCGATATCTACCACAGGTTTTTCGCCGAGCGCGGCTACGAGGTCGAAACCGCCCTGGACGGCCTGGACTGTTTGACGAAGCTGCGGCGGACGATGCCGGCGGTGCTGGTGCTCGATCATGAGCTTCACTGGGGCGGAGGCGACGGCGTGCTCGCCTGGCTGCGCGAGCAGCGTGCTCCGTCCCGGGTTCGCGTGGTTCTGACGACCACGGAGAGCGACTCTGCGAATGTGGCCACAGACATCAGGCCGCCCGTCGTCACGCTTCTGCCCAAGCCTTTCACGCTGACGACTCTCCTGGAGAATGTGCGAGCTGCCGTCGCCGGTAAAGAACACAAAGAGTCGTTGTATCTGGATCAGGATAATCTGTGTTCGGAGTTTCTCATCGGCTGAGAAAGAGGACGGATTCATGCCCAAATCCGGCGTTCGGCGGATCTTACCGACAGCCGAGCCGACCGGAGAGAAGGATGCTCTCCAGGCGACCGTTCCGCTCCTGGTACAGAGTCTGCTGGATCAGGACTTGGCCGAGCGCGTCGAGCGCGCGTTGCGCGCGACCGGCTACGGGCCGCTTCGCTTTGTCGAGGTTTCCGTCCAGGCACAGCTCGTCATCCTCGCCGGCCGTGTCCCCAGCTACTACTTGAAACAGATTGCTCAGACGGCCGTGCAGGCCGTTCCAGGCACCCATCAAGTCCGCAACGATCTCGAAGTGGTTTAACCCGGCCAACTTCCTCGTTCCCAAACTCGAAAGATGGGCATTGATTACGGCTTTGCTTTTTTGGAGTGCGGCGCTTTTCCGCCGCTTTGTTTGGCTTGTTTTTGTTGAACACCGAAAGAAAAAAAGCGGCGGAAAAGCGCCGCACTCCAAAAAAGCAAAGCCCGCATTAACGGTGAAGCCTGTGAGCCTCCAGCCAATCAATGGATCTTGGGAACGAGGGAGCGATGAGGAAACGAGAGATCGCGCCCATTATTCGCGGAGTACAATTGATTCCGAAGTGGAAATATGTGCAGGGGGAAAGATTAACATTTTTGCAAAAAATGGTTGACACGCGAAGAAGGAAGGGATACTCTCTACCCTATCTGTATGGCCTCTTCTCTGTTCCGGCCCCGCCGCTTCGCACCCGCGAACGGCGGGGTTTTTTCTCCTAACTTCTTGCCGGGCAAGAACCAGCGACCGAAAAATCTTCCACGGTTGCGGCGAGGCCTTTCAGGGACACCTGGACTGGATGGAAAACGTATAATAGTACTGCCGCTTCGGGGCGCATCCTGGAGGCGGAGGTCGATCGTCGCTCTTCTTCGCAAAGGAGTCCTCATATGCTCTCTCCCGAATGCCTCGGCGAGCTGCGGTCCGCATGGCTGCCTCATATCACGAAAGCGGGGCTGGATCGGCTCATTGAATTGCTGGAGAAGAGCAGTCCCCTGCTCATTCACGGCTGCTTCACGCGCGCGGTGCCGATGGGCTGTCTCGCTCAACATATCGCCTGGCATCATCCGCGCACGTGCCACTTGACCCTGGATGCCGGCATCACCTGGCTGCACCACGTCGCCGGCCTGAACCCCGCCACGTCGCACGTCTTGCGCGAGTGGGACCGTCGCGGCGTTCACGACCTGGAGATGCGGGCCGATCTACTCGCCTTCTTCAAGAAGGAGCAACGCCTCCGCCTTTCCCGCGCGTCGGTTCCGACGGCGTCGCCGGTGTTGGTGGAAGTCTAAAAGTCGCTGGCGGCTTAGCCCGCAGCGCCAGCAAGGGTAGCTAAGCCGCCAGCGGCTTAATCGGTGTTCGCTTTGCTCGCTTTCCTGGACAATCTGGGCCGCGGCACTCACTTCGCCTGGCGATCCTTGCTGGCCTTGCCCTTTGCGCTGCGCCGGCTGGCATCGCTCGTCCAACTGCATGAGATTTTGCTGGGTGCCTTACCGCTGGGCCTGGCGGCGGGGATGGCCATCGGCGTAGTGATTTGGATCCATCTGCGCGGCGCGCTGCAAACCAGCGGTGTACCCGGAGCCGTGCAATATCTTCCGCAAGCGCTCGCGCTGGCCGTCGTCCTTGAATTTGCTCCGCTGGCCGCCGGCTTGATTGTGGCCGGCCGTTCCGGCGCCAGCCTCGGTGCCGAGCTGGGATCGATGCGGCTGACCGAGCAGATCGACGCCCTGGAAGTGCTGGGCCTATCGCCGCTGCGCGAGCTAGTGGCGCCGCGCGTGCTTGCCTGCATGCTGACCTTGCCGCTGCTGACGCTGTTCATTGCCTACCTGGCCCTCGGCGCGGGCTACCTGGCCGAGGCGCTGGGCGGCAGCCTGTCCTGGATCCAGTATTGGACCGAATGTCTTCGCGAGTTGACACTCCGCGATGCCGTGCCTGCGGTCTTGAAGACGGTGGTGTTCGGTTATTTGATCGGCATCAGCGGCTGCTGGTTCGGCATGAACGCGCACGGCGGCACCGAGGGCGTCGGCCAGGCCGCCACGCGCGGCGTCGTTGTCTCGCTTTTCCTTGTGCTCGTCTCCGATGTGCTGCTCGTCAAGCTCATCCAGGTACTGATGGCCTCCGGTTAGCGACGCTTCGTAGAAGCGTCGCAAGCTCTCGACGCTTCGTAGAAGCGTCGCTAACCGGAAAGGGTCCGCAGGATCCGGCAGGGATTGCCGGCAGCGACGACCCGCGCCGGCACGTCCTTGACGACCACGCTGCCGGCGCCGACGGTCGCGCCGTCGCCGATCGTCACGCCCGGACAGATAATCGTGCCGCCGCCGATCCACACCTGATTGCCGATACGCACCGGCGTCGCCAGCTCCAGCTCCGTGGCACGAGCGTTCGGATCCGTTGGATGGTGCGCCGTGTAGATGTGGACGCCAGGCCCCATCTGGACATGGCATCCGATGTCCACGCGGGCGCAATCGAGAATGACACAGCCGAAGTTCAGGTACAGCCCGTCGCCGGCGTGGATGTTCGTGCCGTAATCGCAGGCGAACGGCGGCTCGATCTCGATGCCGGTGCCGATGCGGCCGAACAGCTCCGCCAGTAATTGCAGACGTAATTCATCCTCTTCCTCGGTCGTTTGATTGTATCTCCGCGTCAAACGACGCGCGCGGCGGCGAGCGGCCTTCAGCTCGGCGTCGCTCGCCCGATACAGCTGCCCGGCGAGCATCTTCTGCCGTTCGCTCCCTTCACCTGATGAGGATGCATTCATTCCGCCCTCCCTCGATTGAATCATTCCTTGTCTACCTTACACTTTCTATAGACGATCGCCACAACGCACGCACGGGGGCGCGTTCCGGCATCGCCTGGAGGAGAGCTATGCCTGCGCTGGATGTCCACTCGTTTCTCGGCCTGCTGGTGCTGTTGTTGGGGGCGGCGAAGCTGTGTGGCACGCTGGCACAATGGCTCGGCCAACCGGCAGTGCTGGGCGAGCTGCTGGCCGGCGTTCTCCTCGGTGCTTCGGTGTTCGGATTGATCGACCCCGGCAATCCCAACGATCCGCGCAACCCTGTCCTGCATGTTTTCGAAGAGATCGGCGTGGTACTGCTGCTGTTCGAGATCGGCATGGAAACGGATCTGAAAAAGCTGCTGCGTGTGGGCGGCGCCTCGACGGTGGTGGCGGTGGTCGGTGTCGTTGTGCCCTTCGTCCTGGGCTACACGGCCTGCTGGCTCGTTGGGGTGGGCAAGCTGCCCTCGATCGTCGCCGGGGCGGCTCTGACGGCCACGAGTGTCGGCATCACCGCCCGCGTGCTGTCCGACCTGAAACTTTTGCACTCCTCGGAAGGTCAGATCATCCTCGGCGCGGCCGTGCTCGACGACGTGCTCGGTCTGGTGATCCTCACCGTCGTCGCCGGTCTCACCGATGGCAAGCCGGTGACATTGGCCGGCGTCGCGTGGACGGTGAGCGTCGCCTTCGGGTTCCTGACGATAACCTTGGTGCTGGGCCGGATGCTGGTTCCTCCGCTGTTCGGCCTGCTGCATCGAGGTCGGCTGCCGGGTGCGGCCATCCTGCTGGCCGTGATGCTGGCGCTGGGCCTGTCCTGGCTGGCCCACGCGGTCGGCTCGGAGGTCATCATCGGCTCCTTCGCGGCTGGCCTCTTGCTGTCCGCCACGCAGCGGACCATGGAAATCGAGCACGGCATCCGCAACCTGGCTCATTTCTTCGTGCCGATCTTTTTCCTCATGGTCGGCGCCGCCGTCGATGTCCGCGCCCTGGACAGCCGGACGCTGGGGATTGCTGCGCTCTTGATCGTCGCGGCCGTGATAGGCAAATTCGTGGCCGGCTATGCACCGTTTTGGTTTCGCGGCCGCAAAAACCTCATTGGCGTCGGCATGATTCCTCGCGGCGAGGTCGGCCTGATCTTCGCGCAGATGGGGCTGGAGAAGCTGAAGAACAAAGGTTTTGACGTCAAGCTGTTCAGCGCCGTGACCTTGACGGTCCTGGCCACGACCTTGATGGCCCCGCCGTTGTTGAAGTGGCTTGCCCCTCTTCCCCCAGGCGAGCCGACGCCGCCCAAGCCGGAGGGCATCGCGGAGCTGACCACGGAACCCTGATAGAAAAGGGAAAGTCAGGAAATAATCTGCTTGCGTCGAGCGATGTAATCCCAGACGACGTAGCGATCCAGCTCGCGGCCGGCCGTGAAGAACACGCGGCCCTTGCTGCCCTCCGCCAGCTTGTAGGCGAACTGCACATCCTCGCTGGTCTGGTTCCAGCTCGACAGCAGGAAGATGTTGATGGTGATGCCCTCGCGCGCGCACAGCAGTCCCTCGCGCAGCGTCGCCGACTCGGTGCGCGGATCGGGCGGATACAAAAGATATAGCCATTCGCCCTCGAAGTGCGCTGTCGGCAGTCCGTCCGTGATGAGCATGATTTGTCGATTCGGCGTGTCCTGCGCCAGCAAAAACTTTCGCGCCAGGTGCAGGCCGTGCTGGATGTTGGTGAAGTGCGGCGGAATCATCATTTCGCTAATATCCGGATTGCTCATGTCCACTTTTTTGCGGACGACCGGATCGTAGAGCGTGACCGGCTTGGGCATGAGGGCGGCCACCTCGGTGACGTGCCGCGGCCGGGCGAACGTGTACATCTCGATAAACTGCAAGAAATCGCCTGGATATTCGCTGCGGATCAGGCCGTCCAGGGCCAGTCCCATGCGCTTGACGTTGATGTACTGTCCGTCGTAGCGCATCGAGCCGGACATGTCGAGCAGCACGACCGAGGCGCACTTGGGATTGTTGCGCGTCTTGTGAATGACGATGTCCTCAGGCTTGAGACGCACCGGCAGACCGGGACCGCCGCGCAGCAGAGCATTGGTGAACGACGAGGGAATGTCCATGTGCGTCACGGAATCGCCGAACTCGTACTCCTTGGTTTGCTGCATCTCGGTGGCGCCTTCGCCGACGACCGGCCCCTGATGCCGGCCGGAGCGCGAGGCCTGCAACTGCTCGAAGATGCGCGTCAGCAGCTTCGACTGAAACAGGCGATAGGCGCGCGGCGTCATCTGGAAAACGCCGTTCTTCGCTTGCTCCAATCCCTGCTGCTCGGCCAATTCACGCAGATAATCCTGAATCTGCTGCTGCAAGGCGCTGAGCTGTTCGAGATCGCCCGGCTCGGCAAATTGGGCCAGCTCTTCCAGGTCGATGACGCCGATCTGCGCCGTCTTCATTGCCTCTTCGAGCTGCTTGAGCAGCCGATCGATCATCTCCAATTCTTCCTTGATCGCCAGTGCTTGCGGGATGCTCATGGGCGTGCGGCCGGTGAAGTCGTATTTCGCCGCCAGTTCGTCGATCTGGTATTTCTCGCCGAGCGATTCGGCCAGATGCAGCAATTGTCGGGCGAAGGGGCCGTTTTCATCGCCGGCGCGATACCACAATTGTTCGAGGTCGTGCAGCTGCTCGTCGCGGACGGCCTCGTCGAAGGCGCGTCGCAGCTTGGAAGGCGGCTTCGTTTCCGCGGCCCGATCGTGGAAATTGTGATGCGCCTCGGTCTGGACTTTACCGGTCTCGTAAGTCTCCAAAATCTTGTGTTTACGTTC
>Ga0335075_10016832_pt1 | contig 10894 bp, 10 predicted proteins | sample Lox_Sample_24_FD_206723 | JGI IMG/M metagenome (GOLD analysis project Ga0335075, IMG submission 206723) | Soil microbial communities from Loxahatchee National Wildlife Refuge, Florida, United States - Lox_Sample_2.4 | ecosystem: Environmental > Terrestrial > Soil > Wetlands | place: USA... | reverse complement strand
ACCTGGCGCGGCGCGCGTCACCGCGGCAGGCAGCGCGGGATCACCGGCGCCGCCGGCACCCGGCAGCACCGCGTTATGCGGCTCAGCTTTCATCGTCGCCTCCCATGAGGCCGGTCAACCATATGGCAATCGAACGGTTGCTATATTATGGCAACCGCTCGGTTGCGTCAAGGCGACGACGCCTGCTAAGCCTCCGGGCACGCCCATCTGCCGCCTAACTAGAACACGTTTCATTTCGCTGCTACGTTCGGGGACATGTCCGGCAGCGGTGCGGGTGGCCTGTTCGATGAGGCGGCCCTGGGTCCGGTGCGGCTGCGCAACCGGGTCATCAAGGCCGCCACCTTCGAGGGCATGAGCTGGCACGGCGTGGTCAGCGACCAGCTCATCGACTTCCACCGGGCGTTCGCGTCCGGCGGGGTCGGCATGACCACGCTGGCCTACTGCGCGGTGTCCCCGGACGGGCGCGGCGCGCCGAACGAGATCGTGCTCAGCCGCGAGGCACTGCCCGGGCTGGCCGGGCTGGCCGAGGCCGTGCACGCCGAGGGCGCGGCGATCTGCGCGCAGATCGGCCACGCGGGCGCGGTTGCCCGGCGGAGCGTGGCCGGTGGCCGCGCGGTGGCGGCGTCGTCCGGGTTCAGCCCGCTGGGTACCCGGTGCCGGGCGATGACCGCCGCCGACATCGCGCGCGTCACCCGGGACTTTGCGGCCGCGGCCCGGGTGCTGGCCGACGCCGGGTTCGACGCGGCCGAGGTGCACATGGGCCACCACTACCTGCTGAACTCGTTCCTCAGCCCGAAGTTCAACAAGCGCACCGACGCGTGGGGCGGCAGCCTGGAAAACCGGGCCCGGCTTCCCCGGGAGGTGGCACGAGCGGTCCGGGACAGCGTCGGTGACCGCCTCGCGGTGACCGCGAAATTCGAGATGGCCGACGGCGTTCCGGGCGGGCTGTGGCTGGACGAAAGCATCGAGATGGCACGGCTGCTCGAGGCCGACGGAAGCCTGGACGCGCTGCAGCTGACTGCCGGCGGCTCGCTGGCCAACCCGATGTTCCTGTTTCACGGCGACGTGCCCCGCGAGGAGTTCGCGGCCACGCTGCCGCCCGCGCTGCGGCTCGGGTTCAAGGTGGCGGGCCGGCGCTTCCTGCGCGAGTACCCGTTCCGCGAGGCATATTTCCGGCCGTGGGCGCGGCAGTTTCTGGCCGCCCTGAACATGTCGCTGATCCTGCTCGGCGGGATAACCCGGCGGGACACCATGACGGCGGCGGTCGGTGAGGGGTTCGCGTTCGTCGCGCTGGGCCGGGCGCTGCTGCGCGAGCCGGACCTGGTCGCCAGGCTGCGCACCGGTGATGCCGCGGAGTCCCTGTGCGTGCACTGCAACAAATGCATGCCCACGATCTACCGCGGCACGCACTGTGTGCTGGTGCCCCCGGCAGCCCGGCCCGGCCTGCGGCTGGGCGGCTGATCGTGTAGAACGAAAGGGTGGGAAGACACGTCGCCGTCGTGCTTTATGTCCTCGCCATGGTGGGCGTGGTCGTGGGCGTGGACGTCCTCTTCTTCCGGCACCAGTTCTGGCCGCGGCTGCTGGTAAACGTCGGGATCGTCCTGGTCTTCCTGGCGTTCTACTGGAGGTTCCTGAAGAACCCGTGAGCGCCGAGGAGGCCGGGATGCCGGCAGATCAGCCCAGCTCGCCCGCGCTGCGCGCATCCGACGCGGACCGCGACCGGGTGATCGACGTCCTGCGCGCCGCCGTCGCCGACGGCCGGCTCGACCCGGCCGAGTTCGACGAGCGGCTGGACGCGGCGCTGGCCGCCCGCACCTTCGACGCGCTGGCCCCGCTCACCGCCGACCTGATCGCGGCGCCGGGCCGCAACGCCGCGCTCACGCCGCGGCTCGCCGAGAGGCCGGCCGAGCCGGCCGCCGAACTGATCACGATCAGGGAGAAGCACGGCACCGTGCGCCGCGAGGGCCGGTGGACGCTGCCGCACCGGCTGGCGCTCCGCACGGCGTGGTGCAACGTGATGCTGGACCTGGCCAGCGCCGTGCGCAGCGGGCCCGAGCTGATCATCGAGCTGCAGGTGCGCGGCGGCACGGTGGAGCTGGTGCTCGCGCCGGGCATGGTGGTGGACGCCAACGAGCTGTCGGTGCGGCACAGCAGGCTGGCGATCAGCAGGAACGCGGGCGACGACGCGCCGGAGACGCTGTCCGTCCACCTCGCAGGCCGGATGAAGCACGGCAGCATCGTCACCCGGTGGGTGACCCCGCGCCAGTAAGGCCGAGCAAGGCCGGATCCCACTCCGCGTCGCCGTCTGGGCCGCCTGCGCCGTAGCGGGCTAATTACCGACGCGCCAGCCGCGGGAACGGCACGCCTGCCGCACCTCCCGGCGTGAGAAAAAGCCCGGCAGGACCAGGCCATGATCCAGCCCCTGGCAAGGGCCAGGATCAGGATGCCGAAGATGACCGCGATCGCGATGTGTCCCGCCGCACGTCGGGTTTCGCCGATCACGACGTGAAGTTCGGCTCGACGGCGTCACTCGACGTGCGGCGGGAGACCGTGCCGAGCCGTGACGAGGCCGCGAAGCTCATCGAGCCGGCCATCTGTGACGTGACCGTGGACGCTCTCGGCGACGGAGACTGGCGGCCCTCCATGAACTGGCTGGACGTCGTCGAGGTCCTCGGCGGGTAGCCGGACCCGGGGGCGGCGCAGCGTTCAGGCCCCTCAAAAGAGTGGATGGAGAAATCGGGAGAATGTGGCTCTCGACAACGGGTGTGGTTCGGGAGCATTCTTTAGCTCAGCCAGGGCGGTGGCCTCCGGTTCGCATAGGCGCGCGCCGGGACGCCCGGGAGGGAGCAGGATGAAACTCCGGCGAGGTTTCGGGCTATTAATAGCCTTCGGGCTAACGGCAGGGTCGCTTTCGGCGGCTGCCGCAGCGTCCGCGTCGACGGCGCAGAGCATGGCTCACGTTCCGGGAAGCTTCTTGGCGATCCACGCGACCAAGACCGGCCAGATGTCGGCCAGTCGAATGGGCGTCGACGTCGTGCTGCAGCCGGGAAACGAGGCGGGCCTCAACTCCCTGCTCGACAGCCTGTACACCAAGGGCAGCGCTGACTACGGCCACTGGCTGGCCGCGGGCCAGTTCGACGCGCGGTTCGCGCCGTCGTCGGCCACCGTGCAGGCGATGACCTCGTACCTGCGGAGCAAGGGCCTGACGGTCCAGCGGACCGACACCCCGTTCCTGCTGCGCGCGATCGGAAGCAGCACCCAGATGGACGCCGCCTTCGCGACGACCATCAACAACTACCGCAACGCCCAGGGGAAGAGGTTCTACTCCAACAACTCGGTGGTCTCGGTGCCCAACAGCCTGGCGAAGAGCGTGCTCGGCATCGTTGGGCTCACCAACACCGTCCGGCTGCAGCCAGCCGCTCAGGTCGGCTCCTCGGCCTCGACGACCTCGGCCTCGACGGCGTCGAAGGCGCACGGTGGCGGCGAGCCGAGCTGCGAGATCCCGTATCCGACCAACCTCGCTGAGCTCCAGGCGATCCCCGCCAACGGGCCGTTCAACGGCTACGGCGGCGGCCCTGGCTGCAGCGGCCTGACCCCGTCGCAGACGAACAGCATCTACAACGCACCCCACGCTGGAGCGGCCGGCAAGGGCGCCGGCGCGAACGTGGCGGTGTTCGAGCTGTCCGCCTACACCCAGTCGGACATCAACCACTGGGCGCAGACGTTCTACGGGCCTGGCTACCACCCCCGGCTCGTCAACATCAACGTCGACGGCGGGCCGCTGGCCCCGAACACGTCGCGGTGCCCGGTCGGGGACACGTGCGTTTACGGGTACGGCGGTGACGACGAGGTCGAGGCCGACATCGAGCAGGATCTGACGATCGCGCCCGACGCCAGCCACGTTCTTGTCTACAACGCACCCAACGACTTCACCGGCGCAACCGAACTGGACGAGTACTCGACGATCGCCAACCAGGACATCGCCGACTCGATCAGCTCGAGCTGGGGCGAGTGCGAGCCGGACGCAACCCTGGCCTACGCGCAGGCCGAGAACGTTATCTTCGAGCAGATGGCGGCGCAGGGCCAGAGCATCTTCGCGTCGTCCGGTGACACCGGTGCCTTCGAGTGCATCAGGGACGGCACGTTCTCTGACTACGCTCCGCTCCAGTCCCTCGACCCGGCCAGCCAGCCGTGGGTGACGAGCACGGGCGGCACCTCGTTCACGTCGTTCGACCCGGGTGACAACCCCAACCCGAGTTACCCCGGCCGTGACGAGGCCGTGTGGAACACGATCAACATCTGCAGCGGGAATGACTCGTCGACCGCCACCGACACCGGCATCGTCGACTGCGGCAACTATGGCGCGGGCGGTGGTGGCCACAGCATCTTCTGGCCGATGCCGAACTACCAGAAGGGCCCAGGGGTCATCAGCGCGTACACGGTCCGCGGCCCGAGCAACTGTGCTCTGGCGTCGGCTGGCCAGGCGTGCCGCGAGGAGCCGGACATCTCGGCCAACGCGGATCCGCTGACCGGTTACGCGGAGTACTGCACCGGGTCGAGCTACGTCTCGCCCAACAACCCGACGGGTGTCCCCTATGGGAGCGCCTGCCTCGGGCTCACCCCGACGCCCGGTGCCCCCGGCTGGTTCCACATCGGTGGCACCAGCCTGTCGGCGCCGCTGTGGGCGGCCCTGTTCGCTGACCGGGATGCGTTCCACGGTCGACGGGCTGGGAACGCCAACTACCTTCTCTATGCACTGTTCGACAACCCCCGGACGTATGCCGCGGACTTCCACGACATCCTCGGGCTCCCGCTGGAGAACAACAACGGGTTCTACCCGGTGACCCGGAACTTCGACGAGGCCACCGGAATCGGCAGCCCGAACTTCACCGGGATCATCACCGGCTTCGGTATCTAGCCGCGCTGAGCGGATCGGCCCGCCGGCTCCCCGCCGGCGGGCCGATCCATTTCTGCAGCGTTATCCGTTGGGGCGGTTCAGCCCTCAGAGGTTGGGCGCCTGATGTCGCGGACCATTTCAGCCGACAGACGGCAGAGCCGTTGCGCGGTAAGGCGTCCTTCGCGGTCGGTGAGGCAGGCCGCTTGATCTTCGATCTGATGCTGACCGTCGGAAAGAGCGGCCAGTTCTTCGCCCGAAGGGGTGTGTTCTCGCTGGTCGGCTGCCTGCCGGACGGCGTCGGCGACCATGTGCAGCAGGCGTGTGTACTGCTCGCCGAACGATGCCGGGATCCGGGCCTGGGTATGTTCTGCGGTGGTGTCGAGCAGGGAACCGGCGACGGCGCGCGTTCGCGTGGCCAGGTCCTCGAGGGCACGGAGCGTTGCCGCGTCCGGCCGCGGCACGCGCTGGCTGACCGACGCCCTCGGATTCCACCGCAGGCTCTCTCGTGCATGTCGTACCGCCGCGCGCGCTTGCTGGGCCGAGGTGAACAGCCGGTCGTCGTGCTGCGGCCAGCGCCTGACGCAGTCGCCCGGAGCGGTCACCGCGCCGGCCAGGGTGTCCAGGGCGTCGCCGATGTCGTTACCCCACTGCCGGACCGCGTGCTCGGCCGGGCGGAGCTGCAGGGGCGGGAACACGACAATGTTGATCACTAGACCGGTAACCACGCCGATGGCGGCCTCGCTCGACCGGTGTGTGATGTAGTGCAGCGGCTGGTGCCCGCCGAGCAGCAGGACAAACAGCGCCGTGAACGTGACCTGGGCACTTTGGTTCCCCAGTCGCCGCCAGCTGGCGATCAGCGTGCCGGCCAGGACGACGACCGCGATGCCCGCGGTTCCTGGCCCCAGCAGCAAGCCGGCCGAGACGGCCAGCGCCGCGCCGAGCACGAACCCGGCGATGTACTGGATGCTCTCCCGCAGGGACCGGGCGACCGTGGGGTAGACGCCCAGCAGCGCGGCAAGCGGCGCGAAATAGGGATCGGGCTGGCCGGCCGCGTACTTGGCCAGCACCCACGCCGCGACCGCCGCGATGGCTCCTTTTACCGCCAGGCGTGTGTGATCTTGCCAGTACCGGACCGGACCGGACGACGCGGGCCGGAAGGGGACAGCCAGCCTGGATGACCGAAACCACCGCGCGGTATCCCGCCCGGCCGGGCCGATGCTTGGTCCGCGCACGCAAGTGCCGCTACCCGCCGTCGTGCACCTTACGTCTCACCTCGGCATTTATCCGGCCAGGCTTATCGGGAATGCCGGTCCAGGCGCTGCAGCAGTTCGTGGGCGGCGAGCTCGATGTCCTTGTGCCGCCATTCGGCGGCCCGGTACTGGCAGGCAATGATGCCCATGCGGTGCAGACGGCGAAAGTCGCCGTAGACGAAGGCGTACCTGGCCTTGGTCTCATCCCGTGCGCCGTCGGTGAGCCCGAGATGCCACCGGGCGTATTCCTGCCACGAGTGCGACTTCAGATAAGCGTTCTGCTCGCTGCTGCCGGGCTGTATTTTGCCCCAGTCGCTGTCGAGCACGTACTGGCCGGTGTCAATGAGATGCTGCGCCCACTCCACGCCGTCTGGGTTCACCGAGTACGAAGCCACCGGTACAGACTGCCCCGGCAGGACGCCCTTATTCCGCCAGCGCAGCCGTTCCGGCGGCGTTTGCGGCACCAGTGCGCGGGGAGGCGGACTCACGGAACGACAGCGGCGGCCGGATTCTGGCTGCTGTATCGGGAAGGGGCTTGGCCTTGGCTCAGATCTGCATTGACGTGGACCGCCCGGTGGGGCGGGTCGACCGGCGCATCTTCGGCGGCTTCATCGAGCACCTCGGACGGTGTGTCTACGGCGGCGTGCTCGACGAGGGATCCCCGCTCGCCGACGCGCGGGGCTTCCGGACCGATGTCCTGGATGCCGTCCGCGCCCTGGCGCCGGCTCACGTCCGCTGGCCGGGCGGGAACTTCGTGTCCGGTTACCACTGGGCCGATGGCGTGGGGCCTGTCGCGGACCGGCCCCGGCGCGCCGAGCTGGCGTGGAACGCCGAGGAGCCCAACCGGTTCGGCACCGATGAGTTCATGGCCTGGTGCGAGGCGGCTGGGACGGAGCCGGTCCTGTGCTTCAACATGGGCACGGGCACCCTGGACGAGGCCCTCGCGTGGGTGGAGTACTGCAATGGCTCCGGAGACACCTACTGGGCGAACCGGCGGCGGGCCAACGGGCACCCCAAGCCCTACGGGGTGCGCTACTGGGGGCTCGGCAACGAGATGTACGGCGACTGGCAGGTCGGCCAGCGCAGCGCCGACGACTACGTGTACACGGCCCGGCGGTGGGCCAAGGCGCTGCGCAGGTACGACCCGGGCCTGGTGCTCGTCAGCTGCGGGCAGACCGGCCTGGATCGCTGGGACCAGGTGGTGATCGACGGCCTGGCCTCGGTCGTCGATCTCCACTCGGTGCACCTCTACACGGGGTCCTCGGACTACTGGTCCAACGTGCTGGCCCCGCACCACGCCGAGCGGGTGCTCGGCATCGTCGGTGCGCTGATCGACCGGGCCAGGTACGAGCAGCGCATCGACCGCGAGATCGGGGTCGCCTACGACGAGTGGAACGTCTGGTTCCGGACCGACGACGGGCAGCTGGAGGAGCAGTACAACCTGGCGGACGCGCTGGCCGTCGCCACCTACCTCAACGTGTTCGTGCGCCGGTGCGCCGTGGTACGGATGGCCAACCTGGCGCAGCTCGTGAACGTCATCGCGCCCATCGTCACCACCCCCGGCGGGCTGTTCCGCCAGACCATCTTCCATCCGTTCCGGCTGGCCTCGGCGCACACCAGGGAACTGGCGGTGTCGACGTTCACGGACTCCGGCACGCACGCCTTCCGCCCGGTGCCGGGCCAGCGCTGGGCGTACCGGATCGATGATCTCGGCCCGTTCCAGCTGCTCGACGTGGCGGCCAGCCGGGACGGCGAGGCGCGGCGGCTGACCGTCTCGGTGGTCAACCGCGACCCGGACCGGCCGAGCCAGGCACGGATCAGCCTGGGCGGGCACAAGGCCGACGGCCCGGTCGTGGTCCACGAGGTCACCGGGCCGGCCGTCGACGCCAGCAACGGCCCGGAGCATCCCGAGACGGTGAGCGAGCGCGTCCGCGAGCATCCGGCCGACGGGGACCACGTGGACATCGAGCTTGCGCCGCACTCGCTCAGCGTCCTGGAAATCGGCCTGGCCTGATCCGTGTGGCGAACCCGCCGCAATGCCTCTGCCTGGGCTTTTGGCGGCGCACGGCCGTTACCCAGCTGTTATCCGGTTGTTTGAAGCGATTTCGGCCGGGTAGCCCGCGCTACCTGCGGCGCAGCCGCCAGATACCCCCGTCAGCTGCACCGCTGGAGGTGCACTGATGTGAGCGCTAACACTCCGTCGCCGCACGACCGTGGCATCTGGGCCGGGAGCCCGCCCACGCGCCGCCGCTTCCTGGCTGCCGCCGGGACGCTGGCCGCGGCCACGCTGGCCGCCGGCTGTTCGGGCACGTACGACGTGGCGACCGGCTTCACCGGGACCGACAGCGGTGCCGGGAAGTCCACCCTCGTGTACTGGAACCTGCTGACCGGCGGGGACGGCAGCCACATGGTGGAGATGGAGAACTACTACACCCGGACCCACCCTGGCGTGAACCTGCAGTCGACGATCCTCACCTGGGGCAACCCGTACTACACCAAGCTGGCCATGGCGACCAGGTCCGGCAGCCCCCCCAACGTGGCCATCATGCACCTGAGCAGGATTCCCGAGTTCGGGCCGCCGGGGCTGCTGACGCCGCTCAGCCTCGACCTGCTCGCCGAGCACGGGATGGAGCCCAAGGACTTCACGCCGCTGGCCTTCAGCCGGGCGCATTTCGGCGGCCATCAGCTCGCGATCCCGCTCGACACGCACCCATTCGTCCAGTACTACAACACGAAGCTGTGTAAGAAGGCCGGCCTGCTCGACGGCTCGGGCCAGCTGCCGCCGGTCACTGGGCCCGCGGCCCTGCTCGCGATGCTGCGCAAGCTGAAGAAGGTCGTGCCGACGCCCGTGGTCTGCGACCAGGTCAACGACCCGGCCACACCATGGCGGCTGTTCTACACCCTCTACAGCCAGGGCGGCGGCAAGGTGCTCGCTGACGACGGCAAGAAGGTGGTGCTGGACCAGGCGCTCGCCACCAAGGTCCTGGCCTTCATCTACCAGATGGCCACCGAGGGGCTGATCAGTGCCAACGTGGACGCCGGCGGCGGCACCGCGGTGTTCCTGGCCAGCGACGCCGCTTTGTACTGGGAAGGCGAGTGGGAGGTCGACGTCTTCCAGATGGCCAAGCTGCCGTTCAGCATGCAGCCGTTCCCGGCCGTGTTCGGCAGCGACGTGGCCCAGGCCGATTCCCACACCTTCGTCATCCCGCGCCAGCCGTCCGCCGACCCGGAAATCCTCTCGATGTCGCTGACGATGATCCGCACGCTGCTCGGCCAGAGCCTGATCTGGGCCGAGGGCGGCCACATTCCGGCGTGGCTGCCGGTGCGCGAGACGTCAGCTTACAAACGGCTGAAGCCGCAATCGAACTACGAGTCCGTCGCCGACCGCGCGGTGTACGACCCGCTGGCCTGGTACAGCGGCTCCGGGTCCGACATGGAGAACTACGCCGGCGCGGCCATCGGCGCCGTGATGACCGGCAGCTTCTCGCCGCAGGCCGCCTACCAGGAGATGCGCCAGTCGTTTGAGACCTTGTCGAAGGAGACGGTGCCGGTATGACCACCCGCGCCATGCAGCTCCCCGCCACGGCGGCGCGGAGCAGGACCCGCCGGGCGCAGGCGCGCCACCGCAACGTGAGTGGCCTAGGCTTCGTGACCCCGTTCCTGGTGCTCTACGCTCTGTTCCTCATCCTGCCGCTGGTCCTCGACGTGGTGATGAGCCTGTTCAACACCAGCCTGGTGCTGCCCGGGCTGGGCCGCTTCGAAGGTCTCGGCAACTACCGGGAGCTGTTCGGCGACAGCAGGTTCTGGCAGGCCATGTGGCACACCATCGCGTTCACCCTCGTGAGCACGCCGCCGCTGGTGCTGATCCCGCTGTTCTTCGCCATCGTGGTCAACCGGATCCGCCGCGGCCAGTGGTTCTTCCGGCTGGCGTTCTTTCTCCCGTACATCCTGCCGTCGGCCGTGATCGCGCTGATCTGGGTCTGGCTGTACGAACCCGGTTACGGCCTGATCGACGGATTCTTCAGCTTTCTCGGCCTGGGCGCCCCAGGCTGGCTGTCGTCGCCGAACCTGGCCCTCTACTCCATCGTCATCGTCACCGTCTGGTGGACGATCGGCTTCAACTTCGTGCTCTACCTGGCCGGGCTGCAGGACATCCCACGCGACCTCTACGAGGCCGCCTCGATCGACGGCGCCAGCCTGGGGCGGCAGACCTGGCGGATAACGCTCCCGATGCTCGGCCGCACGACGACGCTCGTCGTGGTGCTGCAGATCATCGCGTCGCTCAAGATCTTTGACCAGATCTACCTGATCACGGCGGGCGGCCCTAACTACGCGACCCGCAGCGCGATCGAGTACATCTACGACACCGGCTTCACCAGCCAGCGGGTCGGCTACGCCTCGGCGGCATCGCTCGTGCTGTTCGTGGTGATCCTCATCGTGTCCTTCGTCTGGCTGACATTGATCCAACGGCAAGAGAGGGTCTGACCGATGGCCATCAAAACGCCGATTCGCCGGACGGGCCCGGCAGCCGCTGCTTCTGCTCCCGCCGCGCCGAGAGGAGTGGTCGCCGCCGCAAACTGGCGGGAGAGCCTGTTCCGCCGGGCGGTGACCGGCGTGGTCATCGCCCTGGCCCTGGTCTGGCTGGTGCCGGTGGCCTGGACCCTGGACACCTCGATCAAGCCGGAGAACTCGACCATCCTGATCCCGGCGACGTGGAAGGTATCCGGCCCGACGCTGTCGGCCTACA
>Ga0335075_10016830_pt1 | contig 10894 bp, 9 predicted proteins | sample Lox_Sample_24_FD_206723 | JGI IMG/M metagenome (GOLD analysis project Ga0335075, IMG submission 206723) | Soil microbial communities from Loxahatchee National Wildlife Refuge, Florida, United States - Lox_Sample_2.4 | ecosystem: Environmental > Terrestrial > Soil > Wetlands | place: USA: Florida... | reverse complement strand
CGGTCCAGACGCCCAACAGTTCCGGGCTTCGGGCCTGAACCTCGTGATTGCCGCCATCGTCTATTGGAACTCCACCTACCTGGCCGATGCCGTCGACCACCTTCGGAAGCATCGGGGTGAGATCCCTGCCGAATTGCTCGCCCATACATCCCCACTCATCTGGGAGCACATCGGCTTCTCTGGCGACTTCCTTTGGGACAGGGCCGCTCTCACCGCTGGACAACGACGATCGCTGAACCTCACCCTGCAAAGGATGGCGGCGTAGGCCCCACGTTCACGGAAACTTCGCGCTTAGCGTTGTTTAGAGGACAACCAACGCCCTGTCCTCGATTTGTAAAAATCGCACGCCAAGAAAAGTCCGCCTGGTTTACGAGCCCCTGTCTGTAAACGGACCTACCGCGCCACGCGTTTCCCGGCGGCTCAGTCTTTCACCGACCTGTTTCAAAAACCGCTTCGAAAGGCCATTGTCGTCCGAGATACGTCATCTCTACCACCTTGATCCCTCCGGCGGGGGCTTGCCGTGCGATTTTTGACAAATCGTCCGATGCTCCCTCTGACAGCAAAGGATATCGCTGCCCGATTCCTGAACTGGCGGACATGGCACCGAACCATATGAACAGAACACGCAGCAATCGCCCCGCTTAGGCCGAAGGAGCGTGCCGCATTCGGTACATTCGTAGAAATACTGGCACGCGTCGGTCGGCATCGTCTCGATCTTGGATGTGCCGCACACCGGACAGACGATCGTGGATTCCGTGATCACACTGGCCTCAAGCATAGGTGTAGCCGAGATACAAGAGCGCGAGCCCTACCAGCACGCCAATCATGGTCGCGCGGCGGACGGGCCAGAAGTAATGGAACGCCCGAATCTGTAGCATAAGGCTGTCGGAAAGCCTCTTCGACGGGGTTTCCGTGCGGCCGACCAATCCGAGACGGTTTTTCGTTCAGGAATTTCCGCGGCTCACCCACTGATTCCGATCGCGGTCTGAAGTGCACGGAAAACACCTGATTTCCGACACCGCCCCAGCCGGCACCGCTACCACGCATATGCCATTTCTGGCCGATTTCCGCGGCCCGCCTGCGGCGCCTTTCTTGATCTGTCTGCTTATGCTACAAAGATGGGCCGTTCGTTACTTCCGGCCGAGATGCCTTTCTTCGCCAGGAAACACGCTGCCGCCACACCGACGATGCCGCCGCCGATCACCACCGCGTCGGCTCGTCGAGGCGGCGCCGGATCGCTGGTCACCGGGGCGATCAGCGGGCCTTCATCGCCCCCAGGTGGCAGGTCCCTTGAGGCCGTGCGGGAGGGGGAGCGGCGAAGCGGTATCGGACACGGGCAGATTCTCGCTTCCAGAAGTGAAGACGCGAACGTCATCGGCGCTGGACGGGCTGCGGAGTGACACAGCCCCGTCCCGATGCCGATCTGACGCAGGCTGCGGTGAGGCGGCTAGATGTGTGTATCGACGACGCTCATGATCCAGATGACCCTCGCCTGGCGCTCGAACGGGTTCGACAGCTTGTGCTCGAGGCTGCTCGGAAATTGAAAGCTGTCGCCGTCGTCCAGAATCGAATCGTCGGCGCCGATGCTCAGGCGCACGCGGCCTTCGATGACGACACCCCCCTTCTCGCCCTCGCCGATGATGACGTCCTCGCTCTGCCCGCCTGGCGGCAGGGTGATGACCATGAAGCGCAGATGCTGATCGTTGCGTGGCGACAGCAGCTCCTTCACCAGGCGGGTGCTGCCGACGACGATGCGCTGCCGGTCCGCCTTGCGACGCACGAAGGTTGAAGCAGCGATATGCTCGCCGGCCGGGTCGATTATGTGATTGTGGACAGCCCGATCATCTCCTACATGCTGCTCCAGCGGCCCGATCTAAACGCAAAGATGAAGATGGTGCCTCTGACGTACAATTCCGCCTATCCTTCGCTGACTGGGAAGGGGCGGATCGTGATGGGCATGAACCTCCACAACCCCGATCTGTTTGATGCGGTCAATGACGGCGTCAAATGGTTATGGGAAAAGAAGCTGAACGCGAAATATCTGGCCGAGTATGGGCTCACGGGCGCCGGTTATCTGGACCCGCCGCCCTATAACGTCCGTATTGGCGCCGATCGCGACACCAAGGGCAATATCATCGGGCCGGACGCGCACACACCCAAGGACTATTCGTCTCTGTTCGCCTGAGCCTGCCCGTGCCTCGACCCGGGGGTCGAGAGGATCATCGTGAGGGCAGTCGCCCGGCGGGGGTCAGCTTCCGCGTGGTCGCCGGGAAAGGGCTTTTCTCAAATTGGCCGTCAAGGGTGCTCCGAAACTGATTCCCCCTCCTGATTCATCGTCCGCGGCGTCGGTGCCTCTTGTCCGCATCCGGGGCCTGCACAAAAGGTTCGGCGCTGTCGAGGTCCTGAGGGGCATCGACCTCGATGTGCATGCAGGAGAGAAAGTTTCGATCATCGGGCCAAGCGGGTCCGGCAAAACCACCCTGTTGCGCTGCATTAACTACATCGGGCAGCCGAGCGAGGGTCACGTTACCGTCAATGGCAGCCTGATCGGCGAGAAGTCGGTCGGCGACCGCTTCGTGGCGCTATCGGATCGGTCCCTTGCGCGTCAACGTGCCGGGATTGGGATGGTGTTTCAACGCTTCAACCTGTTCCCCCACCTCACTGTGCTGCGCAATATCGAGCTCGGGCCGGTGAAAGTGCTGAAAGTCGCGCCGGCCGAGGCAAGGGAACGCGCGCTCACCCTATTGCGGAAGGTCGGTCTCGCCGACAAGGCCGCCGCCTATCCGGAAATGCTCTCCGGCGGTCAGCAGCAGCGCGTCGCCATCGCCCGCGCGCTGGCGATGCAACCGAAGCTGATGCTGTTTGACGAGGCGACGTCGGCGCTCGATCCGGAGCTTGTGGGCGAGGTGCTGGCGGTGATCGCGCAGCTCGCGTCGGAGGGCATGACGATGATCCTCGTGACCCACGAGATGCAGTTTGCCGAGGATATTTCCGACCGGGTCATCTTCATGGACCATGGGAAGATCGTCGAGCAGGGCCCACCCGACCAGATCTTCCACGCGCCCACCCATGAGCGGACACGGGCGTTCCTGCGTGCGGTGCTGGACCGGCGGGCGAAGCCGCTGTGAGCGCTTGGTGGCCACAGCTGCCGTTATTCGTCGGCGTTCTCTTTGGCGGCGCGATTATGACGGTGATCGTCACCGCCGGCAGCTTCGTCGTTTCGATCGTGCTGGGCATCATCTCCGCCGGATGCGCAACCAGCCGCTCGCCCGTGCTGCGGGCGATCTCTTACGCCTATGTCGAGGTGTTCCGCGCCGTTCCGATACTGACGCAGCTCTTCATCATCTATTTCGGGTTGGGCTCAATCGGTATCAAGCTCAATCCGATCCCGGCGGCTCTCGTCGGATTCGGGTTGAACGGGGGGGCCAATCTGACAGAGGTTTTCCGCGGCGGGATCGGAGCGATCGATCATGGTCAGACAGAGGCTGCGCTGTCCATCGGCATGAACCCATTGATGGCGCTGCGCTATATCGTCCTGCCACAGGCTTTCCGGATAGTCCTTCCATCGTTGACCAATTTCGCCATCGGCCTGCTCAAGGACACCTCGCTTGCCTCCGCGGTGGCCGCGCCGGAACTGAGCTTCGACGCCAACACGCTGGTCGAACGCACGTTTCAGTCTCCTGAAATTTACATCCTCCTCGCCCTCTTCTATCTTGCCATGAGCCTACCCCTGTCGGCGCTCGCGACGAGCCTCGAACGGCGAAGCGCTCGGGGGCACCGGGCATGATGCCGTCCTGGTCGCTCATCGCGGTCTGGCTACCCCTGCTCGTGGTCGCGGCCGTTCAAACGCTGAAAATGGCTGCTTTCTCCTACGTTCTGGGTGTTATCGCCGGCCTCGTCATCGCGATCGGACAGATGTCCGAACATCGCCTGCTGTCGAAAGCTTGCCGCGTCTACATCGAGTTCATTCGAGCGACCCCGATACTCACGCAGCTCTTTTTGATCTATTTTGTCCTGCCGTCGGTGGGATTAGCCCTGCCTGAATTCACAGCCGCGGTGATTGCGTTGGGCCTTCACTATGCGGCCTACATGGCCGAGACCTACCGGTCGGGCATTGCCGGCGTCCCGGTTGGCCAGCGGGAGGCCGCCCAGGCCATCGGCATGACCCGCACCGAGACGCTGCCCTACATCGTCCTGCCGCAGTCGATTCGGATCATACTGCCGCCAATGGTGAATTCGGCGATCTCTCTGCTCAAGGACACCTCGGTCGCATCATTGATCGCCGCGCCCGAGCTGATGCTGCGTGCCAACGACCTGACCAGTGAATACTACATGCCAATGCCACTCTACATCATCGCCGGGATCTTCTATTTCATGATGGCCTATCCGCTATCGCTCTGGGCACGGCACCTCGAGCGGTTCGCTAGACGAGGATACGCGTCCGCGCACAGTGTTTCGCGATAATTCGGCCTTATCACGCCTAGGTCGGCCGGGAGCCGGTCGGGCAGTGTCGATTCCAGGTACCGCCAGGGCTCGGCCCTGGCCTCCTTTCACCGGCACGTCCGTGACGTGCTGACCCTCGATCTTTTTTGCCAGTGTGGCCCCTCAAAATGCGGCATCGGATCGAGAACTTCTGTGCCAAGCTCAAGCACTTCCGTGCCATCGCCACCAAATCGCCACCCGCCAGGTCAGCTTGCCGCCCGTTATTTGGCTCAATTGAAGCCACACCCTAATATATTCTGATTTCGTGGGGATGTGCTGCTCTATGACATCGCGGGAGCTCGAGATATTCCATGCCGCTATGTGCTCCCGCTCGCTCACAGAAGCCGCGGCCGCGCTACGGATTTCCCAGCCGGCGATGAGCAAAGCAATCAAACGGCTGGAGGACAAGCTGCGCCTGCCGCTATTTCGCCGCATCAAAGGGCGGCTACGGCCGACCCCGGAGGCCGAAAGCCTGTTCCCCGAGGCTGCACGCTTGATGCGCGAGATCAGCGGCCTGAGCCGGACGGCAATGGAGCTCCGCGACGGCGAGACCGGATTGCTTCGCGTCGCCGCCTCGGCTTCGCTCGGGCTATCGATCGTTCCGACCGCGCTCGCAACATTCACTGCCGCCTATCCGCGGGTGAAAATTGTCTCTCATTTTCTCGGGGCCGCAGCGATTGCGAACCTCATCCTGGGCAACCGCATCGATGTCGGGATGACGCTGTCGCCCGTCACAACACCCGGCACTTCGACGCACAGTGTATCCACCATCCCCATAGTCTGCGCGATGCATGAGACGCACCCGTTGGTCGCCAAATCCGTGGTCCGACCACGCGACCTGGACGGCGTCCCGCTGATCTCATTCGGGTCCGACACGTCGTTTGGCCAGTTGCTGGATGAGGCGTTCGCGTTCGACGGGAGGCGGCGGCGGATCACGATCGAGCTGATCATCGGCATTCAGGCGCTGCCCCTAGTGCGCCAAAATGCCGGTATTGCGCTAGTGGACGGTTACATGCGTTCCACCGGATTCTCCAGCGTTGTCTGGCGGCCGTTCGAGCCCGAGGTGACGTTGCCGGTCAATGTTATCACCTCGACGATGCATCCTCCCTCCCGGCTCGCACACCGGTTTATAGAACGCCTGCTTACCGCAATCCGTGCGGCGACCTGAGGAGGGCCGTCCTACGTCGAGCGGCGCGATACGAGCCTCGGGGACGCCAATGTCGTGCCGGCCTCTCGTCGAAAAACTGGTACCAGTTCCCGAAGAGCGGCATGAACCATGGCGTGCGGGCGTAGAAGGGATGCGTTGGCGGCATCCCGTCATCGTACGCATTCACCAGCCTGGCCTCCCGCGCCAGGATTCATTCCCGCTGGGCTGGTCCCCTGATAGGTCAACATCGTCACGCCACTGGCCGCAACCTTCTCGCGGCCGATCAGCCGCGCTTCGGACGAAGCATGCTCGTTGAGTTCGGGCAGGCGCGCCGTCAGCCGGCGGCATGCGCCGGAGACCACAGCCCATTAATCCGGCCACTACGATGTAATCGCAGCCGATCTTATGCCTTTCCAGCAGCGTTTCAATAGCGTGAAGCCCGCGGCAGCATCGCGCAGCAGCGCCGCCTTGCGGTAGGCCGGGATTGGGGCGCCGTTCAGGCTCTTGCCAACAGTGACACCGCCCGAGACTTGCCCGGCCGAGCGGCCTATCCATCGGGCTCGCGTCTGCCATAACCACGTCCTCGTCCGCTTCGGCCAAGCGCAGGGCACAGGTGACGCCGGCATGACCCGCGCCGACCACCAGCGTGCCGATATTGTGCGGCAGCGGATCGAGCGTCGCGGCGGGCGGCCGAAAGCCGACCACCACCACGGCTCGGTGGAGAAATCCTCGTTGAACCGGCGATCCGATGCACTCATTCGGAGGCCTCAGCCGCCTGCGCGATATAGGCGGCGAAGGCGCGAGCAATTACCGCTTCGGCCGGTTCGATTACGGGCGCGTCACGCACCGCCGCGAACAGCATCGTCTTCACCACCGACCGCCAACTCACCGGCAACGTCGCTAAGCATTCATGCATCGCGGCATAGGCTGCCTGGGTCCAGCGCCGCTCATGCGCTGCACGCGCGGGACCGGGAGCGAAGCCGGTGCTGGGCGGGGCCGCGGCACGCAGCCGCTCCGTCTCCGCCGCATCGATGGCGCCGTCGACGATTGCGACGCCGTAATCCCGCCGCGCACCCGCGATGGTCACCAGCCCCGACCGTACATCGCGCAGCACCGCGTCCAGGTCGCGGGTGAACGGGTCACCACGGCCATCACCTGCCGGGGAGACCACGCGCAATACATCGCCCGGAGCGAGGCGTAGCGCGTCCGTGTTGCCCAGGTCGCGCTCACGGCTGGTGCCAGGGTTCAGGGTAAAGCTGCCCGAGGCGCCCGGGCATCCGCCCTGCAGGCCCCAGGGCTGGAACAACGTGCGGTCGCGATTGCGCGCGGTGATGAAGGCGTCCGGCGCGGTGGCACAAAATTCCAACACCTGAGCCATGCCGCCGCGATGCGCGCCGGGACCACCAGTATCGGGCATTAACCCGTAGCGCAGGATACGCACCGGGGCTTCCGATTCGGTGATCTCGATTGGGCTGTTCTTGAGATAGACTGCATCGGCGCCCGCGCCGTCCGTGCCATCGCGGTGCGGCATCGCCCCGCCGCCGCCCACAATAGGGGCAATGGCCGAGATGCTGCGCTTACCGGTGCGCGGGTTCTCCGCCGCCATGTTGACGATGCTGGTCGCGCCGGCCGGCGCTGCCGGCATCCGCTCGGGCGCCGCCTGGGCGAAGGCGCCAAAGATCAAACTGCGCAGCCGCCCGCACGTCAGGCTGCGCATCCCCACCGCCGCCGGGAACTGGGGATTGAGCACGCTGCCCTCGGGGACATGGCAGGTGAAGGCGCGGGTGGTGCCGAAATTCAGCGTAATTCCGGGATGTAGCGCTGACAGCACGTAGTACGCACCAACCAGCAGCAACGAATGCCGTTTGTGTCCACCGGTGGGTACGTTGAGCGAGGATAAGGTCTGCGGATCGGTACCGGCGAAGTCTAAGTCGGCGGCATCGCCGCGGATTGTCAATTTCAAGCACAGGCGCAGCGGATTTCCGTCGGCGGCATCCTCATCGCAATACTCGGTGAACTCGTACTGGCCATCCGGCACGCTGGCCAGCACACGTCGGGCCTGGGCTTCCGCGTAGTCCAATAGGTCGGCCAGCCCGTCCACCACCGTCCGGACGCCGAACCGTCGGACCAGCTCCAGCACGCGGCGCTCACCGGTGTTCACCGCGGCCACCAGCGCCTTGAGGTCACCCCAGTTCTGCTCCGGCACCCGGACATTGGCCAGCATCATGCGCAGCAGGTCCGCGTCCAACGCGCCGGCGCGGTACAGCTTCGCCGGCGGTACGCGGATACCTTCCTGGTGCACATCGGTCAGCGTCCGTGACAGGCTGGCCGGCACGGCGCCGCCGACATCGACGTTGTGGATGTGTCCGCCGGTGAAGGCGATGATCTCGCCGTCGTGGAACACCGGCTTCCACATCACAATGTCCGGGGAATGCGTGGCCAGGAAACCAGAATATGGATCGTTGGTCATCGCAATATCGCCGGGTTCGTAGCCACCCGGCACCAGAGCCAGCGCCGATTCGTAATCCAGTCCCGGATACCAAGTGGCGCCCAGATCGATCGGCACCGCGCAGGACTTGCCGTGCCGGTCCAGCAACTGGATGGTGAAGTCCTCGGTCTCCTTCACGAAGGTCGAGTGCGCGGTGCGATACAGGGTCGTCGCCATGCTCTCTGCCGCAGCGCGCGTACGATTGCGCAGCACCTGCAACGTAACCGGATTGGTTCGCATCAGCAATGCTCCATCCGGAGATTGCGCAATCTGTCCACCCGAGCGCGCCAGCCGTCCGGCACCAGGATGGTGCAGTCGGGCTGTGTCACGATGACCGGCCCCGGGACGGTCGCGCCGGGATCGAGCGTGGGGCGATCGAGCAGGCCGGCCTGTCGCCATCCACCGCGCAGGAAGAGAGGGACGTGCCGACGCGGACAAACCTCATACGGGGTCTCGGCCAGAACCGGCATCGCTATAGGCGGGGCCGCGCGGATGGCGGAGGCGCGCAGGCTGACCACCTGCACCGGCGCGCCCGGCTCGGCATGGCCGAATGCCCGATCATGTGCATCGTGGAACAGCCGGGCGAGGTCACCGCATCCTGTCCCGGCCGGGACCGGCACCGTCAGCTCGAAGGACTGACCGTGATAGCGCAGATCAGCGGCACGTACAATTGTGGTCTCCCCCGGACCCGCCATCGCGGTCACGCCGGCCTCCGCCTCGGCCGCCAGCGCATCCAGTGTCGCTTGCACTGCAGGCCACTCAGGAGCCTTCAGTGGCAGCAGCACCGCACGCATCGTGTCGCGCCGGATCGCCGCTGCGACCGCGCCCAGCGTGCCGGGCGCAGCGGGAACCAGCACCCGGTTCATGCCGGCGGCCTCGGCCAGCAGCGCGCCCAGCATCGGCCCGGCGCCGCCGAACGGCATCAAGGTCAGATCGCTGGCATGTACGCCAGCACGGGCCAGCAATTGCTCGATCGGCATTAACATGCCGCTGACCGCCACTTGCAGCACGCCTTCCGCCAGCGGTTGCAGATCCATACGGAGCTGCGCGGCAAGTGGACGCGCCACATCCTCGGCCAGGACCGCATTGGGGGTGATCGCGCCATAGCCCAGTGCGCCATGTCCCAGGATGCCGCACAACATATCCGCGTCGGTCACAGTCATGCGGGTGCCGCCACGGCCGAAACAGGCCGGACCAGGGGTAGAGCCGGCGCTCTCCGGCCCAACCTGCAGCACACCCTGCGGATCGATCCATACCACGGACCCGCCGCCCTGACCGGAAGAGGTAACCGCCACGGTCGTCGTCGCCAGTGGGAACTCGCCCACGGCCAGCCCCGTAGCATAGGAGGGCTGGCCGGCAATTAGGATCGCCGCGTCGGCGCTGGTACCGCCCATGTCGAGCGTAAGCACCGCGTCCATTCCGGCGGCGTCGGCGACCACTCCGGCGCCGACCACGCCCGAGGCAGTCCCGGACAGCAGCATTCCCACGCAGTCCCGCCGTCCGTGGCGTGCAGTCATGGTCCCGCCGGCCGAAGTTGTCAGCAGCAGCGGTGCGGTGATCCCCAACCCCTCCAGCTCCGCCGAGACCCGGTCGAGGTAGTTGGCGATGCGCGGATGGACATAGGCATTCAGCACCGCGGTGGTGGTACGCTCATATTCGCGAATTGCCGGCCAGACTTCGCTCCCGCGGAACACGATCATTGCAGGGTGCAGCCGCGCGATCATCACGGCCACCCTGTTCCTCATGCAGCGGGTTGCGCCAGGCATGCAGGAAGGACACGACCACGCCCTCGCAGCCCTCCGCGCGGGCGGCGGCAAGTGCGGCGGCGACATCGACCTTCTCCGGGGCCCGCAGCGTGGCACCGGTCGCGCTCATGCGCTCACGTATCGGGTACACGCGTTCGCGCGGCACTAGTGGCGCGGGCCGTTCGCAGAACAGACTGTAGGGATCCGGCATGCGCAAGCGCGCCAGCTCCAGCATGTCGGTGAACCCTGCGGTAGTAAGCAGCGCGATCCGCGCTCCGCGGCGCTGGATGATGGTGTTAACGCCGACAGTGGTGCCGTGGACGAAACGCTCCACGTCGGCGAGGGAAAGACCTTCCGCGGCCAGGCGCCGCAGGCCCACCGCAACATCCCGGCCGGGTGTAAGCGACGTGGCCAGCACCTTCAGCGTGGTCATCAGCCCGTTTTCGGTGTTTAGCGCAACGAAATCGGCGAATGTCCCGCCAATATCCACGCCCATCATACAAGCCATTCATGCCTCCACCGGCCGCCTGCACCATGCGGTTGGCCAATATCCACGTCCATCGCAATGAGATTAGCAGGCGATAACCGCTGGTTATGGTCTGGGATGCTGGGTTGATGGCGACGGTAATCCTCTGGGGCGTGGTTCTCCGGCGAGATCCACCCATGCGGTGTCAATCACGGTTGTCGAGAATTCAGGCCGAGCGCGCTGGTGGGCAGCGACCTCAAGCATCCCTTCACACCTGTCGGAGTTGATCCAACCTTTAGGCCGAACTTTGCCCGCTTTTAAGCGCAAGTCATTGATATAGCCAGTTTTCGGGGTTGGCTACCTGTCTACGCGGTGATCGCCACGCCGAGCAGCTCAAACGCCCGGCGCTGAACCTTGGTAGGGGTGGCGAGGATTGCGGATCTCGCCCAGCGAATGAGTGGCGGTGTTGGTATCCAGCATCCGCGCGGTGGCCAGCTTGGCCGCCGGCTCGAGCAGCCGGGCGATGATCAGCGCCACCGCGAGGTCACGCCGCCGCTGCGGCGCAC
>Ga0335075_10016829_pt1 | contig 10895 bp, 13 predicted proteins | sample Lox_Sample_24_FD_206723 | JGI IMG/M metagenome (GOLD analysis project Ga0335075, IMG submission 206723) | Soil microbial communities from Loxahatchee National Wildlife Refuge, Florida, United States - Lox_Sample_2.4 | ecosystem: Environmental > Terrestrial > Soil > Wetlands | place: USA... | reverse complement strand
CTACCGCTTCCTCCTAGTTATAACTGCTGCATGTTTTTAAGCGAGATAAATCCAGACATTCTTTACGTGAAGCATTCATTCGCACATCCTCCTCAAATATGAGCAACAATAAAGAAGAGGGCTCGGCAGTCCCAGCCGCCGCTAAAGGCTCTTGGTCGTCATTTCTCAGGGTGCGTACTTGGCAATTGAACGTTGCTACATGGAACTAGACACCCTATGTTGGCGTTATAGAGTAATTCACTGACCATTGCGATCAAACAACAGTCCATCACCTCCTTCTCTGGCGACCTGTCGTCTCTCACAGCACCTCCGTTCATTCTAAGCGGCACATCTCTAGTCGAATTCTCCGCATACTGGGCGGCACATCCATCCGTCTTTGTCGCGCCAGCAGCAGAGCAAGATCCCGCCAAGCGCGCACTTCTCGTCCTCAAATGGTTCCTCACCACCCTCAAGCAACAATACGCCAGCAGAAGCGAGAACCTCGGCAGCGAGAAGAAGCCGCTCAACCCCTTCCTGGGCGAGCTCTTCCTTGGCAAATGGCAGGACGACGCGGGCACGACGCAGCTCGTCAGCGAGCAGGTGTCGCACCACCCGCCGGTGACAGCCTACAGCATCTGGAACGCGGCGCACGGCGTGCACCTGCAGGGCTACAACGGGCAGAAGGCGTCGGTGTCGCGGTCGCTGACGATCGTGGTGAAGCAGGTGGGCCACGCCATCCTGCGCCTGGCCGGCCACGACGAAGAGTACCTGATCACGCTGCCGTCGCTGCACATCGAGGGCCTGTACAGCGGCTCCCCCTTCGTCGAGCTCGACCACCGCTCCTTCATCCAGTCCTCCTCCGGCTTCACCGCCCGCATCGACTACGCCGGCCGCGGCTGGCTGTCCGGCAGGAAGAACAGCTTCACGGCGGTGCTGCACAAGACCGGCGATGCCTCCGCGGCGCCGCTGTACAGCGTGGAGGGCCAGTGGACGTCAGCCTTCGCGGTGCACGAGGGCCCGAAAGGCGGGCGCGAAGTGGCGCGGTGGGACCCGGACGCGCACGCATCAACGGAGCTGCAGGTGGCGGACGTCAGCGACCAGGACGAGATCGAGAGCCGGCGGGCGTGGCTGCAGGTGGCGCAGGCGATCACGCGCGGCGACATGGACGCGGTCGCGCACTACAAGGGCCTGATCGAGAACGAGCAGCGCGACCTGCGGCGGCGCGAGCGCGAGGGCGGCGAAGAGTGGCCGCGCCGCTACTTCGCCCGCGCCGAGGACGTCGCCTACCTGGAGCGCCTGGCCGAGCATGTCAGCGAGGCGCTCGAGCCGGATAAGACGGATGGCGTGTGGAGGTGGGAGGAGGAGAAGGCGAAGGCGGCGAAGGCGCCGTTCTCCACGAAGGAGTGAGGTTGGGTCTGCGGTGTGGTGGGAGTTTCTCGGGCGCTCGATCGGGGACAAGCTCGTGGGAGTTAAAGGTTGCGACTGCTCTGGTGCTTGAATTGTCAAAGCATTGGGTGGGTTGGGACACCTGCATTTGTGTGGCTAATGATCACATTCTTGATTCCTGGCGTTGAGTAGTGCTCTCCGTCATCAGCTAAAAAGTAAAAGTCTAACATATTGTATCGCTCAGTCTACTAAGCGTGGAGAGTTTTCAACCGATGCCCAAACTGTCATGTCATGCTTGAGTCCTTACACCACCCATGCAAAGGAATTTTGCTCAGCTCGGTAGCTATTCACGTCGCGTCGATATGCGACATGCATCTTGTTTAAGATGAGGAGGCGTTCTCAGCAGCCCATACCTTTAACTCGCATGGCCCAAAGCTCTATTAACGCCGACCTTCTCTTTCTCCCACACCTCGGAAAAGTGAAGATACTCTTTCCTAAACATCTCCCAATCGGGGTAGAACTCGACCTTTGCAGCACGGGCGGGAACCCTATTTCTGTCATCCGGCGAGCCCTCCGACTCGTCGCGGACCAAGACGAAAGTCTGGACCTTCGAACCCGGCGGGCCCTGCTGCGTCTGCTGGGCTGGCGGCTCCTCAGGCGGGCTCCCGGCGGGCGTGGCGGCGTCGTCGGCGGGCGGGTCCCACAGCCGCCACTTGCGGGGCCTGCGCTCGACGTCGCGGACGCGGCGGAACTCGGCCTGGACGTGCTCGACCCACTCGAGGTCGCCGCCGCCCTCGACGAGGCACAGGCGGTCGAGGCTCCGGACCTCCATCAGCATCAGCTTGACCCACAGGTTGTACAGGATGCCGCGCAGCACGTTGACGTGCTGGCGCAGCTGCTGCGTCAGCCCCACCGACGGCATCTTCAGGTGCGCGATGATGCACGTCGGGCACAGCACCAGCGGCGCCGGGATGCTGAGCAGCCCCTTGGGGAAGTTCGAGTCGATCGCCACCGTCTTGATCAGCGACAGGTGCGTCGGCCGCAGGTTGCCCAGCCGCCGCAGGTTCTTGGCGCGGTCGTTGGGCCCGCGCAGGAACAGAATGTGCGCGCCGTACGCCAGCGAGTGCGTCTCGTGGTAGATCTGCCGGCACGACTGAAGCAGAGGCAGTCCTACCGATGTTCGCTCAAACGTGCTCTCGCATCGCTCCAGGCTCGGTGTGAATACGTAGCTGTAGATTTTGTTGCGGATTTCGCCCGGCAATCCCAGGAAAGTGAGTCGGTCCGTTATCTGAGAGCTTTCGGTAGGCAGTTCAATGTCAACGAATGTCTGCGGATCGGAACCTTTGGCGATTAAGGTTGTTTCTCTCGGATCCGAGATGAGGAGACCTCGCACGGATGAGGGATGCTCATTTGTGTCTGGACTGGAGGAAGACCGGGATTTCTTGTGGATGACTGAATCAGAGGAAGTTCGGTAAGTGTATTGGCTCGGGGATTTGGAGGCCTTATTACGGCTGAAGGTTCTCTTCAAGCACCCGACTATTCGCCTGCCGAAGTTCGCCATCGGCATAGAGGATGGACTTCGTTCGGCAATGGCAGCCTTGCCAGAACTGAAGATATTGGGAGCCATCCTTGATAGCGAAAGCAAGAGATCTATCTTATGCAAGCGATGACGTGGTTTCGATGTGACGGAAACACTAATCACGGGTGACTTGTGAACCAGGCGTGGCGTATGTATCGGTGTTTGAATGTCAATGAAACTATGGCGAGAAAATAAGTTGGTGATAAGCTGCAGCAGATAATCCTATTGATGAGACCACTCAAGCCAGCCTCTCCAGTGTGGTTTGCTTGATTTGATGATCTGGAAATGAGTTTGAGGGTTGAGAGTGAAGTTGGCGTCAGAGGTGGTAGTTGAAGGGAACGCCAAGACGTGCGCCCACTGATGGTGGCACGACAAGCTGAACTGAACAGCCAACAACCACGCTTTTGGTTGCGATTCTACGAAGGTCAAATGCAAAGGAGTCACCCTTCAAGGAAAAAGCAAATTTCCACCGAAGTGCTTGATTTCTAAGTTTGGCACTGGAGTAGAAACTACCGCAAACGCCTCATAAGGTAACTGGCAGTGAAGACCATACGTACCAGCCTCTCAACGAATACAAAACAATGCCATACTCCGAGCTTCCATTCTAAGACTTCTTTGCGTCGGGGAATTGTGCAGCTACTCCTCCTACTGACATGTCTCTGAAGAACTCCTGCATCCAATTGCTCATTCCACGCAAACTAGCGGCAACACCCATCTGGCTTGGAATGACAAGTTGACCGCCCCTGCAGCTGAAGATCTGATCCGTGACCACTTTTCCAATAAGCTCTGGTTTCATCAAACGCCCTTGGGTCGATTCAATATGCTTCTCGAAGCCTCCAACCAAATTTGTGCGAACCCAAAATGGATGGACGACGGTATTGAGAACACCAGGGGCTTTTAAGACATGTTTAATTTCTTGGTTGAGGCCTGTACGGGCGGTCAGCGTCTGAGTCGGATTGTGAATTTCTCGAGCTTAACAAACCTTCATGCAGAGCCAAGACGGCAGCTTTGGTTGCTGCATAGTCGACGATTCCAGCAGGGGCGACGAAGCTTGCCATGCTTGCAATGCCAACGATATGGCCCTTGTTCTTCCTTACCATTTCGGGCATGAATTCTCGAATCATGGTGAAATGGCTGATAATGTTGATCTTGAAAATCTTCTCAGTGAACTCATCTGTCTTATCGAGAATGGTTCCAGGCCTAACACGCATACGTTAGAAATCTTCTTAGGTGTTACAAAGCTCCTCTACTTACGCCCCAATACCAGCATTGTTAACGAGAATTGTCGGAGCACCCCATTTCTCACGCACAGCCTGCGCAGCTTCGTGAATTGAAGCTGTCGAGGTCACATCACATTTGAAGTATTTGATGGTGCTGACTGCAACGAAGTGAGTTGGTGAGTAGGTATGTGAAATTGGTCAAGTAGGACTAGAACTTACATCCGTCCAAGGCCTTTGGTAGTGGCTGGATATCCAGAACAGCGACCTTTACTCCTTTTCGCTTCAATGCTTTAACAATTTCCGCTCCTATACCACTACTTCCTCCAGTAACAACTGCAACCTCCTGATTCCAAATCCACCGGTCTGAAGAAGACCTTATCTGCCAGTTGTTCAAGGCAATTGAATTCAACCAGAGGTTCAATTTTCGAACAATTCCTAGGGCGACTGCCCACTTCAATCCTGTAAACAGTCTGCCGATATTTACATCGCTCAACACAACTCCAAGTTGGTGAAGCAACGGTTCGCGGATTGAGTCCGGCGCTCTTGTAAGAATGAAAAGGATTGGACCAGTGATTATAGGATTAAGAAACACATTTTCGAGATTCCGAACAGCTTTAGCAACGGCGGTCATTTTGATCGACAGAAGGTTGTGCAAAGAGCAATGGAGGTAATGGATGTTCTTGTAGGCGCGCAACTCTTTATCTAACTGCCAACTCAAAAACTCAAGAGCTTGTGAAGTCAAGCCTCGGCTGTTTTCAAGCTCAACAACGCCTATCTTGAAGTCGATCTGATGTCAAGCTGCTTTTCTAACCAATAGCATTCACGTGTCTTTCCCCTGCTCAAAGCTCGGTATGATTTTTACGGACGAAAGCTGGATGCTAGTGGTGTGGCTTGCGAAGGACGACGACGTGTGAATGGCAGGAAGCGGCTGCCTAGTTCCTTTCGCCTTGATGCTGGTAACGAATAAGAACTCTTTCAAAATGCGGAAGTAGGAGCGATTGTTGAATGGAGATGGGAGGCTATTGGATTGAATCTGCATGTGAGCTGAGCTTGAGCTGGGATCAGGTTAGGGATCGTAGGAGTTGACTCCGATTTTGCGGAGGACTCAACTTTCCATTTTCGGTGCTTCTGCTCTTCCACCAATATGGCTGAAGAGATGCGCATCGATCCCCAGCGAGCAAAGCAGCTTGCAGATAACCTTTCAAATGTAGTTCATCGTATCCAAGCCTCCAGCAAGTCCAATCGACCGGTAAGGCTCCCGTACTTCCATCGCCACTTCACAATCATCCAGTACTAACGACGACTTGGAGCGATCAGATTCGACTTATCCTCGTATCGAAGCTCAAGCCCGTCTCGGACATCTACGCTCTCCATAAATCCCTACCTTCCTCACCCGGTGAAAGTTGGACATCCCACTTCGGTGAGAACTATTACCAAGAGTTGCTTGAAAAGGCGTCGCTATTGCCTCGCAGTATAAAATGGCACTTCATCGGTGGCCTGCAGACGAACAAGTGTAAGCCCCTGGCTGAACAGGTTCCTAATTTGTGGTGTGTCAGCAGCGTGGATGGAGCCAAGAAAGCTGATCAATTAGAGAAAGGAAGAGCGGCGTTGGTGAGGAAGGTTGAAGAAAAGGGCCTTGGAGAGCAGCACTATGGCGAAGGAGCGGGCTTCGAAAAGAGGTTAAGGGTTATGGTACAGGTTAATACCAGTGGAGAGGAGTCAAAGTCCGGCGTTGAACCAGCCGATACTCTGGATTTGTGTCAGCACATCATACACAATTGTCCACACTTGAGGCTATCGGGCTTGATGACTATTGGAGCCATTGCGAGAAGTCAAGCAACGACTGCGGAGAATGAAAACGAAGATTTTGAGTGCTTAAGGGACACGAGAGACAAGGTGGCTAAGTCGCTGGGAATTGCGGCCGAAGAGCTTGATCTGAGCATGGGCATGAGCAGTGATTATGAGGGAGCAATCTCTCAGGGTAGCGATGAAGTCAGAATCGGGAGTACCATCTTCGGAGAAAGGCCGCCAAAGAAAGATGCTAAGATCATAGACGAAACGCAGGATGTGAAAGCATAGATTAAACGCATACAGATAACTTCATGCAGAATGAACGGGATCGCTATGTGGCAGTGAGGGAAATATGTGTCCATCTCTGCCCGGCAACCCCAAAACTTCGCTTTTCCGCCATCATTAGAGTCATCAAGCCGGATGCTGACCAATTCAAATGCATCTTTCTACTCCACAAGACCTTAGGTGCAAATGGGGTATTAAGATTCTTCATCTCCCTGTGAAAGCCGTTCTTCCATAAACTTTGCAAGAATTGGTGGTACCCCTTCATCCGTTGCACGAATGGTAAGTCGGTACATCTAGGATCGATTAGCATGTAGAACCAAATTCGTGTCGGATTTGTTTACCTTTGTATCATAGTTCGGCTCAAGCCTCATCAAACAGCCGAAGTTACCTCCTTCAGTCGTGCGCAGAACTGTAGCTCCAACGATGTTTTTGGAGTTGGGATCAACGCCGTCCAGAATACCCCAATTGAAGCCCTCTACGATTCTACGCGTGTGCTCGCGGCTCATCTTTCGATTGGGGTTGACCAAACCGAAAACTCGCTGTGCTTCTCGAGGCGCACCACCAATCTGCTTCCATCTCTTGAAGAATTCGTCCGCAGAAAGCTGGGCGCCATCCATGTACTTGTGTAGTACGACAGGAAGTTTCAGAGTCAAGGCTTGCAAAGCACCCGCAAGGTAGGATATACGGAGCGTAGGTGGATCTGTGAAGACGTTTTTGGCTTCGAACATGATGGTAGTTTGTGTCTGGCCTTCCGGATGAATAGTGGTCTCTGGTAAAGCCTTGACATCTGTCTTAACAGTTGCTGATGGATTGTCGAGAGTGGTTGTAAAAGAGTTGATGCCGGATGCAAATTTGTTCGTGAAGTACAAAATAATACACCCAAGTTCCTTTCGATATTCGGATCGGAAGCCAACTTGGATCTGCTGATCTTCATAAAGGACCCCTTCTGGCTTCAATAGAAGAAGATTGTAGCCAGGTTCCCAACCAGCGCTGAGATGAGCCGCACTAGCAAGATTGAGTGGCTTCGAGTCACCATTCATGTCGAGACCATTCAAGCCATGATCACCATTTTGAGCACTGCCATTGGTTGCTGCAGCGTCTTTTGCTTTTGCAGCCGCAATTGGAGAGGCATTCGTGAAACTCCTTTTGAGCCCGGTCTGCTGAGCAAGGAGGATTTCTTTGGGATCGGCATTCGCATCACGACCTCCAACAATCCAAGTGCGCTTGTCGCTTGTAGTTGCATGCTTGGAATGCAAACGGGAGAGCAACGCTGAGGCACGTTCCGGAAACGGTGGCATCTCATCACAGACCGTTTGAAGAAGATCCTCCGTTGGCATTGTAGCTAGTGTCAGATATTCGTAGGCACGCTGTTGGAGTTCCGAGTCCATGCTGTGGCTGTAATACTGGAATGTCTCGAGAAGTTGAGGTCTGATCTCCGGGAACAGATTAACAAACTTGACATAGCAAGACAGTATCATCGCACTAGTGCTGAATGAACATCGATGCATTTTCTCATGGAGGGCCAGGAACTGCTCAATCGGACTACAGCCTGGGCTGTCGGCGATTAGATGGCCGAATTCACCTAGCAAATACGCACCGATCTTGACAAGAGTCTCGTGTGTATGGTCCTGTTTGACGTAGTGTAGGATGGTTTGTGCTGCATATACTTGGAGTTCCTCATTGTTGGTGACGATTTGAACGACTCGTTGCCAAACTTCGTCACTGACGTGATCGCCCGCCATAGAAATCAGTTTGAGCGAAACGTCAACATACCACTGAATGTCAGTGGCATATTTTTCGGTTAGGATTGCAATCTTCAGGACCATCTCCTCCCGGATGGCGTAGTCAGCAGTTTGTAGGTATTTCATCAACTCATTGACAATTGGCTTCGAATTGGTCGGATCGCACATGCTGTACAGCAGATCCAGGCCTTGACGCCGTACGCTGATATCACGGTCTCGTAGGGAGTTGATGATTATTTGTTGATGCTTCTTGATAGGATCCAAAGTTTCTGAGCGAGCCGCCAAGTGTGTCATTGCCTCCAATCCCAGATATCGAACGTTTGTCTCTCTCGATTGGATGAATTTACCCAAACGCGTGGAAATTTGCACCATTAAGTCGGATTCGGTATCCAGGTGAATGACCAGGTTGATTGCCTCGAAAAGAACAGAGTTCTGTGCGTTGTTTTGCTGTACGTTTTTGGGCATCTCCATTGCCGCGTCCAAGATACGTTGAATGGATTCTCGGATCATTTTGCGGATGTGCGTGTCCTCCGCCGGTGGATAGTACTGAAGCAGTTTCATAAGTTTGACCTGCAGCCATGGGCAAGGAACTCTATAATATTGGTAGTCAGACGGACACTCCTGATCGACTACGATTTCCTTCAGCCGTCTTGCTGCCTTTGCGTAGCTTGATTTGTACTGATCCGGGCTATCCTGTACAAGCGCAATGACGAGGGAGGTTACTGAGAGAGCAACGCCGTAATCTGGATCGTCCATGATAGATACGATTCGCTCAGCCCACTCGTTCTGGACGATAGCAGGCGACTTGCGGTACAGTCGTAGAAGGGTCAGAGCGGCCTTCTTCTTAACAAAGGACTTGGAAGTACTGGAAAAGTTAGTCAAGCTTCATGGTAAAATGAACTGTAGAAAGAAACTTACGGTGAGATGAGCAAGCGATGCACATCTGCACTCAGAGCGTCTGCCATTTCTTTGCTGCCAACATTGGCAATGGCGTGTAGGGCTAAGCAATTGTTCAATTCGTTGATGTCATTTAGATCCTTACGGATGCTGTTGATGACAAGGTGTAAGAGCTCGTGCTGTTCATGCAGGAATAGTGTGACGGCCAAATAGCCAATCTGCTTTTCAGAGTATTTTGAAGCAGAGACGAGATTGACTGCCTCGAGGTGGCCAAAATCGACATTCCAGCCGAGAATGTATATGTACAACAACTGGATAAGTTAGAATATATGGCCAAAGGCTTTCGAGCTCGTGTAAACTTACTTTACAGACATATTTCTTCCTTGCGTATCCATCAAGTTTGCCGTCCTTAAATTTCTGTCGAATATTCGCTAACTCTTTGTTAATTCGCTTCTCTTCGAGTTCTCGTGCTCTTGCATTTCTTAGATCAGCTATGAAGGTGACCAGGCCTCGCATAGAGGGAGTGTTGTTGTCTTTCACACTCCTGAACAATGGCAAGCCTGAGCTTGTAGACGAAGCAATGCCATCTTTAGCCATTTTGATTCTATGGTAGTGGCGGTCTCCCTCCGCCAGGGAAGTGACTCGCTACGAGTACGTGGGCTGGACAGCAGTGAACATTGCGGGATTTCAGCGACGAAGAGGAGTTGAAGGTGGTCGAGAGCTGAGGGATTGGATGTCGCGGCGGAGAAGGGCGGGACTAGAGGAGCGGAGGGGGACGAAGCAGCGCGGTTGTGGTGCGGATGATATCAGCAAGACTGGTTGCTACTTGCCGTGTGCCTTGGAGTTCTAGTTCAGGGGTGAGACTCCCTTTCTGCACTCGGAGTCGGCAGATAAATCAATGCGGCGTAGATTGTGGGGTTGAAGCCGTTCCTGCATCCTAGGTCGTTCATCTGCAGTAACATATCGCCGAGTCGGAGTTTCTTTTCTGGCTTACGTAATACAACCTTTTGACCTTGAGACTTTTCAACACCTTCATCATAGTATCTCCTTACGCTCACGCAATGCGTTCTGTCAGGTCTCGATTGGCTACGCTTGAGCGATTAGCTTTAGATACACTCTTTTCATCTCCACAAGGGCTCTACATTTGTCGTGCCTGTAGTCGTCGCTTTCCCGCAGCTCTTGGTACTACTGTACCGTATTCGACTACAGCTGTGAGGAGAGATAAAGATGTTGGGCTACCAGTACAAAGGCGAGAAACAACTACATGGGAGGGATTGAAGTGGGTGGGGAGTCAGGAATGGATTGATAATTTCATGAAACCGAGGAGGCCTCTCAAGCCGTAAGTTCTACCTAAATCACCGCGATGCGCAACTCTCACATATCTAGTTTCATTCCAACATCGATCGACAGAAATCCAGACGCGTTGAAAGACCATGTCCTCAAGTCGCTCGTTGAAGCGTTAGTTACCACCGAATTGGGAAAACCAATGTCCTTTAAACCCCCATCCAAAGTCGAATGGCCACGAGGCGTTCAAATCAGCGTCGAACATAGCGATTCGAATCCTTCGATTTCGTTTTCGAAAAATGGTGATAGGGAGAAGCTAATTGAGCAACTTGGGTATCTTTCCGCGAAGGAAAACGTTACAGAAATCGAAAGCGTTAAAGAAGAGGGCTCCGCACCAGGGTTACAAGACGAAGAGAGTGGTGTACACACCGAAGCCATTGTCAGCTCATCATCTTCGGAAGATCTATCAGGTTTAAAAGCACCAGAACAAGAGCTGATATTAGAGCGTGATATTACAGAGGCAAGCGAACATAGAGCTGCAAAAGGGACTAATGCCGCAAAGGAATCTTTCCCAATCGAAGTTGTAGGCTCTGAATGGGTGCGCATATCTCTGGGAGATCCTGCTATGAAGTTCAAGGTATGGTATTTCGGGAAGATCTCCCCCAGCCCATGTTAACGAGGCTTAGGTTGTCAAACGAGTAATGCAGCGGACTGGTGTAAAGCTGCCGGACA
>Ga0335075_10016828_pt1 | contig 10895 bp, 11 predicted proteins | sample Lox_Sample_24_FD_206723 | JGI IMG/M metagenome (GOLD analysis project Ga0335075, IMG submission 206723) | Soil microbial communities from Loxahatchee National Wildlife Refuge, Florida, United States - Lox_Sample_2.4 | ecosystem: Environmental > Terrestrial > Soil > Wetlands | place: USA... | reverse complement strand
GCGGCCGGGCCGGCTGGGCGCCGGTCATGTTTCTCGGCCCGTTCGGCGAGCTGTTCGCGCTGTTCTTCCTGCTGCCGATCGGGTACGCGGTCTACGAGAGCCTCTTGAAGGTCCACGTCTCCGGCCTCGGCCTCGGCCCCAACTCCACGGTGACGGTGTTCGCCGGCCTGTCCAACTACCGCCAGGTCTTCTCCGACTCCTCGTTCTTGAGCGGGGTGGGGCGGGTGCTCCTGTTCGGCGTGGTCCAGATCCCGGTGATGCTGATCTTCGCCACCGTCCTTGCCTTGCTGCTCGACTCCGTCGCCGTCCGGTTCAAGCGCTTCTTCCGGCTGGCGTTCTTCCTCCCCTACGGCATACCGGGAGTGATCGCCGCGATCCTCTGCTCGTTCCTTTACCTGCCGGGCCTGAGCCCCATCGTGGCGGCGCTGCACGGCGTGGGATTTGGCACGGTGGACCTCCTCGGCGTGCACACGGTCCTGTGGTCCATCGCCAACCTCGTCACCTGGGAGTACACGGGCTACAACATGCTGATCATCTACGCCGGCCTGCAGGCCATCCCGGCCGACCTGTACGACGCCGGGCGCCTCGACGGCGCCTCGGAGTGGAAGATCGCCACCAGGATCAAGCTCCCGATGGTGTCGAGCGCCCTGGTGCTGACCGCCGTCTTCAGCATCATCGGGACGCTTCAGCTGTTCAGCGAGCCGCAGGTGCTGCGGGCGATCACCAACTCCATCAGCAGCTCTTACACCCCGAACCTGTTCGCCTACACGCAGGCCTTCGTGGTCAACAACCCGAACTACGCGGCGGCGATCGCGGTGGTCCTCGCGATCGGCACGTTCATCTTGTCGTTCGGCTTCCTGAAGCTGGTGCAGCGGCGCTGGGCGGGCGCGTGATGGCCTCCGTCGCTAAGCCCGCCGGCGCCGCGCGAGTCAGCAGAGCGCCCGCCGGGCAGGCCCGGGTCTCGCGCGCCGGGATCCTCGCCACCGCGTTCATGTTCGTCTGCGCGATCTACTTCCTGCTCCCGGCCTGGTGGCTGGTGGTGTCCGCGACGAAGGGGCCAAGCACGCTGTACTCCTCGGAGGGGTTCTGGTTCAGCCAGCTGCACCTCATGTCCAACCTGACCGGGCTGTTCAGCTACGACGGCGGGATCTACTGGCGCTGGCTGGTCAACACGCTGCTGTACGCAGGCCTCGGCGCGTTGTGCGCGACGCTGCTGGCCAGCGCGGCCGGGTACGCGCTGGCGAAGTACGAGTTCCGCGGCCGCCAGCTCGTCTTCTCGATCATCCTGGGCGGCGTGCTCGTGCCAGGCACGGCGCTGGCCCTGCCGCTCTACCTGCTGATGAGCAAGGTCGGGCTGACCAACACGTACTGGTCCGTGTTCTTGCCGAGCATCGTCAGCCCGTTCGGCGTCTACCTGGCCCGGGTCTACGCGGCCGCGTCGATTCCCGACGACCTGATCGAGGCCGGGCGGATCGACGGCGCCGGCGAGGGCCGCATCTTCCGCACCGTGGGCCTGCGCATCATGTCGCCCGCGCTGGTCACGATGTTCCTGTTCCAGTTCGTCGCGATCTGGAACAACTTCTTCCTGCCGCTGGTGATGCTGTCGAACACCCGCCTGTACCCGGTAACTCTCGGCCTCTACGCCTGGAACAATGAGTACGGACAGGCCCCGCAGCTGGTCAGCTACGTGATCATCGGCTCGCTCATCTCGGTGATCCCGTTGGTGATCGCGTTCTTGTCATTGCAGCGCTTCTGGAGGTCGGGCCTGGCCGCCGGGAGCATCACCCTATGAGCGGACTGGAGCGTCAAGCCGTGCGGGGAATCGGTTACGGCGGGGACTACAACCCTGAGCAGTGGCCGGAGGCCACCTGGGCGGAGGACATCGGGCTGATGGCCGAGGCCGGCGTCAACCTGGTGACCGTCGGTGTCTTCTCCTGGTCGCGGCTGCAGGCCGCGCCCGGGGAGCTGACCGCCGACTGGCTGGACCGGGTCCTCGACCTGCTCGCCGCGGCCGGGATCGCTGTCGACCTGGGCACCGGCACCGCGTCACCGCCGCCCTGGCTGGTCACCGCGCATCCCGAGATCTTGCCGGTCACGGTGGACGGCCGGCGGCTCGCGGCGGGCGGGCGCCAGCACTACTGCCCGAGCGCCCCGGCGTTCCGCGCCGCCGCCGTCGAGCTGGCCGACCGGATGGCGCGGCGCTACGCCGGCCACCCGGCCGTCACCATGTGGCACGTCGGCAACGAATACGGGTGCCACGTCCCCGCCTGTTACTGCGACCGGTCGGCGGAGGCGTTCAGGGAGTGGCTCCGTGCGCGCTACGGCGAGCCCGGCGCGCTGAACGAGGCCTGGGGCGGGGCGGTGTGGAGCCAGGACTACACGAGCTGGGACCAGGTGCAGCCGCCGCGCACCGCCCCCACCTACGCCAACCCGGCGCAGCAGCTTGACTTCGCCCGGTTCAGCTCCGGCGAGCTGCTCGCCTGCTACCGGGGCGAGCGCGCGGCGATCGCCGCGCACGACCCTGGCACGCCCGTCACGACGAACTTCATGGGCCTGTCGCGCGTCGTTGACCAGTTCCGCTGGGCGGCCGACGTCGACGTGACCTCCGTGGACAGCTATCCCGACCCGGCCGACCCCGAGGCCCACCTGTTCTCCGCCATGAACTGCGACCTGACCCGCTCGGTCGGCGGCGGGCGGCCGTGGATGCTGATGGAGCAGGCGCCGAACGCCGTCAACTGGCGGGCGGTCAACGTGCCCAAGGCACCGGGGCAGTACCGGGCGCTGAGCCTCCAGGCGGTGGCGCGCGGCGGCGACGCGGTCCTGTCGTTCCAGTGGCGCGCCGCGGCCACCGGCGCCGAGAAGTTCCACAGCGGAATGCTGCCGCACGCCGGGACCGACAGCCGGGTCTGGCGCGAGGTGACGGGGCTCGGCGCGGACCTGGGCCGGCTGGCGCCGGTGGCCGGCCGCCTGGTGCCGGCCGAGGCGGCCATCCTGCATGACTGGGAGAGCTGGTGGGCGCTCGAGATGGACTCGCACCCGAGCCGCCTGCGCCTCGGTGAGCTGCTGCGGGAGTTCTACCGCCCGCTGTTCGAGTCGGGGGTGACCGCCGACTTCGCCCACCCGGAGAGCGACCTGTCCGGCTACCGCCTGGTCCTGGTGCCCGCGCTCTACCTGGTCAGCGACGCCGGGGCGGACAACGTGGGCCGGTTCGCCGCCGCCGGCGGCACGGTCGCGGTCAGCTTCTTCTCCGGGATCGTGGACACCAGCGACCGCATCCGCCTTGGCGGGTACCCGGCGCCCTGGCGTGACCTGCTCGGCCTGCGGGTGGAGGAGTTCGCGCCGCTGCCCGAGGGCGCGACGGTCCGCCTCGACGGCGCACCCGAGACGGACCAGGACCGCGCCGGCCGAGTGTGGCAGGACGTCATCGACCTGCGCGGCGCGGACCCGGTGCTGCGTTACGCCGAGGGGCACCTGGCCGGCCAGGCGGCCGTGACCAGGCATCCCTACGGCCGCGGCGAGGCGTTCTACCTCGGCACCCTGCCCGATCCGGCGACCCTGCGCGGGCTGGTGCGGCTGGCGTGCGATCGCGCGGGCATCGAGTTCAGGACCGATCTTCCCCCCGGGGTGGAGGCCGTCAGGCGCGGCGACCAGCTGTTCGTGATCAGCCACCTGGACCGGCCGGTCGAGCTCGACCTCGGCGGCAAGAGCCGCGACCTGCTGACGTCGGACATCGTCGGGCCGGCGGTCGTGCTCGGTCCGCGCGGCGTCCTGGTGCTCGCCGCGCGCGACTGACCTCCCGCGGACTGACCGGTAGCCAAACGCCCTCTCGTCCCGGGTAGGACAGATGAATGCGAGCACGCCTTGCACGGTGGCATCGTTCGCGGGATGGAATTTACCCGCGGTCCCGGTTTGTAGCCGCGGCCGCCCCGGCTATGAGTTTCCTTCTCAGGCGGGGTGTGCGCATGCACATCGTGACCCACGAATGCACTGCACGGAATCACGCCTCGCCTGATGGGCAACGGTGATACCGTGCAGCGAGCCGGTCAAAAGGCTTCGGGGCGAGGGTTATCAAGGATTACGGTCGGCAAACCTGCGGGCAAGCGGCAGCGCTTAGATCGGCTGATCCGGCGGGTGCTCCTGCCGGATGATTAGCCCACCAGGAAGTTCTGCCGTGGATGGAAGAAAATCTATGTCGCCAGAGGAGGAAAGATATGGGCATGATGGATCACCGCCGCACCTGGCACTATGAGGTAGCGGCTTCCCCGGCGGAGTGCATCGGCGCGTTCGCGCGAGCGTTCAAGGGCAAGGGCGGGCTTGGCACCAAGGCGCACTGGTCCGTCCGGGCAGCCGCGGATTCGGCTGTCGCAACCTATGAAGGCAGGGCGGGTATAGCTGCTGTCGCGGGTGTTCTGTCTCAGACGTCTGCCCAGGAAGGCGATACTGCCATCGGCTCGCAGGTGTCTTTCAAGGTAGAGGGCAGTGATGGAGCCAGGACGCAGTGCTCTATGTGGCTGGCGTCTTCCGGGCGGTCAGGAATAGCAGGCCTGTTCGGTGCAACCTCTGATGCTCGCTTTATCCGCCCGTACATGCAGGCGGTCGGGCGCGAGCTGCTCAAGCTCGATCCGCAAACCAAAATTCAGTCGTCCTGAAAGCCTTACCTGGGGCAGGGGCAGGGGCAGAGTGCTGTGCGCCCCGGGCTCTTCGGGTTATTTAAGTAACCGAGCCGAACCGCCGCTTCTCGCGCGCTCAGCCTGGTCAAGGCCACGCCTCGCTCCCTGTCGGCTAGGACCCAGCAACCGTCAACAGCCGTGCTCCCCCCGACCTTATACCTGAATTGTTATCGGGAGTTTCATTCGATGATTGGTCTAGAGCTGGTTGCTGGGTACCTGGCGGCTTATGCGATGCGGAAGGCGCGGCACGCTGGCGAACGCGTAGACGCGGAGGTTGACTACGTGCTTGATGGGACGCTTGACCGATTGCATGAGGTTGTTGTCGAGAAACTCGGAGACGACCCAGCTGTTGGGAAGCTGGAGCGTGAAGCCGAAGAAGGGGTGAGCATCGGCCGACGCACGGCGCAGCGGGTAACGCTGGCGATTGAGGATGCGGCGGGGGAGGATGACGAGTTCGCCGATCGCCTCCGCGAGCTTCTGCGTGAACTGGCGTCTCAAGACGGAGGCCGCCTGGCTTCGCCGGTCGTGCGTCAGACGGCCGTCGCCAACCGAGGCTCGACTGTTAGCCAGGCAGGCAGGGATATCGTTCAGTTTCCCCGGCGACCACAAGAATGATCAGGGAATCAGAGGGGCCTGGGGGAGGCAGCGGGACTGCCCCCCGGCAAGGGGGCGCGCGCCAGGAGGCCGACGCGATCCGCGGCGGAACGGTTAAACAAGCGGGCAGAGACCTCTATGACATTGACGTGCATCCATCCTTTGTCTTTCCCGGGGTGGCGAAGGCAGGAAGCGCGAAGCCATTGGTTGTGCCGCAGCGCAGAGTTAAGGGCGACCGGCTACGCGGGCGGGATGAGCTTGTCGGCATGATCATGGCTGCCATCCACCAGATCCGCGCCAGACAGTGTCCCGATCATGGCCAGGTCTGGATCCTGCATGGCATGGGCGGGTGCGGAAAGACGACAGTCGCCACGGAAGTGGCACACCGTGCCCGGGATGCCGGGATCCGTACCTGGTGGGTGTCCGCCACCGTGCCTGCCGAGCTGGAGGCGTGCCTGCACGCGGTCGCCTACGATGCGGGCGCCAACGAGGATGAGCTTGCGCGCGGGCATCCCGCCGACGCCCTGTGGCGACGCCTGGATTCTGCTGCCCAGCCCTGGCTGCTGGTCATCGACAATGCCGACGACCTGGATCCGTTGGAGGCAGGAGCAGGGCGACTGGCTGATGGCAGGGGCTGGTTGCGTTCACCCGCACCCGGCGCGGGCCTAGTGCTCGTGACCAGCCGTGAAGGTGCTCAATCGCAGTGGGGTTCATGGACGCACCTCGAACCAGTGCCTGTGCTTGGCGAAGCGGATGGTGGGCAGGTTCTTTGCGATCTGGCTCCTCAAGCTGGCGACAGCGATAATGCCCGGTCTCTATGTACCTGGCTGGGAGGCCTGCCGCTTGCTCTTGACCTGGCGGGCTCATACCTGGCCGACGCGGCCGCTAGCCTCTGGCCACAGCCAGGCACCCCGGACACCTTTGACCGCTACCAGGCAACGTTGGAAGCGCAATTCGACACGCTCGGAGCGGATGCTAGTGCTACGCCCGAGGAACGGGCGCGCCGGAAGCTCACGACCACATGGGAACTCTCGCTGGATCTGCTAGAAAGCAGAGGGCTTTCACTCGCACGGCCTCTTCTGCGCCTGATCTCCTGCCTCGCGCCTGCTCCAGTTCCCTACGGTCTGCTACTCGACATCGACCTGCTCGCCGGCTCTCCCCTCTTTCGCGGCGCGAATCGGGACGAACTAGTCCGTGCGCTTGAAGGCCTTGTCCGCTTGGGCCTCGTCGTCACCACCAGCACGCAGTCCGCGGATGCGAACCTCCGTCGGTTCGCCATTGTGCCCCCGCTGGTACGTGCGACTAACCGCTTTCATCCCGATGTTAGGGCACGATCCGTGCAGTACCTGGATCTGCTTCTCGCATTGCTTGAGAACGTAATCACGCGTTTTGATCCCGAAGATCCGAAGAACTGGCCGCTGTGGAGTGCGCTCACCCCCCATTGCCGTAGCATGCTCGAATTTCCGCACAGGCCCGCGGAATCAGAAGCGCCCGAGCGAATCGTGCGGCTTAGCCGGTCAGCTCATCTGGCCGCGAAGTACCTTCAGGCAGCGGGCCTGTACGCCCAGGCGGCAGCGGGGCACCACGAAGTTGCGCTCTTGCACCAGCGCATACTTGGGAATAGTGATCGTGACACCCTGAATGCCCGCCATCACCTGGCACTGGCCCTCAGGGATGAAGGCCGGTGGGGCGAGGCCCATGCCGAATATCAGGAAGTGCTGACCCTGCGGAGCAAACTGCTCGGCGCCGAGCACCCGGACACGCTAACAACACGGCACGGACTGGCATCCGTGCTACGACGACAGGGGTTCCTTGACCAGGCGCAGACCGAGTACTACGCGGTCCTAGTCCTGCGGTCACGGATTCTCGGTGATGAGCATCCAGACACGCTGGCCACACGCCAGAATCTGGCACTCGTCCTCAAGATGCGAGAGCAGAATCGTGCGGCCGAGACCGAGTACCGGCTGATTCTCGATTCCCAGCGCCGGACCATCGGTGAAAACCACCCGCACACAATGACCACCAGGCAGAGCCTCGCCATGCTCCTCCAGTCCCAAGGCCGGCTTGACGAGGCAGACGCGGAATACCAGAGAGTGCTAAAGCTACGCAGGCATGAACTAGGCGAAGAACACCCCGATACCTTGACCACTCGGCATGCTGTGGCCTACATGCTGCGTCTCCGAGGTCACCACGCGGCGGCGGAGACTGAATACCGCGCCATCATCGCTCTGCAGCGCGCGACGACGGGAGAAGAGCATCCAGCCGTGCTTGGCACTCGCCACAACCTTGCCGTCGTGCTCCAAGACCAAGGCCGCCTCGATGAGGCTGAAACAGAATACGCGGAAGTCCTCGGCATCCGCCGTCGCACGCTGGGAGATGACAATCCAGACACCCTGGACACCCGCCACGCTGCGGCTTATCTGCTGCGACTCCGCGGCCAGTGCGCGGCTGCGGAGACGGAGTACCGGGCGATTATCGCGATTCAGCGCGCAATGGCCGGTGATGATCACCCCACCACCCTTGGCACTCGGCACAACCTTGCCGTGGTGCTCCAGGACCAAGGCCGCCTCGATGAGGCTGAAACAGAATACGCGGAAGTCCTCGACATCCGCCTCCGGCTGCTGGGTCCCAGCCATTACGACACGGCAGAAACCCGGCGGAAGTTGGCCATCGTTCGCGCACTTCGGCCTGAAGGAGTGGCGTTATGCCGTTGTTCGGCCGCCGGGCGCGCACCCGGTTTCCCGCTGACGCTCTCAGCCAGCTGGAGCTGCTCGGGCGCTCCAGCTTCGACCCGCAGGCCTACGAGTCGCCCTGGCAGTTCGGCGCCCGGAGCCGCGAGCTCAGCCCGTGACCGCGCCGAAAAAGGTGCTGAACTGGCGCATCGCGTTGTCGAGGAGGGTTCCGAGGTCGGATTCCGGTTCGTCGAGCCAGTGCTCGTAGGCCGCGATGGCGACGCCGAGCACGGCGTGCGCGATCACCTGCGGCGCGAGGTCGTCCTTGCGGCCGCCGGTGCGCTCGGCGACGAACTCCGCGACGACGTCGCGCCAGGCGGTGAACCGCAGCGTGGAGTGCGCGAGCAGCGTCGGCACGCGCAGGATCAGCTCCATCCGCCGCCGGTGCAGCGGCACCTGCGCGGGGGCAACGCGGTTGAAGTCGATGAGCGCGACCCTGATCGCGTCCGCCAGGGGCACCTCGGGCGGCGACGCCTTCAGCCGCACCCGCATGCGCTCAAGCTCGTCTTCGAACGCGCCCCACGGGATGTCGTTCTTCGACGGGAAGTAGCGGAAGAAGGTCCGCCGGCCGATCCCCGCCGCCGCCGCGATCTCGTCCACCGTCGTCGCGTCGAACCCCCGCGCCGCGAACAGGGCGAAGGCCGCCTGCTCCAGGTCGGCGCGCGAGGTCGCGCGCCTGCGGCCGGGATGACCCGTGCCGCTGGCCGCCGGAGATTTGGCCGCCGGGGATGCCGGCACTGGGATCACCGTCCTCGGTGGGGGATGCCCTAGTTTACGCCCGCTGACGCGGATTGAGCGGTAACAATGAGTGAGGTTCTTGATTTCGGCACATGGTGCCGTTTAGGCTCCTGTCGATACCAGTTCCTGGCACTTGGTGCCACTAATGCCTGCGGAGGTTCCCATGGCCGAGGTTCCCACTACTGGTCACGAGACCGAGACGGAAGCCCTGACCAGCGACGAGCTGCTCGTCGAAGAGGTCTCGATCGACGGCATGTGCGGTGTCTACTAGGACGGACGTGACGTTCGACCTCGACCGCGCCTGGCGGGTCGATCCGCGGGTGTCGATGCGCCCCGAGCCGTTCGGTGCGCTGCTGTATCACTTCGGCACCAGGCGGCTGTCGTTCCTGAAGAACCAGACGGTGCTGGCGGTGGTCAGGTCCCTGGCCGACCACCCCAGCGCCAGGGCCGCCTGCCTCGCGTCGGGCGTGGCCGAGGCGGAGCTTCCCGCCTACGCGCGCGCCCTCGCCGCCCTCGCCGACTCGAACATGATCACCGAACGGATTCCCGCATGACTGTCGCTCCAGACATGGCTGTCGCCCCTGACACGGGCGGCAAGGCTCCCGCGCCGGGGAAGCTCACGGACCTGTTCCAGCTCGGCCTCGACGCGCCGATCTGCCTGACCTGGGAGCTCACCTACGCCTGCAACCTGTCCTGCGTGCACTGCCTGTCCTCCTCTGGCAGGCGCGACCCGCGCGAGCTGACCACCGCCGAGTGCAAGTCGGTCATCGACACGCTGGAGCGCATGCAGGTCTTCTACGTCAACATCGGCGGCGGTGAGCCGACGGTCCGGCCCGACTTCTGGGAGCTTGTCGACTACGCGACCGCGCACCACGTCGGCGTGAAGTTCTCCACCAACGGGGTGCGCCTGGACGCCGCCGCGGCGGCCCGGCTGGCCGCCTCCGACTACGTCGACGTGCAGATCTCCCTGGACGGGGCGACGCGCGAGGTGAACGACGCCGTGCGCGGCCCCGGCTCGTTCGACACGGCGATGCGCGCGATGGGCAACCTGCGCGACGCCGGCTTCCGCGGGTTCAAGCTGTCGGTGGTGATGACGCGGCAGAACATCCCGCAGATCGAGGAGTTCAAGGCGATCGCGGAGGAGTACGGCGCGCAGTTGCGGCTGACCAGGCTCCGGCCGTCCGGTCGCGGCGCCGACGTCTGGGACGAGCTGCACCCGCTCCCCGCGCAGCAGAAGCAACTCTACGACTGGCTGGTGGGGCACGGCGAGCAGGTGCTGACCGGCGACTCGTTCTTCCACCTGTCGGCGTTCGGCGGGGCGCTGCCCGGGCTCAACCTGTGCGGCGCCGGGCGGGTCGTCTGCCTGATCGACCCGGTGGGCGACGTGTACGCGTGCCCGTTCGCGATCCACGAGAACTTCCTGGCGGGCAACGTCCGCGAGACCGGCGGCTTTGAGGGCGTGTGGAAGACGTCGTCGCTGTTCAACGACCTGCGCAAGCCGGACACCGGCGGCGCGTGCAAGTCGTGCGGCTTCTACGACTCCTGCCGCGGCGGCTGCATGGCCGCGAAGTTCTTCACCGGGCTGCCGCTCGACGGGCCCGACCCGGAGTGCGTGCAGGGCTACGGCGAGGCCGCGCTCGCCTCGGTGTCCGCGTCAGCCGGGCTGCCGGTGCCGCGCCCGTCGGTGGACCACTCGCACCGGACGTCTCCGTCGCGCCCGCGCGCGTCGGTGCCGGTGACGATCGCGCGCCGCCGGCCGCCGGCCCATGACTGCGACGAGAGCCCGCTCGCGGGCTTCGAGGCGCCGTCGCCGGACGGGGCATCCGGCGGCTGCTGCCGCTAGCCGCTCTGTCCGGATATCTCATGAAATCGGAGCTGGGCGGGCGCGGCCGGCGCGGCCAGGGAAAGATGGTGGATCGTTGACGTCGCTCTGGCGTGCTCAGCGATCCACCATCTTCGACCCGGCCACCGCCGCCGACCCAGATCGCGCGCTCGTGCCGCCCGGCCTGCGCCTTACGCCCGACTCCGGCACGCGGATCGTCGCCGCCGGGTCTGTCCTGGTCGGCGGGTCACCGGTCCGGGTGCTGCGGCTGACGCCGCCCGGGGCACGCCAGGTCGCCTCCTGGTTCGCGGGAACGCCGGTGCCGCCCGGCGCGGCCGC
>Ga0335075_10016827_pt1 | contig 10896 bp, 9 predicted proteins | sample Lox_Sample_24_FD_206723 | JGI IMG/M metagenome (GOLD analysis project Ga0335075, IMG submission 206723) | Soil microbial communities from Loxahatchee National Wildlife Refuge, Florida, United States - Lox_Sample_2.4 | ecosystem: Environmental > Terrestrial > Soil > Wetlands | place: USA: Florida... | reverse complement strand
CGCCTGCCGCTCAGTCCGAAGTTGCGCGAACGACTGGCGCGGTGGTGTGCCCGGTTTCAGAGATCCTTCGAGCGCGAGATCGACCTCGACGCCTTCGGGGCCGAGGGGCTGGCCATTGCCCGTGCTGTGAAGGCCGAGCTGCCGGACTGGTCTATTGTCTATTTCGACGCTGCCGCAGCGGCGCGCCGGAACTACCGAGGCCCGCCTTCAAGCTACGAGATCGAGATCCATCTATGACCCAGCAGAGGGTCGGTTAGAGGGGGCCAAGCGGTGGCGATGCTGCCCGTCACGGCCGCCTCTGCCTCCGTGGCCGTCGCAAGCCGGTGCCGCGGACCGACACGCGCGCACACCTCAGCGGGCCCGTGCGAGGCACCTGGAGGCGGCTACAGAAGGAAATTCGTGACTGGCCTCGACACGGTCACGGCGCGTTTGCCAAGCGTGACCGCTGGCCGACGTCGGTGCGGTCGAATCATAGAAGGATCACCACAGATGGCTCACGCGAATGCCTTGCAGAAGCCGCTGACGCCCTCAGCCGAATTGTCCGCCGTAATCGGGCCCGGCCCGCACACCCGCGCCGAGGCGACGGCCAGGCTCTGGAGCTACATCAAAGATAATGGCTGTCAGAATCCGGAGAACCGGCGCGAGATCGTGGCCGATGCCAAGCTGCAGCTGGTTTTCGGAGGCGCCAACAAAGCAACGATGTTCGAGGTGCCCAAGCATCTCAACCGACACCTCACGTGAGAAGCGCTCATCTGTCCACTTTGGGCGCAGAGCGGACCCTCAGTACGGTACACCACTTGTCTGCTTCGCCCCTGACCGTTGCGCGATAGTGCTGGCGAAGACACCCTGGGCGGCTTGGTCCTCGACGAGGCCGTGGCTCGACCGAGTTCGTCGCCGATCCAGCGTCGGCCTTGCGCGCGGCCCGCCGTGGACGCCGTAAGCCTTATAGAACCGCCCCTACAGAGCGTGGGTAGGTCACAGCAGCGAACATCGAATGCGAGATTTACCATCAGCGCTGCAGATTGCGCGTCTCTGTCGATCGCATGAAGTATCAGCTCGCGGATCTTTTATGATGGTTCTCGTACCTCGCGGCCCGATAATCGTACCAGTGGAGAGGTCTGCTTGAGAGGAGTCGACGTTGATTAATCAGGAAGCTACCGTCGGGTGTGGATGTTTCTCAAGTCTGGCGAATCGACGCGCTGTTCCTGAAATCGGCAAACACCGAGGCCAACGAATTGTACTCAGGCCGCGAGCGGCAGCGGCAAGAGGCTCGAACGTCAGAGAGCAGTTCCTTGCAGCGCGTGATGAATACCGCCGACAGCGCGGCGCCCCGCTCGTTCGAGATAGCGAAGGCCGTCAACTACAGCACGCACGCGATCGAGGATTTCCGACGCCTGGCTGGCGCCATGCGCTCTCGGGCGCCCGGGTACTCGCGGACGTTCTCCTATCTGGCCGATATGCTGACCAGGGCGGTGAAATTCGTGCTGCCCAACCGTTGCGAGCTATTGGACCCCGCGGCAATCGGGCAGCCGCATCTGGATCTCCTCAAGTTGCCGTATCCATGTGTCGCGCTTGAGGCTCCCTGGTACGGTGACGAGAACGTCGAGAACCTGTGGGGTGAGCAACTGGGGTCAGCGACAAAGCGAATTGCCTTGTGTTGGGAAGCTGGCGCGGATCCGGAACCTGTTCAGGGGCTTGAAGGCTTACTTGCGCACTACCCCGATGGCGGCGTCTTCGTGCTCCCGGTTTACAAGGCAGAGTCGCAACCCACCTGGATCGCGAGCCATGGCTTCGTGTTCGTGCCTTATGAGAACACCGTCACGCCATGGTTGCCGGAAAAGATGACAGCAGCGTCGCGGATCGCCGCCGACGAAAAGGCGGGGGCTGGGCAAATCATGAAATGGAGCAAATCCTGGACAGTGGAGCCGTTCGTGCTAATCCCTGAGTCCTGGCCGGAACTGATCGCCCATTATGGCTCAAAGGACAGAGTTTTGGCGTCCATCATGAACAATGCGCACGACGAGGTTCTGATGGTCGTTCAGGCATGCGCCGTGCTGAACTGCGCTAACGTCATTGAGACCGAGTTACAGCCGCCGGCGAAGCTCAACAAAAACCGGCGGGCGAGGGGAAAGGCGCCGTTCTTCACCTACAAGGTACTTTCGGTCGACGCCAGTCCTTCGCAACAGGGACGACGGGAACAGGGTGGCGGAACCCACGCTAGCCCTCGCATGCACCTGCGCCGCGGGCATCTTCGTCGCATACCGGAGGGCCGGATGGTCTGGGTGCGGCCGACAATGGTTGGATCGCATGGCCTGGTCGATAAGGACTACCGGATTCGGCCGGCCCAAGGTTGAGGTGGAGATCGGGCCGAGCGCCTCCACGGGCGAGCCGCGGACCGGATAGCACCGCAGGCACCGGCCTACGAGACGGTGCTGCGCCGAACCGAACAGCGGGCGAGGGTCATATGGCTTCCGGGCGCGGCAGCGGGGTGATGCCGGGAAGCGCCAGCATGCGGGAGACCCAAGCCTCGACGCCGGGCCATCTCGCGAGGTCGAAGCCGCCCTCGTCGGCGGCTTGGGTATACGCGACCAGGGCGATATCGGCGACAGTAGGGCCGGCATCGGTGAGAAATGGGTGCGACGCGAGGCGGTGCTCCATGACACTGAGCGCCGCCTCGCCGCGTCCACGACACTGCTGCAGGCGCGCTGCTTCCTCTGCCCCACGTCTCAGATACGTGATGATGAAGCGAGCAACAGCGATGGCGGGCTCGTGGCTGTACTGCTCGAAGAACAGCCACTCCATCACCCGCGTCCGCGCAAGGCCGGGTGGGGCCAGCCAGTTCGTGCGCTCGGCAAAATGAAGCATGATCGCGTTGCTTTCGGTGATCACTTGGCCATCATCGAGCACGGCGACGGGCACTTTGCCGTTCGGATTCATCGCGAGGAATGCCGGCGTCCGCGTCGCGGCTACGCGGACATCGGTCTCGACCCAGGTGAAATCGCGTCCGGTGAGGCGCAGGATGGTCGTGACCTTCCAGCAATTGCCGCTGATGCTGTCGCCGTAGACGGTGATGGCCATGGTCAGGTCACTCCTGATGGTCGCCCGCGAATAGCCAAATCCGGTCCAACCGGAAGGCGCAACCGCATGATTATCCGATATCGCGGGCATCCCAACTGCCGCCTTCGGGATCAGCGCCAACGAGGCTCAGCGGCCGACGGTGAGCAGATGTAGTCAGCAGCAAGGAAATTCCTGTTCTGTTCACGGCCTTCGTGGTTGTGTTCCTCCCAGATTGCCGCGAATCGATGCTAGTATGGACTCTACAAACACTAGGACGGAGATCGCCACCAAATGACTGAGCTATCGCGCGAGGAAGCTCTTGCGGCGGCCTTGGGGGAGTATAGACGAGAAGCTGATAGACACGGCCCCTACCGGGGATATTTGGCCGAGGCTTATGAGTTGATCAGACGTCTGGAGGAGCGGGGCTATACGATCACACCGCTGAAATCCGCCGAACTGCTCGACCACGGCTAACGGTTCCGGCGGGTGAAGGGTTCAGCCGCAGTCCAAACCCTCTGGCGTGTCTTTGGTGATGTGCACAAATCAAGACTTTCGGGTTCCCCGAAAGGTATGACCGTAATGGATGCTCATCTACCTGACTGCCGGACTATCTTGACGGCTGGCCGCGCTTAACAATTTATGAAGCCGGTGTTTGCTCAAAGAGCTCATCAGCTAACGGCTTCACGAGACCCCACGGCAAAGGATGTGAGTAATGTCGCAACAGCAGGATATTGCGCCATCGGATCAGCCCTCTTATACGCCGGCTGCGGCAGAGTCGCAAAAACGGAAGGACGGGTGGGACAAAGCCGATATCCTCGGCAAATTATATACTCGGCGCGATTGCAATCCCGCTTGGGCTAGCGGCTGTAGGTTATTGGGCCAACGCAGCCCTACAAGACCGGGCCGCGAAGGATAAGACGAACGAAATCGCCATAACGGTGCTTCAGTCAAAGGACGAGGGAATACCAGACCTGAAGAAATGGGCATGGGGGGTGTTTAGCCAAATGGCGAGCACAGCGGGCCAGACGTTGCCGACCACAATTCAGGAGGAACTCGCAAGAACGCCCTTGCCGTCAGTGCGATCTACATCTACTCCTGTAGCTGATCTAGAATCCGAAGACGTTGCAAACGTGACGGGACACCCGCCTAGCTCTGGCTGCGCTTGGGCCGAGGGCGATCCCGCTAATAGCAGATCTGCTAGCCAATAATCGGAAAGAGCCGGACTACCGGCAGGTTCTCGGCGCGATAGTTGCTCTCGAGCATATACCTCCAGAAACTCGCTGCGAAGCCTACCGAACCACTCAAGGGCTTCGCGACGACGTCTCAAAGCATGGCGGTATAAATGAGAGAGCGATGAACAAAGCAGCCACGGAAGCACCAGCGTCGTGCAAGTGAGCGTGGTGACCCCGGGTTCGATCTCGACCCAGGCGCTGGGGATCAACGACCTCGGTGAGATCGTCGGCGACTACATCCTGGACGGCGAGATGTTCGGCTTCCTCGACAACGGCGGTGTATTCAGCACAATCAATCCTCCCGGCGCGACGTCATCGACTGCCAACGGCATCAACGACAAGGGCAAGATCGTTGGCTTTTACACCGCCACCAACGGCAACACACGATCGGCTTCCTCACCCCCGCTCCAGAGCCCGCATCGCTGGCGCTTCTTGGTTCCGGGCTGATCGGCCTTGGGTTAGTGCGCCGGCGCCGGCGCGGCGCCGCCTAAATCGAGTTTGTTTCCAGACCCGAGGCAGCGCGCGACCGATCCCGCCGGGTTCGACCGGATCGTGCAGCTCTCGCAGGCCGCTACGGGGATCAGCCGGTGGATGTGTGAGCCGGAGGTGAGGCGTTGCGCTGGTCAGCGTCCGGCACGCTGCGGTTGAGGCTGCAAAGCCGGTAGCACCGCACCGGGCTTGGTAGGGGCGGTAGATGTGGCGGCTGATACCATCAGGGCTGATGTTGCGATTCCATCACTGAAAGTTATCGGCGAGCGCCGCGCCGCAGCCTGCGGTGCGGGTGTAATGAACGGTCTGTCGGCGGATGCACCCAAGGCGGGCCGAAGTCCGACTGTTACCGCGTGTCAATGTCGGCGCTGCCCCAAGGCGGACGAATAGAGAATCTCTCCGCCGCGCACGGGCAGCGGTGTGACTCGAGTCATACCTGATGCCCGGCCTGTCGGTGGACGTTATGGCGTTCTTGGCGAATAGCCGACCGCACATAGCGTAAGGAGGATCGAAATGTCCGATTCACCGGCCAAACGGGCGTGGATCGAGCAGTTTCTGGGGTATCGGCTCCCCCCCGAGCTTGCACTGAAGACGGCCGCCGCGCCGGCGGCAACCGGCAGGGAGGTGAACTACGCCAAGTCCCGCCTCGCCTGGTTGGCGACGCGCCAAAAGGTCCAGAGCGAGATGGAAAAATTGCGTGGCGGACTCATCGCCGCCTTCGAGGGGTTCGATATCGAGGCCGAGCTGCACGCGGAATACACGGAATTCGTCGCCCCGGTGCTCGCCGCCCTTGACGAAAGTCTCGCCGACAAGCTGGACGAGGCGATCAACGCCACCAACCCGGCCGCCCACGCAAAGCTGGTCGAGGAAGCCAAGACTATCATCCAGCGCTACCAGAACTACCTGGCCGGTGAGCCGATTATTGTTGCACTCGATACCAATCCCATCGTCCCACTGGCAATCCGGCAAACGTTCACCACCACACTGACGACACTGGCGCAGGCTCTGCACTGAAGGTGGGTCGCCGGATCGATGTTGCGCTCGCCCGACACGGCGACGACTGGCCCTGCTCGGCGGCGGGCCCCAGTCCGACTGTCACCGTGTGTCAATGTCGGCGCTGCCCCAAGGGCGGACGAATAGAGAATCTCTCCCCAGCGCACGGAGCGGTGTGACTCGAGTCATACGTGGCGCCGGCTCATCCGTGGCAATTCCCAAAACACCCGAGGGTGGCAAGGGGGAACACTACTAAGCACTAGGCAGAGACCGACAGCCCCATGCCCTTCCGGGTAGCCAACCCCCGCGCACAGGCGGGGCGGATTCTCCTCGTCCCGGCAGAGCGCGGGGGCGCGGCGCCGGTGCTGGGAGTGAGAGAGGGCGTTAGCGAGAGGAACAAATGCAATGAGCGACACTGCGACTAAGCCGAAGAAAGTGGTGCAGTTTAACAATTGGGTAGTGGTGATCTGGGTCAACGAGTGGTTGCCCGCGCTTCAGTTGCCGGCAGAGCTGCGGAACAAGGTGCCACGGCCCATCATCAAAAAGCACGCGCCATCAGCCGCCTCGGCGCTGGTCCCGCCGTCGCCGCAACCCGAGCCACCGTCACCGCCGCGGGAGGCCGCCCAGATGCGCAGCCTTGACGAAATGCGCGCGACGAGGCGCCGAGCGTTCATGGCACAAGTGAAGGCAGAGGAGCTGGCGCGGCAACAACCGGCAGCCACCAACAGTCAGGGGGCTGCGACGAGGGCCGGACCAAACCCTGTGCAACTCATGCCGGCGTCAGCGACGCCACCAGCCGCGGCGAATCGCCGAGTTGTGTCAGCCTCCGTTCAGAGTTCGTCGGCTGTACCGGTGCAGAGCAGTGCGGCCGGACCCAGTGTTGTGGCGCCATCAGCATCCCGGGTGCAGGCGCCACCGTTGCCGCCACCACCGACCCCCGCCGCGTCGCGCAAGGCGCCGACGCCGGCGCTGCCCTCGGCGGTCGCGAGCGTCGCCGTGGCGAGTACGCCCACGACTCGACCGACGCCAACCAAGCTGGTTACTCCAGTAGTGGCGAGTGGTGCGGCGCCATCAGCATCCCGGGTGCAGGCGCCACCGTTGCCGCCGCTACCGCAATCCGTAGCCCGCGCGCTACCGGCGCCCCCCAAGGCCGCGAGCGTCCCCGTGGCAAGCGCGTCGTCTGCACGAGCGACGCCGACCGCGGCGGTTCCTCCGGCAGCAACGAGCGTTGCGGCGTCATCAGCACCCCGGGTGCAGGCGCCGCCACCACGGCAGTCGCAGAGATCGCTGCCGCCGCTGCCACCCCGGCCGGCGAACTCCTCAGGGAGCAACGACCCATCGGGCCGCACCGCCGCCGCGTCGCCGCGCGTGCAAGTTTCGCCGGCGGCCGCGCCGGCGATCGCGCAGGTTGTGGCGGCGAATGTGCCAGCTTCTCCGATTTCGAAGGCCGCGGACAACATCAACCGCCAGAATTTGAACTTCGATGACATACCGCAACAGAAGCCGGCGAATGCCGGGGACGCCAATTTCTCGGCCGCTGCTGCGCGAGCCACAGCGGCGGTGGGGGAGAGAAACGGCATTCCTATCGAGCCGGCGCAACCGCTGCAGAATGCGTCTGTCCTTGCGCCGGCGCAGGTCGCCACAGTGGTATCGGCGCCCGAGCGAGCTTCCCCTCAAACCCGTGCGCCGGCCTCTGTTGCGCAGGTCGCAGCAGCCCAACCGATAGCGCCGGCGGCGCAGCCCGTGGTGCCGGCCGTCCGGGCTTCCGACCCGGCACGAAACGAAGCCACAAGTAGGGTCAAAGACCTGCGCAGCCTTTTGGACAACGCCGGCAAGTTCCAGCCATATCTGGGCGACGGCGTTTCGTATGACCGACTCGTTCGAGATATCGAGGGGGTTGCGAATCGTCTTGATGGGCAGGTGCGCGATAGTGACAACAACAAAGTGCTGACCGACAAAGGGCGGATCAGCGCCTACCAGGCGGTGGCGGCAGACGCCCGGGCTGAGCTGGCCCGGTTCGACAAGCAAATCAAGGCCGCACAGGGTGCTGTCGCCGCGCAGCGCAAGGCGGCCTACGACGCGATGACAACCGACAAGGAGAGGACCGCCTTGCTTCGCGAGCTCGACGCAAGCAGTGACGGGCAGAAGATCATTGAGGACATTATTGCGCGCCTCGGCCAGCGTCCGAAGGCCGATCGCGACAAGAAATTTGTCAATGTGGCCAGCCTCTTGAGGTCCATCGCAGCGGAAGAGGCAACGTTGCGGAGGTTACGAGAAGAGAAGGCATACTACGCAAAAGGTTATACCTATCAAAAGGTAAGAGTAACTCCGGCGAAGCTCCAGGAGCTGAAGGAATTTACCGAACAGGAGTTAAGCAGCGAAAACATACGATTTCTGGAGGCGATCGATGCCGGAGCGGATTCCGAGCACCTTGTCCAACACTTCGTCGCCAAGAACTCAGAATACCATCTAAACTTGTCAGCGGCGATTCACAACGACATCATGGCTGCTAAAGGTCGTCTGGAAACGGCTGTGCGCGACAACTTATTACCGAACGTTCGTGGCCCGCTCGAGCGCGATCTGAACCGCCATCTGTCTGAGGCGGCGGACGAGATTAGGAACCTCGTCGAATCCGACGTCATGGTGCGGTTCTCGGGAAAAAGAAGAAAGGAGTATGACACCCGGATAGCCGAGACCCGAGAGAGGCTCGCCGAACTTGAGGCGAGGGTGAAGGACGCGTGAGGCGAAATCATGCCGCGGCCCTTCGCGTCACGCTGCCGGATCCCGGGTGATCCGAAAGGCACGGTACCGGCGCCCTAGACTAGAGGAATGATCCCATGACCGAATTGTACAGCCGCTGGAAGGCGGCCAAGGATCACTTTTTCGCGGCTGATCTCGACACCAACTCCCTGCCGCCCGATTTCGTGGACGCAATCCAGCAGGGCTTCGGGTTTGGCCCGGCGCTCAAGAGTTTCGATTCCGCCGATACGGTGGATAAGCGGATGAAGCGCATCGTCCCGGTGTTGAAAGCGAAGGACGAGTACGACGCCGAGCTTCGCACCGCCCTGCGCGGCACAAAAGTCGAGGAAGCACGAAAGGCGTTATCGAAGCTGCAGGCGGAGCTGGAGGCGATCTGGGTCGATGCCAACCAAGCCGCGCAGCCGCCGCGTCCGAGTGCGCAGATGGTCAACGCCGTCAAGCTGCGCAGCTTCAACCTCGCCGACGGTGCGAAGCCAGTGTTCCTTAAAGTCGATCCGATCAAGGTCGATGTGTCGATCGACGTGGACAAGGAATTACAGCGGCTGATCGAATCCGGCCAGGAGAGCCTGAAGATCGACTATCTCGGCCGTAAGGCGGAAGAACAGCTTGCCACCCTGCGCGGCCTGTTCACCGACACGATCATGAAGGTGGACAAGACAATCGCCGCCGATCCCACCAAGCTGCAAGAAAAGACCAGCGAGGCCAACCAGGTGCTGAAGCACTATGCGGGGATCGTGCAGGACACGCTGGATCGCGCGGTGCAGGCCGAGTGGCAGAAATACGCACAGCGGCAGGCGTATTTGAAAGAGTTCCAGGTGAAGACCGGCGCCAAGATCGCGCTGACCACGATCAGCATCAGCGTCGCTGCCGCGTCCTTCGTGTTGAGCTTCGGCACCGCCTGGGTCAATCTTCTGGTGATCGCCAAGGGCGTGGCGGAGCTGGCGAAGAACATCGACAAGCTAGCAGAGGGAATCGAAACCACCGGCACGGCCCTGATGAAGGATGCGCAGCACGTCTCCGAGCTGAATGCTCAGCGTGAAGCAGCAAAGAAGCAGAACGGCAATGGCAAAAGCCAAGCTCGCTCCAAGGCGAAGGAGCTGAGCAAGGAAGTGCTCGCCGCGATCATGCCCATCACCCGCGACATGATCAAAGCCGCCAGCGCCATCGAAGCACGCTGCAAACAGTTCCTCGGTCAGGTTTCCAAGCTGGACGGCGAGGCGGACAGCCTGGTCGGGCAACTCAATACGGCGCGCAAGCAGCTCGGGGCGGTGCCGGACGCTATGCTGTCAGCCGCGCAGCGTGTCGCCGGTAAGAAGATGGCGGGGGCGATCGACGATCTTTTCACCACAATCACCCGTCTGCACAAGAGGGCCCAGGCTTGTGCCGAGTTCGGCGAAGGCGTGCTGGAGTCGGTGAAAAAGCTACGTAAGGAGGATTCGTGGGTGCCATACGCCGAAAGTATCGCCGGTGGCGGTGCGAAGGCGGTGGCGATCTATGGGCTTGCCAATTTCATGTTCGCCTGCGCCGAGCATGGTCAGTCGCTGATCCCGCTGTGATGGCAGGCACTCCCGCCGGCGCCGGCGAAGCTGCCCAGAAGGGCAGGAATTGCAAGACTTTTTGCGACAGCGATACGCTCTCCGACCGCCGAAGCAAAGCTGCTGCCCGCCAGCGGCGCCACGGGCGGGAGCCCTCGCAAGTCCGCCTGTTACACTATATCCAACGCTGTATCAGAACTCGCCCTCGCCGGCCCCGCCGGCCGCGCCTCGAGCTGCAGGCGCTTGTCGAACGGCCGCGACACCGGGGCTTGCCCGCCATCCAAGGCGATCTTGATCTCAAGCGACGGAACGACTGGGGCGGGTCTTTGCAGCCCGGTGAAATTCGGATCGTCGAACGGGGGGACGCCCGAGGGAGGCGGTTGACCTGAAGCGTGGCGACGGAACCGCCGAGCTGGTGCCGGGCGGCTACGACCAAGCCGTCGCCCGCGTCGTGAAGCGCTATGCCGAGCGGCTGCGCGAGACCGGCGAGGCGCCGAGCATCGCGGCGCCGACGAATGCCGATGCCCATCGCATCGGGGAGGCGATCCGCCGCGAGCGCCGCGAGATGGGTTTGCTCGGCGCCGATGCGCAGATGGTGAAGGCGCGCACCGCGGACGGCGGTGAGACCTACGACCTGGCGCTCGCCGTGGGCGATCGGGTCCGGCTGTTCCGCAGCACGGGGGCGACATTCGAAAAGGGCAGGGGAGGCAACATCGGACGCAACGGCTCGGTGCTGGAGATCGAGGGGATCGATGCGGACGGCATCACCGCTCGCTCGCTGAAGACCGGCACCATCGGGCACGTCAAATGGCGCGACCTGACCGGCAGAG
>Ga0335075_10016826_pt1 | contig 10896 bp, 9 predicted proteins | sample Lox_Sample_24_FD_206723 | JGI IMG/M metagenome (GOLD analysis project Ga0335075, IMG submission 206723) | Soil microbial communities from Loxahatchee National Wildlife Refuge, Florida, United States - Lox_Sample_2.4 | ecosystem: Environmental > Terrestrial > Soil > Wetlands | place: USA: Florida... | reverse complement strand
TCCATCGCCAGCGCCTCGGCCTCGACCCGCTTCATCCGCCGCACATGAATCGGCGCCAGCGTGCAATTCTCGAGAATCGTCAGATGCGGAAAGAGATTGAACGACTGGAACACCATGCCGACCTCGCGGCGCACGGTATCGAGGGCGCGCGTATCGTCGGAAAGCTCGGTGCCATCCACCACGATGCGCCCCTTCTGGTGCGCTTCCAGCCGATTGATGCAGCGGATCATGGTCGATTTTCCCGAGCCGGACGGCCCGCAGACCACCACCCGTTCGCCGCTTGCAACCTCGAGCGAAACATTGCGCAGCACGTGCAGCGCGCCGAACCACTTGTCCACGTGCTCGAGCCGGATCGCGGAGCCGGAAGCGCCGTCCGGCGAGGCCACGCCCTCAGCGTCCGGCAACTTGTTCGGACACGGCAAATCCCCGGCGGCGGAAATACTCGGCCGCCCCGGGGTGGAACGGCAGGAACCGGTCGAGCGCAACGTTCTGCGGCACCATCTCCGCCGCCAGCGGCAGCTTCTTCGCCAGCAGCGGGGCGTCCGTCATCACGGCAGCGGTGAGCGTCTCGACCAGGCTATCCGGCAGCGCCGCACGGCAGATCGCGAAATTGAACATTCCCGGGCAGGACAAGGCCTGCTCCTGTCCCGGATAAGTGCGCGCGGCAATCCGGGTCTTCGAAAGTGCCGGCACCTCGTGCAGCAGACGCGCGATCTCGGGCTCGGAAAATCCGAAATAGGCCAGCCTGGTGCGCCGTGCGAGGTCGCGAAAGGCCGGCACCGGCGGTCCCGCCGCGACCAGGCACGCGGCGATCCTGCCGGCGGCAAGCTGATCCGCCAGCGCGTCAAAGCTCCCGAAGCGGAATCCGGCCACCCTGACGCCGAGAACAGGCAGCATGCGCGGCACATAGGTTCCGCCGGTTCCCGATTCCGGTCCGACACCGACCACCTGTCCGGTGAGTGCGGCGACGCTCCGGATCTTGCTTCGGGCAAGTGTCATCCCGTGGAACGCCGTCTCGTAAAGAGGGAACAGTGCACGGATGGTCCGGAACCGCGCGCCGGCCGTCCAGGCGCCGCCGCCCGTCCAGGCTTCGTGCGCGACGCCGAGGGGGGTCATCGCCAGATCGGCCGCGTCACGATCGAGCAGCAGGATGTTCTCGTTCGGCCCCCCGGTCGCCCGATAGAGCATGTTGACGTGTGTCGCCGCGGCGGCGATTGCACCCCACGCCGGCCCATAGGTCGCATAGGTGCCTCCGGGGCTGCCGGTTGCCATCGTGAGGGCTTGAGGCCAGTCGATCGCCGCCTCCGTCGCGGGGGCCCGGCCGGCAGTGAGCGCCAAGGCTGCCGCGACCAGCACTTCCCGCCGGCTCCTCACTCGCTCAATCCTCCCTGTCTTCCGCGCAACCCTAGCCAGCGCAACCGGCCCCGTCCATGCGGCGGGTCATCGCGCCAGCTTCAGCGCCCAGATCTGCTTGGCGTCCCCCGGGGCGTAAAAATCGGCGAGCACGGCCGAGAGCGCGAAGCCGGTTGCGGCATAGAAGCGCCGCGTCGGGGCGTAGAGTGCGCGGCCCGCCGTCTCGGCGTAGAGAATGCGCCCGCCGCCGGCGGCGGCCGCGCCGGCGGCGGCGGCCACCAGCCGCCGGCCAAGGCCCGCGCCCTGGGCCGCCGGATGGACCACGAGCCAATAGAGGTCCCAGGCTCCGGAACTGCCCGGCACCGGTCCGAAGCAGGCATAGCCGAGCAGCAGCCCGTGCGGCTGTTCGGCGAATAGGAACCGATAGCCGCCTGCCTCGTCGTCGCGAAGTGCCGCCTGCACCAGTTCCTCGGCAACCGCGATCTCCGGGTCGCTGAAGAATCCGCTGGCCCGGCAGAGTGCCGCGATCGCGCCGGCGTCCTCCGGGAGAAGCGTCCGTCGGAGCGCAATCCCGGGCGCGCGCGGCCGCTCCGGCGGGCCCGGCCGGGGCGGCGGGCGAACCGGCCGGGACGCCGCAGCGGCAATCCGGCCGATCAGCTCCCGGTAACCGATCCCGGCCTCGGCCGCCGCCGCGGCGAAGCCCGCATCCGGCGCCAGCGCCGGATTGGCGTTCACCTCGAGCACGTGCGGCACGCCGGCCGCATCCAGGCGAAAATCGACGCGGCCGTAGCTGGCAAGCCCGAGCGCTTCGCACGCCTGCAGGGCTTGCCTCGTCAGCAGCAAGGCGAGATCGGGAGCGATTGTCGAGAAGGAACGGATGGTGGCGCCGAAGCGCGGATCCTCCGGCTGCCACTTGCCGGCATAGTCGAGGATGCGCGGCATTCCCTCCGGCCAGGCCCGCGCATAAACGAGCTCTGCCGGCGGCAGGACGCAAAGACCGTTGCCGTCTGTGAGCAGCGACAGGTTGAACTCCCGCCCGGGCAGGAAAGCCTCGGCGAACCAGCCGGCCGCCATCTCTTCCGGCAGCGTGCCAACCACCGAGTGCCGGCCGAGCCCGAACGAGGCATGCTCGCACGCGTGCTTGATGATGAACGGGCCCGGCCATCCATCCTCCGGCCCGGGCGCCACCGGCACGCCGGCGGCACGCAGCACGCGCTTGGCGGCAGGCTTGTCGGTCGAGAGGGCGAGCGCCGCGAGGCGGCTGCCGGTGAACGGCAGCCCCAGCCCCTCGAGCATGGCGGTCGCGGCGAGGCCGGCCGGCCCGGGAAGCGGCACGCCCGGCAGGCTCTCCACGAGGTTGAAGACGAGCGCCGGCGGATCATCGGCGAGCCTCGCCGCCGTCGCCGCGAGATCGAGCCCGACTGCCTGCTGCTCGACGTCCCAGCCGGTTTCGCGAAGTGCTTCGGCAACGGCGGCCGCGGTCAAGAGCGTGTCCTGCTCGTCTGGCCCGGCTGCAGCCGGAACCGCCTGACGCAGCAGGACGCATCGCTTCATGGCGGCGAAAGCATCCTCCCGAGCGGCCGGCCGGCGAAGATATGCACATGGAAGTGCGGCACTTCCTGGTTGGAATCCGGGCCCATGTTGGCGAGCAGCCGGTAGCCTTTCGTCTCGAGCCCGAGCTCGCGCGTGATTGCGCCGACGGTGCGAAAGAAGCCGGCGATCTCGGCCTCCGACGCGCGTGCCGAAAAATCCGCGAACGACACGTAGGGTCCCTTCGGGATCACCAGCACGTGCACCGGCGAGAGCGGGTGGATGTCGTGGAACGCGAGCGTGTGCGCGTCCTCGTGTACCTTCCGGCAGGGCAGCTCGCCGCGCAGGATGCGCGCGAACACATTGCTGTCGTCGTAGGGGGGAAGGCCGCTCACCGCCATCGCAAGATCTCCCGGGCTCGATCTTCGCCACAGAAAGCCAGCGGGAGGGGGATGGCAAGTTCAGGCATCGCGCGCCGGCCCGGACGTCTCGCCCGGGCGGCCCGGCGCTGTTATGGAGGCCGATGCCCTCCGATCCGCTGCCCTTCGATCCGCGTCGCTTTCGCACCGCTGCGCCGCACTACCGCGCTGGCCGGGCGCCTTATCCGCCGGGGCTCATTCGCCGCGTCGCCGCGGCGGTCGGGCTCGGCGACGAGCATCGCGTGCTTGATCTCGGCTGCGGGCCCGGCCAGCTCGCGATCGGCTTCGGCTATTTCGCGGGCGAGGTCCTGGGCCTCGATCCTGAACCGGAGATGCTGGCGGCGGCCGCCGAAGCGGCGCAGGGCCTGGCACCCAACGTGCATTTCCGCCCCGGCAGTTCCTACAGCCTCGATCCCGAGCTCGGTCGTTTCCGGCTCGTCACGATGGGCCGCAGCTTCCATTGGATGGATCGCGCTGCGACGCTCGATCGGCTCGACCGGATGATCGAGCAAGGCGGGGCGGTCGCGCTGTTCCACGACCGGCATGTCGACGTTCCGGAGAATGCCTGGCGCCGGCAATGGCAGGAAATCACCGAGCGCTATGCGGGCGACGATGCGGTTCGCCGGCGCCGGCGAGACGGAACCTGGCTGCCGCACGAATCGCTGCTGCTGGCCTCCGCCTTCAACCGCCTGGAGACGGTGTCGGTGATGGCGCGGCAGATCAGCCCGGCGGAGAGCCTGGTCAAGCGCGCGCTTTCGATGTCCAGCCTGTCGCCCTCGCGCCTTGGCGAAGCCACCGAGCGGCTGGTGCAGGAGCTTCGTGCGCTCCTGGCAGAGGTGGCACCGGAAGGCATGGCAACCGAGATCCTCGAATGGTCGGCGCTGATCGCCCGTCGCGGCGGAGAGCGCGCGGCGCCGCGTCGGCCCGATTGAGGCGCGAGCCGTGCGGATGGCACGGCCCTGATGGAACCCGAGGCGCATGGACGATCGCGGCCATGAGGCGCCGAGCCTCGAACAGATCGCCACCATGGCAGAGCAAGCGCTCGCCACGGTACCGCTGCCGTTTTCGGCGCATATGGACAATGTGAGCTTCGTGGTCGAGGAGTGGCCGGAACAAGAGACGCTGCGGCGGCTTGGCATCCGGAGCCCGCTCGGACTGCTTGGGCTCTATCGAGGTGCGCCCTTGATCGGACGCAGCGTCATGGATGTTTCGCGGTTTCCGGACCGCATCTTTCTTTACCGCCAGGCGCTCATCCACTACGCAAACCGGACTGGCACCGATCTCGCGGCTCTGGTTCGCCACGTGCTGGTGCATGAAATCGCGCATCACTTTGGCTACAGCGACGCCGACATCGCCGCCGCGGAGCAGGGGCGGGACTAGGGCGGGATGGGATTGCCTGCGCTCGCCCATCCCGCCGGCGAATTTCAGGGTCCGGCCGGTCATAGCGGCGGCAGAATGACGCCGATCTGCTCGAAGATGCCGCGGGGCGCGCCGCCGGGAACCGGGTCAGGCCTGATCTCGATGAGCCCGGCCTGCCCGATCCTGTAGCGGAAGTCGTGCTCCGGGATGACGACCCGCCGACGAGTGGGCGGCACGGCCGGGAAGTGAGGGAAGGAGAGCGTCGCGGTATGGGTTCCACCCTGGCGCCAGCGCACGGCCCAGCTTCCGTCCGAGCAGGCCGCCGGAGGGTCGTTGTCGTAGTGCCAGTCGGGGAAGCCGGCGTAGAGCGCGGTCAGGAATCCGAGCGTCTCTGCCTTGCCCATGCTGCGCGCGGGGGTGACAAAGCGGACCGTGTCGGCAAGCGCGCGGCCGATCCGGCCGATATCGTGCGCCTTGAGGCCCTCCATGTAAGCCAGCAGAGCGGCCGGCGGCGGTAGAGCGACGTCGGGCATCCTTCTTTTCCTGCCTCGTAACGAAGCACGATCTTGCGGCCCGCCCGCCGCCGCGGCGCGCCGTCCCGGGCCAGGGCTGCCTCGAGGCATGGCCCGGTTCGCGCCATGCGTTGAGAGAAATGGCGGACCCGACACGATTCGAACGTGCGGCCTTCGCCTTCGGAGGGCGACGCTCTATCCAGCTGAGCTACGGGTCCCGCCGCTTCCCATAGCCCGCCTCAATGCCGGCCAGCAAGCCAGGCCCTGGCCGCGCCGCCGGCGCCGGAAGGCAGGGGCGCGTTCGGGTCCCGGATCCAGGCGATGATGTCGCCGATCGGCAGCCCGCGATCGAGATCGCGCAGCAGCAGATGATAGCCATGCTTGTAATAGGCGAACCGCACCGGTGCGCCTTTCGGCACCGCCCGCCACGCCGCAGCCATCGCATCCTTCGGCACGAGCTGATCGTGCGCGCCGTAAAGAATGAGCGCCGGCACGTCGAAATGCGCTGCCGCGGCTAGCGCACGCCCCATCAGGTCGACCAGCCCGTGGATGACATCGACCCGGGTCTCGATGATCGTCAGAGGATCCTGTCCGAGCGCCTCGAGTGCCGCATCGTTGCTCGAAGCCTTGACCAGGCCCGCGCCCGAAAGACGCAGCCCGGGCACGGTGTGGAAGGCGGACCATAGGGCCACCCGATAGAAGACGTTCATGTCCTTCCGGCCCCAGACCGCCGGCGCGGCCAGGATGTAGCCGGCCGCCGGCGGCGGATGCGGCGCGGTCGCAAGCAGCAGCAGCACTGCGCCGCCCATGCTCTCGCCGAGCAGGTAGAGCGGCAGGCGTGGATACATGCGATGCATCAGGAGCGCCATCGTGCGCGCGTCGTTGACGAGCGCCGTCGCGCCGGGCCAGAAGCCGCGCCCGGGTGCGGCGCCAAAGCCACGCTGGTCGGGTGCATAAACGGCGATGCCCGCCGCCGCGAACAGCGGCGCCGGAATCGCAAAAGCGTCACGGCTATCGTTGAAGCCGTGCAGCGCCAGCATTACCGCGCGCGGCGGCCCGGCGGGCAGCCACGCCCGATAGGGCAGGCGGGCGCCGTCCGGCATCACAAACGCGTGCTGGCCCATCTCCGACGCCATCACCGGCGGGCCGGGAAGAGCAAGCCGATCGACGCAGCCGCAAAGCAGAAGGCCGATCGCCAGGATGAGAACGCCGCGCCGCCGGAGGCCGCGGGATCGAGTTGCAAGCGCCGCCCGCATGCCTCACATTCAGCCCTCTCGTGCAGGCCCGTAGAGGACACGATGCCGGAGGGTGCCACCACCCCGTCCGAGATCTTTTATGTGACCGGGAATGTCGTCGCGTGCGACGGCGGCGAAGGTCCGCTCGGACATCCTCGCGTTTTTCTGCATCTCGTCGGCGACGAGGTGGTCTGCCCCTATTGCTCGCGCCGGTTCGTGCGCAAGCAGGATGCCGGGCAGCCGGCGGCCGGGCAGCCGGCGGCCGGGCATTGAGGGCGCGTGGCCGCGGCCGCCGCGGGCAGTCTGCCCGAGGGGGGTAGCTTGCCCGGCGGGGGCAGCGTGTCCACCGGGGAGAAGCTGCACCTCGTTCTGGTCGACGGGTCGGGGTTCCTGTTCCGCGCCTTTCACGCCCTGCCTCCTCTGACACGGCCGGACGGCACGCCGGTCAATGCCGTGCTCGGGTTCACCAACATGCTGGCGAAGTTCCTGAAGGAGCATACCGGATCGCATCTCGCGGTGATCTTCGATGCCGGCCGGGATACGTTTCGCAACCGTCTCTATCCGTCCTACAAGGCGCAGCGCCCGCCGCCGCCGCCCGAACTCTTGCCGCAGTTCGCGCTGGTGCGCGAGGCGACGCGCGCCTTCGCCGTGCCGGCGATCGAGCTGGCCGACTGGGAGGCGGATGACCTGATCGCCGCTTACGCCGCCGCGGCACGCCAAGCCGGCGGCCACGTCACCATCGTCTCCTCCGACAAGGATCTGATGCAGCTCGTCGGTCCCGATGTCGGAATGCTCGACCCGATCAAGCAGCGGCCGATCGGCCCGGCAGAGGTTGCCGAGCGGTTCGGCGTGCCGCCGGAGAAGGTGGTCGAGGTGCAGGCGCTGATGGGAGATCCGACCGACAACGTTCCGGGGGTTCCGGGCATCGGACAGAAAACGGCCGCCGATCTCATCCGCACTTATGGCGACCTCGAAGGCGCGCTCGCCGCCGCGCCGGGCATGCCGCCCTCGAAACGGCGTGAGGCGCTGCTGGCGCACGCCGGGAACGCGCGGCTGTCGCGCCAACTGGTAACGCTCTGCCGCGACGCGCCGCTGCCCGTGCCGCTCGCGGATCTCAGCCTCGGCGCGCCTGATCCGGCGACGCTCGCGGCGTGGCTCTCGGCGCAGGGCTTCCGCAGCGTGCTGCATCGCCTCGGGCTCGATTCGCCGGATGCGGCCGGCGGCGCGGCGCCTCGCGCCGTGCCGGTCGAGCAACCGAGCGCCGCCCCGGGGTTCGGACCGTACGAGACCGTCACGACGCTGCCGGCGCTCGCCGGCTGGATCGAAGCGGCGGCCGAGCAGGGTGTCGTCGCCGTCGATACCGAAACCGATTCGCTCGCCCCGCTTGCGGCGACGCTGGTCGGGTTCTCGCTCGCGGTGGCACCGGGTCGCGCCTGCTACGTGCCGCTGCGCCACGCCACGGACGGTGAGCAGATTGCGCCCGCCGAGGCGATGGCGGCGCTTTCCCCGCTGCTTGCCGACCCCGCCGTGCTCAAGGTCTTTCAGAACGCGAAGTTCGATCTGCACGTGCTCGCCGGCGCCGGCGCCGGGCCCGTCGTGCCGCTCGACGACACGATGCTGATTTCGTACTGCCAGGCCGCGGGACGGCATGGCCACGGCATGGACGAGCTTTCCGTGATGCATCTCGGGCATCGGCCGATTTCCTACGACCAAGTCACCGGCACCGGGCGGGCGCGCTTGAGCTTTGCCGCGGTGCCGCTCGATCGGGCGACCGCCTATGCCGCGGAAGACGCCGATGTCACGCTGCGGCTTTGGCAGACGCTGCGGCCCTCTTTGCGCGAGGTCAAGGCGCTCGCTCTCTACGAGCAGCTCGAGCGGCGCCTCATTCCCGTGCTGGTCGCGATGGAGCGCGCCGGCGTGAAGATCGACGCCGCCGAGCTGGGGCGAATCTCGGTCGAGCTCAGCGAGCGCATGCGCGCGATCGAGGCGGAGATCCATCGCCTCGCCGGCCGCGCCTTCAATGTCGGTTCCGGCAAGCAGCTCGGCGAAGTGCTGTTCGCAGAGATGGGGCTCGGCGGCGGCAAGCGGATGAAGACGGGCGCCTTCGGGACCGACGCGCAGGTGCTCGCGCAGCTCGCCGAGGCCGGGCACGAGCTGCCCGGGCGCGTGCTCGAATGGCGGCAGTTGCAAAAGCTCAAATCGACCTATGCCGATGCCCTCGTCAATGAGGTGAACCCGCGCACCGGCCGCGTGCATACCTGCTTCATGATGGCCGGAACCTCGACCGGCCGGCTCGCTTCAACCGACCCGAACCTGCAGAACATTCCGATCCGGACCGAAGAGGGCGGGCGGATTCGCCGCGCCTTCATCGCCGAGCCGGGGCACCTTCTGGTCAGCGCCGATTATTCGCAGATCGAGCTGCGCCTGCTCGCGCATGTCGCCGATATCGGCGCGCTCAAGGAGGCGTTCGCGCGCGGGGACGACATCCACGCCCTGACCGCGGCCGAGGTATTCGGCCTGCCGATCGCCGGCATGGATCCGCTGACGCGCCGGCGCGCGAAGGCGATCAATTTCGGCATCATCTACGGCATCAGCGCGTTCGGGCTGGCCCGCCAGCTCGGCATCGAGCCGGCCGAGGCGCGCACCTATATCGAGGCTTATTTCGCGCGCTATCCGGGCATCCGCGCCTACATGGAAGGGGCCAAGAAGGCGGCCCGCGAGCAGGGCTTCGTGCTGACGCCGTTCGGCCGCCGCTGCTACATCGAAGGGATTCGCGACAAGAACCCGGCGCGGCGCGGCTATGCCGAACGGGCGGCGATCAATGCGCCCCTCCAAGGCGGCGCGGCGGACATCATCAAGCGGGCGATGGTGCGCATGCCGGCCGCGCTCGCGCGGGCCGGGCTCGGGACGCATATGCTGCTGCAGGTGCACGACGAGCTCCTGTTCGAGGCGCCGGCGGCGGAGGCGGAGGCGACCGCGCGGACGGTTGCCGAAGTGATGGCACGGGCGGCGACGCTCAGCGTGCCGCTGGCCGTCGAGACCGGCATCGGCCGGAACTGGGCGGCGGCGCACTGAGGCGCCGCCGCCGGCAGGCGGGCGCGATGCACGCTCGCCGGCGATGCCGCCGGGAGCGATCGCGATCGCGCCCCTAGAGCGGATCGCGCTTGACTGGAATCGCGGAGCGATCCAGGAGCGCGTGAATCCGCTCGGTCAGACCAAGGAGAGCGTGTTCAGTCAACCTGAACACGCTCTAGGACCCAAAGCTCAGGACCCAAGCTCAGCCCTGTTTGGCGCCTCCGTTGCCGAGGTTGATCGCCACGAACACTTCCTGGCCGTCATGCATCACGCGGAGCGCGACGGCGCCCCGGCTCTCCGCAGTGTGGATCGCCTTGACCGCCTGCTGCACCGAATGGACCGACTGCTCGCCGACGCCGACGATCACGTCACCCGACTGGATGCCCGCGTCCGCGGCCGGCGAGTTCGGCGCCACGCTGGCAACCAGCGCGCCTTGCGTGCCGGGCGGCAGGTTGAGCTCGCTTTGCGCCTGCGGCGTGACCGGCGCGAGCGCCAGGCCGAGCCGGCCCTGGTGCGCGTTCGGCTGGGTGTTGGATGTCGCGATGTGCTCCGGCAGGGTGGTCAGCGTGACGTTCATGCTGACGGTGTTGCCGTTGTCGAGCACTTTGAGATGCGCGCCATGGCCCGGCTTGATGCCCGCGATGTCGATCGCGAGATCGCGCGGATTACCGATCGCCTTGCCGTCCACCGAGGTGATCACCTCGCCCGGGTGCAGGCCGGCTTTTTGCGCCGGCGTTCCCGGCTCGACGGCGGCGATCAGCGCCCCCGACTGTGAGGGCAGATGCAGCGCCTGCTGCATGTCCGGCGTGATCGGCTGCGCGGCGACGCCGAGATAGCCGCGGGTGATGTGGCCGGATTTCTCCAGTTCCGCGACGACCGTGCGCACGGTGTTGGAGGGAATCGCGAAGCCGATGCCGACGCTGCCGCCGGAGGGCGAAATGATCGCGGTATTCACGCCGATCACCTGGCCCTTCATATTGAATAGCGGACCGCCGGAATTGCCTTCATTGATGGGCGCGTCGACCTGAATGAACTGGTCGTACGGTCCGTCGCCGATATTGCGCCCAAGGGCGGAGACGATGCCGGCAGTGACGGTGCCGCCCAGGCCGAACGGGTTGCCCATGGCGATCACCCACTCACCGGGCTCGGCGGTGGCGGAGTTGCCGAACCTGACATAGGGCAACGGATGCCCGGCGTTCACCTTGAGGACGGCAAGGTCGGTGCGCGGGTCGGCGCCGATGACGTGCGCCGGCAGCGTGGTGCCGTCATCCAGGGTGACGCTGAGTGTCTTCGCGTCCTTGATGACGTGGTTGTTGGTGACGATGATCCCCGACGGGCTGATGATGAACCCGGAGCCCCGCGCCTCGACCGCCTGGGGGTGGTTGGGCTCGGCGCCGAACGGGAAGGGAAGCG
>Ga0335075_10016822_pt1 | contig 10896 bp, 9 predicted proteins | sample Lox_Sample_24_FD_206723 | JGI IMG/M metagenome (GOLD analysis project Ga0335075, IMG submission 206723) | Soil microbial communities from Loxahatchee National Wildlife Refuge, Florida, United States - Lox_Sample_2.4 | ecosystem: Environmental > Terrestrial > Soil > Wetlands | place: USA: Florida... | reverse complement strand
TGCGGCGCGGCATTCGCCCGCGGCCCGGGTGAGATCTCGGCGTTTCCCAGCGGGGAGGCGTGGATGAGCCCGATCACCGGGTCTGGCCACGGTGTCCTGGTGGCCGACGGTTCGGCGCACATGCTGGGGATCTTGACCGAGCCCATCCGGGTCACGTTCGAGCACGGCCGCGCGGTCTCGATCGAAGGCGGCGGCCAGGCCGACCGGCTGCGGGAGATCATCGGCGGTGTGGAGAACGGCGACAATCTCGGTGAGCTGAGCGTGGGGACCAACCCGTCGGCGGGCTTCACCGGGAACATCACCGAGGACAAGAAGCGGCTGGGGACGGTTCACTTCGCCCTGGGTAACAGCGTTGCGGGCGGCGACGTCCACAGTCCACTGCACCTGGACATGCTCATCCGGGTGCCCACCGTCGAAGTGGACGGCGAACCAGTGGTGATCGAAGGCAAGTTGGCGGCATACAAGCAGAGCTAGCCGTACCCAGCCGGGGCACCCGGCTCGATATTCCGGAGAAGGATGCTGACATGACTGACGTCGCAACGCTGCCCGGTGCCGTGGACATGCACGCGCACCTGTGGCCCCGAGGGCTAGTGGAGGCCGCCTGGGCCGGGCGGTCATGGTACGGATGGGAGCCTTCGCACATGCCGGACGGCAGGCTGGTCATCGGCTACGGGGGCCGGGTCGTGCCGCTGGCCGTCCCCACGGTGGACGACATCGAGCCCGAGAACCGGATCGCCAAGAAGGCGTCACTGGCCATCGAGCTGGAAGCAGTGATGCCGGCCGGGATGCTGTGGAACTACGACCTGCCGACTGCCCAGGCCGCGGACTCCTGCCGGGAGATGAACCACGAGCTGGCCGACATGCAGCGCTCGTACCCGGCGAATTTCCGGGCGCTGGCCACGCTGCCGATGCAGGACGAGAAGCGCGCCATCGCCGAGGTTGACTTCTGCATGGACACGCTCGGTATCCGCAGCTTCGCGGTGGGATCAGCCGTCAACGGCATCAATCTGGACGACCCGACGGTGATTCCGATACTCGACTACATAGCGAGCCGGGACTGCTCATTCAACGTGCATCCGCAGTACTGGGAGAAGCTCGGGATCGAGCGCTTTCCCCGGCACCTGTTCGCCACAAGCCTGGGAACCCATTTCGAAGCCGCGCTGATGACCGCCTCGCTGATCTGCAGCGGCATTCTCGACAGGTACCCCGAAGCCCGCATTGGCGTGACGCATGGGGCCGGCTCGCTGCAGTTCGCGATCGGGCGCCTCGACGCGGTCTACCAGTTGCGGCCGGCGACCCGGTCAACCGAGCAGACGCCGAGCGCCTACCTGCGCCGTCTGTACTACGACTGCCTGGTGCACGACGAGAAGTCGCTGCAGCTGCTGCTGTCCCGGGTCGGGACGGATCGGGTCGTGGTGGGCACCGACTACCCGTTCGACTGGGACTCTCCGGGCGGTTCGGCGAACTGGCTGGCCTCGCTCGATTTCCTGACCGACGACGACAAGCGCCTGCTGCTGGCGGGCAACGCCCGCCGCTTTCTCGGTATCGATACGGTGAGCTGACGGCCGAGCCTCATGGAATCCAACCAGCCGCGCGTGACGGTCATACGGGGAGGCCTGGTCTGGACGGGCGGTGCCGAACCGCGACTGATCCAGGCCGACGTGGTCATCGAGGACGGGATCGTCGCCGCGGTCGAACCGGACTACGCCGGACAGGCGACCACGGAAGTCGATGCGGATGGCTGCATCGTGCTGCCCGGGCTGATCGACTCGCACGTGCACCCGGGCCCCTCGCCGCTGATCCGCGGCGTGGCCGAGGACTGCGCGCTGCCACCGTCTGGCGCGTTCTTCCACAACACCTCGGGACTGCTCGGTTTTGCCCGGCGTGAGCTCTCCGCGGCGGAGTACGCCGCGGTGCTCGAATGGGACTGCGTGTCGATGCTGCTCGGCGGCGCGACGACCATCGTCAACGAGCAGGTCGGCTACCACGACATGTGGGCCGAGATCGTCGGCCGGCTCGGCTTCCGGGGCGAGATGGGCGTCTCCTACCCCACCGGCCGGGGCAGTGTCAGCTCCCGCGACGACGCGGACGCCGCGGCGGCCGGCTTCGCGGGCCTGCAGGCCAACCTGGAAGCCTACACCGCCTACAGCGGGGCGTTCGGCGGCCGGCTGACCGTCCACCTGTCACCGCACGGACCGGACACGGTGGCCGAGGCGGTGCTGCGCGAGACGCGGGCCAGGGCGGACGCGCTGGGGCTCAACATCCATCTGCACGTCGCGCAACATCCCGCCGAGGTGGCCACCGTGGCGGCGATCACCGGCGGGCTGACCTCGGTCGAGTACCTGGGCGGGATAGGGCTCCTGGGTCCGGATGTGCTGGCCGTCCACGCGACGCACGCGACCGACGCCGACCTCGATATGCTCGCGCGCACCGGGACCAGCCTCGTGGTCTGCCCGGCCCGGCGAGCGCGCGAGGGCGTGTCCGCGCCTGCCTTCAGATTCGCGTCGCGGGGGCTGAACGTCTCGCTGGGCACCGACTCCTTTTCACACGACCTGCTGGGGGATCTCTCGCTGTGCGCGGTGCTGGGCAAGCTGACCGCCTCCGATCTCGATCAGCTCGTCGCTGCGCAGGTACTCTCGTTCGCGACCGCCGCGCCCGCCCGCACCTTGCGCCGACCCGATCTGGGCCACCTGAATCCCGGCGCCCGCGGCGACGTCGTGGCCGTCGACCTGCGCACTGCGTTCAACGCCCCGGCCTTCGACCCGGTGCGCAGCCTGGTGTACTACAGCTCGGTCGGCGACGTCCGGCACACGCTGGTGGACGGCGAGTACGTGGTCCGCGACCGCATGGTCGTCCACTGTGACACGCAGAAGCTTCGCGAGCAGGTGACGGCGAGCTGCCGCAGAGTCTGGGAGTCGGCCAACGAGGCAGGCGTTCTGCCCGCTGGCGTCGCCCCGGTGCGGTGAAGGGACGGGTCTCAGCTCAGTCCCTGGTGCCGACCAGACCGGCGAGGGTGACGATCCTTCGTGCCTGGCGGGCGACGGCGTCGTCGACCATGGTCCCGTCCGCACCGACACTTGCGGCGCCGCGGGCTCGGTCGAGATCCTCGATCATGCGGCGCGCAGCGTCGACCGCTGCTCGCGTCGGGGTGAACTCGCGGTTGACGACCGGGATTTGTGCCGGGTGGATGCAGGCGCGTCCGAAGAATCCGAGCCGGTGCAGGGCCGAGGTGCTCCTGGCCAGCGCGTCGAGGTCGACGAAGTTGGTCGATACCGGCGCCACGGGCGGCGCGAGGCCGACGGCGGCACTCGCCAGGACCACCTGACCGCGCACGGCGAGAAGCTCGCGTTCGTCGCCGGAAAGAGTGATACCGAGCTGCGCACGCAGGTCGGCCTCACCGAGCTGCAGCCGTGCCACCCGCGGGGCCGCCGCGATCTGGCGAGCATCGAGGACGGCGGCGGCAGTTTCGAGCAGCGGCGCCAGCATCGCGTCGGAACCGGCGTGGTCCAGGACCCACGCGACATCGCGCACCCAGGCGGCGTTCTCGGTCTTCGCCAGGCAGAAACCGGCGATCTTCGGCGCGCGGGCCAGTTCCGCGACGTCCAGCTCGCCCAGCGGCTGGGGGTTGATCCTGATCCATACCGGACGCGGCGCGGACGGAAGCCATTCGCGCAGGGCGGCACGCGAGCCCGACTTCGCATCGGGCGGCACCGAATCCTCCAGGTCGATGATGATCTCATCGGCGGCACGGTCGAACGCGCGAGCCAGGCGATCAAGCCGGTCGCCCGGGACGTAGAGGTAACTGCGGGCGGTCACGGTAAGGGCCGGGCACCGCTGTAGCCGAGCTGCGCCGACAACGTGCGCGTCGTCTGCAGCAAGGTGTCGCGGCAGCTCTCGGCGTGCTCACGGAACCGGTCGGCAGGCCCGCACACGCTCATCACCGCCTTCGGTACGCCACTGTAATCGAACACCGGAGCCGCTACCGAGGCGGCCCCGGGCTGCCGCTCCTGTGCGGAGTCCGCCCAGCCCCGGGCTCGGATCTTAACGAGTTCCTGGCGCAGGGCGCGCTTGCTGATGATCGTCGATTCGGTCAGCCGGGCCAGCGGCCCCGCTAGGCAATGGTATATGTCGCGATCGTCAAGGAAGGCGAGGAAGGCCTTGGACGAGGCGCCCGCGTGGAGTGGGTAGGGCACGCCCAGCCGAACCGTCATGATCACCTCACGCGGCGGTATCACCTGGTCGACATAGAACCGCGAGTTGCCCGGGCGCAGGGACAGCGTGGCCGTCTCGGACGTAGCCTCGGACAACGGCGCCAGCCGGGTCGCCTCCAGCCGCCTGGCATCGATGCGGTCCAGGTAGGTGAGCCCGAGCATCAGCGCGCGCGGCCCGAGCGAGTAGCGCCGGGTCTGGAGGTCCATATCCACCAGATCGCGCGATCGCAGCGAGGCCAGGACCCGGTGTACCACCGCTTTCGATATGCCGAGGTCGCGTGAGATCTCGGTGATGCCGCTGTCGGGCCGTCGGGAATCGGCGAGGTGCAACAAGATGTCGGCCGCCCGCTCGATCGCCGTGACGGTCTGGCTCGTCCTGAGGTCGGCGTGGTCGACGGCCCCGGCCGCGAGTTCGCGTGCCGATATGCTTGCCGCTGCTGCATGGACCATCTGGACTCTCCTAGCTGGATTCAGCACTGCTCGCGGCGTAGCCGCCGCTCCTTAGTTTGCTCTCGGGCGCGGGACGAGGTCAGCGACTCACGCCTGCCGGGTAGGGCGGTGCTGATAGCGGCCGATGGGCTCACCCACGATGTTCCCGTCCTTAAGCACCTGACGGCCGCGGAGGAACGTATCGGTGACCCGAGCGGTCAGCTCGAATCCCTCGAACGGCGTGTATTCCTGCGCGGACTCGGAATCCTCGGCGCGCACGATCCACGTCCGGTCCGGATCGACGAAGCAGAAATCCGCGTCGTATCCCTCCGCGATGTTGCCCTTGGCGTGCAGGGCGAAACGCTGGGCTGGTGCCCACGAGACCAGCTGGGCGATCCGCTGGAAGGACAGGCCCCGCTTGCGGCCCTCGGTGATGAGCCCCGGGAGCAGGTACTCGGTACCGCCGAAGCCGGACTTCGCCAGGAACACGTCATCGGCGCGGTCACCGAACTTGCTTTCCGCCCGGCAACATGCGTGGTCGCTGACCACCCAGTCCACATCGCCCGCCAGGACGTATCCCCACAGGGCCTCCACGTCGTCCCGTGAGCGCAGCGGTGGGTTGACCTTGCCGCCCAGGCCGCTGGCGGTGTGGAAGTCGGCCAGCAGGTGGCCGATGGTCACTTCACGCCGGAAGTCGATATGCGGGAAGGCCCGGGCCATGATGCAGGCCGCCTCGAGCGCCTTGGCGGATGAAAGGTGCAGGAGGTTGATGTTCTTCAGCCGCGTCTCGTGCGCGAGGTACGACGCGATGGTGACCGCGAGCCCTTCCGAGTGCGGGGGCCGGCTGGCCGAGTAGGCCTCCAGCCCGGTGAGCCGTCCCTCCTGCTGGACGATGAGGGTGTAGGCACGCATGATCTCCGCGGTCTCGCAGTGCAGCGAGAGCGAGATGTCGTCGGCGATCTCCGGGAGTTGCTCGCGGGCGGCCTGGATCCCGCGCATCACGAACTCGAAGTGGGCATTGTCGTACGATTCACCCTCGGGGATCATCAGGAATTCGCGCTGCGACGACGAGATCCCGTGCAGCCCAAAGCCGCCGTAGAACATGAAGATCTTGAACGAGGTAATGCCGAACTTACTGATGAGGACGGGGATCTCGTCGATGTGCGCGCTCATCATCGGGGCGACGTGGAAGGCATAGTCGACGTAGGCCCGGCCGCGGGCGGCGTCCAGCACCTGGGGGAAGAACTCCCCGTAAGGGCCGCCCCGGTTCAGGTAATACTGGCCGGTGCGCATGTAGGTGATTCCGGTGGTGACACCGCCCTGCGCGCACGCGCGGCTTTCACTGCGGGTGTCTTCCGCTAGCGGGTTATAGATCCCCCAGTGCTGGTGGGCGTCCACTACCCCAGGGAAGACGAGCCGGCCGCCGGCGTCCACGACCTCAGCCGCCTCGTCTGGCGGGATGTCCGCGGCGAGCCGGGCGAACACGCCGTCAGAGACGGCGATGTCAAGGTCGGCGGGTTCGCTGCGGTCGGCACGTACCACGCGGGCGTTCTTCACCAGGAGGTCAAACGTCGGCATGGGTCTCTCCTTGCGGTTAACCGGATGCGATGTTCAGCTTGGCCAGGGGCTCCAGAACCCCGGAGACGCTAGGGAGGCCGTCGAGGCCGGCCACGCTGGCCTCGACCTCCGCCACAAGGTCCGCGGCGAGTATCCGCCCGGCATTGTCACGGAATTTGACGGCCAGCTCGTCATAGGACAGTGGCCTTTGCGGGCCGCCCCGGTTGGCGAGCACCTCTTCGGTCAGGTTCCGGCCGTCGCGGGTGCGCACCCGCAGCACGGCTGGGAACTGGTACGGAAAGATTTTCCCGCATTTCGGGTCGGGCACGACGCTCACCCTGGCCATCACCGCTCGCCGGGCCGGGTCGCGGGCGAGTTCATCGGTGAAATCATCGAGGCCGACGCCGAGCCCACCGCCGCCGAAAAGCCCGGCGGTCACCGCGTAGGGACCGCTGAACTGCGCCATGTACCCGGTTTCGGGTGCCCGCTTAACCTCGATCGGCTCACCGATCGTCCGCACCACGGGCGCCGCGACACCCAATTCAGCGGCAATGACATCCTCGGGTCTCACCCCCTGCCGCCGCAGGGCGATGGCCGCGTCGATCGCGGCGTGGGTGAAATGGTTCGCCGGGTACGGTTTGAAGAAGATCCCAGGTACCGACCATTGGGTGCCAAGGCCCTCGCTGATCGCCGATGCGTCGAAGACACCATGCAACCAGGCCTGGAAGAAGCCGAACCGTCCCTCCAGGATGCTCGGCGGCCCGGTAAAGCCGTTAACGGCCAGCTGGGCCGCTGACACCGCCGAGTGCGCCGCCCAGCCGCAGTGCATCCGCTTTACCGTACCGCCCGTGCGGTTCGCCTCGATCACCCCGGACGCCATCGACGCGGCGATGCCGAGCGCGTGGGTGATGCCGTCCTCATCGAGCCCCTGGAGCAGCCCGGCTGCTACGGCCCCGCCGAGCGCCCCGCAGATCGAGGTGGCGTGCTGCCCGTGTTCGAAGAAGGCGGAATTGCCGAGCACGGCGTCGTAACCAGCCATTCCGACCCGAACGCAGATCTCGAGGCCGACGGCGATGGCCGAGATCACTTCCGCGCCATCCGCACCGACCGCCTCGGCGGTGGCCAGCGCCGCAGGCACGACCGAGGCACTGGGATGGAGTACGGACGGCAGGTGGGTGTCGTCATAGTCCAGGGAGTGGCCGAGTACCCCGTTGACGAACGCCGCCAGCGCCGCGGGCATGGCCTCCGGAACCCCTACCGCGTGGGCCTGTGCCCGGCCGCCCTGATACGCGGCGTACGCGCGGGCGGCCCGGCTGGTATCCAGCGGGCTGGCCGCGACGCAGATCCCCAGGTGGTCCAGAACGCGCTTACGCACGCTATCGATTACTTCGTATGGCAGCCGTTCGAAGGTGGCCTGGACCGCGAAATCAGCCAGCGACTGGGCGAGGGTGCGTTCAGGCATCGGCCAGCACCGCCAGCGGCCGCACTGGGGAACCGGTAGCGCCCACGATGTTCATCGGTACGAGGATGAAGGTGAATTCATACGCGCGGGCCGCGGCTAGCTCCTCGAGGGCAAGCGTCTCGATGATGTAAATACCCGCCTCGACGAGCAGCACCCGGTGGGCGGGAAGTACGGCGTGGCCCAAGCCGGGCGCGAGCCGCTCAAAGGCGATGGTGTCCGCGCCGACGGCATGCACCTGCCGGCCGGCGAGCCATTCCGCGCCACGCTCGCCCACACCGGGAACGCCGGTCGCCCTTCCCGCGTAGATCTCTGGCCCGTCGTCGAAGCGCCGGCCCCATCCGCTGCGGACCAGCACCACGTCACCCCGGCCGAGCTCAACCCCCTGCTGGGTCACGGCCGCGTTGAGGTCGTCGGGCGCGATCTCGTAGGCAGGCGGGCATTCGGGCTGGCCGAGCACCCGCGGAATGTCGAGGAGGACGCCACGGCGCATCATCGGCGCGATCGTGTGCACGCCATGCTCGAGGAACCTGCCGCTCCGGATCGCCTGGCCGACGTCGATTCCGCCGTGCAGCCTGCCGTCATGCGAGACGTGGGCCAGAGCGTCGATGTGGGTGCCGACGTGGGTGCCCGTGACGATCAGATCGTTCGCGGCCGACCCGCCGTCGGCTCGTACCATGTCGCCGTGCCGGCGGGGGTAGGAGTGCAGGAACTGCGGATGGTTGGGCGACTGCGGCATGCCGACGAACATCGGACGGCCGAGATCGTAGATCCTGACGCCCCGGCATACGAGGGTCAGCAAGGAGTCGTTCACGCCACGACACCCTGGTCGCGCAGTCGCGTCACTTCGCTGCGGTGGTAACCCAGTTCGCCAACCAGTAGCGCGTCGGTGTCAGCACCCAGCTGCCGCCCGGCGAAGCGGATCCGTCCCGGGGTCGCGGACATCCGCCACATCACGTTGTGCATCAGCACCGGGCCTAGATCCTCGTCGTCCACGAGGGTCAGCATCTCGGTGTCGCGGATGTGCGGGTCGTCGACGATGCCGCGGGCGTCGAAGATCGGCGCGACCGCGGCACCTGCCTCCTCGAACGCTTGGAGTACCTCGTCTTGGTTGCGCTCGGCGATCCAGTCGCTCACATAACGGTCCAGCAGTTCCGCATGCTCGAACCGGCCGCGACCGGTACGAAACCAGGGCCGTTCGACCACCTCCGGATGATCGACCAGCCGGAGCACTCGTTCGGCGATGGCCTGGGCGCTGGCGGACACGGCCACCCATGAGCCGTCCTTGGTCCGGTATGTGTTGCGCGGAGCGTTGTTGGTGGAGCGATTGCCGCGTCGTTGTTCGACGATGCCGAGCTGCTGGTAAGCCATCGGTCCAGGGCCTACCGCGGTCATGATCGGTTCCAGAAGGCTCACGTCGATCACCTGGCCGACGCCACCCTGCTGTTCGCGATGACGCAGCGCCATCAGAACGGCCGACGAGGCAGCTATGCCACAGATACTGTCAGCCAGCCCGAAGGCCGGCAATGTGGGAGGGCCGTCTTCTTCGCCGGTCAGATAGGCGAATCCGCTCATCGCCTCGGCGAGGGTGCCAAATCCCGGGCGGGACGAATAGGGCCCGGTCTGTCCCCAGCCCGTTACCCGGGCGAGCACCAGCCCAGGATTGATGGCGTGCAGTTCGGCCGGGCCAAGGCCCCAGCGCTCGAACGTACCGGGCCGGAAGTTCTCCACCACGACGTCGGCCGTGACGGCCAGCCGCCGGAATACTTCGGCGCCTTCGGCCACGCCGAGATTCAGCCCGATCAGCTTCTTATTCCGGCTGATCTCCTTCCACCACAGCGGGGTTCCATTTTTCTGATAACCGTGGCCCCGCATGTTATCCCCGTCGGCCGGATGCTCGATCTTGATGACGTCCGCACCAAAGTCGCCCAGGATCTGGCAGCAGAGTGGGCCCGCCAGTATGGTCGAGGCGTCGATCACCCTGATTCCTTCAAGCGGCATCATGTCGTCACTCACATCCCCGTTTCGCTAGGTGAAACGGCGTTTCATATTATCCTATTGCCGGGCGCATAACCAGCATCTGGTGAAGGCTGAGTTCAGTTATCCAGTCGACGGACCCGAGACGCCCGAGGCGCCGAGGCCGGGCTAATTGATCCGGCCTCGGCATGGCTGAAACGTTGGTCACCTTCCTATTCGTTTCGATGTGATCGGGTTAACCGGCTGATTGCTAGGCGCGTTGCTGTGAGCAGACGAACCGGGTGCAGGTGGCGACGAAATCGTCCTCGTTGTCCCACTGCACCATGTGACCGGCGCCGGGAACGGTGTGCATCTGGGCGCCCGGATTGGTGTTCTGCACCTCGGCCATCATGTCGGCCGTGACGATCGGGCTGTCCGCGCCCCGGACGAACAGTACCGGTGCGGCCACATGCCTCCAGTGCTGGTAGAAGTCCTCCTGGTGGAAGCCCGCGTAGGTTTCGGTGATGGCGGCCTCCGAGCAGGACGCCAGCGCCTCGATCTGCCGCTGGACCAGTTCGGGTGCCCATCCTGGATAGAACCCCTCCATATCGGCGACGCTGCGGGCGGCGCGGGCGGCGCGAATCCGGTCAAGGTAGAAGCCCAGCGGGAGCGGCAATGGCTCGCGGCCGGGTCCGGTCAGTGGCGGATCCACGACGAGGACCGGCCCGCGCAGGCCGGGATATTCATGGGCAAAGGCGGCGGCGATCCGCGCGCCCATCGAATGCCCGAGGATTGCCGGGGCACCGAGGCCCAGCTGTTCAATGATCCCGGCCAAATCCGCTGAGTAATCCGTAAGCCTGTAACCGGTAGCCGGATGGCTAGATTCGCCGCGCCCGCGGACGTCGAGCGTAAGGACGTGAAATGTCTCGGCTAGCCGCTGAGAAGTCGCGTTCCAGGTGATCGCTGGGCTTGTTATTCCGGGAATGATGATGAGCTCGGGATCGGCTGCCGAACCGTACTCGAGCCAGGAGTGCTCAATATCATTGGCTCGCACCGACTTGCGCACCGCCGCGGTCAACCTGATCGGCCTCTGCTGGGCATCAGCGTGCCCGCCGAACGTCGCGGGGCCGGTGTCCGCTAAATGACACCGCCAGCCTCCAGGTTTCGGATCTCATCGTCGGTCAGCCCCAGCTTGGCAAATACTTCTGCGTTGTGCTCCCCTAGCTTCGGGCCGGTGGAAGTTATCTGCCCGGGTGTCTCGGACAGCCGGGGCACCACGCTAAG
>Ga0335075_10016821_pt1 | contig 10897 bp, 6 predicted proteins | sample Lox_Sample_24_FD_206723 | JGI IMG/M metagenome (GOLD analysis project Ga0335075, IMG submission 206723) | Soil microbial communities from Loxahatchee National Wildlife Refuge, Florida, United States - Lox_Sample_2.4 | ecosystem: Environmental > Terrestrial > Soil > Wetlands | place: USA: Florida... | reverse complement strand
AAGTGAACGTGGCCGGCGAAGGCAGGTTGGTGATGGTGTAGTGGCCGGCCGAGTTGGTCTCGACCGCAGCACCCACGGGCACTCCGTTGACGAGCGCCTGCACTTTTACCGGTGGCGACGGCGTTTCCCCGGTCATGACGTCGCCGCTGATCGACGCCGGTTTGCCTTTGATAACGGCATTTATTTTGGGAACGGTGGTCTGCGCCGCCACCTGGACGGTCATCGCCGCCGTGGGCGAGCTGGCCTGGGGGTACCACACGGGGGTGAAACCCGGTGCCACGAAAGCGACTTTGTAGGTACCCGGGAAAAGCCCGATGATCTGGTACGTACCGTTGGGCCCGGTGGCGGCAGAGATAGGTTCTCCCGCCTTCTCGCCCTGCAGGAACGCTTGCACGGTGATCAGCCCCACCCCGCCGGGCTCGTACGGAGAGGTGACCGTGCCGGCGATGATGCCGCCGACGCCGAGCGGGGCCACGTCTTTCGGTTGGAAACCGGCGGCCGAGGCGCTCCCGGCGGCGGCGGCGCCGCCGGCGGCAGTCCGAGCCGCAAGGGCAGCCCGGGAACTCGACGTGACGGGGGCGAAAAACGATAGCGGCGCCGACTTCGTCAGCGTTTGTTGGCCGAGGACAGCGTTGAGGGCAAAAGTGAAAATGACCGCCCACAGACCGACAATCGCGGCCAGCACCAGTGCCGTGACCACCCCCCGTGGGATGCGAGGTTTCTGCACATAAGTGCACCTCGCTTCCAGCGGGACCGGCGTGGGCTGCTCGAGAACGGCAGTACCGGTGGGGCCGGTCCTGGCGTACGAAACCGGGGTGGCCGTCCCCTCGACCGTCACCTGGTGGGCTTTTTCCGAACCGAAAACATGTCGTGGGCCCTGCACGGCCAGGATGACCTCGGCCGAGGCCGCCGGGGGCAGGGAAAGCCGGCCCGGTATGCACTGGAGCCGCAAGGCCCGCTCCGGGTCCGAAGCGTCGAGCGTCACGTCGAGAGAGGTGTTCCCGAGGTTCTCCACCGAGAGCGAGAAGCGCGACTTGCGCTGGCCTTTCCTGGTAAAGGGCGATACGGAAAGTGACGCCTGGCTCACGGGTTCGACGTCGAGGACGAAATCGCAAGAGGCGGTTTCGGCGGCCGAGACCCGCGCCCGCGCTTCCACTTTCGCCTCGTGCCGCCCGGCAGGGAAGCCGGCGGGCAGCTCTACTGTCACCTGAGCCGTCCCACTCGACCCCGGGAACAGCGCCAGTTCTCCCGGCGCCGTCTTTACGACGGCTCCGGGCAAACCGCTCACGGAGACCGACACCGAGTCGATTACCTCTTCCGTATTGGAAACCTCGACGCCGAGCGAGAACGGTTGGCCAGGCGACGCGATGACCTCGCTATGGTCCAGAAGGGCACGCACCGGCTGTTTCTCTGAAGCTCGTGGCCCTACGCGTTATCGGCGCCGTCGTCGGCGCCGCCCACTGACCCGTCGGGTGGAGTTTCGCCCGCTGTAGATCCGCCGGCGGGGGCGGCTTCAGGGGAGGGCGGGCCGTCCCGGTTTTGAGAGCGGCCTTCCATGGTAAGCGTGCCGGAGCTGCGCCGGCGCCTGAGGGAAGGCTCGTACGTACCGGGGGCGGCGGGCGTCTGGGGAGCACCGGACGTGGCCGGCCCCGTAGGCCGTCCGGCCGGGCGCGGCCCGAATGTCCCGACGTCCCTCGGCGTCTGGCCCATGCGTTGCGCCGCCACCCCCACCGACTGCGCCGGCGGGCCGGCGGCAATCCAGCTGAAAATGTCCAGCGGGACGGTCACCACAAGCTGCAGGCCGGGCTTGAGCCGCCCGTCCAGCGACGACCAGAACTCGCCGGTGACGCGAGCCTCCTCACTGGCCAGACCGAGTGCCAATGACGACGACGTAGGTAGCTGTGGCGGGAGGGCGGACGCAGGGACGGAGGAATGGGCCAGAATGCAAGTCAGTACCGACCCGAGCAGCTGGTGCTCGTCCCGGTGTTCCGCCGCCCAGGTCGTCACCACGTAGCGAAGGTCTATGACCGGGTTGGTGGGCCGCCGCTCTACCTGTCCATCAGCCCCTTGCTGCGCTAAGCCGGCCGTGGTGCGGGTGGTGTTGCGGCGAATGTCCCACAAGAAGATGTTCACGGTGGGGCGGGTCACTGCCGCGCTCCACGCCCGGTCGGGGGCGGCAAAGGAAATGTCGACACTGGCGTCGGGCAGCGGGACCGCCCGACGCAGGTGTGCTTCGATTGCCTCGTCAATGAACTGGATCAATCGCGCCGTCCCCGTAATTGTCCGAAAAGAAAGCTAGCGGCGGGCTTAACCGCCCCTAACGATAGTTCCGGAACGACACCCGGTTGACGTGCCATTGCGCACATCGGCCCTTAGGCAAGACTTTCTTGGTTGACTAAAGACGTGACTGGAGCCGCCGCCGCCCGCGAGAGCACCCCGCCCGCCTGGACGGTGCTGGCCGACGTCCTGTTGAGACGCGCCGCACTGGTGGCCCGAGTTGCCTTCGACCACAGGCCCGACCCGCTGGCAGGGCTCAAAATCGATGATGAGGACTTGGAAAAACTGCTGACCGAGCTACCCGGCTACGCCGTCGCCGACCACTCGCTAATAGACGCCATCGAGAAAGAGGCCCGCCCCGCGGTCGACGAAGCACGCGTTCGGTTACATGCCGCAATTGCGGAAAGTTCTGACGATGAGGTTTCCGGCAACGACACGTTCTGCCGAATTGTCCGCTTTGCCCGATTATCCGGACTCGAAGCAGAGGTGCTGGCGTTGACTTGCGCTGTCGAACTCGACCCTCGCCGCCAACGCGTTGTGGGGTACTTGAACGACGACGTGAGCCAGCGGCGCCTTAGCCTTTTCACTCTGCAACTGCTGTTCCCGGGTCAACCTGACGTCGGTTTGACCATCAGCCCGGGGGGCGGCCTCCGGCGGGCGGCCCTTCTGGCCCCCCCCGAACCCGGCGCGCTGGGCTCGGTGGCGTTGGCCCCTTCCCCGGCTCTTTTCTGGTGGTTGGCCGGCGACCGGGCACGGGACCCCGAGTTGCCGCCCGGGTGCGAGCCCATCGGCCGCTCGGCGGGCGCGCAGCAGGCCAGACTTGGCTCGAGCACAAAGGAAACGCCGACGGAACGCCCGCGCCAACCACCGGGCCGACGGCCGCCCGGCGAAGATCCAAGTCAAGGAACGCCCGATCTGCAGGCGGTTGATCCAGGTCCGCCGGAGCCCGGGAGCCCGTTCCGGGAGGGCCGGGCCGCGCTCGTGCTGGTGCCCGGGGGCGACAAATTACGGCGGCGCCAGGCCGCGGTGGCCAGCCTCGGGCCGTTGCTGGCCTCGCCGCTGCCTGGTTCGGCGCCGGCGTGGGCCGCTCTTGTGCGTCAGGCCACCCTCGAGCAAAGCGGGGTCCTGGTCGAGCTGGACGGCCCACTCCCTGCCGAAGCTCGTCAGCTCATCGAACAGGCAGGCCACCTGAGCTGGGCACTGGCCAGTGCCGAAGAACTGCCCCTCGACTGTTTACCAGCCGTTTCTTGGAAAGAACTGACGGTGAGCCCGGCGCCGGCTACCGACGCCGAGTGGGAGGAGGCCTTCGCCGGCCTGGGTACCCCGGGGCCGCCCACCAACGGGGCCGGCGGTCCGGGCGCAACCGACGACGGCGCCTCGTCCGGCCGGTTCATGGCCGGCAACTACGGCCTCGGCGCGGAGCAGCTCGACCTCGTCCGGCGAGCCGCTCCCGGTGTCGGTGGCATCAGCGCCGCGGTGCGGAGGCTGGCCGCCGGGCACATAAGCACGCTTGCCCCCCGTACCCGCCCGGCCCGCGGTTGGGACGACCTCGTGCTCGACGAGGACAGGACCGAGCGCTTGCGAGAAGTGGTGGCCCGTTACCGGCACAAGCAAAAGGTATTTGGCGCATGGGGCTTTTCTGCGCTGCCTTCGGGGGGCGTGGTCGGCCTTTTTTCCGGGCCGTCGGGCACGGGCAAGACTTTGGCATCCGAGATAATCGCCGGCGAACTTTCGCTCGACCTGTACAAGGTCGACCTGGCCGCCCTGGTGTCCAAATGGGTGGGCGAGACGGAGAAAAATCTGGCCCGGGTCTTCGCCGCCGCGGAAGCCAGCAACGTACTGTTGTTTTTCGACGAGGCGGATGCCCTTTTCGGGAAACGCTCCGAAGTCTCGGATGCCCACGACCGTTATGCCAACATAGAGGTGGCTTACCTGCTGCAGCGGCTCGAGCGGTATGAAGGCCTCGTCCTGATGGCGACGAACCTGGCCACCAACATCGACTCCGCCTTCTTACGCCGCATCCATGTCCACGTGGACTTCCCGATGCCCGAAGAGGCTGAACGGCGCCGCATCTGGGAGCGGAGCCTGCCGGCCGGCGCTCCTCGTGACAACCTCGACTTGGACCTGCTGGCCAAGCTGTTCAAGTTGTCGGGCGGTTCGATCCACAATGCGGCGCTGACCGCCGGCTTCCTGGCCGCGGACGCCGGCACCGCCATCAACATGAGAGTCGTGGTCGAAGCCATGCAACGAGAAATGCGAAAGCTCGGGCGTCTGCTCACCCCGGCCGATTTCGGGCCTTACGCCGATCTGCTGACAGGCGGTAACGCCAGAAAAACGTAATGGAGCAGAAGATAGCTAACTTGCACTCATGCGTTGGCTATCACGTGTCAACCAACCGCGGGTGAGACTGGCCGGCCTCCCGCCCTCGGGCAACGGCGCTTCCTCTTTCCACCTGTGGTGGATCATGCCGGCGCCGGGGCCGTTCAGCGAAGTGACCGCGACGCTGGAGGTGAGGCGGCCACCGGCGGTGCCGCGGCTCTACTTCTGGGCGCTACAGGTGTCCTTCGCCGAAGCCGGGCGCGAGGTCGGGGCCGGCCACACCGGGCTTCAGTGGCACCCCAACGCGCCCGCCGGGGCGGTCAATTGGGGCGGCTACTACTCCGGCGGAGGGCCGCCTGGAGGCGATGGGACCTTGCCCGGTACCGGGTCGGCGCTCCCACCGGTCGATGGCGGACCTCACACCCGGCACTTCGCGTGGTCGCCCGGCCATCGCTACCAGTTCCGCGTCTGGTCCCCGGCTGCCGGCGCCTGGCGGTCTGAGGTGACCGACCTCGAGGTGGGCGAGACGACGGTGGTCCGGGATCTCCTGGTCGGCGCCGGCCACCTGGCCAGCCCTCTGGTCTGGTCCGAGGTGTTCGCCGCCTGCGACGACCCTCCAACGGAGGTGCGCTGGTCGCAGCTCAGGGCCGTAGACGCCCGGGGCATAGCGCAGACGGCCAGGTCTGTGACTCTCACCTATCAGTCCTACGCAGATGGTGGTTGCAGCAACACTCAGACGTACGCCGACGACGATTGCTTCGTCCAGGTCACCGGCCTTCCGTCCGCCCGGCCGCCGGCACCCGACGTGCTGGCCCTGGCCGGCGGAGGTCCGTCGAGCCGCGGCTAGCTACTTGTCAGCCACGCCTCGCTGGTGGCCGGCGCCCCGTCGACCGAAGCCGCGTCACCCGTAGCCTCCGTAGCTAAGGCGCCGGTCGCGGTGGGCCTGTCCGTCGGGCCGGCCGGGGCCGGCCTGTCTGGGCTTGGACCGGTGGTTGCGCCATCTGTCATGGCGGCCCGGCGAGCGGCGTACAGGGCCTGGATCTCCGCGATGCTCCGCCGCAGGTCACGGCCCTGGACCCACGATTCGCCGGCCCGCTCCATCTTCCGCAGCAGCTCCGGGTCCGTGCGTAGAGACCGGATCTGCTCGACGAGTTCCGGCACGTCGCGAGCCTGGACGGCCAGGTCGCGCCGCACCATCTCGGCTGTCGACGCCGTGCCGTGCCCGGCGAGGGGGGCAAACGCGACGACGGGCCGCGGGGTGCGAAGGGCCTCGAGCACGGTCACGCCGGCACCGTTGGTGACCACCACGTTGGCCGCCGCCATCAGTACGGGCATGGTGGATACGTAGCCGTAAACCGTCAGGCGATCAGGATGGCTGGCAGCCAGCACTCGCAGGTCGGCCTCCAGGTTGGCGTTCTTCCCGCAAACGGCCACCACGTGGACGGGTGGTTCCAGCCGCACCAGCGCCTCGGCCCCGGGCGCGATATCGCCAAGGCCCCAGGCGCCCCCCGTCAACAGCACGATGAAGTCTTCAGCCGAGAAGCCGAGCAGATCCCTGGCCTTGGCCCGGCTGAGGTCCCCGAACCCCCGCCGCACTGGCGGCGCCCCGACCCGCATGGTCCGTTCGAACCCCTGCATCCGGGCATGCTCGCTGGCGCTGTCGTACATCACGAAGTGCATGTCCACACCGGGGTAGACCCAAAGGGGGTGCACGTGAAAGGCCGGGATGTAGGTGACCATCAGTGTGGCCGAACGCCTGTGCTGGCGGAGCCACTGGAGGGCGGCGGAGCCGAAAGGGTAAGTCGAGATGACGAGGTCGGGGTTCCGGCCGTCCAGCGCCTTGGCCAGCCGGCGGCCGAAGAACGCGCCCACGACCCCCTTGGTGAACTGAGCGAACGGGTCGGACCGGGACAGCCGGTCGTAGAACACCTCGTAACTCCACGGCAGGACGGAAAGCTGGAACCCGTACGCCCACCGCGCCGCCCGGGCGAAGCGCACGCCCCGCAACTCGATGGTGTCGAGCCGCTCCACCGAGCACCCAGGCCAGCACTCCTCGATGGCCTCGGTCAGCGCCGCGGCGGCGGCGTTGTGGCCCTCCCCCATCTCGGCCGAAATAATCACAACGCTGCGCGGTAAGTTATCGTCTAACCGCGTCATCCGCGCCCACACATCGCAAGGTTTCCAACCCCTGTCCGTCGTGCTCCGCCTTGAAAGGTTTCGGAGGCAGTTTGGCGTACAGGCGCCGCCTGCCCGCTCGCTCGAAAGCTATGGATGTCTCGGGAAGCCTCTGTAAAACCACCTTTTATGGGCACTCCGCTGTGGTAGCCACAATGCAAGTGGTAGCCATCTCTCGCTTTAGCTGGTCGCGGAAAACTCTATAAGCCATGGTGGTCATCGGTAGCCTACTCGCGCTGGTCTCCGGCATGTTCAATGCCGCCGCCGCGGTACTCGAAAAGCGCGAGGGGATGTCAACCGGGTTGGGCCGGCGCGGCATGCAGTTACTGGCTGCTCTGGCCCGGCGCCCGGCCTGGGTACTGGCCATGGCGCTCTCCGCCCTCGCCTGGGTGGGCGAAGCCGCCTCCTTGGCGCTGGCTCCTGTGCCAGTCACTGCGACCCTGCGTAACGCCGGCCGGGGACTGCTCGTAATCGGCGGAGCTCGTTGGCTGAAGGAGCGGTTCACCTTCACAGAGCTGGTAGGTTTCGTACTGGCCACCACCGGCGGCGTGATTACGGCTATAAGCGTCGTGGACAGCCCTGTCCCCCGCAAGCTGCTGTCCAACCTCGCTCAGGTCCTCGTTGCTGCCGGCTGCATACTGGTGGCCGCCCTCGTCGCCGCGTCGTCGAGGTGGTTGGCCGGCGAGGGGCGTCTGGCCCGGGAGGGCGCCGTCGTCAGCCCCGGCCGGGAAAGAGTGGCCGGCCTGGTGATGGGCGCGGCCGTCGGCGTTCTCTACGCCGGCACAGGGGTCTTCACCAAGGAGGTGGGTGACCGCGTGGCCGTTTACGGGCTGGCCGCCGGGTTGAAGGCGGCCCTCCTGAGTGCGGGCACCTGGTTGATGGTGTCGATGGCGGTCTGGGCACAGAGCCTCGTGCAACAGGCGTTCCGGCACGCCAATGCGGCCAGCGTCTCGGCTGTGAACGCCTGCATATCGTCGCTCGGGCTGATAGGCGCCGGGTTCGCCCTGTACGGGGAAAGCCTGCCCCGCGGGTTTAACGCCGTGCTCCTCGTCTGCGGCATTGCCGTCTCGCTCGGCGGCGCCGTGCTGTTGATCGCCACCCGTCCCGCTGACCAGGTCGGCGGCCCGGTCGAGGAGGAGGGTGGGGCTGTCCAGCAGGGGACGGGCACCTAGTCTGCGTTCGTTGGCCCGGGCTCGTTTTTACGCTCCCGGAGAAGTGAGCTGCCGTTTCAGATCTTCGACCGCCTCCAAGACTGTCCCCAGCCCACCCTGGGTGTGGGCGTCGAGCAGGTCGATGATCTTTTCCACGTCCTCGAACGTCTTCGCCGAACGGGCGTCAGCGGCCAGGTTTTGCAGGTTTTGGCCCACCATGAGCGAAGGGAGGAGGACCAACTGGAGGAAGCTCTGGGCCACCCACTGCACCAGGATGACAAAGCCGGCTTCGCCGATCAGGCCAATAGTCGGCGAGATGACGTGGGCCTCCACCAGCGCCGCCGGCAGGCCCAACAGGGCGATCACCGAGAACATCCAAAAGCACGTCATGGTGCCTACGTTGTTGGTTATCCACACCGCCAGACGCTTGTTGAAACGGGCGTACGCGGTGTTGGTCGGCAGGTGGTCGAAGACGCGGGCGTGAACGGCATGGCCGTACTTGGTGAACCCGAAGGCCGGGCGGTGGCGCATGTTCGGGGCACTGGGACCAGGTGCAGGTGCGTCAATTGTCGTCATGGGCGGCCATTTTCGCGCCGGACGACGTCAGGACGGGGCCGCTCGCTCCTCCGGCATGCGCACGATCCCCATGTGGAATGCCCGTCCGTCCGCCACCGTCGCCCTAATGCCGTCGGAGATGGGGCCGTCCCTGAAAATGACGTCGTCGGCCAGTGTCTCGCCCGCCACCATCGCCAGGTGCTCTTCCACTGCTTCGCGCAGACCACCGTTATGGGAAAAGTACAGGGACAGCCGGATGTGGTCCGACACGTCGAGCGCAGAGGCTTTGCGGTGCTCCTGGACCTGGCGGACCACATCGCGGGCGATCCCCTCGCGCTCCAGCTCGGGCGTCACATCCAGTGACAGGCTCACCACAACCCGGTCCCCTGGGAGGGTCCTGGACGCGTCAGAGTCCCTGGGGACGAGGGAAAGAAAGTACTCGTCGCTGGCGAGAACATGCCCGGCCACATTTATTTCCCCTCCAGGGGTGCGTTCCCACGACCCCTTCCGGACGGCCCCGATCACCTGTTGCGTGGCTGGACCGAGGCGTGGCCCCAGCACCGAAGGGTCGACCCTGAGAACGAGGTCGGCCACTGCGCTCACGTCGTCGGTAAGCCGGACCTGCTTTACGTTCAGTTCGTCAGCGATGAGTTCAAGGTAAGGCGCCAGTTCTGTCACCTCCGCCCCCGCTACCATCACCCAACCGAGGGGCAGGCGGGCGCGTAGCTCACGTGCCTTTCGTACCGAGTGGCCGGCGGAGCAGACGGCCCGAACGGTGTCCATGCGGGCCACCAGTTCGTCGTCCCTCGGCAGGGCGGACAGGCTGGGCCAATCGGCGAGATGAACACTGCGTTCCCCCGTCAGCCCTCTGTACACGGTCTCGGTCACCATCGGGAGCAACGGGGCCACCACCAGGCAGAGCGATCGCAGCACCGTATAAAGCGTGTCGTAAGCGGCTGCCTTGCTTTCATCAGATGACTGGCTGGCGCCGACACGGCTCCAGAAGCGGTCGCGACTGCGCCGGATGTACCAGTTGTTGAGGGCGTCGAGAAACCCGGTCACCGCTACGCAGGCGCCGTACAGGTCGTAAACGTCCATGGCGGCCGTGACTTCTTCAACCAGCACGTGCGTTTTGGCCAGAATATACCGGTCGAGCACTTCGACCGAGCCCGTGCGCCACTTCGCCTGGTACCCGTCGGCGTTGGCGTAGAGCGCGAAAAACTTCCACGCGTTCCACAGGGGGTTGAGCACAGCCCGCACGGCGTCAGCGGGGCCTCGGCGCTCGACGACGAGGTCCCCTCCTCGCATAACCGGCGATGACAGCAGGAACCAGCGCATGGCATCGGCGCCATAAACACTGAACATTTCGTCCGGGTCGGGGTAATTGCGCAGCCGCTTGGACAGCTTCTGCTTGTCGTCTCCCAGCACAACCCCGTGGGCCATGCAGGTCTTGAACGGGGGCCGTGAAAACAGGGCGCTGGCCAGCACATGGAGCGTATAGAACCAGCCTCTGGTCTGACCCACGTACTCCACTATGAAATCGGCCGGGAAATGGCTTTCGAACCAGCCGGCATTGTCGAAGGGATAGTGGACCTGGGCAAACGGCATCGAGCCGGACTCGAACCAGCAATCGAGGACGTCTTCGACCCGGCGCATCATGGATTGACCGGTGGGGTCGTCGGGGTTGGCGCGGACCAGGCCGTCTATGGCGGGACGGTGGAGATCCAGCGGCCGTACACCAAAATCGGCCTCCAACTCGTCGAGGCTCCCGTAGACATCGATACGGGGGTACCGGGGGTCGTCGCTCTTCCAGACCGGGACCGGCGCCCCCCAAAAACGATTACGCGAAATGGACCAATCACGGGCGCCTTCGAGCCATTTGCCGAAGGCCCCCTCCCGCACATGAGCCGGGACCCAGTTTATTTGCTGGTTGAGCTGCAGCATTTTCTCTTTGAAGGTAGTCACTTTCACGAACCACGAACTGACAGCGCGGTATATGAGCGCCGTGTCCGTCCGCCAGCAGTGCGGGTAGGAGTGTTCGTAGGTCTCGTGGTAAACCAGGGCCCCTTTTTGCCTGAGGTCGGCGATGACCGGTCGGTTGGCCTCGAACACCTGGAGCCCTTTGTACGGCGGGACCTCGGGGGTGAACCGCCCCCGGGAGTCCATGGGGCAGACGACGTCGATGCCGGCGGCCTCGCACTCCCGCTGGTCGTCTTCACCGAAGCCAGGGGCCAGATGGACGATGCCAGTACCTTCCTCGGTGGAGACAAAATCAGGGCCAAGCACCCGGAAGGCATTCGGTTGACTGGAGAAGAAATCGAACAAAGGCCGGTAGGACAGCCCGACGAGGTCCTCACCCGCAATGGTGGCTACCTGTTCGGCGCCGGGCAGGGCGGCGTCCAGTGCCGGCCGCACCGCAT